>Ga0209607_1000486_pt1 | contig 35592 bp, 35 predicted proteins | sample AD_UKC117_MetaG_FD_184413 | JGI IMG/M metagenome (GOLD analysis project Ga0209607, IMG submission 184413) | Active sludge microbial communities of municipal wastewater-treating anaerobic digesters from Hong Kong - AD_UKC117_MetaG (SPAdes)... | ecosystem: Engineered > Bioreactor > Anaerobic >... | reverse complement strand
CGAGACCGGCAAGACGCGCTTCGAGGCGCTGAGCAACGAGTTGTTCGAGGTGTGCGGCGGCATCGACTACTTCCGCGACGCCGCGCCCAAAATCCTGGCCGACCGCAAAGCGCCCACGCCGCTGGTGCTCATGGGCAAAAAATCGAAGATCGTCTTTGAGCCATTGGGCACGGTGCTGGTGATTGCGCCCTGGAACTATCCGCTGGTGCAGTGCTTCACGCCCTCGCTGCAAGCCTTTCTGGCGGGCAACGCCGTGGTGTTCAAACCGTCGGAGGTGACGCCGCTGCGCGGGCTGTACGAGGAGATCATGAGCGGCGCGGGTTTTATGCCCGACGCCATCCAGATTGTCTACGGCGGCAAAAAGGTGGGCGCGCGGCTGATCCAGCAGCGGCCGGACAAAATCCACTTCACCGGCTCCACCCGCGCCGGGCGGCAGGTGATGGCCGCCGCCGCCGAGCACCTGATCCCGGTGGAGTTGGAACTGGGCGGCAAGGACGCGGCCATCGTGTTTGCGGACGTGGACGTGGTGAAGGCGGCCAACGGGATTGCCTGGGCGGCGTTTACCAACGCGGGGCAGGCGTGCACGGCCGTTGAACGCTGTTTCGTCCAGGAACCCATCTTCGAGCAGTTTGTGGCCGAGGCGGTGAACATCGCCCAAAAAATACGGGTGGCGACGGCGAAGCAAGACGGCCGTATGCCCGACACCTGCGACATGGGCGCCATGACGGCCGAATTCCAGGTGCAAATCGTGGAAAAGCAGCTGGCCGAGGCGGTGGCCGCCGGGGCCACCGTGCTGTGCGGCGGGGCGCGCCAGCCGGACAGCCTCTTTTTCCCGCCGACGGTGGTGGTGGACGTGACGCAGGAGATGGCCCTGGGGCGTGAAGAAACCTTCGGGCCGGTGCTGCCCATCATGACATTCCAGACTGAAGCGGAAGCCATCGCTCTGGCCAACGACAGCCCATATGGCCTGGGGGCCAGCGTCTGGTCGGCCAATTTGGTCCAGGCGGAGCGGGTGGCGCGGGCGCTGAAGGTGGGCAACGTGGCCATCAACAACCACATGCTGACGGAAGCCAATCCGGCGCTGCCGTATGGCGGGGTGAAGGCGAGCGGCTACGGCCGTTACAAAGGCGATTGGGGCCTCATCGGCTTTTCCAACGTCAAAGCGATGATGATCGGCGGCAGCAACGACCACATCGAATCCCACTGGTATCCGTTTACACCCACCAAATACGCCCTGTTTGGCCGCCTGATGGAAGCCTTTTTCCGGCGGCCGCGCGCCTGGGTGGGGTTTCTGCGGTCGGCGCTGCCGTTCGACAGCCTGGGCAGCAAGGAGAAAATTCAATGAGCGAAACCTATGATTACGTGATTGTCGGTTCGGGCACGGCCGGCGGCCTGCTGGCCCATAACCTGACGCAGGCGGGCGCGCGCTGCCTGCTCATCGAGGCGGGCAAAAATTTCCGCAAAGAGACCTTCCCGCGCCTGGAAGGGGACGCTTCGGCGCAGATGTATTGGGGCGGCGGTTTTGAACTGAGCCACGACGCCTCGATGGCCTTTTTGCGCGGCAAAGTGGTGGGCGGCGGCTCCATCGTCAACCAGGGGTTGATGGATCGCTTCGACGAAGTGGCCTTCGACGATTGGCGGGCCGAGAGCGGCGTGGATTTTTTCTCGCTGGCGGCCATGGAACCGTACTACGACGCCGTCGAGGCGAAATTAGCGCTGCACACGTTTACGGCCGTCGAGCGCAATCGCAACGCCGAGAAATTTGTCGCCGGCTGCGAGGCGTGCGGCTACGAGTGGAAATACCTGCGCCGCGGCCAGGGCGACTGCGGCCTGGAGGAGGGCAACGACTGCATCGGCTGCCTGAACGGCTGCCACCGCGATTCCAAACAAAGCTCAATGGTGGTCTTTGTCCGCCCGGCGGAGGCGCTGGGCTTGGAACTGGTCGCCGAGACGATGGTGGAATGGGTAGAGCCGATTGGCGACGAGGTGCGGGTGCATACGACCCAGGCAGGCGCTAAAAAAACCTATCAGGCCCGCCGCCTGATATTGTCCGGCGGGGCGCTGGGCACGACGGGACTGCTGCTGCGCTCCGGGCTGAAGCCGCGCTTCCCGGCCCTGGGGAAGTATTTTGCTTCGCACCCGCAGTTCATGTTTTTTGCCATTTACGACGAGGAAATCAACGCCCACGAGGGCTATTTCCAGACGGTCAATTCCAAAGATCCGCGCTTCCGGCCGCGCGGCTTTAAGCTGGAGAACGTGTTTGCCGGGCCGGCCAGCTCAGCGCTGTTGTTTACGGGTTACGGCCGTGCGCACCACAACATCATGCGCCAATATCGCCACATGGCCTGCGCCGAAGTAGCCATCCGGGATGAAAATGCGGGGGAGGTAACGGTGGGGGGAAACGGCCGTCTCACCATCAAAAAACCGCTCACCGACCAGGACCGGCGGCGCATGAAAGACGGAACGGCCGTGCTTAAGGAAATTTTGGCGGCCACCAGCCCGCGCCAGGTGCTGGAATCGCCGCTCTATTTTGGCCTGCACCTGATGGGCGGCAGCCGCATGGGCGTGGACCCGGCTGCTTCGGTGGTGGAGCCGGATTACCGGCTGCGCGGCTTCGACAACATCTACGTCTGTGATTCCAGCCTGTTTCCCAACGCGCCGGGCATCAATCCGGCCCTGACGGTCATGGCCCTGGCCCAGCGATTGAGCGAGGAGTTGACACGATGACTTCCAATTATTTTAGCCCCCGCGCCCTGAAGGGCCTGAACCGCATCGGCGACCTGCTGCTGCCCGGCGAGGGCGATCTGCCCTCATTTTCCGAGTACGGCTGCATCGAGAACGTGGATGACTTGGTGGCCTATGCCCCGGCGGAGGACATTGCCACGCTCAATACAGTTTTGGCGGTGATGGCGGTGGCGCCAACGGCCGTTTTGCGCTGGCTGATCGAAACCATGGCCGCCGTCACCCCGGACCAGAGCGGGACGATGGCCTCGCTGCTACGCCAGCTCAACTTTGGCCTGCGCGGCATCCTGTTTTCGCTGTATTACGGCGAAAAGCCGGGCAGCCAATACACCGGCCCAGACCCGCTCGACGTGATTGGCTTTCGGGTTAACCGGGTGGCATGACGGCCAGAAACATGTTACAGAGTGTACTGGAAACCCAACGATTGCTCGTGCGGCGGTTCGCGCCGGAAGATTGGACGGCCGTGGCCGCGTATGCCACCGACGCCTCAGTGATGGCCTACATCGAAGAAGGCGTCCTGACCGAAGAACAAGTTCGGGCGTTTATCGCCCGAAACATGACCGCAGAGGCCCAGGCTTTCCCGGTCATTCTCAAAGCCGATCGCCAGCTTGTCGGCCACATGATTTTTCATCCCTGGTTTGCGCCGCGGACGTACGAAGTGGGCTGGGTGATCCACCCGGCCTGCCAGGGACACGGCTACGCGCCGGAGGCGGCGCAAGCTTTGCTCCGCTATGCTTTTGCCGAACTGCACGCCCATCGAGTGGTCGCCACCTGCCAGCCGGAAAACCGCCCCTCCTACCGGGTGATGGAGAAAATTGGCATGCGCCGGGAAGGGCATTTCCGCCAATGCATTTATCGTGGGGATGGCGTGTGGTGGGATGAGTATTTTTATGCCATTCTGGCCGAGGAATGGCAGCAGCTGACCGGCGGCGACGGCCGTTTCTCCTTTCCCGCCGCACACAGCAGCGAGCCATGAGTTCTTGGCCCCGTTATGATACAGTTGAGGGCGTCAAATAGACGAAAGGAGATGTGCCGGCTCATGAAATTATCCCGGATAGAAACGGCCGTGCGCGTTGTGCTGGCCTTTAACGAAGCCTTTAACCGCCACGACGTGCCGCAGATGATGCAGCTGATGAGCGAAGATTGCACCTTTGAAAACAGCGCCCCCGCCCCCGACGGCGCCCTTTACACCGGCAAAGAAGCCGTAACGCAGTTCTGGCAGGATTTCTTCCGCGCCTCGCCGCAAGCCCACATTGAGGTGGAGAATATCTTTGGCCTGGGTTACCACTGCGTGATGCGCTGGCGCTACGATTGGGTCGATCTGGCCGGAGAAAAAGGCCACGTCCGCGGCGTAGACGTATACCAGATCAAGAATGGCCTTATCAGCGAGAAGCTCTCTTACGTGAAAGGCTAACGCCTCGTGACACGGATGTTGTTCACTTTTATTGGCGGCAGCGGTCACTTTTTGCCGCTGGTGCCGGTTGCCCGCACGGCCGTTGCCCTAGGCCACATCGTCGCTTTTGCCTGCGGACCTGCTATGGTCGCCACAGTAGAAGCCGCCGGGTTGCAGGCGATTCAACTGGGAGCGAGCGGAGGCAGCCTACCACAACGACGGCCGTTACGGCCGTTGGATGCTGCCCGCGAAGCCCAGGAGTTTCGCGATCTCTTCGCACGGCAGGGCGCGCAAAACCGTGTACCTCACACGGTTGACCTGTGCCTGGAATGGCAGCCAGACGTCGTGATATGCGATGAGACCAATTTCGGCGGCATGGTGGCCGCTGAGCGCCTGGGTTTACCCTACGCGGTGGTGCTGGTGATGGCCGCCGGCTCCTTTGTGCAGACCGCCGGGGTCGAGGGGGCGCTCAACGAACTGCGCGCCCAATATGCTTTGCCGGCGGACCCGCAGCTGGAGATGCTGCACCGCTATCTGGTACTGTCTCCCTTCCCGCCCGGCTTCCGTGATCCGGCCTACCCGCTGCCGCCAACCGGCCACAGCATCCGACCGGATGCTGGGCTGGCCGTGCAGGAGGCTCCGGCCTGGCTCTCGCGTTTGCCGGCCGCGCCCACGGTGTACTTTACCCTGGGCACAGTCTTCAATATGGAATCGGGCGACCTGTTCTCACGGGCGCTGGCCGGGCTGCGCAAGCTGCCCGTTAACGTCATCGTCACCATCGGAAATGAACTAGATCCGGCCGAACTAGGGCCGCAACCTGCTAACGTCCACATCGAGCGTTACGTTCCGCAAGACTTGATCCTGCCCCACTGCGACGTGATTGTGTCCCACGGCGGTTCGGGCAGTGTGAGTGGAGCGCTGCGATACGGCCGTCCCTCGGTCCTCATCCCCATGGGCGCCGACCAGCCACTCAATGCCGCCCGCTGTCAGGAGTTGGGCCTGGCTCAGGTGCTGGATCCCATCGCCGCCACGCCGGAAGCTGTGCACACGGCCGTTGCCAACGTCCTGTCCGATCCCGGCTACCGGCAGGCCGCGCAGCGCTTCCGCACTGAGTTTGCCGCGCTGCCGGGGCCAGATCATGCCGTGCAGCTGCTGGAGCAGTTGGCCGTGGGAAAACGGCCGGTCGTCGGTTGATTCCCTTGTAAAACGAAGTGGATACAGCTGCAGGTGGTAAAAAGGAGACCTTCATGATTGAAATCCTAGAAGCTGCTTCCCCTAAAGAATTGGATGAGGTGCGCCGCCTCATCCGGGCTTTCATGGAGTGGTCGAAACAACTCTATCCAGAAGCAGTCGATCTGGTAGACCAATATAACGCCGCCGTTGAAGCTGAACTCGCTGGTTTGCCGGGTGAATACGGGCCGCCAGCGGGCCGGCTGCTGCTGGCCTATGACGAAACCGAAGTCGCCGGTATGGTTGCCTTGCGTAAACTTGACGCTTCCGCCTGCGAAATGAAACGCCTGTACGTTCATCCCAAATTCCACGGCCGTGGGATAGGACTTGCCCTGGCCTCAACCCTCATTGAGCAGTCTCGTCTGCTGGGTTATTCAAGCATGCGGCTGGATACGGGCTTTCGCCAGACAGCAGCCATTGGCCTCTATCGCAAGCTGGGCTTTCAGGAAATAGATCCCTATCACGACGTCCCCGAAGAAATGAGGGCCGGCATGGTTTTTATGGAGCTGCGGTTGTAAGTTTTGCCACGGCCGTTTGAAATGCAACCCTGGTTATGACGGCCGTCTCGGCCATAAGGAGGTGACGATGAACTGCCCATTCTGCCAACTGGACCTGATTGCGGAGCAAAAGGTGGTGCTGGAAAACGATCTGTGCCTCTTTTTGCAAACGCCGCACGAGGTTTTGATCGGCTCCGGCATCATCATCCCCCGGGCACACCGCGAGACGGTTTTCGACCTGAGCGCTGCCGAGTGGGCGGCGACATTCTCGCTGCTGCAAGAGGCGAAGGCGCTGCTAGACGCCAGATACGCGCCGCAGGGTTACAACGTGGGCTGGAACAACGGCCGTGTCGCCGGGCAAGAGGTATTTCACGTTCACCTGCACGTCATCCCCCGCTACGCCGACGAGCCGCTGGCCGGCAAAGGCATCCGTTACTGGCTGAAACAGCCCGCCAACCGCCGCGCAAATTAAAAGAGACTGGAGACTGGAGACTTATGTTGCCCCGTCTCCAGTCTCCAATCTCCAATACCCACTCAGCCGCGCAAAATGCCCCGCTGAATGCCCACCGACACGGCCGCGGCGCGCGAATCCACGCCCAATTTGTTGTAGACGTTGGTCAGATGCGCCTTGACGGTGCGCTCGGTTACCCCTAGCTGCCGGGCAATTTCTTTGTTGCGGTCGCCGCGGGCTACGGCCGTTAACACTTCCAGCTCTCTCTCCGTCAACGTTTCCTGCTCGTCAGGCGCAGACGCCGGCGCGGCGGGCGGCCTTTTGTAAGCCAGCACGCGGGTCAGCACCTCCGGCTGGAGCAGCGTCTCGCCGCGGGCGGCGGCGCGGATGGTGTGGAACAAGGCGTCGCGGCCGGTGTCTTTCAGCAAAAATCCGCGCGCCCCGGCCTGCAAGCCGCGCATCATCAAGTCATCTTCGTTGTAGGTGGTCAGGATGACGATGGCCATGTTCGGCCAGCGGGCCAGGATGCGTTCGATGGCTTCCAGGCCGCCCATACCGGGCATGCGTAAATCCATCAGCACCACGTCGGGCTGTAATTCACCGGCCAGGCGCACGGCCGTTTCCCCATCCGCCGCCTCCCCCACCACTTCCAGGTCGTCTTCCATGCTCAAAATCAGCTGCAGCCCCTCGCGCACTACCAGGTGGTCGTCGGCAATGAGAATGTGAATCATCGTAGCGCTCCGTCGTGGATTGTTTCGTCGCTGGTGGGGATGGACATCGTGAGGGTGGTCCCCTCGCCCGGCCGGCTGTGGATGGTCAATTCGCCCCCGGCCAGGCGGGCGCGTTCGCGCAGGCCCAATAGGCCATAGTGACCGTTGGGGATACGGCCGTCGGTGTCAAACCCCTGACCGTCATCGCGGATTTGGATGGCGATACGGCCGTTTTCTTCCGTGATGAGCACCCAGGCCTGGGTTGCCTGGGCGTGGCGGGCCACGTTGGCCAGCCCTTCGCTGACACAGCGCGTCACGTGTTCGCCGCTGCGCGCCGGAAGATTGAATTCCGGTGGCATTTCCAGGGCGCAGGGAATGCCGGTCGCCCGGCTGAACCGCTCCACCTCTCGGCTGATGGTTTCCGTCGGGGTGGCTGTGGTGACGCGCAAATCATCAATGGCGCGGCGGGCGTCGGCCAGGGTGATGCGGGCGCGGTCTTTGGCCTGCCCGGCGATTTGCGCCGCCTTGTCGGTGTTGCCGCGTTCCAAATGCGCTTCCAGCGCTTCCAATTGCAGCACCAGCCCGGCCAGCCCTTGCGCCAGGGTGTCGTGGAGTTCGCGGGCCATGCGCTGCCGTTCGGCTTCCAGGGTGAGCATTTCCACCTGTTGAGCATATTCGGCCAACTGGGAATGGGCGATTTGCAGTTCTGTGAAGAGCTGCTGGCTCTCTGCCCGCGCGTTGAGCTGCCGCATAAACAGCAAGACGTAGATGAGCACGAACACCAGCATGAGCACGGCCGTGCCCAACCAGGAGGGCATCGCTTCCCAGCCCCAAAGCAGGCTGTAGGTCAGTCCCATCAGGCCCAGGTAAACCAGGATGGCCGCCAGCGACCGCCGCAAATCTTCCAGAATGCCCATCGTTTCCCCGGCCATTGGCAAATAGAGGCCGACGACCAGGCTGGGCTGCCGCCCGATCACAATCAACAGGCTGACCAGCACAATTTGCCCGGCCAGGTAAGCAACCAGCCACTGTCTTTCGGTGACCAGGTAAGGCATGTACCAGTGCAGGGCAATGTGCGCTGCGAACAGGGCGGTGAAGGGGATCAGGCGCGCCGGCTGGCGCAGCGCAGGATCGGCGTAGACGGCGATGCCGTAAAGAAGCACGAGGACGAAAATGAGCAGCCAGAAAAACGGCCGTGTCTCCTTCAGTCCGGCTTCAATCTCAGGGTCGGTGGTTTGGCGGAGCAAGTTTTTCATCGCTGTTCATTATAACACCCCGACCGAGGCAGGGTATTGTCCGAAGGGGCATTGTACCCTTGTACACCTGCCCATCCTGTCCCAAAGCACGATGTGGGGGAAACGGCCGTCTGTTACACTGGCGGCATGAATGAAACAAGTGTCAGCGAACGGTCTGCTGCACACCAATCACGGAGGAACCATGTCTCAACCAATCATCACCGTCACCCATTTTCGCAAAGCCTACGGCGATTTCGTCGCTGTGGACGACATCAGCTTTGCCGTGCAGCCGGGCGAAATCTTTGGCCTGTTGGGGCCGAACGGCGCCGGCAAAACCACCACGCTGGAATGCCTGGAAGGGCTGCGCCAGCCGGACAGCGGCGGGCTGCAAGTGGCCGGCATTGACCCCCAGGCCGAACCGCGCAAACTGCGTCACGTCATTGGCGTGCAGCTGCAAGCCTCCGGTATGCCGGAAGCGATGACGCCGGACGAGGCCATGAAGTTTTTCTGCGCTTATCACGGGGTCGCGCCGCGCTTCGATTTGCTGGACCGCTTTGGCCTGACGGCCAAGCGCAAGACCCAGTTTCACGAATTGTCCACCGGCCAACAGCGGCGGCTGGCCCTGGCCCTGGCTATTGCCCACGAACCCCAGGTCTTGTTTCTGGACGAACCGACGGCCGGCCTGGACGTCGGCTCGCGCTCGGAATTGCATACGGTGATGCGTGAACTGCAAACGAACGGCACGACGATCATTCTGGCGACCCACGACATGGCCGAGGCGGAGCAGTTGTCGGACCGGGTGGCGATTTTGCTGAACGGCCGCATCGCCGCCGCCGGCGCGCCGCTGGAAATCACGGCCACCGGGGCCGGTCTGACCAAAGTCTCCGTCCACACCCGGGCCAACAGCCTGCTGGCCAACCATCATACCTTCCCGGCGGTCAGCCAGCGCCAACTTAAAGAGAACTACGCCATCTACTACAGCCGGGATATTGCCCAAACTGTGCCGGCGCTGATCGCCTACGTGCAAGACCAGGCGGATGAACTGCTCGATTTGCGGGTAGAACGGCCGTCTCTGGAAGAACGTTTCTTGGAATTGACCAACAGCTAACAAGGGAAAGCGCGGCCGTCAACCGCCGCCCCAATCCCACAAAACAGGAGAGATACCATGTCTGCTTTTGCCCATCACTTTTCCTTCGAATTCAAAACCGGGATTCGCAACAAGAACCTGCTGCTCATGAACTATTTGTTTCCGCTCGGCTTTTACCTGATGATGGCGGCCATCATGCCCGGCATCAACCCGCTCTTCCGCGACACCATGATTCCGGCTATGATCACCTTCGCTGTGCTGGCCTCCACCTTGCTCGGCCTGCCCGACCCGCTGGTGAACGCCCGCGAAAGCGGCATCTTCCGCAGCTACAAAATCAACGGCGTGCCGGCGCTGTCCATTCTGCTCATCCCCGGCCTGACCACCGGCCTGCATCTGGCGGTCGTCTCGCTGGTTATCGCCTTCAGCGCACCGCTTGTATTCGACGCCGCCATGCCGGTCAATGGCCTGAATTTCTTCATCACGATGGTGGCGCTGTCGATGGCTTGCTCCGGTATCGGCATTTTGATCGGCGTGGTTTCGCCTTCAACTCGCCTGACGGTGTTGTACTCGCAAATCATTTTTGTGCCATCCATGATTTTGGGCGGGTTGATGCTGCCGTACAGCATGCTGCCCGCTCCGGCGCAAGGCCTGGCCCAACTGCTGCCGGCCACCCACGCCATGAACGCCTTCCGCGGCCTGGCTATGGGCGCAGCGGCCGATTTTAACCCCTGGGCCTCGGTGGTTATGCTGGCGGCCAGCGGTCTCCTGGCTTTCTTGCTGGCGCTGTATCTCTTCAGTTGGGACAGCCGCAACAGCAAGCGGCGCGGCCACCCGGCGCTGGCGCTGTTGGCCCTGGTCCCCTACGCGATTGGCATCGTGCTGCTGTAAGAATGACCAGCCTTGAACACAAAATCCCCGGCGCCCGCAAGAGCGCCGGGGATTTTTTTTGTTCCCGGCCCCTAATACCGCCCGACTGCTGACGATGTACTGACGGCCGTTTGGAATCCTCCGGCCATTCAAACATCAAATTGTGACCGGGCAAAATGACAGGTTCCCAACCTTTTTTCTGGGGTATGATGAACCCATCTCCGTTGCCGAAGGTTAATTTTCGAAGAGGTCGGCATCCGGCGCGGCCGCGACACGCTGGAAAAAGCAAAAACAACGTGGCGCAGGAAAGCGCAGCTGCACCACGTCGTTATGGCCGCGTTGGGTCCTATCAGCATTTTGTTGGGCAAACCGGCGGAGGGGAACGCCGCAGGCGATTAGCCGGCGGCTTCTGCGGCTTGTTTTACGGCCGTTTCCGCCAGCATCGTTTTGATCGTCGCCTCGGGCAGTTGGTCGATGCGTTGGAAGCGGATGCAGCTTTTGCCGCAGTTCAGATGCGCCAATTCAGCCTGGTGTGCGGCGACAACCTCCACGTCCATGTACAGGCTCAGGTAGTTCTTCTGCGACTTAAAGCTGCAAATCAGATCGTCCTGGGCCACGCCGGGCATGTTGTAGGCGATCACTTCGCGGGCGTCGGGCAGCGTTTCGGCGATCCAGCTTCGGAGCGTTTCCAACGCCGCGCGGCGCTCCGGCGGCAGGCTTTGCAAATACTCGTCGACGGCGGGGGATTTTTCGGTCATACCATCCTCATTTATGGGTCTAAACGGCCGTTACCAGTTCCTGACTGCCTATCATAGCATAACATGACGGCCGTTTATGCCTAAACCACCGGCTCGTCGGGCGCCGCGCGGCGTTGGGGCAGGCAGCCCAGCGGGATGGCTTCCGGCGGCAGACCGGTGGCCGCGGCCTGATTGGCCATTTGTTCGTAAGCGTCATCGGGCGCCAGCAAATCGTCCGGCTGCAGCGGCGGCAGGCCCCAGGCCAGGCGGGCGCGATCACACAGGTCGTTGGGCGCGCCATCCAACCAGGAAATCTGAAGCTCGCGGCAGGGCGACGGCCGTTCCTCATAGATAGCGCAATGGACACAACTGCCCACTTTGCCCTCCAGCGCCGCGCAGCGCACCGGGCGGCTCAGCGTTCCCTGCATCGCCGCCCGAAATTCATCCAGCTTAACCGTGAGGGCCGCCGGAACGGAGCCGCCCAAGGCCAGCTCCGTTTCGGCCCAATAAAAAGAAACACGATAATATGCACAACATGCGCCACAACGTTGACAAACATGCTCCGCATTCGCTTTCATTGAGGGTTGGTTTTACGCCTATCAGCAACTCCTTGTATCAAAAATCACCCCGGCTCGGGGGCGCACACGCATCGAGACGAAATCTTTGGCGGTGGGTGTGGGGCAATCGTTGGTGGGACTTTCCAGCGGCTGCGGGTGGTTGCACTTCTCTAAACCGCACCGCTGATTATACAGAGACCGGCCGCAAATTGAAAAGACCGGCCAGACGTTTCAGGCGTGCCGGGTAAAGAATTTTTTCCAAGGCGGAAACGATCAAACTCCAAGGCGGAAAAAATTTTTTCCAATGTGGAAATTTTATTTTCCAAGGCGGAAATTTTGAACGGCAAGCGCCAATCACCAATTTTTGCTAAAGTTGCCTTATGAACGAGCGTGACTCATTTCCCAAAACAGCGCCAGACGCCGATCAGACCTTCGCGCCGCTGGCAGCGCACCTCAGCCCCAACGGCCGTTTGCGCCGCACCTGGTCGCTGGCGGGCGGCATCTCGGCCAGCATGACGGCCGTCGAGATGGAAGACGCGCACGGCCGTTTGCAAAAATTCGTCGTGCGCCAGTACGGACCGGCCCACCGGCAGCAGAATCCGCAGATTGCCGCCCACGAGTTTCAGCTTTTGCGCCACCTGCAAGCCGCCGGCATCCCTGCGCCGCGGGCCTGTTATGCCGATCCGGCCGGGGCGCTGCTCGGCCGCCCCGGCCTGGTGATGGGTTACGTCGAGGGCCAGATCGATTTTGCCCCGGCCGATTTGCCCCACGCCATGCGCCAGTTCGCTGCCCACCTGGCCCAAATACACCGCCTCAGCAGCGCAAAGCTGGACCTGCCGTTTTTGCCCCGGCTGGCCGCCTGCCCGGAACTGGCCCGCCCGCAGCCCGCCCCGGCCGCTGATGCCCTGGAGACTGCCCATTTGCGCCGCGCTTTGGCTGCCGCAGTCCGGCCATCATCCCCAACGGCCGTGCTGCTGCACGGCGATTACTGGCCCGGCAACGTCTTGTGGCAGGCGGGAGAGATAACGGCCGTGATTGATTGGGAAGATGCCCGGCTGGGCGATCCGCTGTTTGACCTGAGTATCAGCCGCATGGACGTGGCCTGGATATTCGGCCCTGAGGCGCTGGCAATATTTACCCAGGCGTATGTGGCGGAAACGGCCGTAGATACCACCTATCTGCCCTATTGGGATGTGTGCGCCGCCTTGCGGCTGGCGCGCCTGTCCGGACCAGACCTGGCGGCGTGGGTGGACTTTTTCAGGCCATACGGCCGTGCCGACATCACCGTGCCCTGGCTGCAAGAGCAGTTCCAGGCATTCACCGAGATAGCTCTGGCCAAACTTAAAAGGTAACCGACCGATGACGCAATCCCCAGCCAAACTGCCGCCGCCCTGCCCGGAATGCGGCGCGCCGCCGGTAGCCGGTCTGACTTGTTGGGAGCAATTGGGGGCCATTCTCGCCTGGGAATGGCACGACCCCGAGCTAGCCGCCCAACATTTCCTGACTGTGGCGTCTTACAACTTGCAGCATCCGGCCCAATTCACTTCTGAAGCGTATGCCGGGCTGCGCGCCGCCTTCATCGAGCACCTGGACAACGGCCTGCCCATCGCCGAAATCCGCCGCCGCATACGCCACGTTGCCGAAGGCGGCCAACGTGTCTTGCAGCCAGAAGCCGAACGCCGGTTGGTGTTACGGCCGTGGCCCCACACCATCGCCGACGTGTATCTGCCCGACCGGCCGAAAGGGGCTGCCGGGCGCGTGCGCGCCTGGGCCGCCAGCATCCGCGCCGAATTAGCCCTGGAGAACAAGCCTAAAAAACCGCTATGAACTCACTTACCATCCCGCCTGTCCTGGAAACAAACCGGTTGATCCTGCGCCGCCTCACGCCGGAAGATGCCGCCTTCATCCTGGATTTGTTGAATCAGCCCTCTTTCATCCAGTTCATCGGCGACCGGAACGTGCGCACATTGGCCGACGCGCGGAATTATATTTCGCAGGGACCCGTGGCCAGTTATGCGCGGCATGGCTTTGGTCTGTACCTGACGCTGCTAAAAGACAGCGGCGAACCGATTGGCCTGTGCGGGCTGATCAAACGCGATTCTCTACCGGACGTGGACGTAGGGTATGCGCTTTTGCCGCAGTTTTGGGGGAAAGGGTACGCGACGGAGGCGGCCACGGCCGTTTTCAGTTACGGCCGTTACACGTTAGGCATCCCCCGCATCGTCGGCGTGGTCAACGCCGACAACGCCGGGTCTATTGCTGTGCTGAAGAAGCTGGGGCTGCGCTATGAAAAGATGGTGCGCCTCACCGCCGACGGGCCAGAGGTGCAGCTCTTCGCGCCGGAGGCTGACCCTGAAAGGAGAGACCCATGTACGGAATGACGGGAAAACTGATCGCCCAAAGCGGCAAACGGGATGAACTGGCCACCCTTTTGCTGCGCGCCGCGCAAATGGTCGGCCAGATGCCTGGCTGTCGCCTATACGCCGTCACGGAAGATGTGGCCGACGAAACGGTTGTCTGGGTGATGGAGATTTGGGACGACAAAGCCGCCCACGACGCCTCGCTGCAAGATGGGCTGGTGCAGGCGCTGATCGCTGAGGCACGGCCGTTGCTAGGCGGCCCGCCCGACGGCGCGGAACTGCGCATCGTTGGTGGACATGGGCTGGAGAACTGGTTAGATACGCCGTGATTTTCGGCACACGCCTGAGACGATCAGGCGTTTTTACGCTTTTTTCGCCCGCCGCGCGTCTGGTAAAAAATCTCGTCCGGGTCGACGCCCTGCTCCAGCAGCGCCTGCCGCTTGGGCTTGAGTGCGCCGGTGGGACAAACGCCCACACATTGCCCGCAAAACACACAGGTCGTGTCCATCATGCCATCGCCCATAAACGTGCCGATGGTGGTGAAGTAGCCCCGGTTGTCGAAATTCAGCGCAAAGGCGAACTGCGCGTCGTTGGCGCACACCTGCACGCAGCGCCAGCAGTTGATGCACTGGTTATAGTCGCGCAGATAGAAAGGGTTGTCATCGTACACGGGCGATTCGCGGCGCACAGCGTCGGGGAAGCGCGCGGCGTCCGCGCCATACTCGGCGATCAGGGCCAGGATTTCCGGCGCTTCGGCCAGATTCACCGTGGCGGCCAGCATCTCCAGAATGGTGCGACGGCCGTGGCGCACGGCTTCGGTGTCGGTTTGCACGGTCATGCCGTCGGTGCAGGCGGTGACACAGGCGGCGGCCTGGGTGCGCCCGCCCGCCTCCACGGAACAAATGCGGCATAGGCCGTTGGCCGTCAGGTGGGGGTGGTAGCAAATGACGGGGATGTCGATGCCCAGTTGTTTGGCGGCGTCGAGGATGGTGGTGTGGGCCGGGACGGTGATGGAACGGCCGTTAATCGTTAAGGTGACAGGTTCACTCATGCTTCTATTCCCTCGCCATTGCTGACCAGTTCCGGCCACAACTTGATGGCGCTCATAATGGCCGAAGCGGCCGTTTGCCCCAATCCGCACAGCGACGTTTGGGTCATGGTTATGCCGACATCCAGCAGGGTTTGTGGATCGGTGGGCAGGATACGGCCGTCGTGGGCAATGCGCTCCAGAATCTCCAACTGCCGCTGCGTGCCAATCTGGCAAGGGAAACACTTGCCACAGCTTTCGTGTGCGAAGAAATGGCCGAGCTTGTAGAGAATGCGGCGCATATCGGCCGTTTCGTCAAACACCATCACCACGCCAGAGCCGATGGGGAAGCCAAACTGCCGCGCCCCCTCGTAGGTTAGCGGCGCGTCCAACTTATCCGGCCCGATAAAGACTCCGGCCGCCCCGCCAACCAGGACAGCCTGGATGTCGTGCCCGGCCCGCACGCCGCCGCCCAACTGGATCAACTCCCGAATGGTGACGCCGAAGGGCAGTTCGTACAATCCGGGGCGCTGGACGTGGCCGCTGAGGCAAAACCATTTGGTCCCGGCCGATTCGTCGGTGCCGAAGCGCAGCCATTCCTCCACGCCAATGCGGGCCACCGACAGCGCCGCCACCAGCGTTTCCACGTTGTTGATAGCCGTGGGCTGGTTAAACAGGCCGCTGCTGGTAGGAAATGGCGGTTTGATGCGGGGAAAGCCCCGTTTCCCCTCGATGGCTTCAAACAGGGCCGTCTCTTCGCCGCAAATGTAAGCGCCGGCCCCCAGGCGCACTTCGATGTCAAAGTTGAAGCCCTGGCGGCCTAAAATATTGCGGCCCAGATACCCTTCTTCCTGGGCGCGTTGCACGGCGTGGCACAGGCGCTCGTAGGCGCGGGGATACTCGCCGCGCACAAAAATCCAGCCGTTCTCCGCCCCCACGACGTAAGCCGCCAGGCTCATGGCCTCGATGAGGCTGTAGGGGTCGCCTTCCAGGATAGCCCGGTCTTTGAAGGTGCCAGGTTCGCTCTCGTCGGCGTTGGCGATGATGTGCTTTTCGGCGGGCGAACCGGGGGCGGCGCGGGTGAATTTCCATTTCAGGCCGACCGGGAACATGGCCCCGCCGCGCCCCAGGATAGCGCTGCTTTCCATGATTTCGATGATTTGCTGGGGCGTGTACTGCATGGCCCGCCGCAGCCCGACGTAGCCGTCGTGGGCCAGGTAATCTTTCAGGCTGTACGGGTCAACTTTGCCGACGCGGGTTAATTTGAGGAGCGGTGTGCCGTAAATCTTGGGCTGCGGTTCGGGATAGGTTCCGGCCAGGAATTCGGGCACGGCCGTTGGGGTGAGGTTGCCGGCCAGCCGAGTCCCATTCAGGCCGTTGGGGGCATGTTCGCACATGCCCAGGCAGGGAACACGCTCGAAGGTGACACGGCCGTCTTCGCTGGTCTCGCCCGGCTGCAACCCTAATTGAGCGGCAACGGCCGTGGCCACCTCGTCGGCGCCGCAGTTGATGCAGGCAATGTCTTCGCACAGCCGCACCACACGGGGGGCGGTCGGCTCGTTGTAAAACATCGTATAAAACTCGATCACGCCATGGACGTCGGCCAGGGGCACGCGTAGGGTGCGGCTGACGGCTTCCTGAACTTCACGGGGCAGCCAGCCGTAAAGCGACTGGGCTTCGTGGAGAAGGGGGAGAAGGGCGTCTCGGGAACGGCCGTGATATCGGGCCAGAACAGGGTCTAATTGAGTCAGGTCTAATGCGCGGGTTTCGTATGTTTCCACAAAGTCACCTCTTTCAGTGGGGTAGAGGACATACTACATTGTAGGGCATCTTGACCCAAATTCCAACCAGATTTCAGCCGGCGCCAGAGGAAGGCACGTCGCCTGGATCAACTGCTTTTAAGCGGCATGCGGACCGGCAGCCGCACGTCGAAGAGGGCTCCGCCTTGGAGGCAGTTGGTCACCTGAATCTCGCCGTGGTGCAGCCCGACAATCTCCTGGACCACGCCCAGGCCCAGGCCCGTTCCAGGAATTGTGGACTGGCTGGCATTTTGTCCCCGATAAAAGCGCTCAAACAAATGGGGCATATCTTCCTGATCGATGCCTACGCCGGTATCCTCCACCTGAAGGTGGATGCTTTCTGGATTGTGAAACGTTCTGATCTGCACCGAACCGGCCGGCGTGTAGTTGATGGCATTGACCAGCAAATTGGTGACCACTCTGGCCAACTGCGATGGTTCCCCAAAGACAACCGGCAGCTCCTGATCCAGCGTGCAAATTAGTTCCAGGTTTTTGGCTTCGATCTGGCTTTGATAATTGGCCACAACTTCATCAACGACGTCGTTGAGATTAACCAATGTGTATTGGGCCTGATGCAAATGACCGGTTTGCCGGGATTCGTCGAAGATGTTTTCGACGAGGTGGGTCAGGCGCTGGGTTTCTTGCTTTAAGATTTGTTTGTACCGGTCTCTTTTTTCCGGCTTCCCTTTCTCCAATAAATCCAGGTAGACGTTCATGTTGGTGATGGGGGTGCGAAGTTCGTGAGAAATATCCGAGATGAATTTGGATTTCAGGCGGTCCAATTCGGTAAGGCGTTTGTTAGCTTCGGCCAATTCATAGGTGCGCTCGGCGACGCGGTCTTCCAATTGGGCGGCGTGCGCCCGGAGTTGTTCATAAAGTTGGGCGTTGTCCAGCGCCAGACTGGCCTGTGCAGCAAAGGCCTGCAGTAGTTCAACGTGGCTCTCGTTGTAATAATTGGGCTGGGCTTTGGAGAGGGCGAAAACGGCCGTTAACTCTCCCTGCACAAACACCGGCACGCCCACCCATGACCGCGTATGCGATACGCCTTTCTCATGCAGCCAACCGGGGTATTCACGAACATCTTGGATAATGAGCGGCTGGTTGGTCGTCAAAATATGGGCCAGATTAGGCGTTTTATCCACCTCAAACGTCAATTCGGCCACTTTATAGGCCACTCCAGAGCCATATTTCTCGTAACCCGACGAATGAAAGAGGCGCGCATGGTTGCCATGAACTAAAATGATATTCGCTGCATCGCTGGGAACCACCCGCACAATCTGGTCTACCACGAGCCTTAGAACCTGCTCAAAGTCCAGCGTAGAACTGAGAGCCGCCCCCGTCTCTTGCAGCACTTCCGCTTTTTCCCGCTGGCGTCGTTCCGCCTCGTACAACTGGTTATGCAGGATGGCAATGGCAAAAGAGTCGGCAATTTCGCGGGCGATGGCGATGTGATCGTCGGTAAATGCCGCCGGCGTCTCGGCGCCCAAATTCAACAAACCCAACAAGTCATCACCCTGCAGCATCAGGGGAACATTCAGATAGGCGGCAATACCGGCTGCTTGCAGCGCTTTTGGGAAATTTGAATTGGCAGGTGATTGGCCCAGGTCTGGCAGGTAATAGACCTCATTTTTGCGGGCAAACGCTAGGGCTACCTGGTCATCGAACGGGTTCGTCGTGTCAGAAACGAACATGGCGTCATGCTGCATGGTCAGGGTCAGGGTGACTTTCCTATCTGTTTGGGGGCTGATGAGGACAACGCTGGCGTGGGTCCAGGGAACGATCTGGCGCAGGCGCTGCAAGGCGTTGGGGACCATTTCTTCCAGGGCGCGCCGGGAAAGGATGGCCTGGTCGATGGCATGCATAGCTTCCAGGCGTTCGGTAAACTGGCGCAGGCTGGCTTCGGCTTCTTTGCGGTGGGTAATGTCCAGCTTGATAGCGATGAAGTGGCTAACCTGCCCGGTTTCGTCCAATACGGGGGTGATGGTTTGTTCTTCGATGTAGAGACGGCCGTCTTTTCGCCGGTTGACCACTTCCCCATGCCAGGGCTGCCCGCTCAGGATCGTCTGCCACATCGTTTTGTAAAACGCTTCAGGGTGCTTGCCGGAGCGGAGGATGCTGGGATTCTTGCCGATAACTTCGGCCTCACCGTAACCGGTGAGCGCCACAAATGCCGGATTGACCCAAATGATCTTGCCACCGCGATCCGTAATGACAATGGCGTTGGCGGCTGCTTGTAGGGCAGAGCTGCGCAGCTTTAACTGCGTCTCTGCCGCTGTGCGCTGCCTGGTGGCTTCACGTAGTTCCTCCTGCAAATGGTTGCCTAATCTACTGGCAATTTCGGTCAATACGACCAGCACCAGGATGCCCAATCCAGCGTTGACGAGAAATGCCCGGAAAGAAAAGTCGAAGAGGACGATCTTGGCCGCCTCAAAGACGCCGATCAAGACAGCGCCAACAAGCAAGATGGTCCGTCTAATTTGCTGCGTATTGCGGGATAAATGCAAGAATGATTTCATAGAGTCATCGAAATCCGAGCGGCTATTGGCCCGGAGAATTTGTAGATTGTTCTCGCCCACCCATAGTATCAAATGAATAGTTTAGCCGTAAAGGTATCTTTGCAAAATAGAAATTTAGTACCAGGGTAACATGGAATCGGGCCAACAAGCCAGCAAGAGCGTGCGGCGATTTGTGCGTCGTCAACTGACAAAAACCGAACTTTTCTCTATAATGTAGGGGCTGGATTCGTTATGGGGTTTTATATCTCATTGCTGCTGGCGTTATGGGAAACGGCCGTGCAGCCCACCACGACCCTTCTGGAGATCATCCATGACCTTGCCCGGTTCAAATTTTCGTATTCACAACAAGCGTTTGTCTTACACCCGTCTTGTGGCGGTTCTACCAGCGGCTGATACGGCCGTTTTCTTCCCTCCGCACACCTCGTTTGCCCACCACCCAACAAGTTGTTTTCCGACTCCCCCACCCCATTGCCAAAGTAATAATTCGCCCGATCAAACCGTCTATTGAACGTAACGCTATGATTTCTTTATTGTCTGAAACACTGGTGTACGCGCAAAGTCACGCGGCCGAACTGCTCAACAGCCTGGGAGAGCATTTATTTCTCGTCGCGGTAGCGCTGGGCATCAGCACGGCCGTTAGCCTTCCGCTGGGCATTTGGACGTCACGCTCGCGCACCGTTTCCGTAACCGTCATCAACATTTTTAACGGCTTGCGGGTAATACCCAGCATCGCCATCCTGTTCCTGGCCATTCCCGTGTTTGGCCTGTCCAATACGTCGGCCATCATTGCCCTGACTCTTCTGGCATTCCCCCCCATCCTCATTAACACCGACGCCGCCTACCGTACAATCGATCCGGCGATCCGCGAATCGGCGGCCGGAATGGGCATGACCGGCCAGCAATCGCTGTGGCGTGTGGAGACGCCTCTGGCGCTGCCGGTCATCGTCGCCGGCGTGCGCACCGCCGCGGTGGAAGTGATCGCCAGCGCCACGCTGGCCGCCTTCATCGGCATTGGCGGCCTGGGGTTATTTGTCGTGCGCGGTTTTGCCCTATACGAGATCCCTATCTTGCTTGTCGGCGCCATACCGGTGGCCCTATTGGCCCTGACGGCCGATTTGCTGCTGGGCGGCTTGCAGGCTCGTCTGCAGCCACCGGCCTGAGGCGCCATTTTTAGTTTTTAAGGAGGCCGGGAAACGACCGTTTCCCGGCCCACAGCGTCACACATGCTTTGCAACTTTATCCACCAAACTATTTCTAGGAGGAAATACGTGAAAAAAACATACTGGTTATTCATCCTCGTCGTGGCCATCCTGGCACTTAGCCTGGCAGCCTGCGGCGGCGGCGGCGACAAAACAATTACCGTCGCCTCCAAAGATTTCACCGAGCAGTTCATTCTTGGCGAAATGTACGCACAGCTGCTGGAAAATGCCGGATACACCGTCGAACGCAAGCTTAATCTGGGCGGTACACCTGTCGCCCATCAGGCATTGCTGGATGGCGAGATTGACGTCTATCCGGAATACACCGGCACCGGGCTGCTGACAGTCCTCAAAATGAACGTGATGAGCGATCCGCAGGCTGTGTACGACACGGTCAAACAAGCCTACGCCGACCAATTCTCCCTCGTCTGGCTGGATCCGGCGCCAATGAACAACACCCAGGCGCTGGCCATGACCAAACCGCGCGCTGCCGAACTGGGCATCACCACCTTCTCCGACATGGTGGCCAAAGCCGATCAGTTGGTCCTGATTGGCCCGCCCGAGTTCGCCGAGCGCGAGGATGGCATTCCCGGCCTCAAACGCGTCTATGGCGACTTCCAGTTTAAAGATTTCCTGACAGTCGACCCCGGTCTACGGTATCAGGCTTTGCTGAATGGGGAAGCGGACGTGGTGGTTGCCTTTGGCACCGATGGCGAGCTGGCCGCCTATGACCTGCTGTCGCTCATCGACGACAAAGGGCTGTACCCGCCTTACCAGGTGGCTCCGGTCATTCGTCAGGCCGTGCTAGACGCGCATCCGGATGTGGCGGATGTGCTAAACAAACTGGCTCCCCTGCTGACCAACGAAACCATGCAGCGGTTGAACAACGAAGTCAGCGGCAACGGCCGTGAACCGGCCGACGTCGCGAAAGAATTCCTGGTCTCCCAGGGATTAATCACCGAGTAATTTTCAAGGCTGGAGCTGAGAAAGCGGCGGCTAAAGCCTGCCAGTCTCTCAGCTCCAGCCCGCGATCCCACCCGTCTATGAGCGCCATTCGTTTTGAAAATGTCAGTAAACAATTTACCAACGCTGCCCAGCCAGCCGTTGACGATGTCACGTTTGTGGTGGAGGAAGGCAGCTTTGTCGTTTTGTTAGGGCCGTCTGGCTGCGGCAAAACGACGCTGCTGAAAATGATCAACCGGCTTTATGAACCTTCCAACGGAACCATTTACCTGGGCGACGACAACATTCGCCAGATGGATGCCACCCAACTGCGCCGGCAAATTGGCTATGTCATCCAACAAATCGGCCTGTTTCCACACATGACCGTGGCCCAAAATGTGGCTATTGTGCCCGAACTGCTGCAATGGGATGAGGAAAGGGTATCAGCGCGCGTGGATGAGCTCCTGACGCTGGTGGATTTGCCACCCGACGTGTATCGCGGTCGCTACCCATCGCAAATGTCCGGCGGGCAGCGGCAGCGTGTGGGCGTGGCCCGCGCCCTGGCCGGCGATCCCGGCGTTATTTTGATGGATGAACCCTTTGGGGCGATAGACGCCATCACCCGCACCGGGCTGCAATCTGAGCTGCTGCGGCTGCAGCGTAAACTCCGCAAGACGATCGTCTTTGTGACCCACGACGTGGAGGAGGCGCTGCGGCTGGCGGACAAAATTGTGATTATGCGCGACGGCCGTATCGTGCAGTACGACACGCCGTTCAACATCCTCAGCCATCCCGCCAACCCGTTTGTCCGCGATCTGATTGGCGCGGATGACATTGTGCGCCAGCTCAGCTTGATTCGCGTGGAATCGGCAATGGAGCCGCTGCCAGCCGATTATGGCCCAAACGGCTACCCCACCATCGGCTGCGACGACACCTTGCGACAGGCGCTGTCGGTGCTGCTCGGCTCCGCCGCGCCGGCCCTGACGGTGCTGGACGCGGAACAACCCGTTGGCCTGCTCACGCTGGCGGCCATCCAGAACTCGGCCGGGGAAACGTAAACGCATGGGGTATTTCTTTAGCCATCCAGACGTTATTTTAAAACTGGCCGGGGAGCATTTGGTGATGACGGCCGTTTCTCTCTTCATCGCCACCCTGATTGCCCTGCCCCTGAGCATGATCCTGGTGCGCCATGAGCGGTTGGCCTCTGGCGTGTTGGGCGTGTTGGGCGTTTTTTACACCATCCCCAGCATCGCCCTGCTCATTTTACTGCTGCCCATTTTTGGCCTGAACCAGACGGCCGTGATAGCCGCGCTGGTTATCTATACCCAGATCATCCTCGTGCGCAACATGGTCACCGGCCTAAAAGGCGTGCCCGAACCGACGCTGGAAGCCGCCCGCGGCGTGGGCATGAGCGCCTGGCAAAGCTGGAGCAAGGTGCAGATGCCGTTGGCGCTGCCGGTCATTCTGGCCGGGATGCGCATCGCCGCTGTGGTGGCCGTGGCCATCGCCACCATTGGGGCCAAGTTTGGCGCGGGCGGCCTGGGAACCTTACTTTTCGACGGCATTGCCCAAAACCGGTATGATAAAATTGTGGCCGGCTCGGTGGCCGTGGCTCTGCTGGCCTTTATTTTGAATCGACTGCTCATCGCCGCCGAGGATTATTTTGACGTCGCCAAGCGGATTGCCCGGGCGGAGAAAAAACAAACCCGGCAGCAAACGGCCGTTTCTCCCGGCGATTAGACGGCCCCAATCCGCACTCACAACAGAAACAGGTGAACCATGTCCAATTTAGACACAGCCCTGGCCATTGCCATCCAGGCGCACGCCGGCCAGATAGACAAAGCCGGTCAGCCTTACATTTTGCACCCCCTGCGGTTGATGTTCCAAATGGAAACCGAAGAAGAGAAGATAACGGCCGTGCTGCACGACGTCGTCGAAGACACCGACTGGACTTTGGCGGCTCTGCGGGCCGAAGGCTTTCGTGAAGAAGTGATCACGGCCGTGGCCGCCGTCAGCCGGCGCAAAGGCGAGAGCTACGAAGCCTTCATCGAGCGCCTCAAGCCCAATCCATTGGCGGTCAAGGTCAAACTGGCCGATCTGATCGACAACATGGACGTGCGCCGTCTGCAAACAATCACGCCGAAAGATTTGGCCCGCCTGGAAAAATACCATCGCGCCTGGATCACGCTGACGGCCGTCGATTCTGACTGAGCCCCTATTTGCCCCGTTGCACCGCAGCCGGACTTGTGCTGCTGCGTGGGGAAAACGCCGTTAAATCAGCGTATACGGCCGTTTCCCATTGCCCCATTTTTGTTTATAATGTTTTGGGCTTCCTCGCCATCCCCCATCCCACCCGCCCACATTTTGTTCGCACACGACGGAGGTGTTCAACCTATGCTCAAACATGTTTCCATCATGCTGCTAACCATGCTTCTACTCCTGGTCGGCCTTACCAGCTGCGACCTGCAGCCAACGCCAACCGCCGATGCGGCCGCCCTGCTGCCAGATTTAGCCGGCTACAACACAATCGAAGGCGAAAGCTTTACCGATGGTCTGACCACCTTAGGCGTGATGGCGACCTTGGGCGGCCTGCCGGAATTTGGCGCTCCCATCGCTGCCATCAGCGAAGTCGTCGGCTGTTACCAGGAGGCGGGAGCCGTCAGCGCCCGCGTCTACAGCGATCAAGCCGATCCCCGCAACAGCGGCATCGTGGCCATCGGGGATCGCAACGCCCTGCAAAATCCCATCACCTTCCTGCGCTGCGTACCGGGCGCAACCAGCGGCGCCGAGACTGGCGCGGTTGTCTTACAACCCTGCGCCACCAGCTACACCCTTGCCAAAGAAAATAATGAATTTTACATTCTGTATGCTGGCTTAACGACAGACGTCTGCCATGCCTTCTGCTCTAATTTGGAGGGCTGCACGGCACATTGATGGAAACGGCCGTGTTCCAACCTGATAGGAACGCCCTGTATCTTGGACATTCGCCGCGACATCGGGGCTTGTTAACCTAAATTGGCCTATTCTTCTGCCAAAATTCCCAACGAACATGACCAATTTTACCGGAGTAACCATGGTGAAGGACCGGAGAAATGTCTGCATACATCATGGTGGTCGATGACGACCCCAATACACGCCAATTGCTTCACTTTATCTTGACCAACGCCGGCTATGCAGTCACCGACGCGCAAGATGGCCTGGAAGCTTTAGAAAAACTAGAAAAAAAGCGTCCCGATCTCATCATCTTGGACGTGCTGATGCCTAACATGGACGGCTTCACAACCATGTACCATATTCGGGCAATGCCCCACCTGGCCGATCTGCCGGTGATCTTCCTGAGCTCCCGGGCAGACGTAGCGGCCGAATATTCCGGTCTGGCCGCCGGCGCCCAACAATACCTCGTTAAACCGTTCAGTGTTCCGATTCTGCTAAAGCACGTTGGCGACTTGTTGGCCGCTCCGACCGGCTAAATCCTCACTCACCCACTAGACGTAAAAAAAGCCGCCCCTTTTTGGCAGAGGGGCGGCTTTTTTTTCTAATTTTTTAGCTGCGGTGCCAGGATTCGAACCTGGGAATGGCGGATTCAAAGTCCGCTGCCTTACCGCTTGGCGACACCGCAATTTCAGACGGGAATGCTAACACAACGCGCCATAGTAGGCAAGAGCATAGACACACGGCAGTCAACTTCCAGCTTCCAGCTCACAGCTTATGGCCAACAGCTTCCTACATCTCTTGCCGACCCTCTAAAGCGCGGCCCAGAGTAATCTCATCGGTATATTCCAGGTCGCCGCCCACGGGAAGGCCGCGCGCCAGCCGCGTCAGGCGCAATCCTTCGCGCGCCAGGCGGCGCTGCAGGTACAGAGCGGTCGATTCGCCTTCCAACGTGGGGTTGGTCGCCAGGATCAGTTCGCGAAAATGGCCCTGTTCCACCCGCGTCACCAGTTCGGCAATGCGCAAATCTTCAGGGCCAACCCCCTCCACCGGCGAAATAGCGCCGTGGAGCACGTGGTAACGGCCGTTAAACGCCCGTGACCGCTCAATCGCCACCACGTCTAAAGGTTCTTCTACCACGCACAACAGGGAGGGATCACGGCCGTTATCCTGGCAAATCACACACGGATCATCCTCCGTAATATTGAAACATTCCGAACAAAACCGGGTGCGCTGCTTCAAATCTTGCAAAGCCTGCGCCAGGTCCAACGCCTGATCTTCCCCGGCGCGCAGCAAATAAAACGTCAGCCGGGCCGCCGACTTGGGGCCAATGCCCGGCAGGCGCGCCAGTTCGTTGATCAGCTTCTGCACCGGCTGAGGCAGAACGTTTTGCGCCACCGCTACAGACCGCCCAGGCCGCCCAATAAATCATCCAGGCCGCCACCCATACCACCGGTAATGCCCTCCATGCGCTCCGCCGACAGGGCCTGCGACTGTTCAATAGCCGCATTCACCGCCGCCACCAGCATATCTTGCAGCATCTCTACGTCCTCCGGGTCGACAACTTCGGGGTTAATGGTGATGGACTGCACCCGCTGGTGACCGCTAATGACGATGGAAACAGCCCCGCCGCCGGCAGTCACCGTCACCATCTCATTGGCCAGCGCCTCTTGCGCTTCCACCATCTGCTGCTGCATAGCCTGCATCTGGGACAACATCGCCTGCGGATTCATACTCTTGCTTTTGCCGCCGCTTGCTTTTCGCTGAAATGATCGTTTTGACATGGTTAATCCTTTTAGTTGTTAGTTGATAGTTGATAGTTGAGAGTTATTAGTCTACCTATCAACTAACAACTTCCAACTATCAACTAATCTTCTCTGACGACGCCACCCAATTCCTGGGCCAACGCGTCGAATTCGTCTTTTTGAATGGGGATGGTGTACTCGCTGGTCACCACGGCGCGCACAGAACACTTTGTGCCGAGCAACTGGCTAAAAATATCTCCAACCACCTGCACGCCATCGGGCAGTTGGTCAAATTTGTCTTTAAAGATGGGGTAATCGAAACCCAAAATAATGGTGCTGCCTTCGGTGGCCAGCGGTTTACCCATCGTCAGCAAGGCCGGCAAATTCCGATTCACCTGCTCGACCCGGCTCAACATGTCCCGCCAATGGGGCGTAACGGCGCCCAACGTCAGGCGCTGCGGGGGCGGGGATTGCGGGCTGGGGGGCGCGGCTGCGGGAGCAGCGACCGGTTCTTCTTCAGGCGGCGGTTCGGGTTGTTTGGCAGGGGCTTTTGCTTTTGGGCGGGCGGTGGACGGTTGCGGGGCCACGGCCGTTTCCACCACCACAGCTTTGGGCATGGGCAACGGCTCGGCCGGCAGAAGTTCAATAAACGCCAGCTCCAACGGTAGCTGCGGCTGCCAGCTAATCGCCGGCGTCAGGGCTGCTTCATTAAACCGCTTGATCGCCTCAATAAGCCCCTCGCGCGGCGCGCGGCGCGCCTGGATCAACATCATCTCTTTTTGCTCTGGGGTGCCGTCCAACGGCATGTCTGCGCCGCCGGCTTGCAATAGCAGCAGTTCCCGCAGGTAAACCACCATCTGGCGGCAGAATTGGCGCGCATCGGCCCCGGAAGCCAGCGCCGCGTGGATGAGGGCCAGTCCGCCCGCGCCGTCCTTGTCCAGCCAGCGGTCAACGAGTTCGGCCACGGCCGTGTCCGCCGCCGTGCCCAACACCATTTGCGCCCGCTCCAACGAGATTTCATCGCCGGGAGCCAGCACCAGTTGATCCAGTAAACTTTCTGCATCGCGCACACTGCCGGAACCTTGCCGGGCGATCATCGCCTGCGCTTCCGGCTCAATGGTGAAGCCTTCTTTTTCGGCCAGCCAGCCCAGCCGCGCGCTAATCTCGGCCGTCGTCAGCAGGCGAAAGTTGAACTGCTGGCAGCGGGATTTGATGGTGATGGGGACTTTGTGTTCTTCGGTGGTCGCCAGGATGAATTTGGCGTGGGGCGGCGGCTCTTCTAACGTTTTGAGCAGGGCGTTGAAGGCAGCCGTGGAGAGCATGTGGACTTCGTCGATGATGTAGACTTTGAAACGGCCGTTATTTGGCGCAAAATTGATTTTATCCCGCAAGTCGCGAATGTCGTCCACGCCGGTATTGGACGCCGCGTCAATTTCAATGAGGTCCAGAAAGCGCCCCTCGTTAATGGCCAGGCAGTTGGCGCATCGGTTACACGGCCGTTCGGCCAGATCGTCATCCAGGCAGTTGACTGCCTTGGCCAGCAGGCGCGCCGTGGTCGTCTTGCCCGTGCCGCGCGGCCCACAGAACAGGTAGGCGTGGCCCACCCGGCCCGCCGCCACACTGTTTTGCAGCGTGCGGGTAATGTGTTCCTGGCCGATCACGTCGCCAAAACGCGCCGGCCGCCATTTACGATACAGAGCCTGGGACATGGGCTTAGTTTAACATTGCCACAAGGCTATGACAAGATGAGTGAAACGGCCGTGCCCCCTCTCCCAGCCTAAGATTGGACCAATCGCGGAGATTGGTCCAATCTAAATCAAGCACTACTTCCGCCGCCGCAGCAGCAGCGCCAGCAGCGCCACCGCCGCCGCACCCAACGCCAGGTTGCGCGTCGTCTGGTCGTTAGAAGCCGTCACACCCTTGGCCATCACCGGCATGGCGGCAATTTTAGCCGCCGCTTCCTGCTGCACGCGAGCAAACCATTCTGGATCAGCGCGGTATTCGTCGGCCAGCTTGCGTTTTTCGGCCACAAACTCATCCGTCACGTACTCGTCAAACGAACGCAGCCCGGCGATCTGGAACTCATGCTTCTTAAACAGCCGGTAAATTTCTTTTACCCGCTCGATGGTGATGTTGCGGCCCAGAGTGTAATCCTCAAAGCGCCCTTCCATAGCCAGCAGCGCCGTCTCCGCCAGGCAAGCATAAGCCGTCTTCGGTGGCAGGCCAATGTTGTAGCCAAAATCAATGTCGCCGGGAATCAGCACCTCGCCGCTTTCAATCACCAGCACGTCCGGGCGCAGGTCGGCTTCCACTTTGTTGATGTCCGGCGGACGGGCCACGTCGCACACCACCGCACCTGGCTTGCACTGGCTCACGTCCACGATACGCTGCCCAAAGGCCGACGTCGCCGTGACGATCAGGTCGCAGTCGCCCAGCAGACCATCGGCCTTGGTGGCGATGGTCACATGAGCGCCCGGCGTCTCTTCCTGGATGGTGCGCTTCAGGTCAATCAACCGCTCCGGCTCAATCGACACCAGCACCACGTCAAAAATCGCCTGCGCCAGCAGCCGCGAGCAAATGGAGCCAATCGAGCCGGTCGCGCCAATGATCATCACCTTGCCCTTGGTCAGATCGTTCGCCCCCATCTTGATGACCGCCTGCTTGGCCGCTTCCAACGTGGCCGAAACCGTCAGGCTGTTGCCGCTGGTAATGGCAATGTCCGATTCGTGGGCCACGGTAATGCCCGCGTCGCCCACGACGCTGGTAAACGCCCCCAAGCCCATGATGCGCGCCCCTTTGCGTTCAGACATGCGGGCGGCGGCGTTCAGGCGATTGTAGGTGAAGCGTTCGCCATGACGCATCATCTCGCGCGGCGTGGCTGCCAGGCTAAACAGATAGCCCTCAATTTTCTGCCCGGTCGTCGGCGACTGCCCGCCGGTGATGCGCGAGATGTAGATGGGCGGCATGTAAGCCGCGACGGTCTCCACCAGCTTATCCGGCAAAACTCGCGTCCAACGAAAGCGGGGATCGTTGTGGATGAACTTGATGTTGAGCGGGTGAATGACAAAAGCAAAGCGGTTGATGCCCGCCTCGGCCGTCTGTAAATACCGGATGCCCGGCGTCCATTCGATTTCGGCCAGCAGGTCCAGGTAGGTATCTTCGGTTAGCGGCGCGTTGGGATCTGGGCGTAGAGCGGCGAGCATGGCTTCAACGGCCGTTGCCGACCATCTCCCCAGGCTCTTCTCGCCGTCTGTCGACGGCATGAGCGTCACCAGAATCGACACGCCGCGCGCCCGCAAATCGGCCACGTCCTCCTCATTGGCGCATTCCACCACCACGGTTTTGCGCTTAAGCTGCGCCGGCGCATAACGGCGAATGGCCCCGACGTCGCCGGCAATGACGTCGGCCCATTCAAAGGGCGCAGCGGCGCGGGCCGTGCCCGGTTCACCCGCCTGCGGCTTGATGCGCCGGAACGGCGCGTTTTGCAGCTGCTCCAACGTGCCCGGAGCGGCGCGCTTCAACGTCTGTTTGCTGCCCACGCCGGGAAACTGCGGCAGCGCAAAATAGACCACCGGGTCGGCGTAGCGCACGTGCGGGCTGCGGCGGCTGAGGGCCTGTGTCAGGCCGGGATGGTTGAGGCCGGGGACCATGAGGATGTGCTTTTGGGCAAAAATGCCCGGCTGGGCGCGGTCGGCCAGGATGACACCCCAGCGTTCCAGCCCGGCGCGAATGCCGCTGCCATCGACGATAGGCGTGGTTTGAGCCGCAGCCGGCAGGGTCTGGCCGATTTCGTGGGGCTGGCTGAACGGGCCTAATTCCAGGGCCGCAGGCAGCCCATCCAGGCCAATGGCGTCGACCTGGCCATCGTATTCGGCGATGAGCGCGCGCGCCTGCTCCGGATCGCCATTGCAGCCCTTACGCTGGATTTGAATTTCCTGGCCAAGAAAGTTGACCACTTCGGTGTGGTTGTCCTGGTTGAGATGGATAATGAGCACTTGTTTCACGGCTAAGCCTCCTGGAGAAGTTAAATCAAAGCAACAAAGGCACAGCGCCGGGGTGGTTTTGTCGCTTTGGCGGGTGGTAAACAAACAAAGCTCTGACTTTGTATTGTGGAAAATGATACGAGGTGCTACGGCTTAGAACAAGGGAGAAATGTCAATTTGTCGGGCGTCATACGTCATAGGTTGGCCCTGACGGTGCTCATTCTGCTGCCGGCGTCAGGTCGCCGGTGGCCACGTCCAGCAGCCAGACCGCGCCATCGGTGCCGATCAGCCGGGCGATACTCGGTTCCGCCCAAGCCAGGGTCGTCAGGCGACGGCCGTCATGGTCGATGAGGGGCACGGCCGTTTCTGCAGCCACGTCCGCCAAGAAAATCGAATGGGTCCAGTCGGACGACTGGCAGGGGTTGTAGGCGACTGTCGCCAGCAGCTGCGCGCCGTCCGGCGACCAGACCAGATTTCCTGCCGTGGCCGGCAGATCGTAATCCAGATTAATGGCGCGCTCTGCACCGGTAGCCACGTTGCGCAAAATCACCTGGCGCGGCCCGCCGGAGCCGAAACTGGCATAAGCCAGCGTTTGCTCATTGGGCGAGAGGGCGATGGACGTGCCCACGTAAGACACCAACTGCACGTAGGCGCCGTCCGTCAGGTCCAGCCGCCAGAGATCGGAGCCGTTGGCGAACAGGCCGCAGCCATCGACGATGGGGCGGTTGGTGAAGTAAAGGTAACGGCCGTCACCCGACCAATGCAGCGGCGCAGGATAATCCAGACCCAGTCCATAGGGCCGCCATTCGTCGACGGCCGTCCACTTCTGGCTGCTATCCGCCCGCTGCACCGCCAGGTAAGTCCGGTAAATTTGCCCGTTTTCGCCGCCATCTACCGGGTCAGACAGGCCATACGCCGCCTGCCACTGCCCGTCGGGCGACGTTTCCACTGTAGGGCTGATAGGCGCCGTATTCGTGGGCAGCGGTGACAGAGCGACGGGCAGATCGACGCTGGCCGCCGACTCGCCCAGAACAAACACCGACTCGCCGGGGGCGTTCCAGGCCGCCAGGCTGGCCGGACCAGCAGGCAAAGGCAGCAGCTTCTCCACGGCCAGCGTTCCGGCGTCGGGATCGATGGTCAGTACGGCCAGGTGGCTGCCGGGCATGGGACCGCTCATGGGTTCTGGGCACAGGCTAACGCCGGTGATAAGCGAACGGCCGTTCACCAAAACCACTGTTGTGTCAGCGCACATAGCCATGGGGGCGCCGGGATTGGCTTCTTGCCAGGCAGCGTTTACAGCCTCGTTCAGGGCACTGGTCAGAAAGGTAAATTCGGAACGGCCGTCGGCTGCTGCCCAAACAAAATCCGGGCCGTCTCCTGCAGAAACCTGCAAGAGCAGGCTGCTTTCGTCGGCTGACCAGATGGGCTGCCACGCCGAACCGCTGCCCCCCAATCCGGCGCGATCCACCGCCGAAATCGGCCGTTCCTGCCCATCGGCAACGTTGACCACGTAAAGTCCCGGCTCGCCGCCGACTTCGTAACCCGATTCGCGGGTAAAGGCGATTGCTTCGCCTGAGGGAGCGATGCTGAAGGAGCGCGGCACATCCACCGCCAGCAAAAAGTCTTCGCCGGTGGCCGCGTGCCAGCGCAGCTGGTAGGTCTCGTCGGTGGCCAGGATGTAGGCAAAGGCTTTGCCGTCCGGCGCCCAGGCGAAAGCGACGACGTTGTCGTCGATCAGCGTGTCGGTCTGGCCGCTGCTCATGATCAGGCGGCGCAGCGGCCCGGCGGCCAGGCTGCCCGGCCCGGCGGCGTGGGCGCGGTCGGTGTAAAGAATTTGATTGGTAGCCAGGGCGTAATCGCCGTTAAAGACACGGCCGTTGCCGGGCACGACCAGTTCGGCCAGTTTTGGCCCCGCGCCGTTGGCGGTGATGCCGGCCACGGCCGTTTGCCCCTCGTCGTTCTTGAAGAGGGTGGTCACGTGGGCGAAGTAGAAGGGTGGCGGGAAAACGGCCGTGGCGGTGGGCTGGGGAACGGCCGTCAGGGTGGCCGTGGGCGGCGCGGCCGTGGGCGGCACGGCGGTTGGCGGCACAATGGCCGGGGTGGGGGCGGGTTTGCCGGTGGCGGCCGGTTCGACGGCAACGGCCGTGCTGGTGGGGGATGGCAGGGGAACGGCCGTAGGCTGCTCGCGGCACGCCGCCAGCCAGACACTCAACAGCACCAGGAATAAACCAGCCAATCGCTTGACCATACGCACCAGCCTCTCCTAAAAGATACCATCCGACTGGACATTATAGGCAAAGGCCGCCTGCCTTACCCGACGCAAAGCATTCGTTTGCTCGCCTAACCGCCCAGGGTGATGCCCGCCTCTGCCAGGCGCTCTTGTACCAGAGTCAAGAGGCGCGGGCGCATCTCGGCGGCTTTGCCAAAACGCGCTTTGGCCACCAGCGTCAGCTCTGTCTGCTGTCCCATCTCGCCCGACGCGCTGATGACCTGCCACGGTTCCAGCAGGTTGGGCAGCAGCGTCACCGCTTCCTCGCGCATCGCCGTCAACAAATCGACCGCCCGATGCAGGTCGCCGGTCTCGATTTTGAGGGTGATGTCGGCCACAGAAAAGCGACCGCGGCTGTAATTGCGCACCAGCCGGATTTCACCGTTGGGCACCGTCAACAGCTCTCCCGTAGGCGAGCGAATTTGGGTGGTACGCAGGTTGACCACCTCCACCACGCCTTCGACGTAATTGCCGGCGCCGGTGAATTCCACCTTTTCGCCCACGTCGAACGTGTCTTCAAAGATGAAGCTGACGCCGGTGAGGAAATCGCTGATTAACGGCCGTGCGCCCAACCCGAATGCCGCGCTGAACAACCCAATCATCCACACCAGTGTGTCGGCATCTACAAACAACGACAGGCTAAACAACGTGGCCACGCCAAAGCCCAAAAAGGTCAGGCCGCTGCTCACCAGATCGCGCAGCGTCAGCAGCCGTTCGTGACGAATGCCCGGCCGCTTGCCTGAAAAATGGTTGAGTTGGACAATGCGCCGCGCCAGGTAACTGCTGAGATGATGAAACACCCAGGCCAGCAGGTAAAACCCGGCGATGAGGGCGATCCGTCCCCACCAGAGAGTTTGAAAATCAGTCACGTTGTCCGGTAACATGCCGTTTCTCCTTATCGCTAGATTCAGCTGCATGATAGAGGAAGAAACGGCCGTTGCCAACCTGCTTTGACGCCCCTTTTGGAGACTGTTATACTCAACCTTTGCGAGTTAATAGTCGAGTAGTCAAGGCGTCGAGTGGTCCAATCGTCCGGTAGTCTGACAAAAAAGCCCACCCCTCTGCCCGACAACTCCCAACTATCAACTCCCAACCACCAACTTCTAACGAGGCATTCAACCACATGGCAGATAAAGACAAACTCATTCCTCGCAGCGAGGATTTTAACGAATGGTACAACGCCGTCGTGCAAAAAGCCGACCTGGCCGATTACGGCCCGGTGCGCGGCACGATGATTGTCAAACCTTACGGCTGGGCGCTGTGGGAAAACATCCAGGCGGCGCTCGACAAACGATTTAAAGCCACCGGCGTGCAAAACGCCGGCTTCCCCATGTTCATCCCGATGAGCTTTTTGCAGAAAGAAGCCGCCCACGTCGAGGGCTTTGCGCCCGAACTGGCCGTCGTCACCATTGGCGGCGGGCAGGAGCTGGCCGAACCCATCGTCGTGCGCCCCACTTCGGAGACGATGATCGGCCACGCCTACGCCAATTGGGTTCAGAGCTACCGCGACCTGCCGATTCTGATCAACCTGTGGAACAGCGTCGTGCGCTGGGAACTGCGCACCAAACTCTTCCTGCGCACGCTGGAATTTTACTGGCAGGAAGGCCACACGGCCCACGCCACCGCCGCCGAAGCCGAAGAGCGCACCCGCCTGATGCTGGACGTTTACGCCGACTTCGCCATCAACGAAGCGGCCGTGCCGGTCATTCGCGGCGTCAAGTCGGAAGCGGAACGCTTTGCCGGGGCCAACGAAACGCTGACCATCGAGGCGATGATGGGCGACGGCAAGGCGCTGCAATCGGGCACGTCGCACAATTTGGGGCAAAACTTCGCCAAAGCGTTCGACATCCAGTATCTGGATCCCAACAACCAGCTGCAGCACTGCTGGACGACCTCCTGGGGGTTGTCCACGCGCTTCATCGGGGCCATCATCATGACCCACGGCGACGACCAGGGGCTGATTTTGCCGCCACGATTGGCGCCCTACCAGACGGTGATTGTGCCCATCTATAAAAAGGAAGAGGAGAAAACGGCCGTTCTCGCCGCCACCGCCCGCATCAAAGCCGAACTGGAAGACGCCGGCATCCGCGTCCACGTCGACGACCGCGAAAACCTCACCCCCGGCTACAAATTCAACGATTGGGAACTGCGCGGCGTGCCCAGCCGCATCGAAATCGGCCCGCGCGACGTGGAAAAGCACAGCGTCGCCCTGGCCCGCCGCGACGTACCCGGCCGCGACGGCAAACAGTTTGTCTCCCAAGACGGCCTGGCCCCAACCGTCGCCGCGCTCCTGGTAGACATCCAACAAAGCCTGCTGGACCGCGCCACCCAGTTCCGCGACGCCAATACCCACGACATCAGCAACTACGACGACTTCAAAGAAGCCATCCAGACCGGCTTTGCCCGCGTCTGGTGGGCCGGCAGCCGCGAAGACGAACAGCGCGTGAAGGAAGAAACCAAAGCTACCATCCGCTGCTTCCCGCTGGATCAGCCCGGAGGCAGCGGCGCCTGCTTCTACACCGGCCAACCAGCCGACAAAATCGCCATCTTCGGCCGGGCGTATTAAAGAGAATGGGACGCGGATGAACGCGGATTTTTCTTTGTTATTCACGAAAAGTGTACGACAACGGCCGTAAGCCCAACCTGAAAATCAATCGCAAACAATCAACATGAATCCAAATCATTTAATCACCGATCCTATCTTTAAAAATCCGCGTTCATCCGCGTTTATCCGTGTCCTATGAAACTATCCAACTCCTTCGGTAAAACCCTGCGCGAGGCGCCAGCCGACGCCGAGTTAGCCAGCCACCAACTGCTCATTCGCGCCAATTTTGTGCGGCCGGCCGGGGCCGGCATCTATACCTTCATGCCCTTGGGCTACCGTGTCATCCGCAACATCTGGCAAATCATGGCCGACGAGATGGACGCCATTGGCGGGCAGGAAATGTGGATGCCCAATTTGCACCCGGCGGCGTTGTGGCAGGCCACCGGCCGCTGGGACACAGTGGACGTGCTGATGAAAGTGAAGGCCGGCGGCGGGCGCGAATATGCCCTCTCCGCCACCCACGAAGAAATCGTCACCGATTTGTGCCTACGCGAGATTGAAAGCTACCGCGACCTGCCGCGAATGGTCTACCACATCAGCAAAAAGTTCCGCGATGAGCCGCGTGCACGCGGCGGCCTGCTGCGCCTGCGCGAATTCATCATGAAAGACGCCTATACGCTGGACACCGACGAAGCCGCTTTCGACGTTTACTATCCGAAGATGCTTCAGGCGTATTACAACATTTTCGAGCGCTGCGGCACGCCGGCCGT
>Ga0209607_1000483_pt1 | contig 35639 bp, 43 predicted proteins | sample AD_UKC117_MetaG_FD_184413 | JGI IMG/M metagenome (GOLD analysis project Ga0209607, IMG submission 184413) | Active sludge microbial communities of municipal wastewater-treating anaerobic digesters from Hong Kong - AD_UKC117_MetaG (SPAdes)... | ecosystem: Engineered > Bioreactor > Anaerobic >... | reverse complement strand
CCTCCAAAGGCAAGGGCTACGCGGGCACCATGAAGCGGCACGGCTTCCGGGGCCAGGGCGCCGCGCACGGCGCCCAGGCGGTGCACCGCCGGCCGGGTTCGATCGGCGGCTGCTCGACCCCGGGCCGGGTGTTCAAGGGCACCCGGATGTCGGGCCGGATGGGCAATGACCGGGTGACCACGTTGAATCTGCTGGTTCACAAGGTCGACGCCGACAACGGTGTGCTGTTGATCAAGGGTGCGATCCCCGGTCGCACCGGCGGGCTGGTCGTGGTTCGCAGCGCGGTCAAACGAGGTGAGAAGTAATGGCTTCTGTAAAGATTGACGTTCATAGCCCGGACGGCACGAAGAGCGGCACGGTCGAACTTCCGGCTGACCTCTTCGATGTCGAGCCGAACATCCCGCTGATGCACCAGGTGGTGACCGCCCAGCTGGCGGCCGGCCGCCAGGGCACCCACGCGACCAAGACCCGCGCGCTGGTCTCCGGCGGCGGCCGCAAGCCGTACCGCCAGAAGGGCACCGGTCGCGCTCGGCAGGGCTCGACCCGCGCTCCGCAGTTCAAGGGCGGCGGCACGGTGCACGGTCCCCAGCCCCGCGACTACAGCCAGCGCACCCCGAAGAAGATGATCGCCGCCGCGCTGCGCGGTGCGCTCAGCGACCGGGCCCGCAACCAGCGGATCCACGCGGTCACCGAGCTGATCGCCGGGCAGACCCCGTCGACCAAGAGCGCCAAGACGTTCCTGGGCACGTTGACCGATCGCCGGCGGGTGCTGATCGTCATCGGCCGCTCCGACGAGGTGGGCGCCCGCAGCGTGCGCAACCTGCCCGGCGTGCACGTCATCTCGCCGGATCAGCTCAACACCTATGACGTGCTCAAAGCCGATGACGTGGTGTTCAGCGTCGAGGCGCTGAACGCTTACATCGAGCACAACACCAAAGAGGAGGTGTCGGCCTGATGGCAACCGTGACCGACCCGCGCGACATCATCCTCGCGCCGGTGATCTCCGAGAAGTCCTACGGGCTGATCGAGGACAACGTCTACACGTTCATCGTCCACCCGGACTCGAACAAGACGCAGATCAAGATCGCGATCGAGAAGATCTTCGCGGTCAAGGTGGACTCGGTGAACACCGCCAACCGGCAGGGCAAGCGCAAGCGCACCCGCACCGGCTACGGCAAGCGCAAGAACACCAAGCGCGCGATTGTCACCCTGGCCGCGGGAAGCAAGCCGATCGACATCTTCGGAGCACCGGCCTAAGGCCGGGGTGTCCCGAAAGGACCAAGGACCAGACATGGGAATTCGCAAGTACAAGCCGACGACCCCCGGTCGCCGCGGTGCCAGCGTCTCCGACTTCGCCGAGATCACCCGCTCGACCCCGGAGAAGTCGCTGATCCGCCCGCTGCACGGCACCGGCGGCCGCAACGCCCACGGCCGTATCACCACCCGGCACAAGGGCGGCGGCCACAAGCGCGCCTACCGGGTGATCGACTTCCGTCGCAACGACAAGGACGGCGTCAACGCCAAGGTCGCGCACATCGAGTACGACCCGAACCGCACGTCACGGATCGCGCTGCTGCATTACCTCGACGGCGAGAAGCGCTACATCATCGCCCCGCAGGGTCTCAAGCAGGGCGATATCATCGAGTCCGGCCCGAACGCCGACATCAAGCCCGGCAACAACCTGCCGCTGCGCAACATCCCGGCCGGCACCCTGGTGCACGCGGTGGAACTGCGTCCCGGCGGTGGCGCCAAGATGGCCCGGTCGGCCGGCTCCAGCATCCAGCTGCTCGGCAAGGAAGGCAGCTACGCCGCGCTGCGCATGCCCTCCGGTGAGATCCGCCGCGTCGACGTGCGCTGTCGCGCCACCGTCGGCGAGGTGGGCAATGCCGAGCAGGCCAACATCAACTGGGGCAAGGCCGGCCGCATGCGGTGGAAGGGCAAGCGTCCCACCGTCCGCGGTGTCGTGATGAACCCGGTCGACCACCCGCACGGCGGCGGCGAGGGCAAGACCTCCGGCGGCCGTCACCCGGTCAGCCCGTGGGGCAAGCCCGAGGGCCGCACCCGCAAGCCCAACAAGCCGAGCGACAAGCTCATCGTCCGACGCCGGCGCACCGGCAAGAAGCGCTAGGCAGGGGAGTAGACAATGCCACGCAGCCTGAAGAAGGGTCCGTTCGTCGACGACCATCTGCTCAAGAAGGTCGACGTCCAGAACGAGAAGAACACCAAGCAGGTCATCAAGACCTGGTCGCGTCGTTCGACCATCATCCCGGACTTCATCGGTCACACCTTCGCCGTCCATGACGGACGCAAGCACGTGCCGGTGTTCGTCACTGAGGCGATGGTCGGGCACAAACTGGGCGAGTTCGCCCCGACGCGCACATTCAAGGGCCACATCAAAGACGACCGGAAGGCGAAGCGGCGGTGAGCACCGTAACCGAATATCCCTCAGCCACCGCCGTGGCGCGCTTCGTGCACGTCTCGGCGAGTAAGGCGCGCCGGGTGATCGACCTGGTCCGCGGCAAGTCCGTCGAGGAGGCCCTCGACATCCTGCGTTGGGCGCCGCAGGCCGCCAGCGAGCCGGTCGCCAAGGTGATCGCCAGTGCCGCGGCCAACGCCCAGAACAACAGCGGTCTGGACCCTCGCACCCTGGTGGTGGCCACCGTCTACGCCGACGAGGGCCCCACAGCCAAGCGCATCCGGCCGCGCGCCCAGGGCCGTGCCTACCGGATCCGCAAGCGCACCAGCCACATCACCGTGATCGTGGAGAGCCGGCCGCCGCGCGGCGAGCGGGCCGGGCAATCGACCCGTTCCCGCCGCGCCCAGGGCAGCAAGGCGGCCGCCGGTCGCGCCACCACGGCAAAGAAGGGAGGCTCGCAGTAGTGGGCCAGAAAATCAATCCCCACGGCTTCCGGCTCGGTATCACCACCGACTGGAAGTCCCGGTGGTACGCCGACAAGCAGTACGCCGACTACGTCAAGGAGGACGTGGCGATCCGTCGTCTGCTGGCCTCCGGGCTTGAGCGCGCCGGCATCGCCGACGTGGAGATCGAGCGCACCCGCGACCGGGTGCGCGTAGACATCCACACCGCGCGTCCGGGCATCGTGATCGGCCGTCGCGGCACCGAGGCCGACCGCATCCGGGCCGACCTGGAGAAGCTCACCGGCAAGCAGGTGCAGCTGAATATCCTTGAGGTCAAGAACCCCGAGTCGCAGGCCCAGTTGGTGGCTCAGGGCGTGGCCGAGCAGCTGAGCAACCGCGTGGCGTTCCGCCGGGCGATGCGCAAGGCCATCCAGTCGGCCATGCGTCAGCCGCATGTCAAGGGCATCCGGGTGCAGTGCTCCGGTCGCCTCGGCGGCGCGGAGATGAGCCGCTCGGAGTTCTATCGCGAGGGCCGGGTGCCGCTGCACACGCTGCGCGCCGACATCGACTACGGCCTGTACGAGGCCAAGACCACCTTCGGCCGGATCGGTGTGAAGGTGTGGATCTATAAGGGCGACGTCGTCGGCGGCAAGCGCGAGCTGACCGCCTCGGCCCCGGCCGGCGACCGGCCGCGGCGCGACCGGCCGTCGTCGGGCACCCGCCCGCGCCGCAGCGGTTCGTCGGGCACCACCGCGACGAGCACCGAGGCCGGCCGGGCCGCCACCGGGGACACCCCGGAACCCGCTCCCACTGCCGAGGCGCCCGCCGCCGAGAGCAGCACGCAGGATTCATAGGAGCTCAATCATGTTGATTCCCCGCAAGGTCAAGCACCGCAAGCAACACCACCCCAAGCAGCGTGGTATTGCCAGCGGCGGCACCAGCGTGACGTTCGGTGACTACGGCATCCAGGCCCTGGAACACGCCTACATCACCAACCGGCAGATCGAATCCGCACGTATCGCCATCAACCGCCATATCAAGCGTGGTGGCAAGGTGTGGATCAACATCTTCCCGGACCGTCCGCTGACCAAGAAGCCGGCCGAGACCCGTATGGGCTCGGGCAAGGGCTCACCGGAATGGTGGGTCGCCAATGTCAAGCCCGGCCGGGTGCTCTTCGAACTGAGCTACCCGAACGAGGAGATCGCGCGCGCCGCACTGACCCGCGCGATCCACAAGCTGCCGATCAAGGCACGCATCGTGACCAGAGAGGAGCAGTTCTGATGGCAGTGGGCGTCAGCGCCGGCGAGCTGCGCGAACTGACCGATGACGAGTTGACCACCAAGCTGCGCGAGTCCAAGGAAGAGCTGTTCAACCTGCGCTTCCAGATGGCGACCGGGCAGCTGGCCAACAACCATCGGCTGCGCACCGTTCGTCAGGAGATCGCGCGCATCTACACCGTGTTGCGCGAACGTGAGTTGGGCCTGGCTTCCGGGCCCGCGGGTGAGGAGTCGTAATGGCTGAGACCGATGCCGGGACCAATACCGGAACCAAGGGGCCCAAGCACACCCCGGCGACCGAGAAGCCGCGGGGCCGCCGCAAGACGGCCATCGGCTACGTGGTGAGCGACAAGATGGACAAGACCATCGTCGTCGAACTCGAGTCGCGGGTGCAGCACCCCAAGTACGGCAAGATCATCCGGACCACCAAGAAGGTCAAGGCGCACGATGAGAACGGCACCGCCGGCATCGGCGACCGCGTCTCGCTGATGGAGACCCGGCCGCTGTCGGCCACCAAGCGGTGGCGGCTGGTCGAGGTCCTCGAGCGGGCGAAGTAGTCCGAGTCGCCGGGAAGACCGATGACAACGCCCATCGCTTCGGCGATGGGCGTTTCGGTCTTTTTGGTGGATCACCGCAGTTCGATGAGCACCAGTGAGCAGTCGTCGTCGAAGCGGCCCTCGGCGGTCTGGGCCCGCAGGTGGTCGATGAGGGTGGCCAGCGACCACCCCGGGGACTCGGCCAGCCGGCTGATCAGGCCCACGAAGTCGTCCGGTGTCCATTGCCGGCCGTCGGGCAACGGGAGTTCATAGGCGCCGTCGCTGTAGAGCAGCAGCTGACTCGACGGCGGCACCACGGTGGTTGCGCAATCGAAGTCGGTGTCGTCGAAAATGCCCACCGGCATCCCGACGGTGCCGAGTTGCGCGACGTCGACCCCGCCGGAAGTCGCGGTCAACATCAGGGCCGGCGGATGCCCGGCGCTGGCATAGCGCAGTGTCCGGTCCGAGGCCCGGTACACCCCGTACCAGATGGTGAAGTAGTGACCGCCCTGGCGGTCCATCTGGAACAGCGTGTTGAGGGTGTCCAGCAGCCGGCAGGGGTCCAGCAATGTGCCGGTGGGCAGGGTCCCGGAGCGCAACAGGTTGTGGACCGAGATCGACACCATTGCGGATTCGATCCCGTGGCCCGAGACGTCGAGGATGTAGGTAATCAGGTGGTCGTCGTCGACCCACCGATAGTCGAAACAGTCGCCGGCCAGTGTGCTGGAGGCGATGTGTCGCGAGCAAACCGGTATCCGGCCGGCGAGCTCACCCGGCAGGATTGAAGCCATGTAGCCTGCGGCGCTGGCGATTTCATGCATCAGGTGCTCGGTCAGGTTGCTGAGGCGCGCGGCGAGGGCACGGTTCTCTTGCTCGCGTTGGGTCAACTGCTCGCGGGCCCGGACCTCGGCGGTCACGTCGATGATCTGCGAGACGAAGTTCTGGAACTCGTCGTCGGGACCACGCAGGGCGCTGACCGACAGGGTGCCCCAGATCGGGCTCCCGTCGGCTCGGCGGTACTGCTTGGTGACGCGGTAGGTGGTCGTCCGGCCGGAGCGCACGTCCTCGGCGGCCTGCAGATCCTGCTCATGGGTATCGCCCAGGGTCAGGTCCCGCCAGGTCTTGGTGCGCAGGGTCTCGGCGTCGTAGCCGAAGAAGTCGCACACCGCCTGGTTGACCACCTCGAAGCGGCCCTCCGCGCTGACCAGGGCCATGCCGGTCGGGGAGCTGTCCATCAGCCGGCGGTAGCGGGCGTCGGCCTCGGCCTGCCGGTCACGGGCCTCGGCCGTCGCCTGCTCCGCCGCCACCCGTTCGGTGATATCGATGACCTGCGCGATGTACCGCTCCACCGAGCCGTCCGGGGTGCGGAGGCAACTGACGGCGAGGTCCCCCCAGCGCGGGTGGCCGTCGGCATGGATGTACTGCTTGGTCGTCCGGTAGGAGTCGATGTCCCCGGCCGCGATCTGCTCGACCTTGGCTGCGTCGGCGTGCAGGTAGTCGGGATGGGTCAGTTCTTGCCAGGTCTTGGTGCGCAGGGTGGCGGCGTCGTAGCCGAAGAAGGTGCAGAGTGCCTGATTGACGATTTCGAGGGTGCCGTCGGGGTTGATGAGGCACATCCCGATATTGGAGTTCTCCATCAGTCGGCGGAAGTGGGCGTCGGATCGGATCTTGTGTATTCGGGCCTGTCGGAGGAAGTCCTCATTGACGACGACCGCGTCGATCACCTGAAACGAAGCCACCACGCCGTCGTGGTTTCCGCTGGAATCATAGGACGGCTTGGCGTGCAGCCTGATCCAGTGCGGCGTGCCGTCGCGCGAGACGATCCGTGCCCTGGTGAAGACGGTCTCGCCGCGGCTGAGGATTCCGAGCCTTTGGGCGGACGCGGCCCACTCTTCGGGATGGACGATTTCCCGGATCTCCCTGCCGACCCAGTGCTCCGGCGGGGCGCCGAGAACCGCCTCCGACGACGGCGAGATCCATGTGAAACGCCCGTCCCGAACGTGACAGACCACGTCGGCGATGTTCTCGGCGAGCAGTCGGAACCGCTCCTCGGACTGAGCGAGTCGGGCGCTCGACTCATGACGGTCGGTGACGTCCCGCCAGGTGAGGACGATGTCGCCGCCGGCGGCCGGATTGGCCCGGGTGTCGTACCACAGCGCGGCGCCGAGGATCTCGTTGTCGTAGAGGACGTCGTCGACGACGACCGGTGCGCCGGAGTCCGCGCAGCGCCGGTAAAGGTCCAGCAGGGCGGAACGTTGCAGATTCGGCGAGACCTCCAGCATCCGTTTGCCGATCAGATCCTCCGGAGTCAGACCGAGGTAGGCGCAGGTAGAGAGGTTGACGTCGCGGTAGCGGAAGTCGACCGTCCGTCCGGTGTCGTCGCGGACCGGTTCCACCAGCACCACGGGATCGAGCAGCGAGTCCATGGTCGTGCGCAACAATGCGGCCGACTGCTCGCTTCCGGCCAGGGCAGCGGCCCGGTCCGATTCGTCGTAGAACATCCAGACCCGGCCGGTGAATTCGCCGCGGCGGATCGCGTTGGAGATGATCCGCACATGCGTCGGTGAACCGGCAAACCTCCAGGTGACGTCGATGCTTGCTGAGGGGTCGATCGACAGGCGGTCGTTCGCGGCGGCGATCTCCGCCGGATTCAGCGCTGCGCTGAGGGCGTCGGCCATGGCCCGGGAGAAGTCGGCGACCGCGATCGTGCCCGGCACCAAATTCAGCAGTTTGCCCGCCGCATCATTGATCACGGCGCGGCCGGCGAGGGTGTCCACCGAGGCGACGCCCACCTCAAGCCCGTCGATAACCGCCTTCAGTCGGTCGGACTCCTGCCGGTCACGGCGGGCGTCCTCAACCGCGGCGGCGAGGGCGGCGAGGTCGTCGTGGATGTATCGCCGGAGATCGGCGGACAGCTCGGAAAGAACCTCCATGCCGGTCCACACCATCAGCAGGAAGATCTCCTCGGTGCCCAGCCTGGCCGATACCGCGGCGGTCGGCGTGGCCGATAGTTCGAGTCGCAGCGACGTGGGGACTAGGCTCGCCAGCCTGGCAGGCCCGCGTTCCAATTCCAGTGTTGTGCCGGCATCGGCATCGGCGGCGGCCCACGGCGCGCCCGGGGCCATCAGACCGGGAGGGCACGTCGCCACCACCGTCGCGTCGGCCGGACCCCCGCCGCGGGTCCAGATGACCGCTGCGGCGGCCCCGGACTCGCCGGTCAGCCGGCACAGTGCACTGGCAAGCCGGTCAGCCACAGACGGGCTCGCTCACACGGGACGGACCGGTGTCGGACTGCTCGGAACCGGACAGGAAGTTCCGGATCGTCGTGATCAGCTCATCGGGTTCGACAAGGTGCGGGACATCGCCGGTGGAGCGCAATGGCGCCAGCCGCCCCGAGGGAATCGCCGACGCGCTCCAGCGTGCGACCCCGATCGGCATTCCCAGATCGTCGGCGAATCCCAACGGGCTGCAATGCCGGGCCGGTGAGTACGGCCCGGGGTCCGCATCGGCCGAGCCGGCCTGGGCGAAGGTCAGCACCCGGTAGTCGTCGGCGAACGCTGAGACCACCGGAGCCCACTCCGACGGCCCGCCGCCCAGACCGTGCAGGATGACCATCCACGGCGCATCCAGGTTGCCGGTGTTGTCGGTGACGACGACGCGGTGGGCGGTGCGGCGCACGGCAGCAGGTTGGGACAACCCGCGGGCGACGCGGTCGGACGTCGGCACCCTCACCTCCCTGGCCCATTCGCAGACGTTGCGACCCCATGTTAATTCAGGTCGCAGATACGGGCGGGGCGGAAATCCCCGCGGGTCAAAAGCGGCGGGTTCCCTCACCCATCGGGGGGTCGCGCCGGGCCATTAGCCGTTATGCTCTGCAATCGCAGCACTGCGGAATGCGGGGCGGCCGCAGCACGCGCAGTGCAGGGAAGGAGTCCCATGACCGAGAGCCCCGTAAGGACTACGGACGCGGGTGTCGTGGTCGTTCGTCCCGAAGGCCGGCTCAACATGACGGTGGCGCCGGCGTTGCGCGAACAGTTGCATGGTCTGGTGCGTGAGGGCAAGGCTCGCCTCGTGGTGGACCTGTCCGCAGTCGACGCCATCGACTCATCGGGGCTCGGCGCCCTCATCTCAGGTCTCAAGGCGGCGCGGCAGGGCAATGGCGACCTGCGGATCGCAGCCCCGTGCGAGCAGGTCAAGGCGGTCCTGGAACTGACCAACCTCAACCGGGTCCTCAAGACCGCAGAGTCGGCGGACACCGCCTTTGACGAGTCGGCATAGGGCAATGCTGATCGACGGGGTCGCAGAACCCGAGGTCCTCGAAGAAATCGAGCGAACCCTCGAACGGTTCTGGGGCGAACACCCGGCGGTGCCGGAGATCACCCGTATGTATCTGGGCATCGCGGTTGCCGAGATCGGGTCCAACATCATCGAGCATTCCGGCCGTCAGCGGCGGGTGCGCCTACGCATGGAACTGCGGCACAGCCCCGGTGAGGTGCGGGTCAGCTTCACCGATGACGGCCCGCCGGTCGATGTGAACCTCGACTGCCTGCCACAGCCCGACGATATGGCCGAACGCGGTCGCGGCCTGGCGTTGGCCAAGGCCGCGCTGAGTGCGCTGTCCTATCACCGCGACGAGCGGGGAAACCACTGGTTGCTGGTGAGCCGCCCCTTCTGAATCGGCGGTCTAAACCCCGGTTGGCCCCTCAGGTTCATGGCCTGGGCTGTCGGGTTCCACCAAGATGGAGTGGTGACCGCCGTCCTACCGTGCCCGAGGTCAACTGAGCGCCTGGTATGGCCGTCGTGACCTGGGACCTCGACGTCACGACCGGACGTCATACGCTTGACCAGATTCATCGCGCTCTCGAGCGGTTCTGGTCCGCCCACAGCCGGATTCCGGAGATGGTGCGACTGCAGATGGAAATCGCCTGCACCGAAATCGGCGCCAATATCGTCGCCTACGCGTCCGACGGCCGGCCGGTACGGATGCGCATGGAGTTGCGATGCCGCCCGGATCGGGTTCACATCGACTTCATCGATGACGGAATGCCGGCCGACGTGGACCTCACGGCGGTCACCATGCCCGGAGAATGGGCGGAGCACGGCCGGGGCCTGGCGATGGCCCGGGCGGTGCTGGATCGGCTGTCCTATCGCCGGAGCGCGGTCGCCAACCACTGGACCCTGGTCAGCGAGGGTTTTACCCGGGAAGTCGCGCCCGCGTTCTAGGGGTTTGGCCGGTCAGGGACTGGCGTACTTCTCAGCCCGAGCCACTGTCGCGGCCTCCGCCCTGGTGCCGACGCCCAGTTTGGTCAGCACATTGTGGACGTGATTCTTGACGGTGTGCAGCGTCAGCGACAGCCGGGAGGCGATTTGCTGATTGGTCAGTCCCTGGGCGATGAGGTCGAGAATCTCCCGCTCCCTGGCCGTCAGCGTCTCGGTGGTGGAATCGGGATTCTGCTGTGCGGCAAAGGCGTACACCCGACTCATCAGGATCGCCGAGACCTCGGGCGAGCACTTGGCCTGCCCGTCGCGAGCGGTGCGCACCAGGTCCAGAAGGTGGTCGAAGGATTCCGACCGCAGATGCAGGCCGGTCACACCGGCCTCGGCGCAGGCGATGATCTCCGATTCCCGGCCGACGTCGAGTCCGAAGACGATGACCTTCGGCCGGGTGGAGAGGTCGAGGCCAACGTGGAGGAGGGTGGAACTGTTCTCGGTACCGGCGTTGAGCAGGATCACGTCGGTGGGGCCGGAGTCGATGGCCTTCAGCATCGACGGCAGGTCCCAGGCGGTCGCCGCCGGACAGTCGTGCGCGTCCAGTTGAGCCGCGAGGCACTCGCGATTAAGGCGGCCGTCGTCGACGACCAAGACGCGCACCGTCACCGTCAAATGCTAACCGAGGGTCTAGATCCTGTGCTGACTGAAGATCTAGATCCCAATTAGGCCCGATGGCTGATAGTCGCGTGGGTGCCGCGGGTCGCATACTGGCAACAGTTGGGAAGGAGTGTGTGGCATGAGCGTCGAGGTGCGCAGCCGGCAGGAGGCAGAAGCCACCGATGAAGCGGTATCACCGCGCTTTGAGATTTCCCCTCGGCTGGCGTTGGTCCTGCTGACCCTCACCATGATCCTTACCGCGGTGATTGGGATTTTCCTGCACGGTCAGAGCTCCGTGGGACTGTAAGGAACCGAAGTTGCACGGCGCGCCAGAGGGCACTATAAATTCAGTGTGGCAACGTTTCGTCGCGGTTCTGCGTGGGCTGCGGACTTGGCTTCAGGGCGGTTCCAGCGTCGGTCAGCTGACCCAGTACATAATCCTGGTAACCGCGATCGTGGGGGTTCTGTATCTCGCGGTGACGTTCCTGTGGGGAAACGTCCACTTCGGCCAGCCGGTCATCTTCGACTCCTTCGCCGGCGACTCGGGCCGGTAAGCCTCGCCGGAGCTCTCGGCCCCGTCGTGCTGGCCGTGGCGCTGGTCGGTCCCGCGGCATCCGCCGGCGCCGCCCCCGATGACGTCGACCCCGTGCCCGGGTCCACCACCCTGTCTCTCGTGGATATGGGCGCCAGCACGCCGTTGGCCTTCTACGGTGAGCAGGGGACCGCGGAACTGACCTTTCCGGTGCCGCGTGGTTTGACACCAGTCGCCCTGAACGCGATCGTCGAGCTTCCCGTCAACGTTCGCGCCGGCATGATCACCGCGACCCAGGATGGTCGCACCATTGCCCGGGTGGCCCTGCCCGCGGACGACGAGGCCCCGATCACGGTCCCACTGGCCGGCGTATCGATCGTCGACAACGCGGCCACGGTCACCCTGCGCGCCTACTCCGTCCCCAACCCGGGAACCTGCCTTGACCCCACGAACCCGCTGCGATTGATCAACGGTGCGGTCGACTTCGCCGGGGAGGCGGCGCCACCGCGCACCGTCGCCGACTTCCTGCCGACGGTGCTGAAGAAACTCACCATCGCGATCCCATCTGACCCCACCAGAGCGGAGTCCGATGCAGCGGTCCGATTGGCGGCCGCGATCGTCGCTCGCTACGGCCGCCAGCCCACGGCCGTCGCCGTCGTCCGCCTCGGGACCCCCTCGCCGCCGACGGCGCCGTTCGAGCGGCGGATCACCATCCAGCAGGGGCCGGACACCGGACTCGCCCTTCAGGGGCCGGACCTTCGTATCTCCGGCCCCGAACCGGATCTGATCAATCAGGCTCGCCTGCTCTCCAGCGACATCTCCGAACTGGCGATCAGTTCCAAAGCTGTCGTCGGCCCCCTCAAGACCAGCCCCCAACTGCCCGGAAACGTCACCACATTGAGCGCGCTCGGGCAGCCCACCGTCTCGGCGGTCGCATTGTCGCCGCAGGTGGCCGTCGGACTCGACCAGACCCGGATCGGCCGGCCTGCCCGGGGTATCCGGGTGCACCTGGTGGGTTCGTACACCCCGCTTCCGCAGAGCATGAGTGGGCGGTTGACGGCCATTGTCGGACCGGAGACGATCGACACCTGGAGTGTCGACGACCGTGGGGTCATTGACCGGTGGATCGACGTTCCGGACGCGCTCCTACAGCGCTACACGACGCTGGGGATCACGTTGAACATGGCGGGTAACACCGGGCGGTGCGGGGAGTTCCAGCCACTCACCCTGACCGTCAACGGGGACAGTGTGGTGGAGAGCCTGCCTGCCGTACCGCCGGTCCCCGGCGGGCTGCAGTCGATCCCGCAAGCGCTGATGCCGCGGACGCTCATCGGAATCGGTCCCGACGCCTACGCCGACACCGTTCGTGCGGTGGGTGTCGCCGTCGCCCTGCAACGCCTCAGTGCACTGCCGATCGACACCGCGGTGACCAGTGCGGACGAGGCCCTTCGGGCCAACGGCCCGGCAGTCATCGTCGCGGCCGACGGCTGGGATCATCCCGAGACCCCGCTGCCGGTCGATGCCGAGGGGGGCACGATCACCCTCAACGGTGTTCTGCCGGACGGGAAGCCCACCACATTGACCCTCGATCCGCAATTGGGATACGGATCGCTGCAGGCCTTCTTCGACGGCCGGCGCTCGCTGTTGGTGGCCACCTCCAATGCCGCGCCGGGGCAACTGGATGCCTTGTTGCGCTGGGTTGACGCCGATCCGCGGCGGTTCTCGAAACTCGACGGTGTCGCGGTGGTTGCGGCGCCGCGGGAGGAGCCGGTCGTTGTGCGGCCGCAACCCGGTGTCGCCGCGTCGGCGGAGAGTTCGGGACGCGCCAGTAAGGCCCTGCTGGCGCTGGGGGCGCTGTCCACGGCGGTGGTCGCGGTGGCGGCGGTGATCGCACTGCGCGCCCGGCGCACGCGACCGGACGGCTGAGGTGACCTCGACCGTCGCCAGCGCCGGACCGGACAGCGAACCGACGCCGGTTGCCACGCCTCCGCTGGACGTTCGGCCTGGATGGACAATCGGCCGGCTCGCGGCACGCTGGCTTTTCATCGCCGCGATGACCGTGTTCGCCTTCCATGCGACGCTGCGCAGCCTGGTGGACAGCACCCGGGCCGGCAGCCTCAACGGTTTCGTGTGGCTCACGCCGGTCGCAGCGGTCCTCGCCGCCTTCGGCGTGGCCCGCCGCGAGCGGGTGGAACTGCCCATCCATGACCGTCAGACCGACGTCATCATCGGCACCCTCGGTATGACCGTCGCGCTCATGGTGCAGGGGGTGCTGCTCAGCAGATATGCGCAGACCTTCCACCTGCTGCGGATCGACCTGATCGCGATGTGGCTGTTCCTGGTGAGTTCCAGCGTCCTGCTGTTCGGCCTGCGTCCGGTGATCCGCTTCCGGTGGGTCTGGGCGATGATGCTGATGTCCTTCCCGTTGGCCTACCACCTGTCGGTGATCGCCTTCGGCGGTAACCAGGTGGCCGCCGGTCTGGCATCTCTGGTGATCGCCGCTGCGGCGACCGCGGTCTCGGTCGGGCGCAACCCCGGCCGAGCCCTCACCGGTGCCGTCGGGGCCATGGCCGTGGGGTTGATCGTGTTGCTGGGCATGAACCGGCTCACGCCGGGCGCCCCGTTGCTGGCCTTCCAGATGATTCCGGCGCTGACCGCGATCGTGGTCGTCGGCAGCGTGCTGTTCCTGCAGGCCCGCCGGGGAATGTCGAAGCGGGTTCTGCAGCGGCGCATCGAACCGATCGCCAATGCGCAGGTGCTGGCCGGCGTCCCACTGGTCCTCGCGGTGGCGGTGCTGTTGTCGCTGGTGCGGGTTCCGGTGGTGGAATCCCCACCCGTTCTGATCAAGGAATTGACCTTCGGTCGCCCGCTGGCTCCTCCGGTCGGCTGGCACCAGACCGAGCAGACCGAATTCACCTGGGCTAAGCGGATTTACGGGCACAACGCGACGCTGATCCGGCAGCGATTCGTCGCCGATTCCGGAGACCTCAGGTGGGACAAACGGGCGGCCCCGCGGACCGTGGTGGTCGACACCACCAGCACGTGGCGGCCGTTCTCGTTGCGCGTCTACCCGGCGGAAGTGCTCTATGACAAATCGGACAGCCGGATCAGCACCCCCCGACCGGTCGATCTCGGCCACGGAATCACCGGTTCGCTGGTGACCGTCGTCGACGACGGGCTGCTGCTCACCTGGAATTTCCTGTCGTGGACGTGGCGCAACGCGGACTCCGCGCAGCGGATCATGGTCGCGGCGGTGGACAACCATGAACCCGATGCGCCGTTTCCCGCACCGGTCGGCGGGCTGGTGGCCACCCTGAGAACGTTGATCATCGTGCTCTTCCGGGGCAATACGGCCACCTGGGACCAGGATCCGACCTTCAAGGACGAAGACCTGCTCACCGTATTCTCCCGCGCACTCATCGAAGCCCAGTTGCGCCACGAGGAGCGCGGGTCGTGACCGGACCGGGCGCAGAACCGGACGCCGAACCCGACGAGGCCGTACGCCTCCGCGCGCTGTACCGGGCCGTGAACGGCTTGCGCGACGAGGATCCGGTGCATTCGGCGGCGAACGCGGTCGTCGGATGGCAGCGGGCGGTGCTGTGGATTCTGCTGGTCATCACGGTGACCCTGATGGTGTGGCGACCGATGCACACCACCATCGCGCTGATCGCGCTGTCCACGCTCGCCTACATCCTCACCATGGTCGACCGGGTGCTGATCTTCCGCCAAGGGCTGGCCTATCGGGCGATCGTCGTCTCCGATGAGGAGGCCAGAGCCATCCCCGACGAACGGTTGCCGAGCTACACGATTCTGGTGCCGGCCTACAACGAGCCCGAGGTGGTCGGCGACCTCATGGGTGCGATGTTGCGGCTGGAGTATCCCCCGGACCGGATCCAGGTGCTGCTGTTGCTGGAGGCCGACGACGAGGTGACCATCGCCGCGGCCCGGGCGCACGCCGACTCGGACATCATCACGATCGTCGAGGTGCCGCCGGCCGACCCGCGCACCAAACCGAAAGCCTGCAACTACGGGTTGCAGTTCGCCACCGGTGAGATCGTCACCATCTACGACGCCGAGGACGCGCCGGAACCGTTGCAGTTGCGCAAGACCGTGGTCGCCTTCGAGAAGTCCCCGCCGGAGGTCATCTGCATCCAGTCCAAGCTCGCCTATCACAATGCTCACCAGAATCTGTTGACCGGCTGGTTCACCGCGGAGTACGGGCTGTGGTTCGGCTACCTCTTGCCGGGGATGATGCGCAGTGCGTCGCCGATCCCGCTGGGTGGCACCTCCAATCACCTGCGGCGTGACGTGCTGGTGGCGATCGGCGCATGGGATCCGTTCAACGTCACCGAGGACGCCGACCTGGGCTTGCGGATTCACGCCGAGGGGTTGCGGACCGCCGTGCTCGACTCGACCACGCTGGAAGAGGCCAACAGCGACACCATCAACTGGATCCGGCAGCGCTCCCGCTGGTACAAGGGGTATTTGCAGACCTGGCTGGTGCACATCCGCCGGCCAGTGGTGATGTGGCGCTCGGTCGGCCCGCGCTCGTTCCTACGGCTGACCCTGATCCTGGCCGGAACCCCGATCATCGCGGTGCTCAACCTGGGTTTCTGGCTCATCACCATCCTCTGGTTCCTGGGCCAGCCCGCGCTCGTCGGCGCCGTGTTTCCCTGGTGGGTTTATTTTCCCGCGCTGGTGGCGCTGATACTGGGCAACGGAGCCACGCTGTACATGAACCTGATCGCGCTGCGCGAGGACGACCGCGCTGACCTGATCGTGCCGGCCCTGACCGTCCCGGGATTCTTCGTGCTGATGAGCATCGCCGCCGCCAAGGGCGTTTACCAGCTGATCCGCACACCGTCCTACTGGGAGAAGACTTACCACGGCCTGGCGCGGCGACCGGAGGCCGAACCGCCGGAGCCGTCATGACCGGGATCAGCGACCGGCGACTGAAGATCCTCGCCTTCGCGGTGTCGTTCGCGGTATACACCGGTCTCGGTTACTGGCTTCAGGTCCGCCACGGATTCATTCTCGGTGATTCGCTCTCCCGGGTTTATGCGGCGCAGAGTGTGGTCTACAGCCGCGATCCGCACCTGGCGGCGATCGGTTTCATCTTCACCCCGCTGACCGCCATGGTGGAGATTCCGTTCATCGCCTTGAGCCCGGTCTTCCCACCCCTGGCCGGTCGGGCCTTTTCCGGCAGCATCATTTCGGCGTTGTTCATGGCTGGAGCGGTCGTGCAGATCCTGTCGATGGGCGTCGACCGGGGACTGCCGCGCTGGTATTGCCTGACGATCACCGCGCTGTTCGCGGTGCATCCGATGATCCTGTTCTACGGATCCAACGGGATGAGCGAGGCGCCGTTCATCTTCTTCATCACCTGGGCGGTCCGCCGGCTCATCCTGTGGATGGTTGACGACGACGTGCACCACCTCGTCGCGGCCGGCGGGATCGCCATGGGACTGGCCTATCTCACCCGCTATGACGCCCTGGCCTGCATCGGGGTTGCCGGCGCTGTGGTCGCCACAACCACCTACCTGCGCGGGAGGCGCTTTCCGCGGGTCCGGCGCGCGCTGCTGGACCTGTTCATCATGAGCGGGCCGGGAGTGGTGGCCTTCCTCGGCTGGGCCATCGCGAGCTGGCTGATCACCGGGGAGGCCTTCGCGCAATTCACCTCGCAGTACGGCAACTCGGCGATCCTCGAACAGTCCGGCACCGCGCGGGTCGGGGTCGCCGCCGGTCTGGCGTTCGCCGGCGTCTGCATCCTGCTGCTGGCGCCGACCCTGGTTCCGCTGGGGGTGTTGGCCGGGATCATCCGATGGCGCCGGCCGAAGGCGTCGATGCTGGTCCCGCCGGTGGCCCTCTTCGGTGCCGCGCTGAGCTTCCAGGCGCTCACCTACGCGATCGGGGGCACCTTCCCATTCCTGCGCTTCTACATCATCGCGGTGCCGTTCGCCGCCTGCCTGGCACTGCTGGCGGTTCCCGACGGGGTGTTCGTCACGCCGGTCCGGCCGGGACGGCACGCGCTGGCGCCCAGTGCCGTTCCCTCCACCCGGACCCGTGGCGGCTTCGGCTGGGTTGCGGCGACGTTCGGGGTGTCGGTGGTCGTCGCAGTCTGGGGGATGACCCTGCCGCGCTATTCCCCGCAGGAGTACGCCCTCGACGCCGTGCTCTACCCCGACCCCGACAGCATCAGTCCGAAGAAGGAGGCCGAGCATCGCATCGCCCGGACGTTCTCGACCGAACGGTCCATCGCCCGCTACCTCGACGATATGAACCTGCCCCGCGGCTCGATCCTGGCTGACACGGTGTTCGGCTTCGCGATCATCGCCGCCTCCGATCGGCCCGCGACCTATGTCGTTCCCTCCGATCCGGATTTCGTCCGGATTCTGTCCGATCCTTCGACTTACGGTGTGGAGTACCTCCTCGCTGTGCCGCCGACCGGACGGGGGGTTTCCGACGCGCTCAACCAGCGCTATCCGACCCTGTATGACACCGGGGCCGACATCGCGACCCTGGAACTTGAGATCCCCAACGACGGCGACGGCCAGCCGAACTGGCGGCTGTACCGCGTCAACGAACCTGTTCCCCAGCCCTGACGGGTAACGTCGCTGACCATGGCGGCCGAGTTCACAGGCAAGATCTCCCTCGACATCCGCGACTCCGAACCGGACTGGGGTCCCTTCGCCGCCCCCACCGCACCCGAGGGCGCTCCCAACGTGCTCTACGTCGTCTGGGACGACGTGGGCATCGCCACCTGGGATTGCTTCGGCGGGCTGGTGCAGATGCCGGCGATGAGCCGGATCGCAGAGCGGGGGGTCAAGCTGACCCAGTTCCACACCACCGCGCTGTGCTCGCCCACCCGGGCGTCCTTGCTGACCGGACGCAACGCGACGACGGTCGGGATGGCCATGGTCGAGGAGTTCACCGAGGGATTCCCCGGCATCAACGGGCGCATCCCCGCCGACACCGCGCTGATCTCCGAGGTGCTGGCCGAACGCGGGTGGAACACCTACTGCCTCGGCAAATGGCACCTGACTCCGCTGGAGGAGTCCAACCTCGCCTCCACCCGCCGGCACTGGCCGCTGTCGCGGGGCTTCGAGCGGTTCTACGGATTCCTCGGCGGAGAGACCGACCAGTGGTACCCCGAACTCGTCTACGACAACCACCCGGTCGAGGCCCCGGCCACCCCGGAACAGGGCTATCACCTCTCCAAAGACCTCGCCGACAAGGCGATCGAGTTCATTCGCGACTCCACCCAGGCCGCCCCGGGCAAGCCGTGGTTCACCTACCTGTGTCCGGGAGCCGGGCATGCGCCGCATCACGTGTTCAAGGAGTGGTCCGATCGCTACGCGGGCGCCTTCGACATGGGCTACGAGCGCTATCGCGACATCGTTCTGGAGAACCAGAAGAAGCTCGGGATCGTGCCCCCCGAAACGGAGCTGTCGCCGGTCAACCCCTACCTGGATGTCAAGGGTCCCAAGGGTGAACCATGGCCCCTGCAGGACACCGTGCGGCCCTGGGACTCGTTGTCCGACGAGGAGAAGCGCCTCTTCGCCCGGATGGCGGAGGTCTTCGCCGGGTTCCTGTCCTACACCGACGCCCAGATCGGCCGGGTCCTGGACTATCTGGAGGAATCAGGTCAGCTCGACAACACGCTTATCGTGGTGATCTCCGACAACGGCGCCAGCGGTGAGGGTGGGCCCAACGGGTCGGTCAACGAGGCCAAATTCTTCAACGGGTACATCGACACCGTCGAGGACAGCATGCGGTTCTACGACGAGCTGGGTTTGCCGTCGACCTACAACCATTACCCGATCGGCTGGGCGATGGCGTTCAACACCCCGTACAAGCTCTACAAGCGCTACGCCTCCCACGAGGGCGGCATCGCCGACACCGCGATCGTCTCCTGGCCGGCCGGCATCGCCGCCCGCGGCGAGGTTCGGGACAACTACGTCAACGTCTGCGATATCGCCCCCACTGTCTACGACCTCTTGGGCATCGACCCGCCCGACACCGTCAAGGGCATCGCCCAGAAGCCGCTCGACGGGGTGAGTTTCGCAGCGGCCCTTGCCGATCCGAGTGCCGAGACCGGAAAGGACGTCCAGTTCTACACCATGCTCGGCACCCGCGGGATCTGGCATCAGGGCTGGTTCGCGAACACGGTGCATGCGGCATCCCCCTCGGGCTGGTCGAACTTCGACAAAGATCGCTGGGAGCTCTATCACGTCGAGAACGACCGCAGTCAGTGCCACGACCTCGCCGCCGAGCAGCCGGAAAAGCTGGCCGAGATGCAGGCGCTGTGGTTCGCCGAAGCGGAGAAGTACAACGGTTTGCCGCTGGCCGACCTGAGCGTGTTCGAGATGATCGGGCGGTGGCGGCCGACGGTGGGCGGTGACCGGACCAGTTACACCTACTACCCGAATACCGCTCCGGTGTCGGTGGGGGCGTGCGTGAACATCGCCGGCCGCTCCTTCTCGGTGCTGGCGGAGGTGAGCGTCCACAGTGCCGATGTCAGCGGCGTCCTGCTCAAACAGGGCGCCGGGCACGGTGGCTACGTTCTGTTCGTCGAGGACGGGCGGCTTGCGTTCGTCTACAACTTCTTCGGTGAATCCGAGCAGCGGGTGATCGCGCCAGATCCGGTGCCGCTCGGCGATCACATCCTCGGGGTCGGCTACGCGCGGACCGGGACACTGGAGGGCACGCATACCCCGATCGGCGTGGTCACTCTCTACGTCGACGGTGCCGCGGTGGCGACCCTTCCCGACGTCAAGGCGCACCCGTTCATCTTCGGGCTGGCGGGCGGGGGAGTCGAGGTGGGCCGCAACCTCGGTCAGCCGGTGTCTGCGGCCTACACCGCCCCGTTCCCGTTCACCGGCGGGACCATTGCCAAAGCGGTGGTCGACGTGTCGGGCGCCCCGTACGTCGACCTCGAGCGTGAGTTGGCGGTCGCCTTCGCCCGCGACTGAAGCTTTCTCGTCGAGTGAGTGACCACGCAGACGGTTTTTGAGAAGCGCTGTGCGTGGCTCCTCACTCACCGCGGCCTAGGCTCAAGAGTGTGCTGACCGACCTCGTCGAACTACCCGGTGGTTCGTTCCGGATGGGCTCGACGAGCTTCTATCCCGAGGAAGCCCCGATCCACACCGTGACCGTGGCGCCGTTCGCGATCGAGCGCCATCCGGTGACCAACGCCCAGTTCGCCGAGTTCGTGCGGGACACCGGGTACGTCACCGTCGCCGAACGGCCGCTGGACCCGGCGCTGTATCCCGGGGTGGCCCCCGGGGATCTGCTGCCCGGTGCTTTGGTCTTCCGCGCCACCGCGGGCCCGGTGAATCTGGAGGACTGGCGGCAGTGGTGGGACTGGGCGCCCGGAGCGTACTGGCGCCGTCCCTTCGGCGAGGGCAGCGACATCGCCGGTAAAGACGATCACCCCGTCGTTCAGGTCGCCTACCCCGATGCCGGGGCCTACGCCGCCTGGGCCGGGCGCCGGCTGCCGACCGAGGCCGAGTTCGAGTACGCCGCGCGCGGCGGGGCGTCGAGCACCTACCCGTGGGGCGAGGACCCGCAACCGGGCGGGACGCTGATGGCCAACACCTGGCAGGGCCGCTTTCCGTACCGCAACGACGGCGCCCGGGGCAACGGAACCGCGCGCTGGACCGGCACCTCGCCGGTGGGCACCTTCCCGCCGAACGGCTACGGCCTGGTCGACATGATCGGCAACGTCTGGGAGTGGACGACCACCAAGTATTCGGGCCACCACCAGATGCAGCCGTCGAACTCCTGCTGCCCCAAGTCCGCCGAACCCGACCCGTCGCTGATCCAGACCCTCAAGGGCGGCTCGCACCTGTGCGCCCCGGAGTACTGCCACCGCTATCGGCCCGCCGCGCGCTCGCCGCAGTCCCAGGACAGTTCCACCACCCACATCGGCTTCCGCTGCGTGGCCTGACGGGTAGCTTTTCCCGCCGAGCAGACGTAAACGTCCCCGACACGCCGTGGATTACTGGGACGTTTACGTCTGCTCGCGGGGTAGGGGCGGGGTCTGGGCGGGAGGGGGAGAGCGCGGATTTGGCTGACGGCGGGCCTGTCACCTAGTATCGGGGGGTTGCCTCGGGCAGACCTCGGCCGGCGTTCAGTCGGCCCCGCGTGCCCTGGGGTGACGAAGACCGCGCACGTCAGGTTCCCTTCGGCCTGCCCAGGGAAGCTTCGGCGTGCACAACCGAGGGAGATCTGGTGATTCAGCAGGAATCGCGGCTCAAGGTTGCCGACAACACCGGTGCCAAGGAGATCTTGTGCATCCGCGTGCTGGGCGGCTCGTCGCGGCGCTACGCCGGCATCGGCGACATCATCGTGGCCACCGTCAAGGATGCGATCCCGGGCGGCAACGTCAAGCGCGGCGATGTCGTCAAGGCCGTGGTGGTGCGCACCGTCAAGGAGCGTCGCCGGCCGGACGGCAGCTACATCAAGTTCGACGAGAACGCCGCGGTGATCATCAAGGCCGACAATGACCCGCGCGGGACCCGCATCTTCGGCCCGGTCGGCCGTGAGCTGCGCGAGAAGCGCTTCATGAAAATCGTCTCGCTGGCCCCGGAGGTGCTGTAGATGAAGGTCCACAAGGGCGACACCGTTCTGGTCATCGCCGGCAAGGACAAGGGCGCCAAGGGCAAGGTTTTGAAGGCCTACCCCGAGCGCAACCGGGTCCTCGTCGAGGGCGTCAACCGGATCAAGAAGCACACCGCGCAGTCGGCCAACGAGCGTGGGGCCTCCTCGGGCGGCATCGTCACCCAGGAGGCTCCGATCCACGTCTCCAACGTGATGGTCGTCGACTCCGACGGCACGCCGACCCGCATCGGCTACCGGGTGGACGAGGAGTCCGGCAAGCGGGTCCGTATTTCCAAGCGCAACGGCAAGGACATCAGCTCATGACAACCGCCGAGAAGGTTCAGCCGCGCCTGAAGGCGCGCTACCGCAGCGAGATTCGCGACGCGCTGAACAAAGAGTTCAACTACGCCAACGTGATGCAGATCCCCGGTGTGGTGAAGGTCGTCGTCAACATGGGTGTCGGCGACGCCGCCCGGGACGCCAAGCTCATCAACGGCGCGGTCAACGACCTGGCGCTGATCACCGGTCAGAAGCCGGAGATCCGCAAGGCCACCAAGTCGATCGCCCAGTTCAAGCTGCGCGAGGGCATGCCGATCGGCGCCCGGGTCACCCTGCGCGGCGACCGGATGTGGGAGTTCCTCGACCGACTGGTCTCCATCGCGCTGCCGCGTATCCGCGACTTCCGCGGGCTGAGCCCCAAGCAGTTCGACGGCCACGGCAACTACACCTTCGGCCTGGCCGAGCAGTCGGTGTTCCACGAGATCGACGTGGACTCGATCGACCGGCCCCGCGGTATGGACATCACCGTCGTCACCTCGGCGACGAACGACGACGAAGGCCGGGCGCTGTTGCGGGCGCTGGGCTTCCCGTTCAAGGAGAACTGAGCACATGGCAAAGAAGGCTCTGGTCAACAAGGCCAAGAAGAAGCCGAAGTTCGCGGTGCGGGCCTACACCCGCTGCAACAAGTGCGGCCGCCCGCACGCCGTGTACCGCAAGTTCGGCCTGTGCCGGATCTGCCTGCGCGAAATGGCGCACGCCGGCGAGCTGCCGGGCGTGCAGAAGTCCAGCTGGTAACTCTCCGACAAACAACACCGCAGCAGGCCCGTACCGGGAACCGTTGCGAGGAAGGTAGACAGGCCCAGTCATGACCATGACGGACCCGATCGCAGACTTCTTGACACGTCTGCGCAACGCCAACTCGGCGTACCACGACGAGGTGGCCCTGCCGCACTCGAAGATCAAGGCCAACATCGCCGAGATCCTCAAGAACGAGGGCTACATCACCGACTACCGCACCGAGGATGCCCGGGTGGGCAAGTCGCTGGTGGTCAAGCTGAAGTACGGCCCGAACCGGGAGCGCAGCCTCGCCGGCCTGCGCCGGGTGTCCAAGCCCGGTCTGCGGGTGTACGCGAAGTCGACCAACCTGCCGCGGGTGCTCGGTGGTCTGGGCGTGGCCATCATCTCCACGTCCTCCGGCCTGAGGACCGACCGCCAAGCGGCCCGTGAGGGCGTGGGCGGCGAAGTCCTCGCGTACGTGTGGTGAGGGAGATTTAGACATGTCGCGTATTGGTAAGCAACCCGTCCCCGTCCCCAGCGGCGTGGACGTCACGATCGACGGCCAGAAGCTGTCGGTCAAGGGTCCCAAGGGCACCCTGGATCTCGCGGTCGCCGAGCCGATCACCGTCGCGCGCAACGACGACGGCGCCATCGTGGTGAGCCGGCCCGACGACGAGCGGCGCAGCCGTTCGCTGCACGGCCTGTCGCGCACCCTGGTGGCCAACCTGATCACCGGTGTGACCGAGGGATACACCACCAAGATGGAGATCTTCGGCGTCGGTTACCGCGTTCAGCAGAAGGGCTCCAACCTCGAGTTCGCGCTCGGCTACAGCCACCCGGTGGTCATCGAGCCGCCGGAGGGCATCACCTTCGCGGTGGAGAGCCCGACGAAGTTCTCGGTCTCGGGGATCGACAAGCAGAAGGTCGGCCAGATCTCGGCGGTCATCCGCCGCCTGCGCCGCCCCGACCCCTACAAGGGCAAGGGCGTGCGGTATGCGGGCGAGCAGATCCGTCGCAAGGTCGGAAAGACAGGTAAGTAGTCATGACACAGACAATCGACCGCTCCCCGGTCGGCACCACCGCCTCGGCGGCCCGCCGGGCCGCCCGGCTGCGCCGGCACGCCCGGCTCCGCAAGAAGGTGGTCGGCACCGCCGAGCGCCCGCGCCTGGTGGTCAACCGTTCGTCGCGGCACATCCATGTACAGCTCGTCGACGACGGCACCGGCACCACGCTGGCCGCGGCCTCCTCGATCGAAGCCGATGTCCGTGCCGTCGAGGGCGACAAGAAGGCCCGCGCCAAGCGGGTCGGCCAGCTGATCGCCGAGCGCGCCAAGGCCGCCGGCATCGAAACGATCGTCTTCGACCGCGGCGGCAACACCTACGGCGGGCGCATCGCCGCGCTGGCCGATGCCGCTCGCGAGAACGGACTGACATTCTGATGAGCTTCGGACACAACGGAAGGACCGCATGATGGCGGAGCAGACGACCGCTCCCGCGACGGAGGCGGCTCCGGCGACCGGCGGGCCCTCGGCGGGCACTCGAACCGATGAGCAGCGCGGCGGCGACCGCGGGGATCGCGGCGATCGTGGCGGCAGGGGCCGGCGCGACGACCGTGGTGGCCGCGGCGGCCGTGACGGCGGGGAGAAGAGCCAGTACCTCGAGCGCGTGGTCACGATCAACCGCGTCTCCAAGGTGGTCAAGGGTGGCCGTCGGTTCAGCTTCACCGCCCTGGTCATCGTTGGTGACGGGCACGGCCTGGTCGGCGTGGGCTACGGCAAGGCCAAGGAGGTGCCGGCCGCGATAGCCAAGGGTGTGGAGGAAGCCCGCAAGAACTTCTTCCGCGTTCCGCTGATCGGCGGCACCGTCACGCACCCGGTGCAGGGCGAGGCCGCCGCCGGCGTGGTCATGCTGCGCCCGGCCAGCCCCGGTACCGGTGTCATCGCCGGCGGCGCCTGCCGCGCCGTGCTGGAGTGCGCGGGCGTGCACGACGTGCTGGCCAAGTCGCTCGGCAGCGACAACGCGATCAACGTGGTGCACGCCACGGTTGCCGCGCTGAAGATGCTGCAGCGGCCCGAGGAGGTGGCCGCCCGGCGCGGCCTGCCGATCGAGGACGTCGCGCCGGCGGGCATGCTGCGCGCGCGGCGGGAGAGCGAAGCGGCTGCCGCTGCGGCCGCGCGTGAAGGAAGCGTGTAGGAACAATGGCCGAACTCAAGATCACTCAGGTCCGCGGCACCGTGGGGACCCGCTGGAAGCAGCGTGAGTCCCTGCGCACGCTGGGCCTGCGCAAGATTCGCCAGTCGGTGATCCGCGAGGACACCCCGCAGACCCGCGGGCTGATCAACGTCGTGCATCACCTCGTCGAAGTTGAAGAGGTCTGACAATGAGCGTTATCAAGCTGCACGACCTGCGGCCCGCCAAGGGCGAGAAGAAGGCCAAGACCCGCGTCGGTCGCGGTGAGGGCTCCAAGGGCAAGACCGCCGGTCGCGGCACCAAGGGCACCGGCGCTCGCAAGAACGTGCCGGTGGGCTTTGAGGGCGGCCAGATGCCGATCCAGATGCGGCTGCCGAAGCTCAAGGGCTTCAAGAATCGCTTCCGCACCTCCTACGAGGTGGTCAACGTCGGCGATATCAACCGGCTCTTCCCGGCCGGCGGGGACGTCACCGTCGAGGACCTGGTAGCCAAGGGTGCGGTTCGCAAGAACACCCTGGTCAAGGTGCTCGGCGACGGCAAGCTCTCGGCCAAGGTCAATGTGAGTGCCCACAAGTTCAGCGACAGCGCGCGGGAGAAGATCACCGCGGCGGGCGGTTCGACCACCGAGCTGTAGGGCTGACCCTCCGCGCGACCATGCAGGCGCACGGCTGGCTTTCCGAAGCTGACTTCACCCGGGCCGTCGAGGCCCTGCCGCTGGTGTCGGTGGACTGGATTGTGCTGAACCCCGCCGGGCAGATGCTGCTCGGTTTGCGCCGCCGGACACCGGCCCGGGACTGGTGGTTCACCCCGGGTGGACGGGTTCGGAAGAACGAGGCGTTGCCCGACGCGCTGGCCCGGGTCGGGCGGGACGAACTCGGCCTGCCCGAGGATCTCGTGGCCGGGGCCCGTCTGCTGGGCGCCTGGGATCACTTCTACCCGGACAGCGGTTACAGCGACGTCGTCTCGACCCACTACGTGAACCTGCCGCACCTGGTGCGTCTTGATCATTCGCCGGACCCCGACACGCTGCCCACCGACCAGCACCGGCAGTGGCGCTGGCAGAACGCGGCGGAGGCCGCGGTCGCCGATGACGTGCACCCCTATGCGCGGGTGTCCGCGCAGATCGTCGCCGACCTGCAGCCCGGCTGATCGCCGCCCGGGCCATTCGCCTCCGGGCCCCCGGCGAACGTAACCTTGCGGGCATGCGCTCCCTTCTGCCCAGCCTGCCGGGCCTGGACGTTCCCGGGCTGATCCGCCGGGTCGACACCGTGCGCCACCACGGCGTGCCGGGCGGCTGCATCCTCGAGGCGAACCTGCAGTCCGTGCCGCCGGAGACCGCCGGCTTCGACCCCGTGCGCCTGGTCACCGGCGCGGGCCGGCCGCTGCTGCTGCGTGATGCCGTGGCCGCGATTCACCGCGCCGCCGAGGACGACCGGGTGGCCGGACTCATCGCCCGGGTCCAGCTGTCGGCCGCGCCGCCGGCCGCGGTGCAGGAACTTCGCGAGGCGATCAGCGCCTTCGCCGCCGCCAAACCCTCGCTGGCCTGGGCCGAGACCTTCCCCGGCACGCTGTCCTACTACCTGGCCTCGGCCTTCGGCGAAGTGTGGATGCAGCCCTCCGGCACCGTGGGGCTGATCGGTTTCGCCACCAACGCGCTGTTCCTGCGCGACGCCCTGGACAAAGCCGGAATCGAAGCCCAGTTCGTGGCCCGCGGCGAGTACAAGTCGGCGGCCAACATGTTCACCAAGGATCGCTACACCGACGCCCACCGGGAGGCCGACACCGGTCTGGTCGAGAGTCTGCGCGCCCAGGTGTGGCAGGGCATCGCGGAGTCCCGCAAGCTGGAGCCGGCCGACCTCGATGCGCTGGCCGACCGGGCGCCGCTGTTGCGCGACGACGCGGTCTCGGCGGGCCTGGTGGACCGGATCGGTTTCCGCGACGAGGCCTACCGCAGGATCGCCGAACTGGTCGGCTGCGAGGCGATGAAGGACTCCGGCGCGGACCCGGACTCCGCCGACGCCCCGCCGCGGCTGTTCCTGTCCCGCTATGCCCAGACCCGCTCCAAAGGCCCGTCGCTGCCCGGCCGGAAGGCGGATCCGACCATCGCCGTGGTGAGCTTGGCCGGGCCGATCGTCAGCGGCCGGGGCGGTCCGCAACTGCTGCCGTTGTCGCGCTCCGGCGCCGGCGCGGACACCATCGCCGCGGCCCTGCGCGAGGCCGCCGCCGACGACGACGTCAAGGCGGTGGTGCTGCGCGTCGAGAGCCCGGGCGGGTCGGTCACCGGCTCGGAGACCATCTGGCGGGAGGTGTGCCGTCTCCGCGAGGCGGGCAAGCCGGTGGTGGCCTCGATGGGCGCGGTCGCCGCCTCCGGCGGGTACTACGTGTCGATGTCCGCCGACGCGATCGTGGCCAACCCGGGCACCATCACCGGCTCGATCGGGGTGGTCACCGGCAAGCTGGTGGCCCGCGAACTCAAGGAGCGGCTCGGCGTGGGCTCGGACACCGTGCGCACCAATGCCAACGCCGACGCATGGTCGGCCAACACCCCGTTCACCCCGGAGCAGCAGGCCATGGTCGAGGCCGAGGCGGACCTGTTCTACGACGATTTCGTCGCCCGGGTCGCGCAGGCGCGGAAGATGTCGGTGGAGCAGGTCGAGGCGGTCGCCCAGGGCCGGGTGTGGACCGGCGCGGACGCCCTCGAGCGTGGCCTGGTCGACGAGCTGGGCGGGCTGCGGACCGCCGTTCGCCGGGCCAAGATGCTCGCGGGTCTGGACGCCGACGCCGAGGTTCGGCTGGCGAACTATCCGGGATCGTCGCTGCTGGACTACCTGCGGCCCAGGGAGTCCTCGCAGCCGGCGGCCGCGTCGGCGTCCGACGCCGCCGTCGCCCTGCTTGCCGGCGCGGTGAGCGGTCTGCTGGACCAACGCCCCCAGAGCCTGACGAGCGCCCTCTGGACCGGGGAGGTGCGGTTCTGAGTCAGCGGGTGGCGCGGACGTAGACGATCTCACCGAGTGGGTCGTCGTCGCCGCGCTCGGGTGCTGGCAGACCGGCGTCGGCGAACAATTCGGCGTCCGGTGTCCCGCTCACCTGCCAGCCCAGGGCACCTAGGTAGTCCATGACGGGGCGCCGCGGACCGGGGTAGACCAGCGATGCCATGTCGAGCTGCAGGCCGCGCTCGCGCAGGTTCGCCGTGATCTCCCGTGCCCGGTCGGCGTCGAAGTCCACGATGCCGGGCACATATTCGGTCGCCACGGCGCTGCCGGGCGCGCTCAGCGCGGTGACGGTCTCCATGAGCCGGTCCTGGGCGTCCGGTGGCAGGTAGATCAGCAGGCCCTCGGCCAGCCACGCGGTCGGCAGCGCCGGGTCGAAGCCGGCGTCCCGCAGCGCGGCCGGCCAGTCGCCGCGCAGATCGACGCCGACGGTGCGCACCTGCGCCGCCGGCCGGGCGCCGAGTCCGGCCAGTGTGGCCGTCTTGAACTCGACGACGGCGGGCCGGTCGACTTCGTAGACCACCGCCGCTGGCGGCCAGGGCAGCCGGTAGGCCCGGGAGTCCAGTCCGGAGGCGAGGATGACCGCCTGGGTGATCCCGGATTCGCCGGCCCGGGTGAAGTGGTCGTCGAAGAAGCGGGTCCGCATGGCCATCCCGGCGATCATGGCCCGCAGCCGTTCCGGACCACCGTCCCCGAGCGCCGAGGCGTCGATCCGGCCGTCGAGCAGGTCGGTGAAGAACGCGATGCCCACCGCGCGCACCAGCGGTCCGGCGAACGGGTCGTCGATGAGGCGGCGGTCGTCCCCGGTGGCCAGGGCACGCGCGGCGGCCACCATGGTGGCCGTCATTCCCACGCTGGAGGCCAGATCCCAGGTGTCGTCGTCGGTGCGGCTCACGGCCGGCCCCCCGTCATGGTGGCCGTGAGGTACCGGGCTTCGGAGAACAGCCGGGACATCTCGTCGTCGATGTGCTCGATGCCGTAGGCGTCGAACAGCTGCCGCACCGGGGTTCCGCTGACCTGCCAGCCCAGGCCCTCCAGGTAGTCGACGGCGTGGTTGCGTTCGCCGCCGTAGACCAGCCCGGCGAGATCGTCGGAGAAACCGAACCGGCGCCAACGGTCCTCGCCGTCGGCGGCTCGTGCGGTGAAGGCGTCCATACTCGGGAAGAACTCGGTGGCCAGCCGGCTTCCAGGGTGGCTGAGCGCGGTGATGCTGTCGAACAGGCGGTCCTGGGCCTCCGGCGGCAGGTACATCAGCAGGCCCTCGGCGATCCAGGCCGCCGGGCGTTCAGTGTCGAACCCGGCCGCCCGCAGCGACGCCGGCCAGTCCTGGCGAAGGTCGGCGGCGACGGCGCGTACCTCGGCGGTGGGCTCGGCGTCCAGCGCGCGCAGCGTTGTGGCCTTGAAGTCCAGCACGCCCCGCTGGTCGATCTCGTAGACCACCGTGCCCGTCGGCCACGGCAGCCGGTAGCCCCTGGCGTCCAGGCCGCTGGCCAGGATCACCGCCTGCCGGATACCGTCGCGGCCCGACTCCACGAAAAAATCGTCGAAGTACCTCGTGCGCACGGCCATCCCCTGGGCCATCCGCTCCACTTCGGAGGCGTCACCCGGCCTGCCCTCGAGAATCGCGAGGAAACGCTCCACCCCGACCGCGGTGACCAGCGGCTCGGCGAGGGGGTCCTCGATCAGTCCCGCCCGGGTGGCCAGCGCTCGCGCGGCAGCCACCGCCGTCGCCGTGGCGCCCACCCCGGTCGCCAGGTCCCAGGTGTCTTCGTCGGTGCGTGCCATGTCGCCTCCGCTCGGCGTTGATGTGGACATTCAACCAGCAGTGGCAAACGGCGTCGGAGCCGAGCGGATTCCCGCCCAGCCTGCCGTAACTGTTAGTCTCGTAGACTGTTCGAGCGCGCGGCGCGCGCGCTGACGAAGGTTTACCGCTAACGCTGGCCAGGCCAGCCCCATCGGCACGTCGAGACCCGGTCCGGCTGCCCAGGAGGAAGAGTGCTCTCGGCTTTCATCTCGTCGCTGCGGACGGCTGACCTCAGGCGGAAGATCCTCTTCACCCTCGCCATCGTCATCCTCTATCGGGCCGGTGCCTCGTTGCCGTCCCCGGGCGTGAACTACAAGAACGTCCACCAGTGCATCGAGGAGGTCAGCGGCGGCGCGGGTGCGCAGATCTACTCGCTGATCAACCTGTTCTCCGGCGGCGCACTGCTGCAGTTGGCCGTGTTCGCCGTCGGCGTGATGCCCTACATCACCGCGAGCATCATCGTGCAGTTGCTCACCGTGGTGATCCCACGCTTCGAGGAACTGCGCAAAGAGGGCCAGGCCGGCCAGGCCAAGATGACCCAGTACACCCGCTACCTTGCGATCGCGCTGGCCGTGCTGCAGTCCACCAGCATCGTGGCGCTGGCGGCCAACGGCGGGCTGCTGCAGGGCTGCTCGCTGGACATCATCTCCGACCAGAGCATCTTCTCCCTGATCGTCATCGTGCTGGTGATGACCGCCGGCGCGGCGCTGGTGATGTGGATGGGCGAGCTGGTCACCGAGCGCGGTATCGGCAACGGTATGTCGCTGCTGATCTTCGCCGGTATCGCCGCCCGCATCCCGGCCGAGGGCAAGTCCATCCTCGACACCCGCGGTGGCGTGGTGTTCACCGCGGTGTGCGCGGCCGCACTGCTGATCATCATCGGCGTGGTGTTCGTCGAACAGGGTCAGCGCCGCATCCCGGTGCAGTACGCCAAGCGCATGGTGGGCCGCAAGATGTACGGCGGCACCTCGACCTACCTGCCGCTGAAGGTCAACCAGGCCGGCGTCATCCCGGTCATCTTCGCCTCTTCGCTGATCTACATCCCGCACCTGGTCACCCAGTTGATCCAGAGCGGCCGCAGCGGCCCCAGCAACGGCTGGTGGGACCGGTTCGTCGCCGAGCACCTCACCAACCCGGCCGACCCGATCTACGTCGCCGTCTACTTCGGCCTGATCATCTTCTTCACCTACTTCTACGTCTCGATCACGTTCAACCCCGAAGAGCGCGCCGACGAGATGAAGAAGTTCGGCGGCTTCATCCCGGGTATTCGGCCCGGCCGACCCACCGCGGACTACCTGAGCTACGTGCTGAACCGGATCACCCTTCCCGGCTCGATCTACCTCGGTGTCATCGCCGTTCTGCCGAACCTGTTCCTTCAGGTCGGCAACACCGGTAGCGTCCAGAACCTGCCGTTCGGCGGCACCGCCGTGCTGATCATGATCGGCGTCGGCCTCGACACGGTGAAGCAGATCGAGAGCCAGTTGATGCAGCGCAACTACGAAGGGTTCCTCAAGTGAGAATCGTCTTGCTGGGCCCGCCGGGGGCGGGAAAGGGGACCCAGGCGGTCAAGCTGGCCGAGAAGCTCGGTATCCCGCAGATCTCCACCGGCGATCTGTTCCGCCACAACATCAACTCTGGAACTCCGCTGGGGTTGCAGGCCAAGGAGTACCTCGACGCGGGGGATCTCGTTCCGGCCAGCCTCACCAACGCCCTGGTCGACGATCGCCTCGACGAGGCCGACGTCGCGGAGGGTTTCATCCTGGACGGCTTCCCCCGCACGGTCGAGCAGGCCGAGGCTTTGCACGACATGCTCGAGCGGCGGAACCTCAAGCTCGACGCGGTGCTGGAGTTCAGGGTTCCCGAGGAGGAACTGGTCGCTCGGCTGGCCGGGCGTGGGCGCGCCGACGACACCGAGGACGTCATCCGTAACCGGTTCCGGGTCTATCGCGACGAGACCGCACCGCTGCTGGACTACTACACCCACGAACTGAAGACCGTCGAGGCGGTCGGCAGTCTCGACGAGGTGTTCAACCGGGCACTGCAGTCGCTGGGTCACTGAGTTCATGGGCCACTGAATTGATGGTGTCCCTGCCCGGACTTCGCAACCGCAAGACGGTTCCGGCCCGCACGGCGGGCGAACTCGACGCGATGGCCGCCGCCGGTGCCGTCGTCGCCGCGGCACTGCGCGCCGTCCGGGAGGCCGCGGCGGTGGGGGTGTCCACCAAAGATCTCGACGATATCGCCGAGACGGTGATCCGCGAAGCGGGGGCGACCCCGTCGTTCCTGGGCTACCACGGCTTCCCGGCGAGCATCTGCTCGTCGGTCAACGATCGGGTGGTGCACGGCATCCCGGCCGCGGGGGAGGTGCTTGCCCACGGCGATCTGGTCTCGATCGACTGCGGTGCCATCCTCGACGGCTGGCACGGCGACGCGGCGGTCACCTTCGGGGTGGGTGGGCTGATCGCCGCCGACGAGGCGCTCTCGGAGGCGACCCGGCGGTCGATGGAGGCCGGTATCGCCGCGATGCTCCCGGGCAACCGGCTGACCGATGTCTCGCACGCCATCGAGAAGGGCACCCGGGCCGCCGAACGTGAGCACGACCGCCGGTACGGGATCGTCGAAGGCTACGGCGGCCACGCCATCGGCCGGCAGATGCACATGGACCCGTTCCTGCCCAACGAGGGCGAACCCGGGCGCGGCCCGCTGCTGGTGGCCGGGTCGGTGCTGGCGATCGAGCCGATGCTGACGCTGGGCACCGCGCGCACCCGGATCCTCGACGACAAGTGGACCGTCGTCACCACCGACGGCTCGCGCGCCGCGCACTGGGAACACACGGTTGCGGTAACCGACGACGGCCCGCGGATACTGACGGCCTGACCCGCTGGGATGAGTGCGGAACGACCGGCAGACACCCGGGACCCGATCGCCTCGGCGCGGGCCAACTGGGAGAAAGCCGGTTGGGGCGAGGTTGCCGACGGCATGGTGGCGGTGACCTCCGTCATGCGGGCCCACCAGATCCTGCTGGCCCGGGTTGAGAACGCGCTTCGGCCCTATGACCTGAGCTTCTCCCGGTTCGAACTACTGCGCCTGCTGGCCTTCAGCCGGACCGGGGCGCTGCCGATCGCCAAGGCCTCAGATCGCCTCCAGGTGCATGTCACCAGCGTCACCCACGCGATCCGCCGATTGGAGGCCGACGGGCTGGTGCGGCGCACACCGCACCCGACCGATGGGCGCACCACGCTGGTCCAGATCACCGATCTGGGCCGAACGACGGTGGAGGACGCCACGGCAACCCTCAACCGGGAGGTGTTCGCCGACATCGGCATGTCGCCCGATCAGGCCGGTGCGCTGGTGGCCTCGATCGAGACCCTTCGCCACCACGCCGGCGACTTTTGATTTGCGCGGGCACCCCCCTTGCGCGAGCAGACGCAAATGACCCTCAAACGCAGCGTGTTGCGGGTACTTTTCGTCTGCTCGCGCCAGGGGGCTAGCTCCGCAGGGTCTCGATGACCGCGCTGAAGTCCAGGCCGGCGTGCTCCTCGGCGAAGGCCGCATAGATCTGCGCCGCGTGGCTGCCCAGTGGGGCCGATGCGCCGGAGGAGGCGACCGCGTCCATCGCCAGGCCGAGGTCCTTGTTCATCAGCGCGGTGGCGAACCCGGGCTTGAACCCGTTGTTGGCCGGCGACGTCGGAACCGGCCCGGGCACCGGACAGTTGGTGTGCACCGCCCAGCAATTGCCGGTGGCGCCGGTGACGACGTCGAACAGCGACTGCGCCGACAGCCCGAGTTTCTCGGCCAGCACGAAGGCCTCACCGACGGCGATCTGCTGGACCGCCAGCAGCATGTTGTTACACAGCTTGGCGGCCTGCCCAGCCCCGGAGTCACCGCAGTGAATGATCTTGCCCGCCATGGGTTCCAGCACCGGCCGCGCCCGTTCCAGGGCCTCGCCGGCACCGCCGACCATGAACGCCAGAGTCCCGGCCACCGCGCCCTTCACCCCGCCGGACACCGGCGCGTCGAGCTGGGCGAACCCACGCTCGCCGGCGTAGGCGTGCACCTCGCGGGCGTCGTCGACGGCGATGGTGGAGCTGTCGACGAACAGCGCCCCCTTGCGGGCCTTGCCCATCACCTCGGCGTAGCACTCCTTGACCAGGGCTCCGTTGGGCAACATGGTGATCACCACATCGGCGCCCTTGACCGCGGTGGTGCCGCGCTCGGCGACCTCGACACCCTTGTCCGCCGCGGCATCCCGGGCGGCCGGAACGGGGTCATATCCGCGCACGGTATAACCGGCGTTGACGAGGTTGCCCGCCATCGGTGCGCCCATATTGCCCAGCCCCAGGAACGCGATCGTGGTCATTGTCGGGGTCGTCTCCTTCGAGTCGGTGATACGAGTCGGTGGTGCTGTCTCAGCCGCGTGCCCGCGCGGCCTGCGACCGCCCGATCACCACACGCATGATTTCGTTGGTGCCCTCCAGGATCCGGTGCACTCGAAGATCGCGGACGATCTTCTCCAGGCCGTACTCCCGAAGGTAGCCGTAGCCGCCCAACAGCTGCAGGGCGCGGTCGGCGACCTCGAAGCAGGCGTCGGTGACGTACAGCTTGGCCATCGCGCACAGGGTGACCTTGTCGGCCTCATCGCCGTCCAACGCACCCGCCGCGCGCCACAGCATCAGCCGCGAGGTCTCCAGGGCGGTGGCCATATCGGCCAGCGCGAACCGGATGGTCGGCTCGTCGATCAGTGCGCCCCCGAAGGCCTGCCGGTCGACCAGGTAGCTCGCCGCCTTGTCATAGGCCGCCTGACCGCCGCCCAGCGAGCAGGCCGCGATATTGAGCCGCCCCCCGTTGAGGCCGTTCATCGCGATGCCGAAACCGCCGCCCTCGCCATCCGGCCCGCCGAGCATGGCCTCGGCGGGAACCCGCACGCCCTGGAGGATCACCTGGGCGGTGGGCTGGGCGTTCCAGCCCATTTTCTCCTCGTTGGCGCCGAAACTCAGCCCGGCGGTGCCTTTTTCGACGATGAATGCCGAGATGCCGCGCGGCCCTTCGCCGCCGGTGCGCGCCATCACGATGTAGACGTCCGAGCGTCCGGCCCCGGAGATGAACTGCTTGACGCCGTCGAGCACCCAATGATCGCCGTGACGGACGGCCCTGGTGCGCAGGGCCGCGGCATCGGATCCGGCGCCGGGTTCGGTGAGGCAGTAGCTGGCGATCGCCTCCATCGCGGCCAGCCGCGGGATCCATGACGCGCGTTGCTGGGGTGTGCCGTAGGTGTCGATCATCCAGGCGCACATGTTGTGGATCGAGATGAACGCCGCGATCGCCGGGTCGGCGTAGGACAGCTGCTCGAAGATCCGGACCGCGTCCAGCCGGCGAAGCCCACTGCCGCCGACGTCCTCGCCGCAGTAGATCGCGCCCATACCGAGTTCGGCGGCCTCCCGCAGGACGTCCTCGGGGAAGTGCTTGTCGTGGTCCCAGGCCAGCGCGTTCGGCGAGAGCCTCTTGGCGGCGAAGGCGGCGGCGGTCTCGGCTATCACCCGCTCGTCATCGTCGAGCAGCATGAAATCCATTGGCTGCGAGCCTATTTCATTGTGGGAATGACGAACTCGGCGCCATCCCTGATCCCCGAGGGCCACCGCTCGGTGACGGTCTTGACCTTGGTGTAGAACTGGATCGACGCCGGCCCGTGCTGGTTGAGGTCGCCGAATCCGGACCGTTTCCAGCCGCCGAAGGTGTGGTAGGCCACCGGAACCGGAATCGGCACGTTCACGCCGACCATGCCGACCTGAACCCGGGAGACGAAGTCGCGGGCGGTGTCGCCGTCGCGAGTGAAGATCGCCACGCCGTTGCCGTACTCGTGCTCGTTGGGCAGCCGCAACGCCGACTCGTAGTCCTTGACCCGGACGATGCAGACCACCGGGCCGAA
>Ga0209607_1000482_pt1 | contig 35667 bp, 31 predicted proteins | sample AD_UKC117_MetaG_FD_184413 | JGI IMG/M metagenome (GOLD analysis project Ga0209607, IMG submission 184413) | Active sludge microbial communities of municipal wastewater-treating anaerobic digesters from Hong Kong - AD_UKC117_MetaG (SPAdes)... | ecosystem: Engineered > Bioreactor > Anaerobic >... | reverse complement strand
CTGGCAGTTCGGCACCGACTTGGCCCGGGTCAAACTCAAGCGCCTCTATCCTCCCTTGAAATCTTCTGAAACCCCGGTGGACCTAGAAACCTCTGAACCTGTCAAAACTTCTGTGTCAGCCCACTAGCCCTGGGCGATGCGCTGAATTACCTGGACAAGCTGGTTGGCGCGCATTTGCCTGAACAAGTCATTATCGACTACAAAGGCCAGTCCCGGGACTATAAGTATGCGGGCGGCTCTATCCTGTTTGTTTTTATGCTGGGTTTGGCAGTGGTGTTTTTGGTGCTGGCCGCACAGTTCGAGAGTTATTTGCACCCCCTGGTTATCATGCTGACGGTGCCGCTGGCTATGGGCGGCGCGCTGCTGGGGCTGTATTTGAGCGGCCAATCCTTGAATCTTTACAGTCAGATCGGCTTGGTCATGCTAGTGGGTCTGGCCGCTAAGAACGGCATTTTGATTGTGGAATTCGCTAATCAATTGCGGGACGCCGGCCAGCCGTTTCGCGAGGCGCTGGAAGAAGCATCAATCGTTCGGCTTCGGCCTATCATTATGACCGGAATTACCACCGCCGCCGGTTCGATCCCGCTGCTGTTATCCTCGGGGGCCGGAGCGGAAACGCGCGCAGTTCTCGGCACAGTCATTCTTTATGGGGTGCTGGCGGCGACCCTATTCACCTTGGTGGTGGTGCCGGTCGCCTATAATTTACTAGCGCGCTACACCGGTTCGCCCAAGGGCGTACAGCGGCGACTGGAGAAGGAAATGGAAAAGAGTGAATTGAGAGCGCTTGATCCTTTCTAGCCAGGCTGCTTGCGAATCAGCACTGTCACTTACTGCAAAGGCGAAAGCACTTGGAGATTGTACAAAAAAGCACTTAAGTGATTAAAAAAAATGTCTTCATTAGTGCTTGCCATATAACTCTATCGTCTATTTTCAGCTTTTATTAACGGATCGAAGATATCCGACTTCAACTAAAATTTTGCCACTATCATGCGCTTTCTGCACGCCGCCGACCTCCATCTCGACAGTCCACTCCGTGGTCTGGACCGCTATGAAGGGGCGCCTGTCGATGATGTTCGCGGCGCTACCCGCCGCGCCTTTGAAAATCTGATTATGGTCGCATTGCGCGAACGAGTCGATCTCGTTGTGATCGCTGGCGATCTCTACGACGGCGACTGGATCGACCACAACACCGGCCTGTTTTTCACCAAGGGCGTAGCGCAACTGGCCGAGGAGGGCATCCCGGTCGCTATGGTGCGCGGCAATCACGACGCCGCCAGTCGACTCACCAAAGCCCTGCGTCTGCCGAGAAACGTCCATCTGTTCGCCGATTCCCGACCTGAAACCAAAGTTTTCGAGAACATCGGCGTCGCGGTGCATGGGCAAAGTTTCGCTACCGCCGTCGTATCGGATAATCTCGCAGCCGGCTACCCCCCCCCGATCACCAGCTGCTTTAACCTGGGCCTGCTGCATACCTCTCTCAACGGTCGTCCCGGACACGCGCCATACGCGCCGACCCAACTTGATGTGTTGCGCAGCAAAGGTTATGGATACTGGGCGCTGGGGCATGTCCATGCCGCTGAAGTCGTCTGTCGCGATCCCTGGGTCGTCTATCCCGGCAATACCCAGGGTCGCCATATCCGCGAAACCGGCGTCAAGGGCTGCGCGCTGGTGACGATCGAGGATGAGGGCGTCACCCATCAACTCATCGCGCTGGATGTCATGCGCTGGACGACGCTCTCCCTCGACATCAGCACACTGCATGATCTGGAAACGCTTCTGGAGATCGCTAAGCAGAATTTACGACGACAACTGGCCCACGCCGAAGACCGGGCGCTGGCAGTGCGCGTTGCAGTGCGGGGCCAAGGTCCCCTGCATCGCCAGCTGGCTACTCAACCGGAAACCGTGGAGCAGGAATTGCGCAACGCAGCTCTCGAAGCGACTAACGCCCGAACCTGGATCGAAAAAGTTGAATTTCACACCCGCCCGCTATTGGACTTCGACCAGCTGGCCGAGCGGGATGATCCGGTAGGGATGCTGATTCGTGAATTACGGTTGCTGGCTGCACATCCGGGATTATTGCGCGATGTGGCCAGCGAAGCGTTGAGTGATCTGCAGCAGAAACTGCCGGTAGAACTCCGGCAGGGAGAAAACGCTCTGCGTCTGGACGATGCCGATGCGCTGGTCGAACTCCTGGCCGAAGTGGAAGCCGATTTGCTGGCTCGCCTGTCCGGCGAAGCGGGGAGTTCATGAAAATCGAGCGTCTCTACCTCAAGGCTTACGGGGCTTTCTCCGATCATTGCCTGAATTTCACCGATGGACCCGATTTTCATGTGATCTACGGTCCAAATGAAGCGGGCAAATCCACCACCTTGCGCGCGCTCATCGGCCTACTGTTTGGCATCGAAGATCGCACTACTGACAATTTTATTCATCAAAATAATCGCCTGAGGGTCGGCGCGGCGTTAGCGACGGCGCACGATGGCCGATTGACCGTTATGCGCCGCAAGGGACGCAAGCAAACCTTGTTCGTGCTGGACGAAACTCGCGGCGAGGAGTGTACCGATCAACCACTGGCGGAAGACACGTTGGCGCGCTGGCTGGGCGGCCTCGATGAAAACCTGTATCGCGCCTTGTTCGGACTGGACCTCGACGGGTTGGTTCACGGCAGCGAAGCCCTGCTGGAAGGGAAAGGAGAAATCGGTCAAAGCCTGTTCGCCGCCGCCGCCGGACTGGCTGACTTGCGACAATTGTCCACCCAATTAGAGACCGAGACGGCCAAACTGTTTCTCCCCCGCGCAACGGCAAAACCCGCCATTAATATCGCCCTCCGCGAACTGGATGAGCAACGCAAGCGGGCGCGGGAAGCGACGGTGCGTTCTTCGGCCTGGGAGCAAGCGGATCGCGCCCGGCGTCATGCCGAGAAGAAACATACCGGGTTACGCGCCGAGTTGGCTCGTTTGCGCGAGGAGCAGCGCCGGCTTTCCCGGGTGGTTGCTCATCTGCCGCTAGTCGCCGAACGCGAGGCCCTGCGCCAGGAAATCGCTGCTTTGGCGAGTGTGCCCTTGCTGCCTGCGGATGCGCAACAACAGCGGATCGAGGTTGAAGAACGCTTGCGCGCCGCTATGAGTAACCAGCGTGAAGCCCAGGCCGCGCTGGATGAGCTGCGCCAGCAACAATCCCGACGGGTAGTCCGTGAAGCGCTGCTCAGCCATGCCGGCGACATCGAACGCTTGCATCATGCCGCAAAGGACTACCGGGGCGCTTTGGAGCGATTGCCTCGTATTGAAGCCGAACTCGATGCCGCCCGCCAGATGCTTATTGCGCAATTGACGGCTATTGATCCGGCGTTGACCACAGAATCGGCATCGATTGATTGGCCCGAACATATTCGAGCGTTGATGCCCTTGCCCACCGTGCGGGCGCGGGTGCAAGCGCTGATCGAGGAATACAATGCCTGGTTGATTCAGGATGAACAATGCGCGGAACAGGAACGCAAATTGAGCGGAGCGCTCCAGCAGTTTCGCCAGGCGCTGGCGACGCAACCCGCGGCCATGCCGTTTGAACTGCTGGAGACAGCCCGCGAACAGGCGACGGGCCAGGGCGACCTCGCTAACCAGCAAGCGCAACTGGAGCGGGAAATCGCTGAACTGGAAACCACGCTGGCCCGCGAAGCAACAGCTTTATGGAGCGGTCCGCTCGATGAACTGATTACCTTGCGCGTCCCATTGCTGGCTACAGTCAACGAACTAGGCGACCAATATCGTCAATTGGCTGAGAATGAACGCTCGCTCAAGGATCAGGATCAGATTCTACAACGCGATCTGGGGGAGCGGGAGCGCGAACTGCGTGGACTGGCTGCCGCTGGCGAAATTGTCACGCATGATCAGGTGCGTCAGGCTCGCCAACACCGCGACGCCAGTTGGCAGCGGATCCGCCAAGCCTGCATTGAATGCAAGGATGACGCTAACCGACGGGCGATGATCCCTGCGGAACAGTCCCTACCGGATGTTTTCGAGTCCGCCCTGCGCGAGGCGGATCGGCTGGCCGATTTGCTGCACGCCGACGCCAAGCGGGCGACCAGCGTCGAAAATCTCCGTCAGCGTATCGCTGATATGCAGCAGGCGCGTGTTGATCTGACGCAACAATTGGCGATTCTGGCGACTGAACGCAGTCAACTTGACGCCCGTTGGAGGGTGATTACTGACTCGTTGCATCAAGCTGATCTTACGCCCGGCGCTGCGGTCGAGTGGTTACAGAAACAAGTCTTGTTGGTGGAGCGCGCCGCGCGTCTTGAAGCCTTGAGGCGGGAACGATGGGAGATTGTCTCGGCTCTTGCAGCCGCTCGTAAAACGCTTGATCAGGCGCTGCAAAACTGTGGATTACCGGGTTTGACCGAGGGTGAGACCTGGTCAGCCGCGCTGAGCCGGGCCAGAACCGCGATTGAACAGGCTCGCCAGACAGCTACGGAACGCGCCAATCTCATCAAAAGCATTAGCCAACACGAAGCTGTGCTAAGCGAACTTGCTGCGAAGCGGTCTGGACTGGCGGAAAAACATGTGGTTTGGCAGGCGCAATGGAACGCTACCGTGGCTGATTTGCGTCTTCCGCCCGAGGCCTTGCCCGCGGAGGCGCGAGTGCGGCTTGAGCAGTGGGATCAACTGGCCAAGTTGTTAAGCAGTTTGGAAATGCTGACCCGCGAGGCTCGACAGGAGCAGGCGGCTCACGCTTCTTTTGAAGAAGCGCTGACTGAACTGGCGCAGGCAGTAGCCGAACCGGTCGATGGCCGGGAAGCTGACCGGGTGGCGATCACCCTCTATGAGGCGCTGAGCGTGGCTCGTGATGCCGACCGTTTGCGCAAACAGGTTGACGCCGATATCGAAAGGGAGCAACAACGGTTGGGTCGGGCCGAAACCGCTGCAGCCATCCAGCGTGATCATCTGGCCGAGCTAGCGCGCCGCGCCGGAGTGGAGTCGTCTGATGAACTCGCCTCGGTCGAGGACCGCTCGCAGCACAAGCGACGGCTTTCCGAGCGGGTAGCCGAAATTGAGGAGCAACTGGTGCGCGGCGCTGCTCGCCCGCTCACCGATGTTTTGGCTGGAGTTGAAGGGGAGGACTTAGCCGCTGCTAACGCCCGGCTGGATGAGCTTGAAACAACTCTGCGGGAATACGAGGCCGAGGTGGAAACCACCCATGCGGTTTACCTGGATGCGCGCCGCGCCTTTGACGCCATCGATGGCGGCGACGCGGCGGCTCAGGCGCAGCAGCGAGCCGAGGAGGTTGCCACCCGAATTACCCGGCAGGTTAGCGCTTATGCGCGCGTCCGGCTGGCGGGCGCGATTGTGTCGCGCGTCGTGCAAGCTTACCGGGAGCAACATCAGGGGCCGGTGCTGCGCCGCGCCAGCGAAATCTTCGCCCGGATCACCCTGGACAGCTTTGCCAACCTCGTCATGGATTACCAGGACGACCGCCAGGTTCTCTTTGGACAACGGCCGGATGGTGCGCGGGTGGCGGTGACCGGCATGAGCCAGGGGACTCGCGACCAGTTGTTTCTGGCGCTGCGCATCGCCGCGATCGAGGAGCATCTTCGGCAGCGCGAGGCGGCGCCCATCGCGATTGACGATCTACTGGTGCAATTCGACGATGCTCGGGCGGCGGCGACGCTGACCGTACTCGCCGAACTGGCGCAGCGCACCCAGGTGCTGTTTTTCACCCATCATAGCCATCTTTGCGAACTGGCTACGACCGCTCTGCCAGCCGATGCTTGGCGGCGGCATGATTTGACGAACGATCCTTTTGTTGGCAACGGTGCGAGGTAATCGTCATTGGAGCTGGCCAACACGCCAGCATTGACTATCCTTCGAACCCTGGTGCGGTCTCGGTCATTACAGGTAACCCGAAATGCGCCGGGTAGTATACCGCCAGCAAATACAATCCTTCAGCGGGCGCAGTGATGCCGGCCCGAGTTCGATCGCGCTGTTCCAGCACTTCCCGCGCCCATTCCACAGGTTGCTCACCGGCGCCAATCGCGATCAAGACCCCAGCGATATTGCGCACCATGTGGTGCAGAAATGCGTTAGCTTTGATGTCCAGCGCCACGCCATCGCCTCGCCGCTGTACGGTTAATTCCTGAACTTCGCGGATTGGATGCCGCGCCTGACATGCGGCGGCGCGGAAGGAGCTGAAGTCATGCTCCCCGACCAAGGCCTGTCCGGCCTCATGCATCCGTGCGGCCTCCAGGGGTCGATAATGCCAGGCCGCCCGTTCCCGCCAGAGCGCCGAGCGCAGGGGGCGATTGAAAATCAGATAGCGATAACGACGGGCCAGCGCCGAGAATCGGGCGTGAAAGTCATCCGGCGCCTCGCGGGACCAGCTCAGACTGATATCGGGCGGTAAATGAGCATTGCCGCCCCGCACCCAGGATCGTTCCGAACGGGTCGCCGTGGTATCGAAATGCGCGACTTGGCCGACGCCATGCACGCCCGCGTCGGTCCGGCCTGCGCAAACCAGTCTGACCGGATGATCCGCGACTTTCGCCAGTGCTTGTTCCAGACAACTTTGCACTGTTCGCACACCCGGTTGTTGCGCCTGCCAGCCGCAAAACCGGGCGCCATCATATTGAACGCCCAATGCCATTCGCATGAACTTGGAAATGTCAGGTTGCCAAAAAGACGACAATCCTGACCTGCGCTGGTTGAAAACTGGAGCCTGGAGCCTGGAGCCTGCTCAAGCTCCTTTGCGCCCTGTCTTGTCGTCTTGATACAGCGCCCGCGCTAAGGGCTTATCACGCTTGTAGATGTCATCGCGGAAGTTCAGGAATCCTTCTTCATCCACCCAGGCAGTCCAGTACAGCAGATAAACCGGCACTTCCTCCGGTAAATGAACCACGCGCTGTTTGCCACTGGTAGATGCGGTTTTGATGGTGTTCTTGTTCCACTTTGGGTCATGTTTAAGCAAATACTCAGCCAGTTCCACGGGTTTGGAGATTCGGATGCAACCCGAACTATAGGTGCGTTGATTGCGGCTGAACAACTCGCGCGATGGCGTGTCGTGCAAATAAACGCTGTGGCGATTCGGGAACATAAACTTGATCCCGCCCAGTGCATTGCGCGGACCTGCATCCTGGCGCAAATAGTAATTAAAGTTCCTGGCGCTGACCCCGCTCCAGTTAACCGAAGCTGGATTGATCTCCTGGCCAGCCCGGTTATAAATACGAATCCGCTGCTGTTTGAGGGCGTTGGGATTACGTTGGAGTTGCGGCAGCTTGTCCCTCACCGCAATGGAGCGCGGCACATGCCATTTTGGACTCATCACCAGATATTCCATGTTGGCGGTGAAGGTCGGCGTTTGCCGCTCTTGCCGGCCGACAACTGCTTTGGATTCCAGCACGACCTTGCCATCCTCGAAAACCTGCATTTTGTAGCTGGGGATATTCACCAGAATATGGCGTGCGCCAAAGTCATCCGGCAGCCAGCGCCAGCGCTCCATGTTCAGCTCGATTTGCTGAATGCGCTCGGAGACCGGCACGTTCAAAGCAGCTCGGGTCGCGGCGTTGACCGTTCCTGTTTCGGCCAGGCCATGTCGCCGCTGGAACCGGCGCAACGCATCGGCAATCGTCCCGCCGGTTCCGACCAGATCGCCGCCGGCTTCCAGTCGCGCCCGCAGCGTCTTTGCCGAAGCATTGCCCGATATGGCAGGCCAACCGCCCATTTGTTCAATTCGTCGATATTTATGGAGCCTGTCGCGTAACTGAACATAGCCTTTAGCTTGGGGCGCCAATGCTCTGAGGGATTCAATAATGGAGTCCCTGGCCAATGCTTGCTGTAGCACGGTAGCCAGATCCCGGGACCGGGGTTTGATTTCCCAGTCACGATCCACGGTGCGCGGCGACAATCGACCTGACAGCAAATGAGAGCCATAGCTTAGAAAGGCATCGGTGAGCAGCAGATCGAAATCGGTCAACCGAGCGATGTTCAATGCGTCATTATGCTGCTGGAGCGTTGTAATGCGCTTTTGCAAGCCGTTCCGTTGATAATCGCTGGGCCGCAAGCCGTCGCGATCCGCTTCACCCAGCGCCTCGATCAACGCAGTCGCCGCGGGTAGGGGTTTGCCATTGGCGTCCAGCCAGGCCGGTTGATAGCCGCGCTCTGCATAGAAAGGGAGCATGGCATCAAGGGTGCGCAACACGCGATGGTCAATGGTCAGTCGATCTGGCAATGGCTCGGTGCGGATTCGCTGACAAATCTGTGCAGCGATTTCGTCCTTCACCCCCAAGGCGCTTGCCGGACAGGGCGGTAACGGCGGTGGACCGACGAGTTCGGATGCAGCGGGCACCGACGCCCTATTCACTTCAGGTTCCAAATCGTCGCTGGCGTTCTGCGAGGATTGGCCTGTGTGCTGCAGACTGGCCACCACAGGTTCGTTCACGACGCTGGCGACTGGGACTGGATTGGCCAGCGCTTGGCCATCGGCGATTTGTGCTTCGACCGGGATGTTAAGCGCACAAGCGCTCACTACCAGGCAAAACCAGACTGGAATAATAATTTGCTTAGACATGGAGACGACTAATCCAATGCTCGAAAGTGGCATACTGTGTGTCGTATCATCATACCAACAAAGTATTAAAGTGGCCACATCCAGTTTCTGAATGCAACAGACGCTAAAAATCATCTTCTGAAAGATTAGAGGGTGGGATCCATCGCTAATTCCATCGCTACCAATGCGAAACCTCCCGTAATTCCAGCATGATTTCATTGAGCAGCGCCTCATCATTATCCACCAGGCAAACCAGATTGCCGATGCTGCACACGGATTGAGTGACGCCGCGAAGAACCCAGCCGTGTGGTGGAGTCCAGCCGCGCATACCGGTGAACATCGCCAGTTGATCGGCATTGCCCTGAGCCATGCGCCGATAGTCATGTGCGAACTGTGCCAGTCGCGCCATGTCATCGCGCGCCATGAGTCCATAGCCTTCAAGCAGGTAGCCATCATCGCGGAAATGGCAAACCACGTTCACCCCATCCAGGGCCAGGATACGCCGGATCATGCTCATGGCGCCGGCTCCGGCTTTTCCATCGTGGCAAAGGCCGCTTCATAGTCAGCCTTTTCATTTGCCAGAACGACGCCAGTGAAGGGTGGCAAACTGGCTTTGCCCCGGTCCTTGAAGCGCTCCCGATCCAGGCCGCTCACCACGACTGACCAATCGAAGCCGACCAGCGTGAACTCCTGGATCGGATAAAAACCTTTCATGTGGGTGACTTTTTCCCAACCTCGCGCCTGCATGGTGGCAATACTCATATTAGCTGCGCACATGTGAGCCAGCAGATCGAGGGTTGATTCATTGATCCGTTCGGGATAGGCGATGCGTTGTTCCAACAGTTCGCCGCTGCCCCGGAATTCGAAGGCCGCCATTGCGCCAGGTAATTGCATCAGTTCATCCAGAGTTGCCATGAGGGGTTCCTCCTCTTGCTCTTCGGTGGGTTTGTTTCGTGAGCCAGGTTCAAATCAGATCGGGAGACGCTTTGGCCAAAGCCTGAGCCATGAAATTGATCGTATTATTGATTGAACCACTGGCGTTATCGAGCATGCAAAACACATTGGCCATCACACAGACGGTGTAATCTGGTCCATGCACCACCCAGCCACGCGGAGGGAATAATCCGTTGCGCGGCTGGAAGACTTCCAGCATCCGGCCTTCCATGTTCGCACCCATGGTTGTAGCGCGGCACATGATGGACGCCATGCGGGCATGCTCCTCGCTTAGAGCGCCCCGGTAGGAAAAACGGTCGCCTCTATAGGCGTACTCGCCAGCGGCGATAACGCCCGGCTTGGTTAACAGATCGGTCACGATGCTCATGCCGGTCGGTCCTCGGGTGGTGAAGAGGTTTTATGATGAGCGCGGAATTTGGATGGACTCCAAAATTAAACGCATTTTTCATAAAACATAGTCAAAATTTCCAGCAAATGCATCTGACGCTGCAATGTATAATGAGCAGCGTCAAAAAGTACGTAATGTTGTAGGCCGAGTAACATGCAAATCCTGATCAGTAACGACGATGGCTATCAAGCGCCGGGGCTACGCCGCTTGGCGGAAGTCCTGCGCGAGTTGGCGGAGATTGTAGTGGTTGCGCCTGACCGCGACCGCAGCGGCGCCAGCAACTCCCTGACCCTGAAGAGTCCTCTGTACATCACCCGCCATGACAACGGGTTCTACAGTGTCGAAGGCACACCCACCGATTGCGTCCATGTGGCCATCACCGGTTTACTGGAACAGGATCCGGACATGGTGATTTCCGGCATCAATAACGGTCCTAATTTGGGGGATGACGTTATCTATTCCGGCACCGTGGCGGCGGCGATGGAAGGCCGCTTCCTGGGGTTGCCCGCTATCGCGATTTCACAGGCTTCTTATCAACCACAGCACTTTGCGACTGCAGCCCGCGTTGCTGTCTGGCTGGTCAACCGGTTGCGAGAATGGCCGCTACCCTCCGACACTATTCTGAATGTCAATGTCCCCGACCGACCCTGGGAAGATCTGACTGGTTTCCAGGCGACGCGCCTGGGTCATCGCCACAAGTGGGAACCGGTTATCAAAAGAGCTGATCCACGCGGTCGCCCCATCTACTGGATCGGTCCCGCCGGGCCGGAACAAGATGCCGGTCCTGGCACCGATTTCTATGCGGTGCGCGCCGGCTATGTCTCGATTACCCCGCTGCAAGTCGACCTGACCTGGCATGGTGCGATTGATACCTTAAATCAGTGGTTAGGCGAAAGACCGCCGCAAATTAATTTAATGTAAACGATGATGTTCAAAATTTTTACATTCCAATTTTACATTCCAATGGTAGACTTAGCGCTTTTGAAAGGCTTATTATTGTTAGGCATTTTGTAGTGCGGAACAGGGAAGAATATAGTCCGCGTTTTTTAGCCGTGACCGAAAGTGAACGGCGACGTCTTCATCATCATTCGATGAATGCGGGTTGCCTAGCATAAATAAAACAATAAACAAAGACGCAGCCGACCGTTTTCCGGTCTGGCGTCAACAGTGAAGTTCCACCAAGCGAAGTATGTCGAGGAGGTTATCGATGTCCCGACGGATCAGTGCCTGTCTGGAAGAAGCAGTTGTTTGTGACGACGAACTGATCATGGAAGATCGCCTGTTGGACGAGGATAAGCTGGAAGAAAATGACGACGAAGAGATCGTCGCTGGTGATGAAGAATTACAGGATGTCGCGGATCCGGTTTGGCCATCCCCTGCTGCAACCGCTACACGGGAAGTGACCCTGGAGGAATTGGACGCCACTCGCATGTATTTGAGCGAAATTGGCTTCTCTCCCTTGCTGACCGCTCAGGAAGAAGTGTATTTCGCCCGCCTGGCTATTCAGGGCGATGCCGCCGCCCGCAACCGCATGGTGGAAAGCAACCTGCGGCTGGTGGTCAAAATCGCCCGCCGCTATATGAACCGTGGTCTCAGCCTGCTCGACCTGATCGAGGAAGGCAATCTGGGGCTGATTCACGCCGTCGAAAAGTTCGATCCTGAACGCGGCTTCCGGTTCTCAACCTACGCGACCTGGTGGATCCGGCAAACGATCGAGCGGGCGCTGATGAATCAAACCCGCACCATTCGCCTGCCGATTCACATCATCAAGGAAATCAATGGCTATTTGCGAACCGCACGCCATCTGACACAGACCCTGGATCATGAACCCGGCACTGAGGAGATTGCTCAGGCAATGGGTAAGTCAGTGGCGGAAGTGAAGCGGATGTTGCAGCTTAACGAACGAGTCGCCTCGGTGGATACGCCCATCGGCAAGGATGAAGATCGTTCATTGCTGGACGCCATTCCCGATGACAACAATACCGATCCTTCGCAACTGTTGCAGGATGCCGACCTCAACGAAAAGCTGGAATCCTGGCTTGATCAGTTGAACGATAAGCAGCGGACGGTGGTGAAGCGGCGGTTTGGACTCTGCGGGCAGGAAAAGGCGACCCTGGAGCAAGTCGGCAACGAAATCGGCGTGACCCGCGAACGGGTGCGACAGATCCAGATCGATGCCCTGCGGCGACTGCGCAAAATTCTGGAAGGCGAAGGGTTTTGCCAGGATTTCCTGTAAACGGCTAACGTCCCTGTTCGGCTGGTAGCATGCGCGGGGACGAAAAACGCTGAAAACAGTCAATCACTATAAACGACCCCGCAGCAAGCTGCGGGGTATTAAAAGACGATACTACGCAGCAAGCTGCGGGGTATGTATCCCGAACGAGAATCAATCATCAATAATGCTGCTGCAACCCGGCGATCCTCCAGCATAATCACGTTGTAGGTTCGGCAGGCGGCGGCGGTATCCATGATTTCAACGCCAACACCTTGCGTCAGTAATGACTGGGTCAATTTTGGGCGTGGAAAGCGCTGTCGATCGCCGGTGCCCAGCAGGACAATTTCCGGCGACAGCGCCATGATGGCCGCGAAATGTTGCTCCTCCAGATCGGCAAAGGTCTGGGGCGGCCAATCGGTGACCAGTTGTTCGGGCGTCACGATCACGCTGCGACGGATTTGTTGCTCGTTGACATTGATCCAGCCTGGTCCATAGCTTTTGATGAAATGTTTACTCGTGTCGGTGTCGAGACTGAAACGCATGAAAAACCCCTCTGAACCCCGGAAAAGGAATCAGCCAGTCTGGCCTTGCGCCACACGGGCTGATTCAGCGCACTCGCCATTCAGAGTCGCCGCAGTGGTGAATGTTCCAACATCATGCTGCACACGCTCCTCGTTTCACCGTGAGAATCCAAGATGACCGAGACCGCTCCTTACACCATTCACGCCCTGGAATTAGGGCGCATGAGCAACTTTATCTACGTAATCCATGATCATGCCACCGATCGCGCGGCGGTGGTCGATCCTGCTTGGGACGTGCCAGCGATTCTGGCTACTGTGGAAAAATATGGTTTGCGGATCACCGATATTCTGCTGACCCACAGCCATTTCGATCACATTAATGGCGTCGAAGCGCTTTTGAACGCCAGCGACGCCCAGTTGCACTTGCTCCAGACCGAGGCAGTGTTCTGGGATAATTATCTCGATCTGCCGACCCTGCATGAGGGCGGTGACCGCATTCAATTGGGGGAAACCGGGATTGAAGTTTTGCACACGCCAGGACATACCCCCGGTTCGGCCTGTTACCGGCTGGGCGACCAGGTATTGACCGGCGATACCCTGTTTGTATTTGGCTGTGGGCGCTGCGACTTGCGCGGCGGCGATCCCGAACAGATGTATCAAAGCCTGCGCCGCCTGGGCGAGCGGTTGCCTGGCGACACGTTGATTCGCCCCGGCCACAATTACGGTATTACGCCGACTGCGACCATGCTGGAACAACTGGACGGCAATCCCTTCCTGCATTTCGACAACAGTCCGGGCTTTGTCGAATACCGGATGCATTTGCACGACCGCGAGGAGCCTTACCGACCAGAGTTGCATCCGCATCGGCACTGATCGGAAAACCGTGTTCGCGTTTGAACCGATTGGCGTCATCCGTTCCTGTTTCCGCGAGAAATTCGGCATTCCCCGTCAATCGGGACTGGTTCCGGCGGCGCGGGCGACGTTGGAATTGCGGCCACCTTATGCGCAACTGGCTGCTGTGCGCGGACTGGAGGATTTTTCCCATCTGTGGCTGCTATTTGTGTTCCACGGTCTGCCGGAGGGTCGCTGGCAGCCGACGGTCCGACCACCGCGCCTGGGCGGCAATCGACGGCTGGGCGTGTTCGCTACCCGCTCTCCATTTCGACCGAATCCGCTGGGATTGTCCGCGGTCAGGCTGGAGCAGATTGCGGTCGATTCAGGGCGGATTATGCTGCATTTGGCCGGGGTGGATCTGCTAGATGGAACGCCAGTGTTGGATGTCAAACCTTATGTGCCCTATGCTGACTGTCTCCCGACAGCTACAGGCGGTTTCGCGCCTGTAGCGCCTAACGCGGAATTAGTTGTTGAATTCAGTCCCCAGGCCGCGGCGTTTTGCGCGAATTGGCCTCACGATGATTTGCGCGAATTGATTACGCAGATTTTGCGCCAGGATCCGCGCCCGGCCTACGCGCGGGAGCCGGGCGATGCTGCGCTGCAATCGTATGGCATGAAACTTTATGATTTTGATGTAAAATGGGGTGTGGTAGATAGAGTGGCTTATGTGATGGAGATTTTGTTACTTTGATCGACCGCCATCGAAGTGAGAGGTAGCGGAGCATCTGCTCGGGGCAATCCATACTCACTGCTTTGCGCCTCCCAAACGCAGACAAGAAGCCTTCACCTGTTAGGCATCGGTCTTGAACGATGTTACCGGGATCGTGGTGCGTGATGGCGGGTCCGATATGCTATTATTAATCCAGTGGTCACATTATGACTATATGATTAGCATCTGCAATATCCATTCAACAGCGTTGTGGGTGAACTTAACTAATGCGGATAGCCCTTTTTCTCGGCAGCGCCGGCAGCAATTCCGGAGGCCCGGAGCGTCATGACATTGAGTTAGTGCGCTCGTTGACCGCGCTTGATCATGACTCCGACTATCTCGTGGTGTGCTTGTTCCCGGAAGGGCCGGCTCGGGTCGGCGTACAACAAGAAAATGTATCCTACGAGGTTCTTGCACCGCCGATTCGTACTGTGAGCATGTTAACATCATTGCCTTGGGCGATGTGGCGGCGACCGGTTGATCTATGGCACGCCACTTACGTACCACCACCGATTGCCCCCAAGGAGTATATCTTCACCCTTGTGTGCTCAAGCATGTTCGAGATGCCCGAACTCTATCCGCCTGCGATTAGGGTGCGATTGGTGGCTCTGATGCGTCGAGCTGTTGCCAAGGCGCGCTATATCATCTGTATTTCTGACCATATTCGCCAGGTTTTGATTGAACGTTTCGGTGTCTCGAACGATCGGCTAGGAGTGATCCATCTGGGGGTAAGTGAAGCGTTTCGACCATTTGCCAAAGCTGATTGCAGCGAGTTTGTCCGCAAGCATTATGCTATCGAACATCCATATTTCCTGTTTTCAGGACGCTGGGAGTCGCGCAAGAATATCGTTCGAATCCTCGAGGCTTTCGCGGCATTCAAGCGCGAGACAGGCTCGGAGGTCAAGATGGTTTTCAGTGGCGAACGGACTTGGGCGGCTCACGAGGCGGATGCGGTTATTCACCGTAACGGACTTGCCGCCGAGGTTATCGATTTGGGTAAGTCGCCGGTTGATGAGTTGCCAATCCTGTACTCTGGCGCAGAAGCATTAGTGTATCCGTCGCTGTGGGAGGGTTTTGGTTTGCCGATCGTCGAGGGGATGGCGGCCGGAATTCCGGTGATCACCTCCAATAATTCTTCGATGGCGGAGGTCAGCGCCGACGCCGCGCTGCTAGTCGATCCCCTCTCGGTCGAGGACATCGCCGAGGCTATGATCCGCATTACCGCTGATGCGACCTTGGCGGCTACAATGCGCGAGAAAGGTCTCCGCCGCGCGATGGATTTCACTTGGCGGCGTACCGCTCAACAGACGCTGGAGACTTACCAACGTCTGATCATGCTATAAGTCATGGTGAATACGGTGTAATCTCCGTGCTTTGTCGTGACCAACTACAACAGTCGCGTTGTCTGTTATAGGGTCGGAGGACGCAAGATGGACGATATCAAGGTAGTGATTCTATGTGGTGGTAAAGGGACGCGTTCGTTTCCGTTTACCGAGTATTTCCCCAAGGTCATGATGCCCATTGATGGTACGCCGATCATTATTCACCTGATGCAAAGCTATGCGATGCAAGGCTTCACAAAGTTTGTGCTCGCAGCAGGCTATCGGCAGGAAATGTTGCGTGACTACTTCAAGGGACGCTTTCGTGAATGGGAGATCGAAATCGTTGATACTGGCATTGAAAGCGATACTGGCGAACGCATAAAGCACTGTTCGAATCACGTCGGCGAGACTTTTTTTGCGACCTATGGCGATGGTCTCGGTAACGTGAATGTTACGTTGCTTCTGGAGTTTCATCGGCGAATGGGAGGGCTGGCGACACTCACCTCGGTGCCGCTCAGATCGCAGTACGGTCTGGTGCGCTTCGATGAACGTGGGCGCGTTGAATCGTTTGCCGAGAAACCGCTGATCTACGGCTATTGGATCAACGCCGGATTTTTCGTGTTCCAGCGCGGCGCGTTCGACCTTTGGCGTGGCGGCAATCTGGAGATCGATGTGTTGCCAGCGTTGGCTGAGGCGCAGACCCTCTACACTTATCACCATGAGGGTTTTTGGCGATCCATGGACACGAGTAAGGATCAGCACGAGTTAGAAAAGCTGCATCAGCAGCATGGTCCGGTTTGGCTGGACCACACTGGTCAAACTGGCATCACTCATTAGGTCAAGCATGACGCACGCAGAGGAGCCGTTATGAATTTCTGGCCAAAGCGACGAGTATTAGTAACAGGGGCTACGGGATTGCTTGGTGGTTGGCTCACAGCAGAACTCATACAGCGTGAAGCCGACGTGGTGGTTCTTGTCAGGGATCGCATACCTGCGTGTATGTTTTTTCGTGATGGTCTTGATCGTAAGGTTTCGCTGGTCAGCGGCAACCTTGAGGATGCAGGATTGTTGCGCCGGTTGGTGGCGGAATACGAGGTGGAAACCGTGTTTCATCTTGCTGCCCAGACCATTGTCGGCGTAGCGAAAAAAGACCCGGTTAGCACATTGAAAGTTAACGTTGAGGGAACCTGGAACCTGCTTGACGCGATGCGCCAATATCCTACCGCTCAAGTACTCATCGCCTCCTCGGACAAAGCCTATGGGAGTGCCGATAGCCTGCCTTATACCGAGGAACATCCTCTCAAGGGTGAATATCCCTATGATGTTTCCAAGAGTTGCACCGATTTGATCGCACGAATGTATGCTATGACCTACGGCGTACCTGTGGGAATCATGCGATGCGGCAACCTTTTCGGCGGTGGCGATCTCAATTTCAGCCGCACCATTCCTGGCGTCATCCTCGCTACGAGTCGTGGCAAGCGATTCGAGATCCGCAGCGATGGTCTGTTTATCCGGGATTTCCTCTACGTAGAGGATGCGGTGGACGGTTACCTGTGTCTGGCCGAAAAGTTAGCGAGCGATTCCTCATTGGCTGGAGAGGCGTTTAACCTGAGTCTGGGTTTGCAGCTTACAGTGTTGGATGTAACGCGTAAGGTGCTAGAGTTGATGGGACGCGTCGACTTGGAACCCATCATTCTCAATCAAGCTAGCGCCGAGATCCGGCAACAATATCTGTCAGCGGAAAAGGCGCGTTGTCGCCTTGGCTGGACCCCGCGGATTGGCATGGACGAAGGATTAAAACGCACTATCGATTGGTACCGACAACATTTCCAGGCCATTACCTGACTCCAGCTGTCTGCTCTGCCCGCTCTGAGACAAAAAAATCATTACGTTAAGGCACATTGTTTGTGATTTCCGTTTTTCATGTCAGAAATTCGAATTATCCTGGTGGCATCGAGACTACTTTGCTTGGTTGGTTCCGAGCTATCGACCCTTCACGTTTCAATATGCGCCTGTTTGTGTTCAGAGAGCGCGGCAACATTCACGAACGGTCGGTGCGATTGATGGCGGAAAATGGCGTCCAAAGCGATTTTTTACCATGGGGGCATATGCGGAATCTCCCAGGGGCTGTACATGCATTGGTGAAGGAAATTCGCGCTGAGAATCACGTAATCGTGCATAGCCACGATGCTCGCTCCGATGTAGTCGCTTTGTTGGCAGCCCGGCTTACCGGTGCTCCCGTTATCGCGTCGAACCACGCTTGGCATGCAGTAGGCTTCAAGCGACGCATAATGGAGTATGTGCGCGGTAAACTGCTGCCGCTGGTCGACCTTGTGCTGAACGTGTCAGAGGACACCCACCAGGAAACAGTCCGGCGAGGTGTACCACAAATTAAGTCAATGCCGCTTTACTCTGGCATTGACCTGCTGCCGTTCGAACGGATCATGGATAGGGATGCCGTACGTACTGGTCTCGGCTTGGGCGCGGATGAATTTGTTGCCTCTAATGTGGCGCGGCTATGGCCTGAAAAAGCGCAAGACGCCCTTATTGAGGCTGTCAGCCTACTAGGCCAAGCAGGCCGTCCCATGAAGTTGTTGATCGTAGGCGATGGACCGCTGGAGGCCTCGTTGCGGAAGCAGGCAATAGCGCTGGGCGTCGAATCCAGCGTAGTATTTCTAGGCTTTCGTAGCGACTACGCTGACATCATGAATGCATCGGACGCCTTTGTGTTCCCATCCTCCGCGGAAGGCACCCCAATGGTCCTCTACGGGGCAATGGCCATGCGCTTGCCGATTATTGCGAGTACTGTCGCCGGTAACGCTGAAATCCTTGCTAACAATGACACAGCCCTGCTGGTGCCGCCAGCTAATGCCTTAGCGCTGCGCGATGCGCTACAGCAGCTAATTGATAACCCTGTGCTTGGTCGACGCCTCGGTGAACAGGCGTATGCTGTGGTCCACGAGCGCTATTCGGTCGACAAGACCGTGCGTAACCTTGAGGCGATCTACGAGCGGTTCTTTGTTCATGGACGCGGTCGTCCAACAAAAGGACGGCGGACATGAGACAAGGCGTTAAGGCGACCGATGACACGGCTAGGAACGAGAATCGACGCTATCCCCGAGTCAAATCGCGGTTCCCAGTGTGCATATTGTCAGCAGGTTCGAAAGATGCGATCGCCGCACAGACTATCGACATCTCGAATAATGGCCTACTGCTCGAGCTGGCGTCTGATGATGCGGCGACGTTTTTGATTTGTGGCGATGACCGATCGCAGCAGACGCTGCAAGTGCGATTGGTATCACCTTTCATGTTGCCCGACATGAGTAAGCGTGTATCTGATATATCGTTCCGTGTAGTGCGAAGCACGGTTACGGCTTCAGGATGCGTTAGGATCGGCCTTCAGAACAACACGCTTGAAGGTGATGATTTTGCTCTCATCGACCCACGGGCTTACATGATCCCGCATGACTTGGAGACGCAGTTTCTGCGTATTATCGAGCATCTCAACGTTGAGTTGCCGAACAAGATGTCGCGGGTACTAGTACTCACCAGTGCAGCGGCTGGAGCAGGGGTGTCAACTCTTGCTTGGTGGTTGTCAGGCTGTTTGGCCCGGATGCCGAATAATCCCACGCTATATATGGACGGTAATCTGCGACCGCGCCTGATGACACAGCCGGAGGATCCAGTTCGAGGTCTCCTCGAAGTGCTGCTAGAGCGTGAGGGCTTCGAAGACGTGGTCGTGCGTCTGGGATTTGGCGCACCCGACATACTCAATACCGGTGGCGAAGAGGGCTTTTTGGGATCGGAGGTGACGGAACAGGCAGTAAGACATCTGCTGACCAGATTACGTACTGACTATCGCCATATTATTATCGATGCACTACCATCTACGATATCGCCGTTGACGCTGGCCTTCGCCAAGCAGGCCGACGGGATTTTCGTCGTTATCGAAAGCGGTGTTACTGATCGCGACATAGCCGCCAATACCGTCGAACATCTGCGTCAGAGTGAAGTTAAGGTGCTCGGTGTCATTCTTAACAAGCGAGACGCCAGATCGACCGGCTAATCAGCGCTGGTGTGCTTGATAGTATGCAACGGTGCGCTCGATCCCTTCTTTAAGCGACACTTCTGGCCGCCAACCAGTCGCTGTAGTGATACGGCCTATATCGGCGTAGAAATCGCCTGTTTCGACCCGCACCGCGTTATCTGGCCAAGGCGCAAACTCAATCCTGCCGGCACCGGCAGTGGCGATAATAGCGCGCGCGATATCGTGCAACTTCTGGCGGATGCCTGAACCTACGTTCACGACCGCGCCTACCAATGTTTCAGTTCGACCTACCTCCAAAAACGCCTTGACCAAGTCGTCGATATATAAGACATCTCGTATTTGGTGGCCACCACCAAACAGGCAAATGGCGCCGCCAGCGACCGCGGTTCGTATAAAGTGGTTGATGACGCCATGGGTACTGGTATTTGGCGGCATATAAGGACCATAAGGAACCGTTATGCGTAGCACCGTCGTTCGCACACCCTGGCTGTGTTGGTAAAGAAGGTGGTACTTCTCAGCCGCCAGAGTATGAATGCCATACATACTGGTTGGGTCGGTCGGATGGGTTTCTACTACGGGTAGCATTTGAGCTTTACCGTAGACCAGCCTGGTGCTGGCGAAGACAAGCCGTGGCGAGCTGCCTGACCGAACACACGCGTTGAGCAGTTTATATTGGCCGAGGAGGTTGATTTGCATATCTTCCTCTGGCGCCTCAACGCTCGCTATAGCGCCTGGTCGTCCGGCCACGCTGAAAATCACATCCGAATTCGCCACCAACTGGGTCATTCCAGCCTCGTCGCGAAGATCGATTGGACAATAGCTCACAGCGGCGGGCAAAGGTTGACTACTTAGAGTTTGACCACGACTGGCTGCGGTTACAGCGACTCCGCAGCGGGCTAGGGCGCACACCAAATTGTAACCGAGAAATCCGGTACCACCGATAACACACACGCGTTTGCCCGCATAGGCATCTGCAAGCTCTACTATCGGAACGGTCATAAGATGCTTTCCATGGTCAGGATCAAAATTCTGTGAGATTAAAAGAGAGACAGATTGACAGATATGTATACTGTTTCCATTGTCTTGCAATAATCTCAAGTATGCTTAAACAAATCCTAGTAGTCCATTGATTCTCGTTCGGGATACATACCCCGCAGCTTGCTGCGGGGTCGTTTATCGAAATATTCATAGTTGTAAAAATTGGTGGAAAAATTCTGTGCTCTGATCGCTGTTACGCCGTTCGTCCTGGAAGCTGGAGCAGTGCGATGCGGTATAATGCTATAGAGCATCCGATAAAGAACCACATGTTCTTGAAACCGATACGCATAAAGTCGAATGCCAGCGCTCCAATGATTAGGAATGATACGAAGCTGATACGTAGGGATGTAGCAAAAACAGCTCCCCAATCGTCGTTATATTGGATGAAAATTTGCCGTGCGTACGAGAGCCTGCGGAAGATTCGAATAAGGAAGTAAAGCATACAGAGTAACCCGAAAATCCCAGTTTCGATAGCTATCTGAAGGTAGGAGTTGTGTACAGTAAGCAGCCCCGGATTCCAGGGAGCATCAAGGTAATACTCCAAAATGCCACGATTATTGCCGACGCCAAAGCCACTTAGCGGGTTGTCAAAGAAGGCCCTTGTCGCTGCATCCCAAAGCTTGTAGCGCTCTGACACGCTGACGCTCTGCGAGGAGAAGTAGTTAGCAGGATCGAAAATGCGCGACACGCCTTCTGGCAAAAACGGAATGCTGATAATCCCCGCGATCAAGACTACTGCGATGCGCAGTGGCGTCACTTTCAGTAACCTAAAGTAAATCAATTGTGGAAAAATGATGGCAAAAGTCAGTATTCCCGTGCGTGACAGGGATACAACCGCTGCTGAGATACAAACTCCGAAACTCGCCAGGATCGATAGCCGCAGCCAGCGACTATGGGAAAAGCGCAAGAAAGCAAACAAGATTGGGACCAGAAAAGCTGTGTTGGCAGCCAACACATTAGAATGCGCTGTCGTACCGGTGCTGCGCATTACTGTTTCTCCAAGGCTTTTAGATTCGATATTGCTGATTTCGACGCCGTGCGTGGCTTCTCCTTCTTCTAACCAGCCAATGCGCTCAGCGATTTGTGTGCCAGGCAGAAAACGCTGAACGACAGCATACCCAAAGGTTCCAACGCTTACTATAGTAAACAATGTTAGCGCAATCATTATATGTTTCTGCTGTGTGAGCAAGTTAAATACCATAGTAAAGAAAACGATAGTAGTGCCGAGAATAATCAATTCCTGTAGACCGCGCTTCAGCTCTAATGCATCGGCTAGCGATAATACGGCTATAAGGAAATAAAAAAGAAATATACCAATCTCATAGCTCCAGATAAACTGAACCTTGCGCATTGCTAGATGCAATATCCAGGAAGCGATCGTCAATAACGCCAAGATTTTAGCGATGGTGATATCGACAAAGGGGAGGATGTTACCCAGTTTTCCGACATCGTCGAGAGGAATAGCGGCGACGGTAAGGTAAAAGCCCCAGCGTGGCTGGATCAGGATTGGGATCGCGAGCAGCAGCCCTCCGATCATGCCAAGATAAAGATAAGACTTAAATAGGAACAAACTCGAAGCGGCGCATCCAAACAATGCAATAAGTAGAATGATCCAACGGTAGCGCCAGATAATCCCCCAATTGATGCCTAATAGACCAACAATCGATCGATTTTGACAGACATGATAAGCTTTAATTACGTATCTCCCGCAATACGAAAAGAAGTATCATAATTGACGCAAACACCCTACCGGCAACTGTGACCCAAGCCGCACCCATCGCCCCGAAACGGGGAATGATGACGACGCCTACTAACAACGTGAAGATTGCCAGAAACAAGTTTATCCAGGTTAACAAGCTAACTCGATTGCGGGCGTATAGCACTAGATATACAGGATGCACTACTAACGTGACTATCGCGCCAATGAACAGAATGCGGAATATTTCAGCTGCCTGTAAATAATCAGGAAATAGCAGTTCAAAGAACCAGTCTGACAGAAAATACAGTGGTAAAAGCAAAAATGCTAACAATGCGCAAATTGTTAACGTACTACGAAAGTATCGCTGATATTCAAGATGAGTCGCCATGCGCGCAGCGCTAGGCAGTAACGCGATGATAACCGAATAGGTTAAAAGATCAATGACGAAATTGAGATTCCAAGCCACTGCGTATTGACCGACAGAGTTAACCTCGGTGAAGTGTCCTAGCAATAGCAGGTCGGTCCGTGAATATAGCGCGAATAAGAAGCTGGACATGATTACCCACTGCCCAAATCGAACGATTTCGATCCAGTACGGTAAATCGGGCGCCTTGGATGGCAGTTCCGACTGCCGTTGATTGAAAGCGAGCGCAATTCCAAAGCTTAGAAAAAAGCTTCCCATCCAGGCTGCTGCCACGCTCTGTGGAGTGAAGGCGTTCAGCAGCGACAGGATACCGAGTAGGATAAGCTTCGACAGGTTCCCAACTACCCGCAACACAGCATAGAGATCGAATCGCTCCTGTGTCTGGAATTTGGCGATGATATAGTTGTAAAGTGCGGCGCCTACCAGACCGACAGAGACCCAGCGGAGAAGTGGGGTCATGGTCGCGTCCAGATAAATACGCTGAGCAATCCAGTCAGCAATGACGAATATCAACAAGGCAATGCCAGAATTCGCTATCAGCTTGATGCGGAAGGCAGCGCGGAAAATCGCTTCAGCGCGCGCGGGATCGCTCTTCGTATGTGGAGCGGCTAAGCGCACCATCGCCAAATCGATACCGCTACCACAGATCTCTTGCAACACATTGAGCAAAGCAAGTGCAAGAGCAAGCATACCGAAACCGGTTGGCTCCAGGCCATTCGCCGCCACGATATTGGCAAGGAAGCCCAATGCCATATAGCTACCATTGCCAATCACAACTTTAGCGATAGCATGGATACTACTGTATTTTACCGGGGCAATTGTATACTGTTTAGATCTCGCCACCCATCTAACCCTGCTAAGATATTTACATAACTAGTTGATATAATCGGCAGAGCCAGTGTTTTCGTTTTATGACTGCACAACAATATAGAGTTGGGGTCAGACCTATCCGTTAAGCATTATGGTGGCACAATAGTGGTCTTGGTATCCTGCTCAATTTTCTGTGTTCCGACATTCTTAAGATAAGTGAAGCCAACGCTTGAGTTTCGTAATGGCGGGAGCAGATCATAAATATATCGGTCCAGGAAATCTTTGACGCTCGTAATTGTTGTCTTAGGAACAATAACCACATCGAAAGGTTGTAACAAAATATCGTTTGTGACTGGATTGCCTGTATCTTCCCCTGTATCAGATGAATTGGATCTGGCCACCATTATCATAGGACCATGTATATCAGCGTCAAGGTTGCGCACGATATAGCCGCCAGATTGGCCATTCAAGTTCTTACGTAGGATGATGACATTGTCTAGCTCTCCGCGCTGAGTCACTCCGCCGACCGAAATAATGGCTTGCAGGGCGCTGAGCGTGGGTCGATAATCGATTGCCGATGGTGATGCTACCTCGCCAGCAACGAAAACCTTCGCTGGAAGTGTGCTGTCCAGAGTTACATATATATCATCCAATCCCGGTAGTGGGATATTTGTGCGTCCTTGTTCAGTGATGACCGTATTAGAGGCCAAACTGGCCATGGACACCGAAACAATAGGGTCAGCGAATTGCGTGGAGTAAAGTCCTAACAGTTCATTTTGCAGAGCCTCCAGCGTCTTACCCTCAGCGATCATCGGGGCAATGAGCGGTAAAGAAATGCGGCCATCTGGGAGTACCATGGTGTTGCTATCAAATACAGGCATATAAGGAAACCGCACTGCCAAGACATCACCGATACCGATCAGATACTGCTTCTTCTGCGGGGGGGGCGCAGTCGCGATCAGATCCGTATACATGTGCTGTATTTGCATTTGAAATTCATCAAGCGTCGCTCCTGCCGCAATCACTGTCTGTAGAAATGGCAGTGAAACCCGACCGTCAGGCGCTACTGTCGCCTTGGTATTCAAGTCCGGTTGGCGATAATAGCGAATGTTGAGTACATCCCCAACTGCAATCCGGTATTTCCTAGCTGCCAGGCTGTAAGGTTCAGTTGCTGGCTGTATCGACAGATCGTCTGCTACTATTTGCATCGGCGGCGCTAAAACAGCCATTTGCGGATGCGATGATGTGCAGGCGCCCAGTGTGAAGGCCAGTAAAAAAATTCCGAAGACGGGTAGCAGCAACACAGTAAGGTTTTTACCGAACTTGGCAATGATGAGGGAACATGTTCCTGTATCAAGTTGATCTCGCTTAGAAGCGAGTCGGACTAATGAATTAATAAAAATCATGCGGTTTAAAATTTGACAATATGCAGGCAATAAATTTTTGGTAAAAATCGACCTATTCCTCGATGCGTTAAGCACTTACAGGCGATTTCTCCGGTACGGTTTCCAGCCGCGTCCAGGCTACTTATATCCAAATTATCCCGGTATGTCTGACAGACTCCTAGCCTATCCCGGTATGTCTGACAGACTCCTAGCCTATCCCGGTAACTCTTGCAACGGAAAAGAAGCCACGAACCGCACATCGAGATATTTCTCCACGTCATGCTCGTCGAAGATAGTCTTATCATTGAAATAGGCGAGAAACGGCATCGCTAGCGCTAAGATAAGGGCGCCGCCAAGCGCGATCCCCAAGTAGAGTAACTTGCGTGGTCTAATAGATTTCATCGGGTAATCTGCATAATCGATTATGCGAACGTCTGCCAACCGGGCTTGCGCTAGTTCTTCAGTGATTTTAGCCTGTTCTCGATTGCGCACATTCAACGTATAAGCCTCCTCTAGCCGGCTGACTTTGCGTTTTAGGCTACGCAGGCGAAGGTCCGTGTCCGACAGTGCTTCGAGTTCATTGCGGTATTCCTGCGTTTTTTCGACCAGAGCCTGTTCTTCTGCCGCTAAAGCAGCTAATTCCACTTCTGCCTTAAACAGTTGACTACGGAGTTCTTGGCGCAGTGGGTTTAGCTCGAAAATAACGTTGCCATCAACATCGTGTTGGTTGATCTTATCAAGTTGTGGTTGTAATGCTGCAATTTCAGCCTCAACCTGCTGCAATGGGATGCTGTTATTAATGCGTTGCTTGCGCTGCAGTAGGGTACGGCGGCGCTTTAATTCGATTAACTCGCCTTCCAGCTTTTCAAGCACCGGATTCCGCTTAATCTCAGAGCGTATCGCGATGCGTTCTGGTTCAGTTTCAATCCGAGACTGTAGTATAGTTTTCCGTGCTTGTATCTCTGCCTGTCCAACACGCGCTACTTTCAAACGCTCTAAGGTTTCTGACATATTATTCAGTAACAAACCACGCTGCTGTTCGATAGAATAGTTTGACGTTTCCTGTTCAACGACTGCCAACTCTGCTTCGGCATGAGCCAGCTCCTGTCCGAGCTTATCACTGACATCAGAGAAGAATGTTTTAGCGCGAGCTTCTTTAATATTACCGTAATACTCAATAAATTGGTCGAGAATGGTATTAGCGGCTTTCTGGGCGAGAAGCGGATCGCTGCACTGAAAGGCAACAGCAATGATATTGGAATCAGTCAATGGGCGCACACTCAGCCGGTCCTGCGCCATATTAAGCAGATTGACCCGGTTAAGAAAAGTTATTTCTTCTGGTGTCGGTTCAGTGCCTAGATGCAGTAAGTATATTAGCTTATTATAAACAAATTGCGCACCATCAATCACCCCGTCAAGTATAGCGCGCACATAGCGACGGGCGTCCCGAATATATCGCAATGACTCCCGCGTCAGGTTCAGTCTGTCGGCCATAGCCTCAACGATGACTCGAGATTGAAGCATTTCGACGTAGGTATTAATTTCCTCGTTTCGATCGACATTGCGGAAGGTCGTATTGCCGGAATTAGCTTTCGACTGCACTGAATAATCAGCGTTTGGACTCTGTCGGTTGATCCAGACCGTTCCTGTTGCTTCGTAAGTAGGCGGCATCAGGAATATTACCAGTACGGATGGAACCATTAGAGCGATGAAAGTGAACGCTGCTAACCAGCGCCAACGGAAAAAAATGGTCTGGATATCAGCAAAGGTAAAGGTTTCTAGTTCTAGCGTCTTCACCATGCGTTTCTTTGATAGTGAATTAAGTGTATTGATTACTTAGTTGATTTTGGCATCAGGAAAAACAACTGCCAGATATCCTCCGCCGGACGCGCCTTGCCCTTGCCATCGAGAATGCCAACATCACGCCACATACCGCCCAATTCCGGTATGCTACCCTTCAGGCGATCCCACAGGGCGTCGTAATCCCGATAGCACCAAAGAATCACGAACAGATGATTCTGCTCATTAGCCTTGTTGAATATCACATAATAAATATTTTTCTGTATCTCAGGCGTAGCTGGCAGATTCGCTAGGGCCTCAACCACATTTTTTTTGGCTGGGTAACCCACCTCCGATAAGGCCATAGGCAAATTTGTACGCTGTTGGACTTCATCTAGCGCATGGATAGGATCAGCTAGATCAAAGGGGAATTGCAGAAACGGATAATAGCTCACTGCCGCAATATCGGCGAACTTCCACAGTTGCTGAATGCGCTCCCATTTCTCAGCAGGATTACCGCGACTAGCATTAGTCATGTTGTGTAGCGATATAGTGAAAAATACCGGCAAATTCGGATATATCTTCTTCGTTTCCTGATAAGTGTGTGTGTACAGATCGACAAAGGCTGGCCACTCGTCGGGCGAATTTTCCAATAGTTCGTTGACTTCGATAGCGATCGCCAAATAATCTGGACTGAAAAACTCGATTGCTCGGCGTACATAAGCTGTAAAGGCCTTTTTTACATCGGGGTGGTTGAATGCCTTACCTTTAAAGGCATCGGGTAGTGGCATTTGGATATCCGCGCCACGATAATCAGCAATGCCGGTTCGTAGTTGATTAATGGGATTGACTGATAAGAAGACCTTGAGATTGGGACTGGTAAGTTGCTTACGTAATTGCCACGATTCCATCATCTTTTCGTTGAAAGGTTCTCCTGCCAACGCTTCAGTCCAGGGCACTCCCTCTTCGATGTGGTGCGAGATAATATCAGCATGGCCGTTGATGTAATCATAGGTTGATTTCACTGCATCCCATCCCATGTCCCAAGGCCACGGTGTGAACCCCATATAAAAAGATCGTGTCTGTGCATGCCCTTGATAAGTTACACAACTTGTGATCACAACCAGTGCTAAACTAATAAGGCCACGCCGCATCACATATCGCCAACCGGATAAATCAGCTCGTTTTTTCATTACGCTGTCCTGATATTAAATTTGCAAATTAATAAACTTGTTCCTACATAATCACGGTGATTCCAAATCACTTGGTCAGCGTAGATTGCGGCCCGATGCGCCTTATCTATCCACACTACCCCTGTGCGTGGATGCACCGCGATTATTCACGCCCCCCATTTAGCAATGGTTGTTGTTGGAAGTCACTTTAAATGGGGACAATGCCGATTATTTTAGCATCTCTTTATCACTTATTGCCATCCAAAAAATGGATACTCATTAATTTCAAGCGGAACCCGGTTTAGGGGGCGGCGGTTTGGGGCGAATGTAGTGGCGGGCCGCAGCCATCGCAGAACGCTATTGGATTTTGACAGTGATTTCTGTATTCAAAAACTTGGACGGAGGTTGTGTGCGCTTTTTGAAAATCGTGCAGCCATCGCAAATAGTCGGCGTAGTCACTTTGCCGTTGTCACGATACTGGCTCCGAGCGGATAGATATTTCTCATTATTCCAAATATCATGAAAATTTTGCGTTTTTATATCACCAAAATCGTTGTCTTTGCCATAAACAATACAGCAGGGTGCAGTGCCGCCATCTGGGTTAGTTGTAAAGGATCGGTAAAGATAAAAACACGGTCCGCTGATTTCTTCGCGGAATGTCTCTGGCTCTTCTTCTTGCTTATCATTCGTCTTTGGCACGAACCATTCGCGGCGTAGTTGCTCCGGATCCTTGGCAGTGAACGGTAAACCGGGTGGAATGATGCGAAAACGATCTACTCCCATAGACATTGCCAATTCACGGGCGGCCTCAACCTCGTGGGCATTGTGTTTGAAGACGATGAACTGCCATTCGAGATAAGGCGTGGAACTATGGAGTTCGCGTCGGCGCTGGATGAGCTTTTTGACATTGGCGAGCACCTTATCGAGATTGCCACGAACACGATACTTATCGTAAGTTTCCGATGAGATGCCGTCAATCGACAGAATCAGATACTCCAGGCCACTGTTAATAAGCTGATCGATTTTCTTGTCGGTGACCAGATTAAAGTTGGTGCTCATATTAGTAGCGATATTTTTGCTGGCTACATACGCAATCATCTCGAAGATATTCGGATGTAAAAGCGACTCGCCCCAATTGTGCAGGTTGACTTCATAGGCATAGGGCGCCATTTCGTCGATCGTTTTCTGGAATACTTCCCACGACATTTTCTGGCCCTTGCGTCCAAGATCATCAGTACCTGTCGGGCATAGAGGACATCGCAGGTTACACACATTCAAAGGATCGACGATAATAATGTAGGGTCGTCCTCGCACTTGTGTTCGCCGCAGTCGGTATTCCGCTTCAACGAGTAGAAGATTCGCGATTTTGCGTGGCGTTGAGTGCTTTACCAGAGACCAGAAATGCCGCGAGGTTCGAGTAAATTGTGGAATCCGGCGCAGAAGACGCAATATAGAGTTATCAAGCCGATGCCGTTGGCGAGTGGTGGGGAGTATGCTTTCGATAGCCACAGTCAACTCCTCTCAATCTCTTTTACAATGTCAGCGATGGAAACCTGAAATTCATGTAGCGGCATATAGCCAAGCGCCCGTTTGGCCTGATTGATGTCAGCAATGGAATAGCGAAGCTCTCCAGGTACTGACGGTTTATGATGAGCCGCGACGGTAACGCCCAACACACTCTGAATTGCCTTGTAAACCTCGTTAACAGTTAGACCTTGTCCTGATCCAATGTTGTACACTCTACCTGTCGGTGCGTGATCCATAGCACTGAGAAATCCTTGAACAACATCCTGTACATGCACAAAATCGCGCTGCTGTTCACCATCGCCGAAAATGGTGGGCGTCTCCGCTGCAAGCAGCTTTCGAGTAAAAATGGTGACCACGCCCACATACGGACTGAAAACCTGGCCAGGACCATAGGTATTAAACAAGCGTAAGCTGACTGAATCGATTCCTATCTGTTCGCACATCCGCCGGCTAAGTTGTTCTGCAGCCAGCTTCGATATGCCATAAGGACTGATTGGATCGGTCGCATGGGTCTCGGCCATCGGCATGCCTGGGTTGGAATCAGCATAAACCGCCATGGATGACGCCAATACGAAACGCTTGACCGTACGCCGAGGCGCCAAAGCAATGGATCGAAGAATGCTGGCCGTGCCTGTCAGATTAGTTGCAGTGTCTTCAACCACATACTCGAATGAAGACCGAATCGCCACGCGCGCTGCAAGATGAAAGACCACATCAACATCAGCCGCCGCCGCCGCAACATCGTGATGCATAATGTCGCCGACGATCAAATCTACGCCCTCCGGCACATTTTCTCTCCGACCAACGCTCAGATCATCAATGACCCGTACTTGCAGCCCTCGGTCGAACAGCGCACGCACCAAGTGTGATCCAATAAAGCCTGCCCCGCCAGTAACACAGGCGCTGGTGAATGCTTTAGCCATGCGCCCTCTCCGTCCAACTATCTTCGGCATCACAATTGACTATCTTATGGGAAGTGATGATGGCGTTCTCCACGATATCGGGTCCACTCAGGTCTACCTCATCAAAAACCAGTACGTTACGCAACTCCAGCGGTTGGCGAATTCGTGTATGGTGACCAAGCACTACGTTAATCAGTTCCGCCTCGGGATGTACCTCGCAATCCTTGCCCAGTAAGATGTTGCCTGCCTCGCGGCAAGCCAACTCCAGGTTGATACGGAGCAAGTCACGCGGATAGGTAACATTTAGATCATCATACACCGCATTGGCCGTGCGAATAATGTGTCCATCGTTAATCATCACCTGGATCGAGTCAGTAATTTCATATTCGTCACGCATCGCTGTTCTCGGCGTACGCCGAATAGCGTCAAAGATATAGAGATCGAATAGATAGAGTCCAACCCCCTTGAGATTATTGCTTACATGACGTGGCTTTTCTATTACCCGGTTCACGCTGCCGTCGGCAGCCAACGTCACTGAAAAGTTGCGACGGATAGCGTCCGGATCGGATTCTTCCTTGGTAGCGAGCACACCGGCCGCTCCTTGCTCCTCAAACGCAGCGAACAAAGCATCGAGGTCACGCGGCACGAAAAAGATATCGCCCAAAAATAGCAGAAATGGACGATCGACATGGCGCTCAAGCTGTCCTACAGCATGGGCAATGCCGAGTACTTCAGTTTGCTCGACATAGCGTAACCTGACACCGTATTGACTGCCATCGCCAAGAACCCGTGCGATCTGATAGCCCTTGTGTCCAATCAATATGATGATTTCACGAATGCCCAAATTTCGCATCAGTTCGATCTGATGCGCCAACAATGGCTTGTTACCGACAGGCAGCAATGGCTTGGGATACTCGTCACTGAAAACTTGCATCCGGCTGCCGCGCCCAGCAGCAAGAATTACACCAAGATAGGCGTTATCGCGTGCACCGTTTGAAGAACTAGCCATCGGTCTTAACGCTGCACCAGCAGGATGAGCCACGGATTCAGGCCAGTCGACCTGAGCTTTGAGGTCCATTGCCAGGACATAAACTGGTTGAAATAGAAGCGCACAGGCAATTGCAGGATACGCCCAAGCAAATAGCGCGACGATGAAAAAAAGCCCCAGTATCCACGCAATGGCAATACTTTGATGTGCTGACAATCACCGTCCTCGCGCAGCAGCATCGCATAATCGTCTACGGAAAGCAGAAAAGGCTCTTGGCGGGAATGCAGACGCGGCATGTGTGCGTCGTGGCGGCTGCGATGGAAAAAATCCAACGGGCACAATCGGTTTGGGCTACTGATCAATATATAACCGCCTTTTTTTACTACACGTCGCATTTCACGCGCCGCCCTCTGTCGTTGTTCAAGATAATCTAAGGTAGTCGTCTGGGTATCGCCCACCACGCCAATATGCGGGATGACGCAACCCATAAGCACGACATCGAAACTCTCATCAGCAAACGGAAGGTGCTTACCGTTTGCCAGATAATAGCGATCTGGCCACTGGCGTCGCATCCAGTATTTGGCGCGACTACCCGCATCCACTCCACAGGCTTCGTAGCCGAGTTCATTAAGTGTTTCCACATCCGAACCAACGCCACAACCGATCGACAAGATGCGTAGTGCATTATCGAGGCGATTATCAAATAAATGCTTAAGCAATGGATCAAGGTAATTTTGTGACAAAAAACGTCCGGTCATTTCCTCATTGGACCACATGCAATCGCACTGCTCATCATCAAAACGCTCACCCATCAACAGATCGAGTACGCCATCGACAGTCTCAAAATATTGTCCACAAGCCAGACAATGCAAGCCATCCTGGCTAATTTGCAAGGTTGAATGCTGTTCGCAGGGGCAGGCGAGATAAGGTGGAATGGTTCTCATGCTTGAGGAAGCGCATTCTCATAGGCTGTGAAATAGCCTAGCTGCGCAGGTAGCGCTGCACAGATATTTTTTAAAATCAACGTCTTGCTCCTTCTGTCTGGGACATAACCACCCAACGCAGGTAGTCATAGACTATCAGTGTTACAGCGCGGATTGATAAACCCGCGAGCGCTACCAGCGCCATTGGATTAAGCAGCGAGCGGGCGTGATTCTTGCGGTAGTAGAGATAGGCGCCACGGTGAAAATCGATGACCATCCGTACATTACGCCGTGATCGACGCTTGGCCTTTAAGTTCTCGTCATGGATAATTCGCGCCGCCGGCACAGCGACTATCCGCCACTGTCCATCACGCAGGCGCGCACACCAGTCGGCATCTACCCAATAGACAAAGAAATCTTCATCCAAACCACCAACCGCATCTACGGCCTCCCGGCGCACCATCAGAGCCGCAGTAGACACCCAATGCACATCAAATGGTTGATCGGTGTTACTTAAATCATCCATCAGGTAGCGATGCGACAGTGGATTACTTGGCCAAATTCGCGTGATTAGGGAGCGCCGCCCGAAGATGGCGTTAATGGCTGACGGTTTTCGCCGCAGCGTTTTTTGCGGGGTGAGATCAGGGTTTAGCAGCAGGCTACCCACGGCGCCAACGTCGGCATGCGCATCCATGAAGGTCAGCATGGCGTCCAACGCGCCTGGTAGTACGCAGGTGTCATTGTCTAACGACAAAATATAGCGACCGCGAGACAAAAGCAGCCCTTCGTTGAACGATTTGGCAAGTCCTTGATTGATATCCTTGGCGACGAAACGTACAGTGGGAAAAGCTGCTTTCACTGCCTCGAAGCTTCCGTCGGTGGAAGCATTGTCCACAAACACCACCTCGAACTCGCCTTGTGGCGGGTTCTCAAACAGCGAATGGAGACACGGGTTCACCAGTTCGCCACCGTTGTAATTGACAATAATAATCGAGAGTTCCAAGACGCTTCTCCCAGCAAGATGTATGGCGCGTGTCAGCGCACTAACTAAAATGCGCCAGCATTCTTTCCTTTGAACACAGCGACCAGCGTTTTCCAAAGTATGGCAATTTCACCTTTGAATGTTCGTTGCATAACATACTCTGCGTCCAGATTAGCGGTCTCCTGAAAAGTCAGATCGCCACGGCCACTGATCTGCGAAGGCCCAGTAATGCCCGCCAGCACAGTGAACTTTCGCAACTGGTGCGGGGAATAATAAGGACTCATTTCCGGGATCTCGGGCCGCGGACCAACCAATGTCATGTCACCGATAAGCACATTCCAGAAATTGGGCAACTCATCCAGACTGGTTCGGCGCAGAAACCGCCCAATTCGCGTCACTCGAGGATCATCGGTCACTTTGAACTTGATCTGTTTGATTTCCTCATCACTATAGCGATAAGTATAAAGTTCCGGAAACCGCTCACGAGCGTCAGCATACATGGTGCGGAATTTGACGAATTTGAATGGACTCCCAACCATGTATATTTTCGGTTGTTGGGCGTTGGACGCTACTGAACCTTCCTGATTCAGCGTAGAAGCGTCATGATTTATCGACCGCGCCTGCGGCGTTCGCATCCTGGAACGTCGATCCTTAGTCATACGGGTTTGCCAGAATAGCGCCGGCCCAGGCGAGTCGAGCCGAATAAGAGCGCCAATCAACAACATCAACGGCAGTGTTAGCACCAGAACAGACAGAGATACGCTGATATCCATAGCGCGTCGCACTACGCGCTGGTACGTTTCTATCCTGTCGACGCTTCTGATCGCGCAGCATTCGCATTCGAGAAGACAAAACTGACCGGCATCGCCCCCTTCTTGAAGTAAGGTTGCGTTAGTCTGGCGATCCAGTGGCTGTAGGTTCATACCTTTCATGATTTTGCTCGCACCATCTTTCGAAGTCTGGACACTCCGCCCGATCTAAGTAGGCGAAACGCGGATATATTTATTTGCGGCTAAGCCAGCAATCGACGCTGGCGGATACGGAGCCAGGCAAGAGGCATCAAGCCCGTCACTAGTAGTGCAGCGACGCCAGGAGTTGGGACAGCACGAATCCCGGTGACGACATCAAGACCAAGCACACCGATCCCTGGTGCGTCAAATAGCAGTGCGTAAGTAGTTGGTTGACCTAGTGCTGGAAAAGCTCCCATCACATCGAAACCACTGTTGAGAGAGGCGTCCGAGAACAGTGGTGGGAGTGTTGGCACCTGGAAGAAAAAACCGATGGGTACGCCACTCATCGGAGTAAAGGTACTCTGGACAACAGAATCCTCATGGTCGTAAGAAAACCCGACGGCGAAGTCGACCAACACTATATCGTTAACAGCATCGGTCTCATCAAACAGAACAATCAGATTTGCGGGATCGCTGATGTCGCTGCCCTGGAAAAAGAAACCGAAAATACTTCCAGGACCTGACGCGATATCAGAGAGTTTTATACCAAGACTGCCCCCTGGTTCCGGAATGAAATATCCGCTCCCGTCGATATCGTCGAGAAGAGTTGTAGGATCGGGATTTGCAAACGGCGTGGCGTTAGCCATGGGAGCCATGCTAACGGCGACTAAACCGCAGAGCAACGCCAGAGGGAGGAACAGCATTTTAAGTTGGTTCATACAATCTCTCCTAAAGATGCAATGATCTAAAATTTAAGCAAGAAATAGACCATTATAAAGTTATATATTGAAAAATAACTGCTTGGAGAAAGCAAAAAAACAGTCCACACCTGAATTGTAAAAAATCCCGACAATGACTTTAAAAAACAATCTTGAATTTTTCTATCAATAATTTTCAATAAACCATCATAAGTATTTATTTTTACAAAATTATTAAAAAATAATCTGCGTCGATTCTTCCAGATTGCCTATGTCCATTAAAAATATAAGGTGTAAAATTTTCTGACACCAGGCAGTCTGGTGTTTTAATGCTACTATAACCTATAATTAATTAAAAATCAAACAATTGACATATTTTCAATGAAAATCTGCGTCGAAGGGCGTGTAAATTTTACCATCAGGAATCCGTCGGAGATTATGCCGAAATTGATTCGAGGGGGCCTCTTGCAAACTCACATAATTTATAGAGGTTTTAGACATCGGGAGCAGAAACAGAGCATTGTTCCAGAATTTGTCCGGTTTCCATCTGGAAAGACAATTATGTAATATATTTAAAACAGAAAACATAATATGCAATGGTCAGAATGCGCGTCTGATGTATTTCTGGAATTACTTCGTCGTTCAATCTTCGGTAGTGTCCCTCAACTGCTGTGGTGAACCTAGATGCTACTTTGATCATGCTGGGGCATCCGCCTCTGAGCTATGGTACTCAGCGGGGAGATCAGCATGGAGTGGGAGTCGTTGTATTGCCCAAACCGGAACTGCCGTCACTATGGAAAGCCCTTT
>Ga0209607_1000479_pt1 | contig 35877 bp, 27 predicted proteins | sample AD_UKC117_MetaG_FD_184413 | JGI IMG/M metagenome (GOLD analysis project Ga0209607, IMG submission 184413) | Active sludge microbial communities of municipal wastewater-treating anaerobic digesters from Hong Kong - AD_UKC117_MetaG (SPAdes)... | ecosystem: Engineered > Bioreactor > Anaerobic >... | reverse complement strand
CCGTCGCCCAGTTTGAAGCCCAAGGCTACCGGGCCATGACGATTCCGGTCAGTCACGCCTTCCACACGCGCATCGTTGCCCCGGCCAGCGCGCCGCTGCGCCAGGTGCTGGACCGCCTGCACATCAACCCGCCCACCCTGCCGCTGGTGGCGAATGTGACGGGGGAGGTGTATCCAACGGCCGTTCCCGCCATCAAAGACATCCTCCAGCAGCAAATCGCCTCGCCCGTGCAGTGGGTGAAAGGGTTGGAAACGCTTTACGACATGGGCGTGCGCCTGTTCGTGGAAGTTGGCCCCAAACGCGCCCTGCGCGGCTTTGCCAACGACGTGTTCGCCGACAAAGAGGACGTCACCGCCCTGCTGACTAATCACCCCAAGCAGGGCGCGCTGCCCACCTTTAACCAGGCGCTCTGCGGTCTCTACGCCGCCGGTTACAGCGGGGAGCAACAAGCAACAAACAACAGTCAACGGGTAACAGTGAACAACCGGCAGCCAGACACGCCGGCAGGCAGGGATAAAATCATGGATAACAATGACTCTACGCCAGGGCAACTCGAGGCTCTCGGCAAACTCTTAACGCAAGCCCTCCAACAAACCAATCTCCAGTCTCCAGTCTCCAATCCCCATTCCCCGGTCTCCGGCCAGCCTTACGACCGCAACGCCGCCCCCCTTGGCTCTGTCGTCATCAGCGGCACCGGGCTGGGGCTGCCGGGCGCGGAGAAGCCGGTGATGGACCCCGACAACGCCCTGCGCATCCTGCGCGGCGAGCAGTTTGTCGACCTGATCCCTGAACGCTTTCGCCACAAGATCGTCGAAAAGCGCATCACCCGGCTGGTAAAAGCCGCCGACGGTTCCGGCAGTTTTGTGACCATCGACGATCCGGCGGACGTGATTAAGCTGGCCGGACGGCCAGGCATTTTTGACCTGGAAGCCGAATATGGCGTCGACGGCAAACTGGTCGAAGCGCTGGATATCACCACGCAGTTGGCCATGGCCGCCGGGCTGGACGCGCTGCGCGAGGCGGGCATCCCCCTGACCCAAACCTACAAGAAAACGACCACCGGCAAGTATCTGCCGCAAGATTGGAAACTGCCGCCGGCGCTGCAAGACGAAACGGGCGTAATTTTTGCCAGCGCCTTCCCCGGCGGCGACCGCTTTGCCGAAGAATTCAGCCGCTATTACACCTACGTCAACCGGCGCAGCCAATTGGAGGCGCTGGAAGATGTGCGCCGCTACACCAGCGACGGCGGCACGCTGGCCGAATTGAACCGGCGCATTGGCGCGCTCCGGGCCGAATTGGAAGCGGAACCCTACATTTTTGACCGCCGCTTCCTGTTCCGCATTTTGGCGATGGGACACAGCCAGTTCGCTCAGTACATCGGGGCGCGCGGCCCGAATACCCACGTCAACGCGGCCTGCGCCAGCACAGCGCAGGGTGTGGCTATGGCCGAAGATTGGATTCGCAACGGCCGTTGCCGCCGCGTCATCGTTCTGGGGGCAGACAACGTCACCGGGGATAACCTGATGGAATGGGTGGGCGCTGGTTTCCTGGCCATGGGTGCGGCCACCACCAGCGACCGCGTCGCCGAAGCGGCTCTGCCCTTCGATCTGCGCCGCCACGGCACTATCATGGGCATGGGCGCGTGCGCCCTCGTCGTAGAAAGCGAAGACGCCGTGCGCGAACGCGGCATGCGCGGCATTGTGGAACTGCTCAGCAGCGAAACGAGCAACAGCGCCTTCCACGGCACCCGGCTGGACGTCAATCACATCGCCCTGGTGATGAACAATCTGGTCACAGCCGCCGAACGCCGGTTTGGCCTGAATCGTTTTGCCATGGCCGCGCAAACCGTCTTCATGTCCCACGAGACCTACACCCCGGCGCGCGGCGGCAGCGCTGCCGCCGAAGTGACCGCCCTGCGCGAAACCTTTGGCGCAGCGGCCAACGAAATTATCATCGCCAATACCAAAGGCTTCACCGGCCATCCGATGGGCGTGGGCGTGGAAGACGTGATCGCCGTGAAAATTTTGGAGTATGGCATTGTGCCGCCGGTGCCCAACTTTAAGGTGGTCGATCCTGACCTGGGACCGCTGAATTTGAGCCGGGGCGGTCGGTATCCGGTGCAGTACGCCATTCACCTGGCGGCCGGGTTTGGCTCGCAGATTGCCATGACGCTGACGCGGCGCATTCCCGGCAGCCCGGATCGCCGCGACAACGAGCCGCTGTACCAGCGCTGGCTGGCCGATATCAGTGGCTACGACGTGGCCGAGACCGAGGTGGAAAAGCGGGTGCTGCGCATCAAAGCCGACGGCACGCCAGCGCGTGTGCCCGCGCCGAATCGTTGGCAGGTGGGCACCGGCCCCACGCTCCGCGCCCTGGCGGGTGATGGGATGATGGTAACGGCCGTTACCCCCGCGCGCATGGTGATAACGGAAACGGCCGTGGCCCCGCCGCCGCCCGCACCCAAACTGGAACCTGCGCCAGAACCCGTGCAAGTGCCTGAAGTGACGGAAACGGCCGTGTCGCCGGCAGCGAGCGTCCCTGTCACCTTGTCATCCGCTCACCCAGTCACCCCCACACCCCCACACCCCCACACCTCTACAGACACCGTCACCGCCCAGATCATCGCCCTGGTGGCCGAACAAACCGGCTATCCGGAAGACATGCTGGATTTGGACCTGGATCTGGAAGCGGATTTGGGCATCGACACCGTAAAACAGGCGGAAACCTTCGCCGCCATCCGCGAAGAGTTCGCCATCCCGGCGCGCAGCGACCTGAACCTGCGCGCCTACAACACCCTGGAAAAAGTCGTCGAGTTTGTCAAGGAAATGCGGCCGGATTTGGCAAATAGCTCTAAGCTGGAAGCTGTTAGCTCTAAGCCAGAAGTGGCGCAGAGCGAACCGGTGGCTGCGGCCGTCCAATCTCAAGTCTCCAGTCTCCAGTCTCCCGATCCTGTCGCCGCGCAAGTCCTGGCCCTGGTAGCCGAGCAAACGGGCTACCCGGAAGACATGCTGGATTTAGACCTCGATTTGGAAGCGGATTTGGGCATCGACACCGTGAAGCAGGCCGAAACCTTCGCCGCTATTCGGGACACTTTCGACATCCCGCGCCGCGATGATTTGAATCTCCGCAGTTACAACACGCTGGAGCGGGTAATCGGCTTTGTGAAAGAAATGCGGCCAGACTTGGTAGAAAGCTCTAAGCTACAAGCTGTTAGCTCTAAGCCGGAAACAGCGCCAGACGCACCATCAACTGTTGCGACCCAATCTCCAGTCCCCAGTCTCCAATCTCCCGATCCCGTCGCTGCGCAAGTCCTAGCCCTGGTAGCCGAGCAAACCGGCTACCCGGAAGACATGCTGGATTTGGACCTCGACCTGGAAGCGGATTTAGGCATCGACACCGTGAAGCAGGCCGAAACCTTCGCCGCTATTCGCCAGACCTTCGACATTCCCCGCCATGATGATTTGAATTTGCGTGAATACAACACGCTGGAACGGGTGATCGGCTTCGTGAAGGAGATGCGGCCCGATATGGCGAATAGCTCTAAGCTGGAAGCTGTTAGCTCTGAGCCGGAAGCAGCGCCAGGCGAACCGTCAGCCAGGGCCCCCGTCACCCCAACACCCGCTCACCCTGTCACCCCCACATCTTCCTACCGCCTGGAAGACGCTGACCAGATGCCGCGCCGGGTAGCGGTGCCGGTTTTACGGCCGTCACTCTCCCTCTGCAAACCAACCGGCGTCACCCTGGACGAAAACAGCCGGGTGGTGGTGGCCATGGACGAGGGCGGCATTGGCAAAGCGCTTACGGGCCGTCTGCGCAAGTTGGGCGTCACCGTCCTCAGCCTGGACGCCGCGAAACCGGCCGACCTCGCAGAAAAGCAGATCGCCGTCTGGCTGGCCGAAGGGCCGGTGCAGGGCGTTTATTGGCTTCCGGCGCTGGACGTGGAACCGGCCATCGACGAAATGGATCTGGCCACGTGGCGCGAATTAAACCGCGTGCGCGTCAAAAATCTGTACGCCACCATGCGCGCTCTTTACGAAGCGGTCAGCGCGCCGGGCACGTTCCTGGTGGCAGGTACGCGGCTGGGCGGGCTGCACGGATATGGGCCGGAAGGCGCCTCGGCCCCGCTGGGCGGCGCGGTGACCGGTTTTAGCAAAGCCTACAAGCGCGAACGCCCCGACGTCCTCGTCAAAGCGGTCGATTTTGAAGTCAGCCGCAAGACGGCGCAGCCCGCCGACCTGCTCATCGCCGAAACTCTGAGCGATCCCGGCGTGGTGGAGGTAGGCTACGTCGAGGAGCAGCGGTTCAGCATCACGGTGGTGGAGCAACCGGCCGTCTACAGCGGCGACGGCCTGACCTTGAACGAAAACACGGTGTTCGTGGTGACGGGCGCGGCCGGCGGCATCACCAGCGAGATCATTGCCGATTTGGCGGGCAACAGCGGCGGTGTGTTCTACCTGTTGGATTTGGTCGCCGAACCAGACCGGGCCAGTGAAAAAATCGCCCTGTTCCGCAGTGACAAGGAAGCGCTGAAGCAGCAGCTCATCGCTGAGGCCAAAACAGCCGGTGAACGGCCAACCCCGGCGCTGATCGAGAAGCAGATGATGGCGATTGAGCGGGATGAGGCGGCGCTGCGGGCCATCGAAGCGGTGGAAGCGGCGGGCGGCACGGCCCATTACCATAGCGTGAATTTGCTGGATGGCCCGGCGGTGGCGGCGGTGGTAGCGGACGTGAAGAGGCGATACGGCCGTATCGACGTTCTCATCCACGCCGGCGGCATCGAAATCAGCAAAATCCTGCCGGATAAACCGGCCGAACAGTTCAATCTGGTCTTCGACATCAAGGCCGATGGCTTCTTCAGCCTGCTGCACGCGGCCAAAGGGATGGAGATCGGGGCGACGGTGGTCTTTAGCTCTGTGGCTGGCCGCTTTGGCAACAACGGCCAGACCGATTACAGCGCGGCCAACGACCTGCTGTGCAAGATGACCAGCAGCCTGCGCACCACGCGGCCCAAAACCAAAGGCATCGCCATCGACTGGACCGCCTGGGGCGGCATTGGTATGGCCTCGCGCGGCTCGCTGCCCAAGATTATGGCGCTGGCGGGCATCGACATGCTGCCGCCGGAAGCGGGCGTGCCGACCGTGCGCCGCGAACTGGTGGCCAGCGCCTTTAAGGGCGAAATTGTGGTGGGCGGCGCGCTGGGCATGATGATGGAAGAGTTTGACGAGACCGGCGGCCTGGACCTGGAGAAAGCGGCGGCGTTTTTAACGCAGAGACGCAGAGGCGCAGCGTTTTTGCTGGTAGATGAATTGCAGGCAGCGAAGCTGTACGGCGGCTGGCAGGCGGCGACGACGCTAGACCCGAAAGCGCAGCCTTTCCTGTATGACCATGCCATGGAAGGCACGCCGCTGCTGCCGGGGGTGATGGGCACGGAGATGTTTGCCCAATTGGCGGCGCTGCTGGCGCCCGGTTATCACGTGGCGGCCATCGAGCAGGAGGAATTTTCCAACCCGTTTAAGTTTTATCGGCTGGAGCCGCAGACGGTGTGGCTGACGGCCGTTCTCACCCCGGCGCGCGGCGGCAGTCTCATTGCCCACACGGAATTGTGGTCGCGGCGTGATCTGGGCAAGGCCGGCGTGCAAGAAAAACGGCACTTCACCGCCAACGTCCGGCTGACCCCTGCCCCGTTGGGCAAGCCGGACCTGAACCTGACGCCGCCGCCCGCCGCAGAGATGGACATCACAGCGGAAGAAATTTACAACATCTACTTTCACGGTCCCGCTTACCGGGTTCTGGAGCGGGTGAAGGTGGCGGGCAGCCAGGCCATCGGCCTGATGACGGCCGTTTTGCCGCCCAATACGCGGCCGGCGGAAGCGGCGGCGCTGATGGCCCCGCGCCTGATCGAACTGGTTTTCCAGACGGCCGGCGTGTGGCAGATTCGCACCCACGGCGAGATGGCCTTGCCGGCGGCCATCCACTCGGTGACAACGTTCCGCCAGCCTGAAGAGGCGAACGGCCGTCGCCTGTACGCCGTGGTGAAAGCCCTGGACAACGGCAAAGCCTATGACGCCCAGGTGCTGGACGAGCAGGGCAACGTGTACGTGATGGTGAGCGCCTACCGCACGGTGGCGCTGCCGGGAAGAGTGGTCTTGTAGTCTGGTAGTCTGGTAGTTGAGTGGTCTGATAGTCGGGTTGTTGGGTGATGATTCATTGGTTGATTCAAGAGGCGCAGGCGCATCCCGAACTGGTTGACGGTGGGCATATGCTGCACGCAAATGAGCAGGCTCGGCTGGCAACTTTCAAGACGGAAAAGCGCCGGCAGGATTGGCTGCTGGGCCGCTGGACGGCCAAAAGGCTGATTCAGGATGTTTTGTGGCGGCAAACGGGCCAACTGCTGGCTCTGCCAGAGATTGAGGTGCGTAACGGCCGTCGCGGCGACCCAATTGTCAGCGGGTATTTGTCGAGGATGAACGGCCAGTTGCCGGTAAAGGAACTGGATTCCCTGGTGACACTGTCGGTCAGCCATGCGCACGGCCATGCGTTTTGCGCGCTGGTGGAACGGCCGTCCTGGCCCATCGGCGCCGATATGGAATGGATTGAATCCCGGTCAGAGGCGTTTGTGGCCGATTATTTTACGGCGGCGGAGCAAGAGCGGGTGAGTCAGGCGGAAGGGACAATGCGTGATGTGCTGGTAACGGCCGTTTGGAGCGCCAAGGAAGCCGTGCTGAAAGCGCTGCACCTGGGTCTGACGGTGGATACCCGCTGTGTGGAATGTTTGCCGCCGCCGCTGGCGGAACGGCCGTTTGCCTGGACGCCTTTCACGATTGACTGTGAAGACGGCCGTTTGCCCCAGCTCGCCCCGCCGCTCACCGGCTGGTGGCGCGTGTGGGCTAACTTTGTGCTGACGTTGGTGGTGGGGGAAGATAGTCGAGTAGTCGAGTAGTCGAATAGTCGAGTAGTCGAATAGTCCAGTAATCGTTCGGCTGACTATCAGACCACCAGATCACCAGACCACAAGACTAATTAAAGAGGAACCTATGGTCCGAGAAATGGATGATTACTTGCAAGATTTGCGTGCCCGTAAGGATGAAATGCGCGGCACAGCAGAGGAAGCGGAGCGGCAGCACAGCAAAGGCCGCCTGACAGCCCGTGAGCGCATCGACCTGTTGTTTGATCCGGGCACGTTTGAGGAAATCGATTCCCTGGTGCTGCCCCGCTATGAGACATACCTGGGCGGCAAGGGATCCCGGTATGGCGACGGCGTGGTCACGGGCTTTGGATTGGTAAACGGCCGTCACGTCTTCATCGCCGCCCAAGATGTGTCCGTCATGGGCGGGTCGCTGGGCGAAATGCACGCCAACAAAATCGTCAAGGCCATGCGCATGGCCTTGCAGTACGGCTGCCCCTTCATCGCCCTCAACGACTCCGGCGGCGCGCGTATCCAGGAAGGCGTCGACAGCCTGGGCGGCTACGCCCGGATTTTTGACGCCAACTGCGAAGCCTCCGGCGTCATCCCCCAGCTTTCACTCATCATGGGGCCGTGCGCCGGCGGCGCGGTTTACTCCCCGGCGCTCACCGATTTTGTCTTTATGACCGAAAACAGCTTCATGTTCATCACCGGGCCGGACGTGGTGAAGTCGGTGATGCAGGAGAACGTGAGCCTGGAGGATCTGGGCGGCGGTATGATCCACAGCCACGAAAGCGGCGTCTGCCACTTCCTTACCCAGGATGACCGCACCTGCCTGAATCGGGCGCGGCAGCTTCTGAGCTACCTGCCGTCGAACAACAAAGAAGACCCACCCTACATCCAACCGGTGGACGACCCCAACCGGCGCTGTCCGGAACTGGAAACTATCGTACCCACCGCCCCGCACAAACCGTATGACGTGCATCAGGTTATCACCAGCATCGTCGATGACGGCGCGTTTTTTGAAGTGCATCAATTGTGGGCGGAAAATATGGTTGTCGGCTTTGCCCGCCTCAACGGCTGGGTGATCGGCATCGTCGCCAACCAACCGATGGTGCTGGCGGGCTGCATCGACATCAAAGCCTCCATCAAGACCGCTCACTTCATCCGCATTTGCGACGCTTACAACATCCCGATCCTGACACTGCAAGACGTGCCCGGCTTTTTGCCCGGCACCGACCAGGAGTACAGCGGCATCATTCGCAATGGAGCGCGCATGATCTACGCCTACAGCGAGGCGACAGTGCCGAAGCTGATGGTAATCTTGCGCAAAAGCTATGGCGGCGCGTACTGCGTGATGAGCAGCAAGGGGCTGCGCGGCGACCTGCTGTATGCCTGGCCCAACGCCGAAATCGCCGTGATGGGCGCGGAAGGGGCGGTGAATATCCTTTTCCGGCGCGAGCTAAAGGCGGCGGAAAATTCCCAATCCGAGCGGGAAAAATTGGTGGACAACTACGAACGCAGCTTCAATAACCCGTACGTCGCGGCTTCACGGGGGCTAATTGATGAGGTGATTGAACCCAAAGATACCCGGCGTGTCCTGATACGCGGGCTGGAAGTATGCCTGTCGAAGCGGGAGCGGCACGTCCCGAAAAAACACGGGATTTCGCCGATGTAGGGTGAATGGTCGAGTAGTTGTGTAGTCGAGTAGTCGAGTAGTCAAGTGGTCGGGTAGTTGCATGGATGACCACCAGACCACCAGACTACCAGACCAGCAGACTGAGAATAAACTATGTTTAAGAGAATCTTGATTGCAAACCGTGGGGAAATCGCCACGCGGATCATCATCACCTGCCGGGAGATGGGGCTGCATACCATTGCGTTGTATGAAGCGCCGGACGAAGGGTCGCGGCATGTGCGTATAGCCGATGAGTGCGCGCTGTTGGAGTCGCCGTTGGGCTTTTTGGACCAGGAGGCGATTCTGCGGATTGCCCAAGAGAAGGGTGCGGAAGCGATCCATCCGGGGTATGGGTATCTGGCGGAGGAGCCGGAGTTTGTGGCGGCGTGTGAGGCGGCGGGCATGGTGTTTGTGGGGCCGGGCACGGCCGTTCTCCAAACTCTGCGCAACAAAATTGAAACCCTGGCCCGCGCGCGTGCCGCCGGGTTCCCGGTGGTGGATTATGCCCCGGTGGTTTTCAACGAAGGCGACCTGAAAGTTTTAGCCGTGGCCGCCGACCTGGTAGGGTATCCGCTGGTGGTCAAGTCTTGCAGCGGCGGGCGCGGCTCGGCGGAGCGGTTGGTGAAGACGCCGCAGTTTCTGGAAACGGCCGTACACCGGGCCCAAATCGAAGCGCAGGCCGTCTATGGCAACCGGCGCGTCTACCTGGAAAAGGCGATTTTGCCGGCGCACCAGATCGGCGTGCAAATCCTGGCCGACAAACACGGCCATATCATCCACCTGGGCGAACGCGAGGGCTCACTGCAATACAGCAATCGCAAAGTGGTGGAAGAAGCGCCCGCACCCTGCCTGACGGCCGACCTGCGCCGGCAAATCTGGCAGGCGGCGTTGGGCATCGCCCGGCTATTTCATTACGAAAATGCAGGCACGGTGGAATTTTTGCTGGATAACGACGGCAATTTTTACTTCACCGAAATCAAGTCGCGGATCCAGGTTGATCACGCCCTCACCGAAATGATGACGCGCATCAATCTGGTGGAAGAGCAGCTGCTCATTGCCGCGGGCGAGCCGCTGCGCCACGAGCAAGCCGACGTGCGGTTGGACGGCTGGTCGATGCTTTGCCGCATCCACGCCGAAGACCCGTGGCGGCGGCTGCCCAGTCCGGGGCGGCTGCGGCGGGTGCGCCTGCCGGGTGGTCCCGAGGTGCGGGTGGATACCTACGTGTATTCGGAGTGCGACGTTTCGGGCAAGTATGACTCGTTGATTGCCAAACTGACGGTGTGGGGTCGGGACCGGGACCAATGCCTGGCCCGGGCGCGGCGGGCGATTGAAGATTTCCAGCTCATTGGCACGCCGACCAATTTGCCGCTGCTGCAGCACGTGTTGTGTTCGGCGGAATTTGCCAACGGCCGTTACGACACCAGCCTGCTCAATACCGAATTCCAGTGCGAGCCTCAGCGCGAATCCTATTACCGCGATCTGGCCGTCATTGCCGCGATGTTATACGTGCGGCGCAACCAGATGTTCCGGCCCAGCGTGCCGGCGCGCGCCCTCAACGCCTGGCACCAGGACAGCCGCCGGCTGCCGGAGTGATGGAAGCTGTTAGCTGTAAGCTGTCAGCTGCGGAAGCGTGTAAGGGTGTTCAAGTGTTGAGGTGTTCAAGTGTTCAGGTGTTTTTACACTGCTTGGTCACCTGATCACCTAAACACCTAAACACCTGAACACTACTCAGGAGAATGATTGATGCATAAATTAGCCGTCACAATTGATGATTGGACGTATGAAATTGAAGCGAATGTGTTCCCGCACAATGAAGCGACCTTTTCGCTGCTGGTGAACGGCGAGGCGGTGGCCGTGCGTATCCCGGATCTGGAAGCAGCCTTCGCGGACACGGAGTGGATGGTGGTAGACGGCCGTCCCTACGAAGTGACCTTTCACCCCAAGCTGGAATGGATCAAAGCGTATGGCGGCCTGCACAAGCTGGAAGTGCGCGATCTGGCGGCGGTGGCCGCGCAGCCGGCGGGCGGCGGCGACGGCCGTGTCAAAGCCCCTATCCCTGGCCTCGTCACCCGCGTAATGGTCAAACACGGCCAGATGGTGCGCGTGGGCGAGCCGCTGCTGATTCTGGAAGCGATGAAGATGGAAAATGAAATCCGCGCCCCGCGGGCGGGAGTGGTCAGTGCGCTGCCCGTGGGGGAAAACCAGTCGGTCTTGCGGGAGCAGGTGTTGGTGGAGATTTCGTAGGCGGCCGCGTTTTACCCGTAGAACCTGTATGCCAGTTGGGTTAGAATGGGCAGGTAAAAAGCCACTCATGGAGGAAAGCTTTATGTCTCAGGTCAACTGGCAAGAAATTCTGGGTTCGCAGGTTATTATTCGGTATTTGCTCCTTCGTTTGCTGCCGGCGTTTCTGACACTGTTCGTCGGGCGCTGGCTGGCGCGGCGCGTTCGCCCCACCCTGCGCAAGGCACTGCTCCGCACCGCTGCGACCCCGTCGCTGGTTAACCTGACCGATACCGTGGTTTACTACCTCATCCTGCTGTCGTTTTTGATCCTCTCCCTCTCCTTTTTAGGTGTGCCTTCCACCACCCTGCTCACCATCGTCGGCGTCGTCGTGGTGATCCTGGGCATTGCGCTGCAAAACTCGCTGAGCAACTTTGCCGCCACGGTCATCTTTCTACTGTTCAAACCCTTTGAAGTGGGTGATTTGATTGAGACCGGCAGCGTGATGGGGCGGGTGCAAGAAATTCAGTTGTTCAATACGGTGCTGTTGGCCGCCAATAACCAGGTACATACGCTGCCCAATTCAAAAATTCAGAGTGAAGGCGTAACAAACTTTTCCACGATGGACACCCTGCGGGTGGATCTCGTGTTCAGCATCAGCTACAGCGACGACGTGGAGAAGGCCAGGCGGGTGATAGCGGAGGTTCTGTCTGCCGACGGCCGTGTCCTGCCCGACCCGGAACCGCTCATTTTTGTGCAGGAATTGGGTGAGAGCAGCGTGGATGTGGCCGTACGGCCGTTTGTGCGCGGCGAAGATTACTGGGCCTTCAAATTCGACGTAGTCGGCCGGGTGAAACAGGCGCTAGAAGCCGCCGGTCTCACCATTCCCTTCCCCCAGCGCGACATTTACATCAAAAGCGAAGGGCCAACCCGGCAGGATGCCGCCGGTCAGGCATCCACCAGTTGATGATTGGCGGTAAAAAACTGCCGGTAAGAGAGCCAGGAAGCCGCTAACCCGGTCAGCGCCGCCGCCCCAATCAACATATACATCACAATCATTTGCAGTTGAACTGCCTGCAAAGGCGACGCCCCGGCCAGAATCATGCCGGTCATCGCCCCCGGCAGTTGGATCAGGCCCACCGTTTTGGTGCTGTCCACGATGGGCATCATGCCGCTTTGCAGCGCCGTTTTGAGGTGCGGTCGCACCGCCTGCTGGCGGGTGGCCCCCAACGCCAGCGCCGTCTCAATTTCCAACTGCCGCCCCTTGATTTCCTCGCGCATCCGCCGCATCACCAGGGAACACACGTTCATCGAATTGCCAATCACCATGCCGGCGATGGGAATGATTTGCTGGGCGGTAAAGGTGAACACGCGCAGCCCCACCAGCAATCCCAGCGTCAGCGCCGCGCCAAAGGTGATGGCCAGCCCGGCGACGCGCATGGCGTGGGGCGTGCCCTGGCCGCGCTTGCCGGAAGTGTAGCTGGCGATGCTGGTCATGACGGCCAAAATCAACAAAATGGCCGCCGGGTTGTCGGCGGCAAAGATGATGTTGAGGGCGTAGCCGATGAGTGTTAGTTGGATGAAGGCGCGCACAACGGCCACCAGCATCTGTTTTTCCAGGTCCAGATGCTGCCAGCGGGAGATGGCCGCAGCGACGGCGACTAAAAATAGAGCGGCCAGGATGCGGGGCAGCTCGCTGAGCAGGTTCAGACTGGTCATGTTTCATGGCCTCCTAACTCGCCGGCGGCAAACACGGCCGTCAGATGCTGGCTGCCGGGCCGGAACAGGTGCTCGGGGGTGCCTTCGTCGACGATACGGCCGTCTACCAGCAAATACACCCGGTCGGCTACCCGTCGCGCCTGCTCCGGGGCGTGCGTCACCCACAGCACCGTCAGCCCCAACGATTGGCGCAGCTTGAGCATCGTCGATTCCACGTTGCGTGTGGCTGCCGGGTCCAGTGCGCTTGTCGGTTCGTCGAGCAGCATGGCCGCCGGTCCGGTGGCCAGCGCGCGGGCCAAGGCCACCCGCTGCGCCTGCCCGCCCGACAACTCCTGGCTGTCGCGTCCGGCCAGTTCCGCTGGTAAATCGGCCAGGGCCAGCAGCCGGGTTACTTCCTCCGGCGGCAGGTTGTCGGCCTGCAGCCCTGGGCCATAAGCCACGTTGTCGGCCACCGTGCCGGGGAAAAGGGCAACTTGTTGGAAAACCATGCCGACCCGGCGGCGCAGGGCCAGCACATCCATCTCGGTGACGTCCTGCCCATCGAGGAAAATGGTTTGGGGCGGCGGCTCGGTCAGGCGGTTGAGGCAGCGCAGCAGGCTGCTTTTGCCGCCGCCGCTGGGTCCCAGCAGGCACACGATTTCGCCGGGGTCCACGTAAAACGAAACGTCGGCCAGCACGGGCAGCCCATGGCGGCTGAGGGAAAAGTGGGTGATGTCAAAACGAGGGGAAGGCACGTATCACCCTGCGTCGTTCTTGATTTTGAGGAGCTGGGTGTCGGCCTCGACTGTGTCGCCGGGCCGGAAATAAATCGCTTCGACGATGCCGTCGGCGGCGGTGCGGATGGTGTGTTCCATCTTCATTGCTTCCAGCTTCATCAACGGCTGGCCTTCTGTTACCCGGTCGCCCACTTGCACCAGCACGGCCAGCACCGAGCCGGGCATGGGCGCGCGCAGCGAGCCGCCCGCCTCCGCCGACGGCCGTGGCTGAGGCAGCAGCGGCACCATTTCCAAATCCACCACGCCGGACCGCGTTTGCACCCAGGCGTGCGTGGCGGTGAGGACGAGCGGCGTGGTTTGGCGACGGCCGTTCACCGTCAGCGTGATGCTTTCTTCTTCATAGGCGGTAAGCTGCAAGCTGTATACATCTCCACCAATGTTGGCCTGGAAGCGAGTAAGCTGCCGCGCTTCCGGCAGCAGTTGCACCTCCAACGCCCCACCTTCAACGGCAAAACGAAAGCGCTGCGGCGCGTTAGGGTTATTGCGCCAGAAACCGGCGCTGGCAGCGGGCTGCGGGAGGCGGGCAAATTGGGCCGCCGCTGCCGCCAGCAGCGCCCATTCCACGTCGCCGGTCGGCGGCTGCCACTCGGGTAGGTGTTGGCCGATGAAACCGGTGTGCAAATCGCCGGATTGGAAGGCCGGGTGGCGCAGGATGTCTTGCAAAAAGGGGATGTTGGTGGTCAGGCCCAGCAGGGTGGTGGTTTCTAAGGCGCGGAGAAGACGGCGCACGGCCGTTTCCCGGTCTTCGCCGTAGGCGATCACTTTCGCCAGCATCGGGTCGTAGTGGATGGAAACGGTGTCCTGGGGCAGCAACCCGCTGTCCACGCGCACGCCTTCGCCGCCCGGCTCGCGCCACAGCAAGATGTCGCCGGTGACCGGCAAAAAGTCGTTGGCCGGGTTTTCGGCGTACACGCGGGCTTCGATGGCGTGGCCGCGCAGGCTGATTTGTTCTTGGGTCAGCGGCAACGGCCGTCCCTCGGCCACTTTAATCTGCCATTCGACCAGATCCAGCCCGGTGACCAGTTCCGTAACCGGATGCTCCACTTGCAGGCGGGTGTTCATCTCCAGGAAGTAGAAGTTGTTATCGGCGTCCAGCAGCATTTCCACGGTGCCGGCGTTGGTGTAGTGGACGGCTTGCGCGGCGGCGACGGCCGTGGCCCCCATTTTGGCGCGCAGTTCCGGCGTCAGCGCCGGGGAGGGGGTTTCCTCGATCACTTTTTGATGGCGGCGCTGGATGGAGCATTCCCGTTCGCCCAGATGGAGGACACGGCCGTGCGTGTCGCCGATCACCTGGAATTCGATGTGGCGCGGGCGGACGAGCAGCTTTTCCAGCAGCAGTTCGTCGGAGCCGAAAGCCTGCTGCGCCTCGCGGCGGGCCGAAGCCAGGGCGTCGGCTAGGTGCGCCGATTCGGTGACGGCGCGCATGCCTTTGCCGCCGCCGCCGGCGGCCGCCTTCACCATCAACGGGTAGCCGATGCGCGCGGCTTCTTGCTGGAAACGGCCGTTTGTCTGATCGGGACCGCTGTAGCCCGGCACTGTAGGCACGCCCGCCGCCGCCGCCAGCTCTTTGGCGGCCCGTTTGTTGCCCATCGCCGCCATCGCCGCTGCAGTCGGGCCGATAAAAATCAGCCCGGCGTCGACGACCGCCTGGGCAAACGCGGCGTTTTCGGCGAGGAAACCGAAGCCGGGATGGATAGCCTCAGCTTCGGCGCGTTGGGCGGCGGCGATGATTTTGTCCATCGCCAGATACGATTCGCCGGCCGGAGCCGGGCCGATGTGGATGGCTTCGTCGGCCAGCAAGACGTGGCGCGCGTTTGCGTCGGCGTCTGAGTAGACGGCCACGGTGCGGATGCCCAGCCGGCGGCAGGTGCGGGCAATGCGGCAGGCGATTTCTCCTCGATTGGCAATGAGTATGGAGGTGATCATGGCAATTCCCCCAAGATTGAGACTAGAGACTAGAGATTGGAGATGGCAAATTACCAGTTTCCAGTCTCCAGTCTCCAATCTTAAAACTTTTAGGCGGGCGCGATGAATGAGTAGCCGACGGGGATGTCGTCGCGGGTGAAGGTGCCGGTGAGCCAGATGCGTCGGATGGTGAGCAGGGGGGAGATGGCGGCGTGTTCGTTGTTGGATAACGGCCGTTCCGAATAATACCCCGCAAAAAACGCCTCCGTCAGGTTTTCCGAGCGGTTGATGATGTCGGTGTTTTGCAAAAAGGCGGCGATGTCATAGGCGCGCCAGCCCGGCCCGCACAGGTCGAAATTGAAGAACGTGGGCGACATGTCATTGGCAAAGAAGGTGTTGGTGCTGTGGAAATCGCCGCCAATCGGCCCCCAACCATCCGGCGTGTGTTCAGGGTTGTTGATAATGTCCAACATCTCTTCTTTGGCTTCTTCAGCGGACATGATCAGCAAATCCAGGTCCGCCATGTGGTCGGGATCGTTGCCCCAGACGCGCTTGATCCGGGCAATGGGGCGATCGACCAGGAAGTCCAGGTCCATTTTTTGCCGGGCATATGGCGCCTGGTATTGGTTGGAGACGACGTGGATTTTGGCCATGTAGGCGCCGAGGGTGAAGAGCTGTTCGTCGCTGTCCGTGTCCATGGGCGCGCCGGGGGCGAAGCTGAAGAGGGCGAAGTAGCGCCGGCCTTCGGGGGCTTCCAGGCTGCCCAGGAAACGGCCGTCTTTCCGCCGTAGCGGGTAGGAAACAGGCAGGCCCTGCTCCTTTAGAAAATTCAGCCAGTCCAGTTCGTACTCGTAATCTGATTCCTGGCGGCGCAGGTGGTCGCCTAACTGGTATACCCGGGCGACGTATTTCTGGCCCCCGGCGACGACTTTGTAATGGTCGTTATCCTGGGTGCGCAGCATTTTGCTGAACAACTTGCAGCTAATGGCATCATCTAGATCATAATCCTGGTTGATCAACTCGGCCAAAGCCGGGCCGGCGACAAATGAACGAACGACGCGGATGTGTGACACTATGTTCCTCCAAGAGAAGGAGACTGGAGACTGGGGATAAGAGATTGCTGCCAATTTCTCATCCCCAGCCTCTCGTCTCTAATTTCCGATTTTTTCCACCCAGCCGGGCGGCCGTTTCTGGATAAAGGCCAGCATGCCTTCCTGGCCTTCGGCGCTGGTGCGCAGGCGGTGCAGGGTTTGCACGCGGGTTACGGCCGTTTCCGCCGGTGGTTTCTCGTTGACGGTAAAGAGCAGGTCTTTGCAGGCAGCCAGAGCCTGCGGTGACGCTTGCAGCACGGCGTTGGTGAAGTCCAGCACCGCGCCGTCAAGTTTATCAGGTTGCACGGCCGTCGTCACGAGTCCGGCGGCAGCGGCTTCGGTTCCGCTCAGGCGCGCGCCGGTGAGCATGAGCCGGCGCGCCGTGGCCAGACCCACCCGGGCCACCACGTAAGGCGAGATGACCGCCGGGACCAGCCCCAGGCGTACTTCGGGCAGGCCCAGGCTGGCATCGTCGGCGGCCAAGGCGATGTCGGTGACGCAGACCAGGCCCACGCCGCCGCCCAGCACGCTCCCGTGGATTTTGGCGATGGTGACCTGGGGGGCGGTGGAAACGGCCGTGAGCATCTCATCAAACACCTGCACATGCCCCACCTGCGTCGCCTCATCCTCGGTAAAGCCGGCCTGCATCTCCTTGATGTCGCCGCCGGCGCAAAAAACCGGACCATTGGCCCCCAGCACCACCACACGCACGGACCGTTCGTCGCGGATGGCCCGGAAATAATCCAGCAACTCCTGCACCATCTGCCGGTTCATGGCATTACGCGCCGCCGGCCGGTTCAAATTCACAAAGGCCACACTGCCTGTTTGGGTAATTTCCAGAGTTTCGTACATGGGTTAGTTATCAACTGCTCTTCTTCCGGCGCGGCAAAATATCTTCGTATTTGGCGATGATGCCCAGCATAATCTCGTCCGCGCCGCCGCCGATGGACATGAGGCGGCTGTCGCGGAAATAGCGGGCCATCGGGTACTCTTCCACGTAGCCCATGCCGCCGTGGAATTGCAGGCAGGTATCGGCCACCTCGCGGGAGAGACGGCCGCCTTTCAGCTTGGCCATGGACACTTCTTTGGTCACGTCTTCTCCGGCGATGTACAGGCGCACGCAGTGGTAAGCCAGCTGGCGCAGCGCCTCCACTTCCGTCAGCAGTTCGGCGATGCGGAAATGGATGTACTGATTATCGATGAGCGGTTGGCCAAAGGTTTCGCGCTCGCGGCAGTAGGTGATGGTCCGGCGAATCATCCGCTCCATGCCGCTGACGCCCAGCAGCGCGCCGGCCAGGCGTTCGCGCTGGAACTGGCGCATTTGCAGGATGAAGCCCATGCCTTCCGGACCAATGCGGTTGGCTTCCGGCACGCGCACGTCGTCGAAGGCCAGGATGGCCGTATCGCTGCTGCGATGGCCCAGCTTATCCAGCTTCTTGCTGACGCTGAAGCCGGGGCGGTCCGTGGGCACGACGAAGAGCGACATGCCGCGAAAGCCTCTCTCGTCGCTGGTGCGGGCCAGCAGGCAGAGAAAATCGGCCTGGGTGCCATTGGTGATCCACATTTTGGAGCCGTTGATGAGGTAGTCGCCGCCGTCGCGCCGCGCCCAGGTTTTGATGGCCGCCACGTCGGAACCGGCGCCTGGCTCGCTGATGGCGATGGCCGCCACCAGGTCGCCGGCGATGGCCGGGGCCAGGTATTCGCGTTTGAGAGCGTCGGAGCCGTTTTCGGCCAGGGCGGGGGTGGCCATGTCGGTTTGCACGGCGATGCCCAGGGGCGGCCCGGCGGCGTCGGCCCGGCCGATTTCTTCCAGCAGGATGGCCTGATACCAGTAATCGACCCCGCTGCCGCCGTATTCTTCGGGGTAGGTTAGGCCGAGAAGGCCCAGGCCGCCCATTTTTTTGAAGAGGTCGTGGGCGGGGAACAGGCCGGCGGCCTCCCATTCTTCAACGTAGGGATTAATTTCCGTCTCGACAAATTTGCGCACCATCTGGCGAAAGGCTTCGTGTTCCTCGTTGAAGTAAATAGATGACATATCTTCCCCCTATTGGATTGTGAATTGTGGATTTTGCAGAATGACGTTGGTTGTGGTTTGTGGTGACGTTGGGGCAGCATTGACGCTGGTGACTGCCCTGGTGATGACGATACGGAGGTAATGATACCTGTCTTCTACAGGGCGGCAATGAAATTTGGGTAAGAAAAAGTCTCGGGTAACGGCCGTTATCCGAGACTTCTGTTACGGCCGTTAGCGGCGCTCAGCTTTGTTGGTTTTTCAGCAGGTCGCGAATTTCGGCCAGCAGCTTTTCTTCAGCCGATGGTTCGGGCGGGGCGGGGGGAGCGGCTTCTTCCTCTTCTTTTTGCAGGCGGTTGTAGCTGCGCACGACGAGAAAGATGGCGAAGGCGATGACCAGGAAGTTGATGATGGCTTGAATGAAATTGCCATAGGTCAGGGTGGCGTTCCCAACTTGCACGGTCAGCGTCGTAAAATCGATGCCGCCCAGGAGAATGCCCAACAGCGGCATGATCAGGTCGTCGACCAGCGATTTGACGATAGCGCCAAACGCAGCTCCCAGGACTACGGCGACGGCCAGGTCCATGACGTTGCCCCGACTGATAAAATCTTTGAATTCTTTAAACATGTTTTTCTCCTTCGATTGGTATTGAGTGACTATTTTACGAGACTTGAGTGATCAGTAGAAAGTTTTCAGAAGACCCGAAGGGTTTGAAATCTAGGATACTCGACTAAATTGGTGTAAAACCCTTCGGGTCTAATTCCAAGAACTTTTTGCGATTTACTTGAAAATGTTCAGAAGGGCGGCGTTTGTGTCCGCCGATCGCTTGCCTGAGCAACTGCTGTGAGGGTCAGTCGGTTAAGTGGTGAAAGGCGTCGATGCTGGCTTGCCAGCCGGCGTCGTTTTGGCCGGGGACAAAGGGTAGGTAGTAGCTGACACGGTCGAGCAAACGGCCGTATTTCTCCCGAATCAACCCCGGCAGCTCCGCCCAGGTCCCGCTGACGGCGATCACGTCCAACATCTCGTCGGTGATGAGGGCGGGCATGGCGTGCCATTGGTTGCTGCGGGCCATCTGGCTGAGCTGGGCGGCCGTGTCTTGCCAGCCGTGCAGGTCGGCCACCACGCGGTAGGCGGGTGTGCTGAGGTAGAAAGAGATCTGCTGTTGGGCGTAGGCTTTGGCCCAGGCGGCGTAGGCGGGGTCGTTGGTGGGGATGGCGAACACGGCCGTTACCACCTGAAAATCATCCCGCGCCAATCCCCGTTTCGCCAGACCGGCTTCGATGTGGGGCAGGGCAAATTCCTGGATGTAGGGCACGCTGTGCAGGGCGTGGAGCATCACGCCGTCGGCCGTTTGCCCGGCCAGGCGCAGCATTTGCTCGTTGACGGCCGAAACGAAAATGGGGATGTGCGGCGCGACGATGGGGCCGGGATTGAAGAAGGGGGTCATGAGCTGGAGCTTGAAAAATTCGCCCACATAATCCAGCGGCGCGCCGGTTTGCCAACTGCGCCACACGGCGCGGATGGCCTCGATGGTTTCGCGCATCTTTTTGACCGGCTTTTCCCACTTCACGCCGTAGCGCAGCACGTTGTGGGCCTTCACTTGCGAACCGAGGCCGAGGTGGAAACGGCCGTCGCCCAGCTTGGCAATGTTCCAGGCCATCATCGCCGTGACGGTGGGGCTGCGCGGAAAAGCCACGGCAATGGCCGTGCCCAGGTCGATGTGCTGCGTATGCTCCGCCGCCAGGGCCAGGCCCAGAAATGGGTCGGCCTGCGTTTCGGCCAGCCAGAAGCCGTCAAAGCCCAACGCTTCGGCGGCCTGTGCGTAAGCCGGGATGTCGCTCAGATCAAAAGAGAGCAAAGTGACGTCGAATTTCATCGGACCTCCGAAAAAGTGGCGAATTTGACCAAGTGGGGATAGTTTAGAGGAGATTGCCGCGATTGTCTAACGGGCGGCCGCGGCAAGTGGAGGTAACCATGAACCTGGACTTGCCCGAATACAACGACGAAACCTTTCACGGGATAAGCTTTGACCAGCAGGAAGTCAGCGACAAGACGTTCGCCGACTGCGAATTTAAGGATTGCACCTTCCGGGAAGCTGTTTTGCGCCGCTGCGCTTTCCACGACTGCGCCTTTACCGACTGCGACTTGAGCCTGGCGCAGGTCCCGGACACAACCTTTGCCAACGTAGCCTTCACGCACTGCAAGCTGGTGGGCATTGATTGGGCCTCGGCGCACTGGCCGAAATTTGGCATTAAACGGCCGTTCACCTTCCACCAATGCGCCCTCAACTACAGCTTCTTCACCGGCCTCAAGCTCCCACACCTGCGTATGACCGAATGCACCGTCAAAGAAGCCGACTTCTCGGACGTGGATCTCACCGGCGCGGTGTTTACCGGCACCGATTTTAGTGGCAGCCGCTTTGTCAACTGTGACCTGACGCAAGCGGATTTCAACGATTCCGTCCAATACGCCATCGACGTGAAGCAAAACTGGCTCAAGAAAACAAAATTCGCCCTGCCGGAAGCGGTCGCGCTGCTGAAAGGGCTGGATATTGTGCTGCGGGAATAAACGCCGCGGCGTAAAAACTCACCTGATCCCAGGCAAACAGGAGGATGTGATGGCTCAAACTTGTGACGTAATTGTAATCGGCGGCGGCATCATGGGCTGCAGCACGGCCTTCCAACTGGCGCAGCGCGGCTTGAGCGTGATTCTGCTGGAGAAAAAGCGCATCGGCGAAGGGCCAAGCGGCAAATCCTCGGCCATCATCCGCCAGCATTATTCCAACGAACTGACGGCGCGCATGGCCTACCACAGCCTGCACGTTTTCCAAAATTTCGCCGAGATGGTTGGCGGCGAGTGCGGCTTTACGCAGTGTGGGTTTATCATGGTGGTGGACGCCAAAGACAAGGCGGGCTTGGAGGCCAACATTGCCCTGCAGCGCCGGGTGGGCATCGAGACCGGGCTGATACCGCCCGAAGAAGTGAAAAAATTGATGCCGGGGTTGCGCACGGCCGTTTCCCTCATCGCCGCCTACGAGCCACAAAGCGGCTACGCCGATCCCTACCTCACCGTCACTTCTTACGCCCAGGCTGCCCGGCGCGCCGGCGCTGTCATTTACCAGGATACCCAGGTCACGGGCATTCGCCTGGCCGGCGGCAAGGTGCAGGGCGTCGATACCAACCAGGGCGCCTTCGACGCGCCGCTGGTGCTAAACTGCACCGGCGCCTGGGGCGCGCAGGTCGCCCGGCTGGCCGGAGTCGACGTGCCGATTGATCCTTGCCGGGTCCAGGTCTCTTTTTTCCGCCGGCCGCCCGGCGAAGAAGCAGTCCACCCTGTGGTGGCCGATTTTGAGCAGGCCATCTATTTTCGCCCGGAAACGGGCGGACTCACGCTGGTGGGTCTGATTGATCCCAAAGAAGCCGACGCCATCGTCAACCCCGACCATTTCTCGGAAAATGTGAGCGACGCCTTTGTGTTGGCATCTGGCGAGCGGCTGGTGACGTGTTATCCGGCGCTGGAAGAGAGCCGCAGCACCGGCGGTTATGCTTCCCTGTACGCCATTACGCCCGACTGGCATCCGATTGTGGATGAACTGCCGGCGGGCAGCGGCCTGTACGTGTGCAGTGGCTTCAGCGGCCACGGCTTTAAGCTGGGTCCGGCGGTGGGGCGGATGCTGGCGGACCGGGTGCTGGGGGTGGCGGAGCCGCTGTTCGATGCTGGTATGTTCCGTTACGGCCGTTTTGCCGCCAACCAGCCCGTGCGGGGACAATACGAGTACAGCATTGTGGGCTAAACGGCCGTGGCCGGGAAAACAAAAACCCCCTGCCCGGCAGGGGGTTTAGCAGATAAGAGGGGGGGAAACGGCCGTTACGCTCCGCCAAGGGCCAGAGACAAGACGCCGGTCATGATCAAGGTTACCAACGACAACACGCCGCAGGACATAGCCACGGCAAACAGCAAAATAAACGTCACCACGTAATTAATTGATTGATCCTGTTCCTCTTCTTCCATCTTTTACCCTTCCGGTTGATGTGATTTTCCCTGAGACTTCTTCATTATAACCCAACCACCGCCATTCGTCATAGCCTTAGTCACCACGATTCAATAGCGAATGCCTACCCAAACAGAGAAATCAAATAAATCGTCGACAAGGGAATCCAAAGGATGGCATAATTCAGCCCTCGATACTGCCTCGTCTTCCCCCAAAAAAGAGTGGCCGCCAAAACCAGCCCTAATGCCATTCTCCCTACAGCACGAATTTCCCCGGTGCTTTCTTCAGGCATAAACACAATGAGCAGTGCGTTGAGAATCATGGCAATTCCTAAAGCCGTTATGCCGTAACGAACCATATGAAAAAATCCTGATCCCAGGCACAGCAAGGCTGGCAATATAAGTATTAACGGAAATAAGGCCATCGCCGGTTGAAAGGAACGGGTTAAATATCCAGCGAAAGGCAATAAAGACAAACTTGCGCCGCCGGCCGCAAAACCAAAACTGCCTAACCAAAAATACAGAACAACTTGCCAGAGCAAATAGGGTATGATCGCACTGCCTAACAAAGCGACGAGCCGCCATTTGCGCTGATATACCCAATAGACCATGTAGCCCAACCAAAATAAGACGGCTAATTCTTTGGTGAGTATGGACAAGGCAAAGAATACAGCCATGAGGCGGTAACGCGAGCGTTCATACATGGTAATGGCTAATAGGACCAGGAGATAGGTGAGCGATTCGGAGGTGTCAAAACGCACGACGACGAACTGGCCAACAAATAAGCCATAGATGGCAGCGTACCAGGCGCTGCATTGCCATTCCTGCAACAACTTTGCTAACAACCACGTTCCTGCGATCACACTGGCCAACGATATAAACAATAGTGTCCAATCGATAGCTGCCGGATTCCCCAGAGCCAACGTTCTGGCTAACATCGGATAGATGATGCGTTGATACCGAAAAGCTGGTAAATCTAAATTAGGCGCTGCCGCCAACGGATTGACGGCAATCTCGCGGAAATAATAGCCGTCATACCGCATGTCCTGGCCGACAGGGTTGTCTAAAATTTCCGGGCCAACCTGGTGATGGATCAAAAAGTATGCGAGCAATGCGACATGAAGCGCGCCTACGAATAACGCGACAAATAGTGGGCTTTGGAAAACCGGCCGTTTACTTTGCAGAAATTTCATCAATCTGTCTTTTATGGTCTACTCGTGGTTTCTTTGCTCATTTTGGGTTGTGCTAATCTGCGTGTTTGGCACGGCCCCATGTAAAATGCGCCGATATTTCCAATCGCCAAGATGGATCGATTTTTATAATCAGGAGGTTGTTTTCAGCCGGTTATTGGGTTGCTGACAGGAAAGAGTAACGGCCGTTTCCCGCATACCCATCACCCTGAATGCTAAACGGCCGTGCCCAACAAGATATGCCCTACATCCGAAACACGCCATAATGCGGCTGACCCGGCGTCACAAAATCCACGTTGTTCGCCGCCGACAGCCCAACGCTGAGCGCCTGCCGCGTATCGCGCGGATCAATAATGCCGTCGTCCCACAGCCGCGCCGTAGCATAATACGGCGACGATTCCTGCTCAAACTTCTGGCGCGTCATCATCTGCATCATCTGGATGGCGTTTTGGTCTGGTTCCACGCCCTTCTTGCGCGCCCGTTCCTCCTGCACGATGGCCAGCACGCCCGCCGCCTGTTCGCCGCCCATCACCGCAATGCGGCTGTTGGGCCACGTCCACAGAAAGCGCGGGTCATAGGCCCGGCCGCACATCGCATAATTGCCCGCGCCATACGACCCGCCCACGATCACCGTGAACTGCGGCACAGTGGAGGTCGCTACGGCGTTGATCATTTTGCTGCCGTGCTTGATAATGCCTTCGCGTTCATATTTTGTGCCCACCATGAAGCCGGTAATGTTTTGCAGATAAACCAGGGGCGTGCGCTGTTGATTGCACAATTGGATGAACTGGGCCGCTTTATTAGCCTCCTCCGAAAACAATATGCCGTTGTTGGCGATGAGACCCACCGGCCAGCCGTTGACGGCCGCGTGGCCGGCGATAAGCGACGCGCCGTAATCGCGTTTGAACTCCAGGAAGCGTGACCCGTCGACGATGCGGGCGATGACTTCACGGATGTCGAAGGGGATTTTGGGGTCGGCGGGGATAATGCCCGTTAGCTCGTCAGGATCGTAGGCGGGCGGCTCGGGAGATTGGCGGCGGGCCAGGTTGGGCGTCGGTTTGGGCTGCTGAAGCTGCTGCATGATCAACCGGCCAATCCGCAGGGCGTCGGCGTCGTTTGCGGCGGTGTAGTCGCTGAGGCCGGAGATATGGGCGTGCATGTCCGCGCCACCCAACGTTTCGTCGTCGACCACTTCGCCGGTGGCCATTTTGACCAGCGGCGGACCACCGAGATAGACGGTGGCCTGCTGGCGCACCATCACCACGTAATCGCTCATGCCGGGCACATACGCGCCGCCGGCGGTGGAGCTGCCAAAGACCAGGGAGATTTGCGGGATGCGCTGGGCCGACATGCGCGCCTGGTTGGCAAAACTGCGCCCACCCAGGATGAAGACTTCGTCCTGGTAAAGCAAATTGGCCCCGGCCGATTCCACCAGGGCGATGCAGGGCAGGCGGTTTTCGGCGGCGATGGTCTGAGCGCGCAGCGTTTTTTGCAGGGTCATCGGGTAGACGGCGCCGCCTTTGACGGTGGCGTCGTTGACAAAGATCATACATTCGACGCCGCTGACGACGCCAATGCCGGTGATGTTGGAAGCGGCGGGTGATTCGTCGTTGTACATGCCGTAGGCGGCCAGCGGGGAGAGTTCCAGAAAGGGCGTGCCGGGATCGAGCAGCAGTTCCAGCCGCTCGCGGGGCAGCAGCTTGCCTTGCTCGCGGAACTTGGCGGCGCCGCGTTCGCCGCCGCCGGCGCGGGCGACGGCCAGGCGTTGGTTGAGTTGGTCTACCAATTTTTGCATGGCGGCATGGTTGGCGGTGTATTCTTCGCTGCGGGTGTTGAGGTGGGATTCGAGTCTGGTCATGGTATTTATTTGCTCCCCTGGATGTCAGAATAGGCTGCTGCGGGTGATTTTGTTGGCCGTCAGAGGGGCCTAATCTTGGAGATTGGACTCATCTGGCAAGGCGATTCTAAAAATTGTCTTGATGAGTTTGTCAAAAAGTATAGACAATTTTCAAAATTGTCTATACTTTTTGGGCAAGAGATGCGCATCTCTTGCCTAAAAAGTCTTGATGAGTTGGCGGGGTTGTTTTGACGAGGGGGAAACGGCCGTTTCTCCACTTTCCACCGGTGTTTGCATGCCCGCACCCAATCAGTAAAATAAGCGGCGCGGCCGGTCAGGAACGGCCGTTTCTGACCTCCAGCCTCAGCCCACCCCCGCGCCGCTTACCCATCATATCCTTCTGGTAACGCTGCTGGTCTTCCGCCGACAAGTTGTCCGGCGACGGGAAGACAGAAAACCGCCCCAACAGCAAGTCATCCACCAGATGGGAAATCAGGCGCGCGTCCTGTTCATCGTCATTGCTGCGATACTGCGCCGGGTCGCGGTTCACGATCGCTTTGTCTGCTGTGTAATCATCACCTTCAGGCGCAAGATGCAGTTGGAAGATGCACGAACCCGTCCAACTGCGGTGGAAGTGCAGCCATTCCCCTTCCAGGTAGATAAACCATTTGTCTTGTTGGTCCTGGGGGATGAAACCCAGAGTGATCTGGGCATACTCTGCGGCTGAATAGCTGCCGTCAAGCGCCAGTTCCTTCTGTTGGGCGGGCATCGGTTTGATTTGCCAGGAATTGGCCGTGGCTCGTCGGGTGTCGTTCATAGGTCTTATTCCGTTAACGCTTCACGCCTTGTGCGTTTCTCGCCACAATCTGGCGCACGCCGGGCAGATGTTTGCTAGGCCGACATTGGACAGGCGGGCATGGGCGCGCCGTTCGTGGATTTTTTGGCCGCACAAGCCCACGGCCGAGCGGCGGCTGTGCTCAACGATGTGCCAGGTGTTGCCGGTTAATAAAACCACGGGATTGTCAATGTCGCTTGGCGGCGTCATCCGGTCCTCAATTCGTCACGGGTGCCTGGGGCAGTTGCAACATCTGGCGCGCTTCGGCTGCGGAGGCGACGGCGACGCCGGTGAGGTTGGCCAGGGTAACGGCCGTTTCCACCCCTTCCGCGCTCGACTTCGCCAGGTCCCCATTGGGCAGGTACAGATTGTCCTCCAGCCCCACGCGCACGTTGCCGCCCAGCGTCAGCGCCGCCGCCACCAGCGGCCACTGATGCCGGCCAATGCCGATCACCTGCCAGAACGAATTGTCCGGCAGCTGCTCCACCTGATGCAGCAAATTCTTGGTGCTGGCCGGGATGCCGCCCAACACGCCCATCACCAGGCTGAACTGAAACGGGGGTTGCAGGATGCCCATATCAATGAGCGGGCGGGCATTGTTAATATGCCCCGTATCAAAACATTCCATCTCCGGCCGCGTGCCCGCCTCGTTCATCGCCTCCAAAAAATATTGGATGTCCTTGAATGGGTTGGCAAACACGTGGTCATGGTAAAACGTCTTGGCTTTGCGCGAGTAGATGGCGTAATTCATTGACCCCATGTTCAGCGCGGCCATGTCGGGCTTCAGGGCGCGGATGTGGTGGACGCGCATTTCCCGCTCCAGGCCAATAGCCCCGGTGGAATAGTTGATGATGAGGTCGGGGCATTGGGCTTTGACGGCTTCGTCGATACGGCCGTAAGTTTCCACGTCGTACGCAGGCATGCCGTTGTCTTGCCGCGCGTGGATGTGGACGATGCTGGCCCCCGCGTCGGCGCAGCGCCGCGCCTCGGCGGCGATTTCGTCCGGCGTGTACGGGATGTACGGCGACTGCTGGCGGGTGGCCAAAACGCCGGTAAGGGCGGCGGTGATGATCACTTTATCGGTCATGGGCTACCTCCCTGGAAAATGATGAACGGTGAACGATGAACGGTGAACGATGAATGATGAGTGAATAATGTTTCTATTATTTCACGTTTTGGTGGGGTTTGCTATGGGTGTTAGGCTGCTGGTTAGAATTTATGGGGGAACGGCCGTTATCTTTTGCGGTCGTGTATAATAGCCGATATATGCCAACATCGTTACGCATTGGGCCTTATCGTTTTTTCTTTTACTCTGGTGATTCCGTAGAACCGCCACATGTCCACGTGCAAAGAGACAGGTACGTCGCCAAGTTTTGGCTGACGCCGATCCGCTTACAACAAAGTGGTGGTTTCCGAGCCAATGAACTGAATCGCATTCAGAGAATGGTTGAAGAAAACCAGGAACTACTCTTGAGGGAATGGAATGAATACTTTAGTAGCTGAACTACAAGTGAAAGCCTCCAATGTGTCTATCAGTGAAGATATGCTGACGGTTGATCTCGTAGACGGCCGTTCCCTATCCATCCCCCTCATCTGGTATCCGCGCTTATGGCACGGCACGCCCCAAGAACGGCAAAACTGGGAATGGATTGGTGATGGGGCCGGTATCCATTGGCCAGACCTGGATGAAGACATCAGCATTGAAGGTCTGCTCCTGGGCCGGCGCTCCGGCGAGAGCCAGCGATCGTTGCAGCGTTGGTTAGACAACCGGTAATCGATATACCCCATGCCTAAAACCACGCAGGTCATTCATTGGCGCGCCCGGCGGCAGCGGCGGCGGCGGCGCAGCGGGCAGGCTGTCCTGAAGATAGCCGGTTTGTTGCTGTTGGTTGGTTTGTTGGTGATGATGTTTGGCATGGTGGGCAGTGTGGGGGCGGCGACGGCCGTCTACGCCTATTTCACCCAAGACCTGCCCGACTTCACCCAACTGGAAACCCTCGGCCAGACCGAAAGCGACACCTTCGAGACCAGCAAAATCTACGCCTGGGGCGATCCCCAGCCCGACGGCGCCCGCGACCTCGTCCTGATCTACGAAATCATCGACCCGCTCGGCGGCGACCGGCAGTGGGTGAAGCTGGACCAGACGCCGCAGGCTCTGGTAGACGCCACCGTCGCCATCGAAGACAAAACCTTCTGGACCAACCCCGGCTACGATCTGCAAGGCATCGGCCGCGCCTTCTACGAATACGTCCTCGAAGGCGGCAGCGTGCAGGGCGGCTCCTCCATCACCCAGCAAGTCATCAAAAACAACCTCATTGAACCAGAGCGCCGCGCCGTCGGCGCGCAAGTCGGCTTCGACGATTACCGGCGCAAGGTGGAAGAACTGCTGCTGGCCCATCGCGCCACCAATACCTACACCAAAGAACAAATTCTGGAGTGGTACCTCAACACCAACTTCTACGGCAACCTGGCCTACGGCATCGAGGCGGCGGCGCGCGTCTACTTCGACAAAACGGCCGCCCAGCTTACCCTCCCCGAAGCGGCCATGCTCGCTGCCATCCCCCAATCGCCCGCGCTCAATCCCCTGGACAATCCGGCGGCGGCCAAAGAGCGGCAGGAATTGGTGTTGGACACGATGGCCCGCGAAGGCTACATCACCCCCGAGGAAGCGGCAGCGGCTAAACTGGCTCCCCTGCAACTGGTCGAAGGGCCGGAAGCGCGCTTCGACATCATCGCGCCGCACTTTGCCCTGGAGGTGCGGCAGCAGTTGGAAGCCATGTTTGGCCCGGAACTGGTGCTGGGCGGCGGACTGCGCGTCTACACCACGCTCGATCTGACCATGCAGCGGCAGGCGGAATGCGTGGCGCGGGCGCAGGTCGCCCGGCTCTCCGGCGACCTGGGCGACGGCCTGCCCGCCGACGAGCGCGACAACTGCCCCGCGCTGGCCTTCCTGCCGCCGCTCAACGCCGCCGACGTGGGCGTGGATCATCAGGTGGACAATACGACCGTCGTCATGCTAGACCCGCGCACGGCCGAAGTCAAAGCGCTGGTCGGCAGCCGCAACTATTGGGACGAAAGCATCGACGGCTCCTTCAACGTGGCCGTCGATGGGCTGCGCCAGCCGGGCAGCTCCTTTAAGCCGTTCACCTACCTGACGGCGCTCAGCCAGGGTTACACCGCCGCCACGATGATGCTCGACGTGGAAACCGACTTTGGCACGCCCTACAACGGCGTGCCCTACGTGCCGCAAAACTACGACCGCCAGTTCCACGGCCCCATCCGCCTGCGCGAAGCGCTGGGCAACAGCTACAACGTGCCCGCCGTACAGGCCACCAGTTGGGTCGGCGTGGACAAAGTCATCCGCACGGCCCACAACCTGGGCATCACCAGCCTGGACAAAGGGGCCAACGCCTATGGCCTCTCGCTCACGCTCGGCGGCGGTGAGGTTACCTTGATGGACATGGTCTACGCCTACTCGGTGATGGACAACATGGGCGTGATGGTCGGTCAGCCCCGCCCAGAAGCTGAGCAGCGGCTGGGCTACCGCACGCTGGATCCGGTGATGATTTTGCGCGTGGAAGATCGCAACGGCCGTGTCCTCTACGAATACAACCAGCCGCAGCGCCGCGAAATCCTGACGCCGCAGTTGGCCTACCTGATGAACGACATCCTCTCTGACCGGCAGGCGCGCTGCGCCGGCTTCGGCTGTCCCAACGCCCTGGAACTGCCGGACAACCGCCCGGCGGCCGTCAAAACCGGCACCACCAACGATTACCGCGACGGCTGGACGGTGGGCTACACGCCGCAGCTCGTGACCGGCGTGTGGGTGGGCAACACCGACAATACGCCGATGGACAACGTGCCGGGCAGCAAGGGCGCGGCCCCCATCTGGCACGCGCTGATGAGTTGGGCGCTGCAAGATGAGCCGGTGGAAAGTTGGACACGGCCGTCTGGCCTCGTCGAAATGGCGGTGTGCAACATCTCCGGCCTGCTGCCCACCAACTTATGCCCGACCGTGTCCGAATTGTTCATCGCCGGCACGCAGCCGACGATTTACGACAACATCTATCAGGAGTTTGCCGTGAACCGGGAGACCGGGCGGCTGGCGACGCTGTACACGCCGCCGGAACTGGTGGAGAACCGCGTCTACCGCGTCTACCCGGAAGCGGCGGCCGACTGGGTGCGCGAGAACGAGATCGAACAGCCGCCGACGGAGTATGACACGATTGTGGAAACGGCCGTGTCCACCGCCGACGCGGCCATCACCAGCCCGGCCAACTTCGCCACCATCACCGGCACGCTCACCATCAGCGGCACGGCCCGCGGCGACAACTTCGCCCACTACCGGCTGGCCTACTTCCCCGGCCTGGCCCCCACCGAGCTACAAACCATCGCCGACAACGTGACCGAGCCAAAGGAAAACGCCGTTTTGGGCGTGTGGGACGCCAGCCAGTTGAGCGGCCTCTACACCCTGCTGCTGACGGTGGTGCGGACTGATGGCAGCTTTGCCGAAACCAGCGTGCACGTGACCGTAGACAACCAGCCGCCCACGGCCGAAATCCTCTTCCCGCTGCCCAATCAGCAAATCTTCACCGACGAGGAATGGGTGCTGGTGCAGGCCCAGGTGACGGATGATTTGTCGGTGGACCGGGTGGAGTTTTACGCCGACGGCGCGGAAGTGCCGTTTGCCATCAGCACCGTGCCGCCGTTCACGGAGAAGTGGACGATTCCCGGACCGGGCTGCCACACGTTTAAGGTGGTGGCGTTTGATGCGGCGGGGAATAGGGGGGAGGCAACGGCCGTTAGGGTTTGTTTGGTGGAGCGGTAACATTTACAAATTGTTTCAAAAAACGGAGGGGGAAATTGAATCAATTACGCTTTTTAAGTAATCCAAGAAGGTTGATCCAATGCTTATGGATCTTCATCATCTTTATGATTGTTGCTTGTACCCAGTCACCACAAACCACAATTGAGCCGACAAAACCAATAACGAGAACAGCGAATCTAACAATTACAGAAGAAAATAACTTGCAAGTAACGCTTCAACCTGAAATTCCACAAACACAACCAACTCAAACATCTCGACCTGCATCAACTACAGAGCCAACAGTCACAACGCCTACAGCTTCATCGGATGATGTCACTGGACAGCTATTTATTTTTCAACCATCTGGCATTTATCAGATAAGTCTCCCTGAAGAAGGGATGATCCCTCTTTTTGAAACAGAAAAAGGTTACGAAAATTGGGGCGCCCGTTTTGCCCAGAATAAAAAATTCTTAGCTTACTGGATTAAGGAAGAAAATGAAACCGAATTATGGTTCACACCATTATCCGACTGGCAGCCCGAACTTTTATTAACCGTTGGTGATTTGGCATATGATTTTGCTACACCATTATGGGGCGTAAATGATCGGTATCTCTTTTTTATGTTATCTGTCACTGATGATAGTGGCCCGTTTGAAGATATTAAAACAGTCAGAACCTATATTGTTGATACAGAAACAATGGATTTGGTTGAACTACCTTATTGGCCTGGTGATTGTTCGATACTGGCCCCTTCACCACGTTCGGGTCAAATAGCTCTCTGGTGTCACCAGTCAGATGAACAATATCAAGAATATCTCGTACTCGAACCAGAACAAACGCCATGGTATACAAAAGAAAATCCTAATGTTTTGATTAATGATTGCAATACATATGCTACCTGTGATTGGTCTCAAGATGGAAAGTTTATTGCTTTTACAGATCATAGCTCGTTTCCAGAAAGGCTTTTTTACACACCTATTGAAAACCTTAACCTTTTTCAACTAGACGATGGAATTGGGGATGGAGACCTATATGCTTTTCCTCTGTGGTCACCAAACAATCAATTTCTTTTTTTCGCTGGAGAATGTGTAGATGGAGGTCTAAGTAACCCTACTATTTTAAATATAATTAATGAAAAACTCGTTTGGTGCTTTGTAATTTCAAGTCAAGGAGAATATGGACAGATGTGGGTGACAGTAGTTACTTGGTCTCCAAACAGCAATTTTATTGCCATTCCAATTATGCCTGACTTTGAAGAAGAGATTCTGATTTTTGATGTTCTTGCCCAAGAAGAATGGGGTCGAATTTCTAATTTAGGTGGCATGATTCTGGACATGGTTTGGGTCGATGAATAAATGAAAGGACCTTGTGAACCCGCAACTTGTACTTGAAAATGGCCGATTCCAGGCTTAGGTTACCATACCTTCTTTGATGTGGCGGGGAATGTGGGGGAGGCAACGGCCGTGCCCGTTTGCCTGGTTGCGCGCTAAATTACCCCTTGACAGCGATACCAATAATGATACCATTTCGGCATGGCTTCAATTGCAGACATCCTTGATCAAATGAAGCGCAATCCTGCCGGGATTCGTTTTAACGATCTTTGTAAAGTGTGCGATTATTACTTTGGCGGACCACGTCAGCGGGGAGGCAGCCATCGTATTTACAAGACCCCTTGGCCCGGAGATCCGCGCGTGAACATCCAGGATGATCAGGGCAAAGCGAAGCCATACCAGGTTCGGCAAGTGTTAAAAGCAATTGAACGCCTGGAGGTAAGCCGTGGTGATTGAAAAAGACCGTTATACCTACCGCGTTACGTGGTCGGAAGAAGATGAAGAATACGTGGGGCTGTGCGCAGAATTCCCCAGCTTGAGCTGGTTGGCCGAATCACCGGAAGAGGCGCTGCACGGTATCCGGCAGGTTGTAGCCGACGTGGTGGCCGACATGGCGGCCAACGATGAACAAATCCCGGACCCTATCGCCCTAAGAAAATACAGCGGCAAGTTTATGGTGCGCGTGCCGCCGGAACTGCACCGTCGTCTGGCATTGGAAGCGGCCGAATCGGGCATTAGTTTGAATCGGCTGGCAAGTGCGAAGTTGGAGCAGTAGCAGAGTTAGGGAGGAGGCAACGGCCGTTCCCGTTTGCCTGGTGGCGCGCTCTTAAGCGTGTCAGGTGGAAAGCGTGAGCGGGCTAAATGCCAGGATTAGCAGGTGGGGAGTCAACTTTTCCACGGCCGTAAATTTTTCTGTTGAAGTAAGATCCGGGTCGCGGTCGGCCAGAACGGTAGCCGACAAACGCACCAGGCTTTGGTAGACACTGGGATCGACGGCCGTCGCCGGCGTGCCAATCAGATCGAGGTGCAAGTTGCGCCAGGGTATGATTCGGTCAACGGTGGCGCCGACGGCATCAGCCAGGCTTCCGGCCTTGATGGTGATTTCATTTGTGGCGGCGACCTGGATGGAGAGAATGGTCGGAGGGGTGAACGGCCGTTCTGCCAATTCATCTAACACGCGCTGCATGCCCGACAACGCCTCCAGGTAAGGCAAAACGGCCGTTTGCAAAACCTCCAGAGACAGAAAAACCACTCGCTCCGCGGCCGCAGCCAGCTCCAGCGAAAATGTGCTGATCGTTCTAAACGGCCGTTCCGCCAGGCAGACCCACAGCAGCAATTTGCCCAACATAAGCCTATCGTTGTTTTGTAAAGGATAGCGCCGGCCCGGGTGCAGCTGCATATTGTTCAACCAGGAGCCATTCGTGCTGTCTAAATCCTCTATGACAAACAGATTGTCCTCATAAGAAATTCGGGCGTGATTGCGCGAAACCCCCAGTTCCATCGCGCCTAAATCCATCAGATCAACCAGGGAGGAAGATTTAACGGCCGTTTGCCCATACCGCCCCAATATAAAACTACTGCCCGACTCTTTCACAATAGGCTCCGGATGTCCTTCCACCAGCAGCACGATACCGCCGGAAGGCACGTCAATTTCTTTGCCCGCACACGGAGAGACGGCCAGCACAGATTCAGCGCTGGTCGGTACATTGGCCGTGGTTTGAATGGAAGATTTGCTGCTCGCCAAAAGCGAACCACAATAGCTGCATACCGTTGCGGCCGCGTCGTTTTTACGATGGCAATTCGGGCAGAATACAGTTTCAGTCATAATATTTAACGGTTTATTGATCGGTAAGAAGACGGCCTTTGTTATAATGTTCCCACTATAACCAAATTGACCCACGGTGGTAAAGCCAACCGCCATCATAAAGGAAAGGTTTCAAGCATCTTGTGACTTCAGCTATGCACTCGCGAAACACAACTGCTCCTGCGGCGCTTCTTAAACGGGGATACCGGTTAGAAGACTATACGCTGCTGGAACAGATCGGCTTTGGCGGAGAAGCTGAGATATGGACTGCATGGGACACTCTCCATGAACGGGTCGTCGTTGTTAAGTTTATGCGCATAACCGGCGATGATCCGGCCTCGGTTTCTAAAGCCGTCAGAGATTTTGTGAGTCAGGCCCAATTAATTGCCAGTCTGAAGCATCCCAATATTTTGCCAGTATATACCTCCGGCGCTGTTGCCAATCGGTACTATTATTTTGTGATGCAATATGCAGCGATGGGGTCGTTGGCCGATTTATTGCTGGCCGGACCCCTGCAATTATTAGATACGCTGCGCCTTACCATTCAAATTGCGACAGCTCTTGCTTTTTTGCATGCCCGTTCCATTGTCCATCGTGACCTGAAACCCGGCAATATCTTGATTGACAGCCAAAACCGAGTGTATTTGTCGGATTTTGGTCTGGCAAAACACCTGTCGGCCGAGACCCTGCCATTGCATACGGGGCGCGGCACGCAAGCGTACGCACCTTTTGAGCAGCACAACCGCTTGGCGGTGGTGCCACAATCGGATGTGTACAGCCTGGGCATTTTGATTTTTGAGATGCTCACCGGCCGATTACCCTGGGAAGGCACCAATGATCTGGCTTCTCAGCAATTTCAATTCGATGAGCAATTGCCCGATTTACAAGACTTTGATCCTTCGCTGCCCGTCACCCTGACGCTGGCTTTGCGGCAGCTAACGGCTTTTCATTGGGCGGAGCGACCGGCAACGGCCGTTGCCGCCCTGGACCTGGTGCTAAATGCCGCCGAAGTTGATCAACGTCTCTTCGCCACAGACCTCGCTCCGTCCCGCCGCCGGGTTGACGACCGGGCCACCGCTGTCAATGATGCCCGCTACTTGTTGAGCCAACTGCTGGCCAATTGGCAGCCAGATACAGAGGAATTCCCGGCCCGATTAAGCCATCTGGCGCTGATTGGTGCAGTGTATCGTCAGGATTGGCAGGTGTCCCCGGCGTATGCTGGCTGGGAACTGTTCGTGTTGCGCGGCGCTCTTGTTTACGGCTATGACGTAGATTTTTGGTGGGCGGAAATTGCCGATTCCCGGTGGAAATGGTTGGCCTGCCAGCAAACGCTGCTGTTGGAAGGGGATACGGCCGTTTCCCTGGCCCTGCGCCAGATGTCGTCGTTGCTGTCTGCCGAAACCGAGCCGTTTGTCCTGTCGGCTCCCGGGCGCAAGCGCCTGACACAGCTGGCTTTCACAGCCACCGATCCGGCGGCTCAAGAAGAGATGCTGCAAATTTTATGGCACACCACCTCGCCCGCAGACGGCTGGCAGCCGATTATTCTGGGCGCGGCCGAAGACGAGCGTCTGGCACAGTTGGCGCTGGCCGGCCAGGAAATTGCCGCACAGCTTATTGGCCGAATGGGCAGCCAAACGGCCGTAACCCACCTTCTCAAAGCCACCGGCCAGCCCGACCTCAAGCAGCCAGCCATGAGCGCCTTGCACGCGGTGCAGGGGGCTGCTGGTGGTCTGCCGCCCAACACGCCGCTCAGAATCCGGCTACGGTTAGGCTGGCAG
>Ga0209607_1000476_pt1 | contig 35954 bp, 24 predicted proteins | sample AD_UKC117_MetaG_FD_184413 | JGI IMG/M metagenome (GOLD analysis project Ga0209607, IMG submission 184413) | Active sludge microbial communities of municipal wastewater-treating anaerobic digesters from Hong Kong - AD_UKC117_MetaG (SPAdes)... | ecosystem: Engineered > Bioreactor > Anaerobic >... | reverse complement strand
TATACAACGGAGGCGGAGAAGGGTATTGGGGGGCAAGGTTCCTATGCCTGGAACGGTTCTCAGTGGTCGTTGGATGCCAATCGGAATTGGCGGAGTCCGGGATTTGCGCAGGATGATACGCACCCTGTGGTGTGCGTGAGTTGGAACGACGCGGTGGCCTACCTTGCGTGGTTGTCGATGCAAACCGGCCAAACGTACCGCTTGCCAACGGAAGCGGAATGGGAATATGCGGCGCGGGCGGGAACCGGGACGGCTTTTTGGTGGGGCAACGATATTACCCCCGATCAAGCGAACTACTACAGTGCAGACAGTTACCTCCATGGCGGAGCCACAGGTAACTGGCGTGCTCAGACCGTTTCGGTGCGCCAATTTCAACCGAACCCCTGGGGGTTTTATCAGGTGCATGGCAATGTCTGGGAATGGACCGGTTCGGCGTATGCCAAGGACTACGACGGCTCGGAAGCAAAATGCACTAATAAAGATACAGATGTCACTCTGGCGTTGCGGGGCGGCTGCTGGGACAGCCAACCCGCGGGGGTGCGTTCCGCCGGCCGCGGCGGGAACGACCCGGCCAACCGCTTCGACGACCTGGGGTTCCGTCTCGCCAGATCGTTATAACCCTTTGTTCTTTATTATTTTACCCTTTTCACGCGCGCGCAGCGCGCGGTTTTCCGCGTATTTTTGAGTTGTTTCCCGAGGCATGAAACCAGCTTCTATGAATTTGATAGAGGATCGAAAATGAGCAGGCGCGCAAGATGGATCGGATGGACGTGGCTGGCGGTGATGCTGGCGGCGATAAGCGGGTTACCGAATGTGGCCGCTGCCGAGCGCGTCGCGCTGGTGGTCGGCAACAGTCGATACCAGCATGCGCCGCGTCTGTCGAATCCGGCCCATGACGCCAAGGCGGTGGCCGAGGCGCTGACTGATTTGGGTTTTGCCGTGACCGGCCCATTGTACGATCTCAGTAAAACCCAAATGGATCACACATTGGGAACGTTTAGCAACCGGGCACACACAGCAGAGGCCGTGGTGGTGTTCTTTGCCGGGCATGGACTGGAAGCCCGAGGCCAAAACTATCTGATTCCGGTCGACGCCCAACTGGAGCGTGAAACCTCTGCTTCGCTGGAAGCGGTGGCGCTGGACGTGGTGCTGGATCAGATTGCCGGCCCGCGCGGCTACCGGCTGGTGATTCTGGACGCTTGCCGGGACAACCCGCTGGCCAATCGCATGCAGCGCCGCGACGGTACCCGTGCGGTTTATCGAGGACTCAAGCGCGTGGAACCCGAAGGACAAACCTATGTGGCTTACGCGGCCAAGGACGGGACACGGGCGCGAGACGATAGCGGCGCGGGGCATAGTCCATTCACGGCGGCGCTGCTGAAATACCTCAAGGAGCCGTTGCCCCTGCCAAACCTGTTCGGCGCGGTGCGCGAAGACGTGCTCGAAGCGACCCAGCAGCAACAGGAGCCTTGGTTGTATGGCGCGTTCGGACGGCATCCGGTGTATCTCACCTCGAATACGGCTCCAGTCCCACCTTCACCGCCGGCGGTGGCGCAAGCGAGCGTGCCGAGTCCGTTCCGGCCCTCAGTTCCTAACGAAGCGCCCGCGGCGGGGAGCCGCCCGGCAGCGGGCCAAGTGTTCCAGGATACGCTGAGTGACGGGACACGCGGGCCGAAGATGGTAGTGATCCCGGCGGGGGACTTCTGGATGGGATCGCCAGACAGTGAAGCGGATCGAGAAGATGACGAACGACGGCACCGAGTCGCGGTGAGCGCCTTTGCCGTTGGGCAAACCGAAGTGACCTTTGCCGAATATGACCAATTCTGTGCGGCCACCGGTCGAGACAAACCCAATGATGCAGGTTGGGGCCGGGGGACGCGACCGGTGATTAACGTGAGCTGGAACGACGCGGTGGCCTATGCTGAATGGCTGTCGCGGGAGACTGCCCAGCCGTACCGGCTGCCGACGGAAGCGGAATGGGAATACGCTTGCCGGGGAGGAGTGGCTGGAGAGCGTTACTGTGGTGGCAACGATGTGGGACGATTAGCCTGGTATGTGGAAAACAGTGGCGATCAAACCCATCCGGTTGGCCAGAAAGCGGCTAATGGCTTTAACTTGTATGACATGTCTGGCAATGTCTCGGAATGGATCTGCTCGCTGTACGAGGGGGAGTATAGAGGTGCGGAGGTCAAATGCATTGAAAAAGGTACATACGGCCTTCTGGCGATGCGGGGCGGCTCCTGGGGCTACCGACCCGCGTGGGTGCGTTCTGCCCTCCGCTACAGGGGCCTCCCGGCGTTCCGCTTCAACTTCGTGGGGTTCCGTCTCGCCAGATCCTTATAACCCTTTGCTCTTTATTCTTTGACCCTTTTTACGCGTGCGGAGCGCGCGTTCTGTTCCGCGCCATTTTTCTGAGGAGTGATCCACAGTGGCGCGTTGGAATCAGTAGTTTTTCTGGGCGTAAACCATGCAAAACGGCGATATTCTGACCATTAACGCGCACCGCTACCGGCTGGAGAAGCCGATTGCGCCCGGTACAGGCAGCTACGGCCAAGTATGGGCCGCCACGGATGCTAGCGGTCATCCGGTGGCGCTCAAGTTCCTCAACACCGAACGGATGGCCGAGGTCGGTCCTGAATTCCATCAACAGTGGCATACGCACATGGAACGAGAAATCGCCTTTCTCGATCACCTCCATGACGACGAAGCCGCGCACATCGTCAAGCTGTTGAACCATGGCGACATAGATGGCCAGCCGGTGCTGGTGCTGGAGCAGATGCAGACCAATCTAGACCAATGGATCAAAACGCGATCGACCCCGATGGGTCCGCGTCAGATCGTAGACTGGGCGTGGCAGATTCTGGCTGGATTGACCACCGTTCACGCACATCAACTCATCTACCGTGACCTTAAACTCAGCAACGTGCTGGTCGGCGACGACGGCCAACGGTTGAAACTGGCCGATTTCGGCACCCTCAAACCGCAACGAGAAGACGGCACCGTCTCCTTTGCCGGTACGCTGAGCACCATGGCCCCGGAACAACTGTTACCAGCGAACTACGAGAACGGACAGCCGGTGTACCAGATCGACTATCGCATCGACTATTACGCGCTCGGGCTGATCCTGTTCACCCTCTTCACTGGCCAAAAGCGCATCGCCTCCTGCTCTCAGATTGAACAGTTCCTCCAGCGCGTTGGCCTCGAAGGCGCTCATCGGGAAGGGCCACTGCTGGGCGGGCTGAATGACGAAGAACAGCAAACGCTGCAGCGTGTTCTTGAGACATCGATCATCGGCGACGCGACTTTCGGGCCAGATCGCGACCATAAGGTGTCGTTGGTGGAATCACTGCACAGATTGGTTGTGAAACTACTGGCCCCGCGCAAGGAAGATCGCCCTAAGTCGGCTGAGGAAATCCGCACAGAGCTGGAAACCGCCCTGGCGGCATTGCCGCCGGACCCTGGCCCGCCACCCCATACAGAACCTTCCGTCACGCCGTTGCTTCCAACAGAGCGGGTCGCTCCTTCTGCACTGGGCGGTGTGTCGCCAGGGCTTACCCCTCATCGGCCTCGTTGGGTTTTTCCGTTATTCGGAATGGCCGCGTTGGCCGGACTCCTGGGGTTGGGTTTCTGGTGGATGCGCCCGGATGTTTCCCCACCGGTCGACACTTCAGCTCCCCTGGTCGAACTCGCCACGCCGAAACCGGCTGTACCCATTGTAGACGTAGAACCGGTCAATCCGCCGGAACCTATTGCCGCTACTGCTCCCCCCCGCCTAGAGATCGCAGAGCCGGCGCTGGATACATTGGAACCGGATAACCTGGAACCGGATACGCTGGAATCGGGATCTCCTCCACCCATTCCTGCCGACCCGGACACCTCTCCTCTGCTAACGCCGATTGCTGAGACATCGACGATGACGGCTCCCACTCTTCCGGTTGAACCCACCACACCGGGATCACCACGGGCGCAACCCTCCGCCCCACCGGGTCCCATACCGGTACCGGCGCCGACAGCGGCGAAACCGGCTCCTGTATCGAAGCCCACCCATCGGCCCTCCTCGACAGACGGCGTCTCACCTGTGGTTATACAAGCTCCTATCAGTACAGTGACGACCGTTTCTCCAGCCGTTGAGAGGCCTCCGCCAACCCTGCCGCCAATATCGCGTGATCCGTTGGGAGGGGGACGATTTGCACCAGAAATGGCGATTGTGCCTGCCGGCACGTTGATCCTGCCCAGCGTGAACGGTCAACCGGGGCGCACGGTGACGATCCAGCCGTTCGCGCTGGCTTCCCGACCGGTGACCTTTGCCGATTACGACCTGTTCGCGCGCCAGACTGACCGTTCACCCCCCTACGGTGGCGGTCTTCCCCGCGAAGAACGCGCCACCCACCCGGTGCGGTTCATCACCTGGTACGAAGCGTACGCCTACGTCGAGTGGTTGTCGCAACGAACCGGCCAACGATACCGCTTACCGAGCGAGACTGAATGGATTTATGCCGAGCAAGCGAACATAGGCGAGCGCGGAGCGATTCCCTGGGAATGGGTAGCGGATTGCGCGGGTAACGACTGTAACCGGCATCAGCGGCGTGGGAAGTCCGGACAGGACTCCCAGCCCGCCGATCGGGGGAATGAAGAGACCGGCTTTCGCATCGTGCGTGAGTTACAGGAACCGTAAGGATGCACCGCGCACTTCTGGCTGAACAAAAACCGGTTCAGGGCAAAGCAAAACCGTCAGCCAACAAGCTGGCGGGCGCGTTTTTGAATGAATAACTCAATCTCCTGGCCAAACGCGGGGTAGCCCTGAAGCAAAGCTGCAGCTCGCGGCCATTCCACGATCACTCGATCCACCAGGGTCCTGACCACATCGCCAAGATCCGCCTTGGCGCCCAGTGTTTCGTCAAGCCGCGAAAAGGTAGATATCCGCGCATCCTCGAAGCGTTTCGATCGTCCAAAATGCAGCGCCATCTCCTCGGGTCCCTCGACAGACGGACGGTAAATGAAGGTTGCCACCAGATCGTAAGCGGGAGCCAGCGTGGGTACGCGCGGATCGCGGTAAATCAGAGACCAGTTTTTCAAGTGGGCGTCCCCGTTGCCGATCAGGAGGTTGAACGCCAAGCGTCGTGCAAATTCGCGCAGCGCTTCAATATCATGGCCACGATACACCAATGCACCAACTGTCTCGAAGCCACCTCTATACTTGGCATCCGGATAAAACCCGCGCACCTGAGCCATATCTTCGATGTGAATCAGCTCGCGCCCCGGCCCACGGTCGAAACGCTTCACGGCAAATAAGTGATCTTGACCGGACCAAACGCGCTCGGGCAAAGACTCCACGTCGTCACGATGCACCAACTGGATCTCAGGCACATCGATATCGACCGCCTTGGCCAGCGTCATCATCGCCAGTTCGTTCTGTGGCACTCCCGGATAGGTTGGATCGGGTAGCTTAGCGATCCAGTCGCCCCGTTCCCCACGAGCTGGAATTACCAACCGATCGCCTCGCGCCCGCATGGAAAATTTGAGACCGACTCCCGCCAGCGAAAAGGACCACAGCGAGTCCATGGAACTTCTCTGCCGACCGTTCGCATCGCCACCGTCGCCCAAGTCCACTGGCACCATTTCGTCTGCGGCGAGCACGCGCACCGCACCAGGAAGATCGTGGCCGACTTGGGCCAGAAGTTCCATTTCCCGTTCGGTCGAGGTGCGACGCGCTTGGGCGATCCATTCCCGCAACCGTCCTTCGGGCAACAAATTCGAAAACCAGGGCGGAAGCCGCAGGTGACTGCGATGCCGCTCGCGAGGATTGTCTTCGAAGCGAAGACCCAATACGGGGCGGTTCGGATCGTCCCAATAGCCTTCCTCAAACACGAACCGTGTGACATCATCACGCCGGTGCAGGCGCCCGATAAGCCGATCGTAAAGATAGACGCAGAACTGTTCTTCAGATGAGCGCGTCATCGCGTTCCGTTTCCATGTTGTCGAGATCGAAGCTGTCCAGGGGAGGCGTGTCTTCGAGACAGGTCTCCGCCATCCGTTCGATAAAATCCGCGACCACCTGTTTTATCCGTCGTTGTCGACCCTCCAGGAAAGCCGTCTTATCCCCTTGCGCGAGCGCGTTGACCAACTCCACGTCGAGCGCATGGGAAGGGAACAGACCGCACTCCGCCACCGCTCTCCCCAAAGGCGGCGCGATGAGCAGATCGGCCACGGACATGGGCAATTCATCTTCCGCCTCCAGCACCAGGATACGGTTGGCTGCCCAAGCTCTTTGGTTTTCCGGTTCACGCGTCAAGATGCGTTGCGCTACCCGGGCGAGAGTCGCATCGGGTTGAATCGCCTCGATCAACTGTTGGCGATCGTAGGGTTGTCCGGTCAGCAGCGACCGTGGTTTGAGCGCCCAAAGCGCCGCAAGGACGATTCGGCTGGCCGCTGTACTGGTTTTGAACCCGGCCAAACTTGGGGACGGCAAAGTTTGATCGATGGGAGCACTGAGCAGTCGTTGAATAGCGCTTATCTCGTCATTGGCCGTGATGCGATTCGAAAGGTTACTGATGGCGTTCGTCCAACTGGAGGAGAATGGACCCGGCCCGATCAATGCCGCACGCCAGAACCACCGGCGCAAAAGAACGCCATTACGCGGACTCGGTTCCGGAAAATGCGCAAAGAACCGGGCCAGCACCACCAGAAGATAGCGGTAAGGCAAAAAAGCAAAGTGGGGTACGCCCGCTTCTTCTTGCAGGAACACAACAGCCCGCGACAACGCCCGTTCTCCTTGGCGATAGGCTTCCTCCGGCGTTTCGATTCCAAAATCACGGGGTTCGCGAGTGCGATTCGAGAACTCGACCCGGATGTCGCGGGTTATATTTCCTCCACGCCGCGCCAGCACGGCGTGCAATACCGTATCGTCGTCCACGATGCCAAAACCTCGGTCGTCGTGAATCGACTCCGCGATCTTTTGGAAATGGGAAAACGGCTCTACGCTGCTAGCCTGACCGGGATGCAAGGCCGAAAACACCTCGGCTCGACTGAGCCGCTTGCCGTAGTTATTCAGGCGGTCGAAGATGTCGCGCAAGACCGCTTCATCGTCCTGATCGACCAGGTAGGCGGGAACGTGGTACTCGCGGATGGCCCGCGTGACCCGCGAGGCTTCGTCCAGCTTTTCGCTGGCTTCCGGGTGATCCTTGGTGAACCAGCGAATCAACTGCTGGAGATCGAAAAGAGTAGCCAGAGGCACAATGTATCCATCTTCCTCTCGGCTCGGACGCACGAATCCCTTTCGGCGTAAGTCGTAGCTGAGCGCGAACCGTTCGTCTCGCGCGCCTTTTTCAGAGAGTGCGCTCGCCAGACTGGTCAGGCGCTGCTGGCCATCGACCACCCACCAACCTTCCTCGAACGCCCGGGCTTTTAAGCGCAATCCGCCCAGTTTGATCTCCGCAGCCGGCGCGGGCCGCTTCCAAAACAATAGATTGCCGATCGGATAGCCCTTGACAATGCTGTCAAACAACCGCCGCACATCTTCCCACTGCCAGCGCAACGGCCGCTGGAACTCCGGAATGCGGAGCCGCCCCTCAATTGCCGCAGCGACCAGATCGACCACAGTAAAGGTTCTTGCCGCTGATTGCGAAATGGATTGAGTCATGGTGGTCGCTGCCAAGGGTTAAGGCTTGATCTCATACACGGCTTCCACGAACGACCACTCGGTCTGACGGTTGAACCGGTCGCCGGTCCAGGGTTGCTGCAACCGCTCGGCCAGCGTTGTCAGATAGGTTTCCGGCCGGGCGATGACCTGCAAATCCTTGTGTCGGGCCAACAGATCGTCCAGCGACACCGGGTCTGCGCTGATCACCGCCAGCAGTCGACCCGGACCCAGCGGTTCTTGCGCGCGGAACAGAGAGCCATGATAGGCGTCGGGAATGGTGATGGGCCGGTTCGCATAAATCCGGTTCTGCTTTTTTGCTTTATCGCTATATCGATTCGGGAAAAGCTGGGTAACCTTGCCGTGCGCGTTCACATCCAACACCACCAGATAACCGGAGCGCGGGCTGGTCACCCGGAATTGCATGGCTTCCCCCTCGCGGAAAACGGCGCTCGGCAGGATCTCCAGCTTGGCCTGCAGCGGGTTGTCGTGGGCGAGCAATTCCGACGCCAGATCGGGAACGGGCAGCGGTTTTGCGCTGAAGGCAAAGACCGGTTGCCCCCGGTAGGCCGGGTCGACCTCCAGGGTGGGGGTCAATCCCAGGTTACAAGCCTTGCCGAGCCGCTGGCAATACGCCGCCGATTCCCGCAGAACATAATCCAGCAGTTCCGCGTAACTCACCTCACCATTGCCATTGCGGTCCGCCTTGCGGTCGCGTAGACCGGCCAGAAAACGTCGGGTAAATACCCCGCCAGGCGGATTCACTTCTTCCACCAAGGCCACCTGAGCAGGGGAGACCGCGCTCCACACCACCCGCTGGCGGTTGCCCTTTAACAAACTTTCCTCATTCCGGTGGCTCTTCATGGATTGACTGAAATCACTGGCCGAACGGCTGGCGACTGGATCCAATGTCTTGCGATCGCGGCGATTGGCGGGATCCAGCAAACCTCGGGTGATGGTCCCTGAGTGACAAGAATCGATGATGACGGTGGTGTCCCGGTCGACCAATCGAGTCAAGCGAGCATCCAGTTCATCATCGCTGATCATATTGCGATAGCCGCCTTGTTCATCCGGTTCGGTGTCCACGCTGACCAGTGTCTCATCATAGTGATCGTCTTCATCGCCATTGGTATCCGGCATCTGGTCGCCGTGGCCGCTGTAGTAGAACAAAACCCGATCACCCGGCTGGGTGCCCTTGATCAACCAATCCTCCAAGGCGCTCAGGATACCGGCGCGGGTCGCTTCGCCATCCAGAAGCACTTGAATTTGGTCGGGCCGGTAGCCCAGCGTGTCCAGCGCGAATTGACGCATGGCGCGTACATCGTTGCCGGAGCCCTCCAGGCGAGGGACCTTTAGATACTGATCAATGCCCACCAGCAAGGCGCGATCCGCGCCGATGGCGAGGCGCATCGTGAACCAGCCCAGGATTACGACCAGGATCAGGCCCAGCGGGCGCGGACCGTGTCGTTGCATGTTCGACTCCTTAACAAAAAATCAAGATAAAAGATCAAGAACCGTCGTTCGGTGCGGTGTACGTACCCAACACGCCCATTTGATACGTCCCCCAGTGGGCTTCCCGCAGGATGCGGCCCAGCGCTTCGGCTTTCGGCTGATCGTCTAGGCCACGCAATTGGGTATGGAAGGTAGCGAGTTCCTTCGGCGTGACCACCGCAACCACATGATCGGCGCCATACGGCGTAGTAACCTGGATTTGTTTCAGCGTGAAGGGTCGATCGATCGGTACGGTCTTCGGATCTTGGGGCAGTGGATAGAGGAATTGCACCGTGCCGTTCGCCGCCAGATTGAACAGGGTCAGAAAACCATGCCGGTGACCGTCGAGGGTCGCCGAAACCACGGTCCCTGCCCGATGCAGACTATCATTCGGCTCCAGCCGTAAACGCAGCGCGTGAGGGGCGCTCATGGCTTTGAGCGTCGCCAGCATGCGCCATTTGGCGACCACGCTCTGCAGCGCCTGGGCATCGGTCACTGTATAGGCGACGATATCGCCCGCGCCGCTGAGCACTTGCTGCTGACCCGCGTCCCAGATCAGATCCGGCGTTTGTTCTGCCGTGGCGAACGCCATGCCCGACGCCGGCGCCAACAACGCCTGGCGGGCGGTCTCCTCCAATCCCAGCACGCGCACGCGCAGCGTGGGCGGCGCTGGCCAGCGGTCGGCGGGTCGCTCCGCCGCCGGCAGAATCGCCCGGTCCGTATCGTCCAGTGGTTCGAACTTGGGATGCTGGCGGAATTCCGCGTACATGCGCACGGTTTCGTCCACATAACCGCGCAGTTCCTCGCGCGTCAGTTTGCGGTCCCGGTTGGCGTCCGCCGCGCCGCGCAATGCCTGGGCAAAGGCCCAGCTCAGCGCGCCGCGCGGTCGCCCCTCGATGACGAACTCCGGGGTGATTTCGTTCTCCCGGCTGGCGGCCAGGAAGGTCACGTTCGGCAGCAATTGGGCGTCGAGTGGCGGCCGACCGGCGGTCGCGACCGCTGGCGGCGGCAATTCGTCATCCTGAATCGGACCGTAGTCGCCGATGGTGCGGCTACCCAAGAAAGCGGCCCGAGGGTCGATAGAGCGGGTCAAGGTTCCCGAGTAGCACGCATCGGCGACAAAGATGATGTTGAGCGCGGAGGCATCGCGGAACCACCGGTTCAGATCATCATCCACGATGCGTTGACCATTGCCGGGCCGGATCTCCCGAAAGCCACTGAGCAATAAGGCTTCGTCCTTGCCATCGGCTTCACTGCCAGGCGCCCGCTCAGGCTCCTGGCCGCCATGACCGGCATAGGTGAAGATCAAAGTATCGCCGGGCTTGGCCTTGGCGACCTGCCGTTTCCAAGCCGCCTCGATGGCTTGGCGGGAGGCCTGCTCATTCAGCAGCAACACGATGTCCTTGACGCCGACGGCGGTCAGGGCGGCCTGGATGTCGCGGGCGTCGTTGACCGCCCCCTTCAACGGCGGCTTGTAGCGGTACTGGTCAATGCCCACCACCAACCCCAGCGTGGCCGCCGGCGCTGGCGCCGATGCCGGCAACGCCAACAACACGCCCAACAGGCCGCCCAGGAGTATGCCGTGGTTTCTGGATAGCGTAGTCATGCAGTGTTCCTCGATCGGGGGGGTGGATTATCAATGCCGACGCAGTTCTACCCGGCGGTTGAGTTGATACAGCTCGTCCTGAGAGTACGCCTGGGGATCATCCACGACCATCGGTTCCTGTTCACCTCGGCCTTCGGTGTGGATAGCGCCGGGATATTTTTTGCTGACCAGGAACTGCTTGACGGCCTCGGCCCGGCGTTGCGACAGGGCGAGGTTGTAGGCATCCGTGCCCCGGGCGTCCGTGTGACCGATCAAAATGATGTCCTGCGAACCCTTGCGGGACAGAAAGTCCAGCAGATCGGTGACGGCGGCCTGACCCTTGGCGTCGAACTCAGTCGAGTCATAGTAGAACGTGACCGGTAAGGCCACCTCTTCCACCCCGAAACCACGAATGCCCACGGCCGCCAGTCCGCCTGGCTCGCCGGTGGAGCGGCGGGTCGGGGTGGGCGGATAGCGGTCGGCCAGCAGGCGACTGCGTTCGGCTTTCCTGAAGATCGCGCCGATCACCGCGGGCGCGGGCGGTTCGGGCGTAACGTCCCGATCGGCGATGAGGTCCAGCGCCTCCTGGTAATCCAGGGTCGCCCGGTAATAATCTTTCTGGTCGTGGCGCACGTCGCCGCGCATGGCGAGCGCCTGCCACAATCGGGCGTAACTCAGAGTCTGGTCGAGTGATTCGGCGACCTTGGCGTTGGGGTCCCGCTGGAGCTGATCCTGAATTTGGCGCAGATGGGCTTTACCAACGCGCTCACCGAGTTTTGTCCGGAAGGCGTCATCACAATCCGTGGTGGTCTGCGCTTCCTGGTAGAGGATTTCCAGAGTAGCGAGATCGGCGTTTTTCGCTCGCTGATAGATCGCCGGGCAATCGGCCTGAACCGAACAACCAACAAGCGCCAAATTCAGCGGGAACAGCCATCGCATCATTTTGATCGACATCAGATTTTCTCCATGCTTATTAGGGAGATTGCGCACGCTTTGGCGCGAACTCCACCCGCAGCCGGCGGTCGGGCGGCAGGCGCAATCCGTGGCCGGCTAACAGCGTCGTCAGCGCCCGCGACGGTGGGTCAGGTAGCTGAACGTCGATGAACCAGCTTTCGGCCTGCTGGACCGGCTGAACCGCGACGCCCAAGTCCACCAGGGATTCCGCCAGGGCTTGCGCGGCGGCGGCGGGTGATTCGGTGCGGACGACCGGGGTTAAGTGAAAATGCTTGATCTTGGGTGGAGAAACGACCGCCGGCCCGGCATCGGGTAGCCGACTCGGCGGCCATAAGAGCGGAAGGAGGGTCATGCCGACCAGTCCCGCCGCCAACGCGGTCAACCAGACCGGACTCCGCCGGCGGCGGCGCGGGACCGGCGGAGCCGAGGGCCCTGCCCGCCGCAGCGCGAACAAGAGCTGCTCCCGGCTCCGGGCGAGAGGATCTGCATCGGACCCTTCGTCAACCGGTTGCGCGTGCTGTCTCAACACGGCCTGACGGAGGAGTTCCGCTTCCCGGCGGGTGCGGGAATGAGCGTCGGGCGCGGGCTGACCGGCCAACAAGGCCAGCCAGTCATCGTCATCCTGCTCAGGGGTACGTGGAAATTGGTTCGCCATTGGGAGATTGAACATCAGGGTTAAAGAATGGGTGCCGTGAAGCGTGAACGGCTCATAGCCTCCATCTAAAGATCATGACGGCGATTGTGGCCTCTTGTCAGGTTCGCCGCGAAAAAATTTTTGAGGTTTAAGACCCGTGATGACCTGACACCGAGGGTTTAGGTTCGTCTTTACTAGAGTATTAGCGTTAACTTTGCGAATTGAAGACGAGGGGTTAGTCCATCAGGAGGCAAGCGGATGGTGATTGAAACGTTATATGCGCGACGCCGGTCCACGCGTTGGCGCTGGGGGTGGCTGTGGTGGCTGTTACTCTGGCCGATGCTGGCGCTGGCCGAACCGCGCACGGCGCTGGTGGTGGGCAATGCCCGCTATGAGAACAACCCGCTGCGTAACCCGGTCAACGACGCGCGTGATTTGGCCGAAGCGTTGCGGGCAGTGGGTTTCGAGGTCCTCCAGAAGGAAAACCTCAACCAGCGGGAATTCAAGCAGATCATCAGTGATTTTGCGCGCCGACTCAAGGAGCGGGGTGGTGTCGGGTTGTTCTACTACTCCGGGCATGGCGTGCAAGTGGCCGGAGAGAACTATCTGATCCCGGTCGACGCCGCTATTCACAGCGAAGCCGATGTGAAATTCGAAGCGGTCGATGCCGGACAAGTGTTGAGCAACATGAAGCAGGCCGGCAATGGCTTGAACATCGTGGTGCTGGATGCCTGTCGGGACAATCCCTACCGGGGCTGGTATCGCGGGGACGGCCACAAAGGTCTGGTGCGCATGGATGCACCCACTGGGAGCATCATCGCTTACGCCACGGCGCCGGGGACGGTAGCGGCGGACGGCACGGGTCGCAACAGCCCGTACACGGCGCAGTTGTTGCGAGCGATGCGCATGCCGGGTATCGGGATCGAACAGTTGCTGAAGCGCGTGCGCATCCAGGTCGCCAAGGCCACGGGCAACCGGCAAGTGCCGTGGGAATCGTCCTCGCTGATGGGAGATTTTTTCTTTGTACCCTCGTCGGGTGATTCGCCGCCGCCGGCGGTGGCCCAAGCGAGCGTGCCGAGTCCGTTCCGGCCCGTGATACCTGACGAAGCGCCGGCGGCGGGCAGTCGTCCGGCAGCGGGTTATGAATTCCGGGATACGCTGAGCGATGGCACGCGAGGGCCGAAGATGGTGGTGATCCCGGCGGGGGACTTCTGGATGGGATCGCCGGACCATGAACCAGGCCGAGACGACGATGAACGACGGCATCGGGTGAAGATTGAGCGGCTATTTGCCTTGGGCCAGACGGAAGTGACGGTGGGGGAATTCAAACGGTTTGTGGAAGCGACGGGCTACCGGACGGACGCCGAGCGTGACGTGGGCGCGAAGGGTTGCCGTGCCTGGAGCGCTAAAGACGGTAAATGGGACTGGCGGGCGGGCCTGAGCTGGCGCGATGCGGGCTACCCGCAGAGCGACGCGCATCCGGTGGTGTGCGTCAGTTGGAACGACGCGCAACGGTACGTGGCGTGGTTATCGGAGCGAACGGGCCAGGCGTACCGGTTGCCGAGTGAAGCGGAATGGGAGTATGCGGCGCGGGCGGGGACGACGAGTGCGCGGTACTGGGGGGACGATCCGGAACAGGCGTGCCGGTATGCCAATGGCGCTGATCAAACGGAGGGGCCGGACGGGCTTACCTGGACCGAAAAGCATGAATGCAAGGATGGTTACTGGTATTCGGCGCCGGTGGGTTCGTTTCGACCGAATGATTGGAAGCTGTACGATGTGCTAGGGAACGTGTGGGAATGGACCTGTTCGGCGTATGCCAAGGACTATGATGGCTCGGAGGCAAAATGCGCCAACAAAGGTACAACAGGCTATCTGGTGTTGCGTGGCGGTGCCTGGGGCGACTCTCCCGCGTGGGTGCGTTCCGCCAGCCGCTACAGGGGCCACCCGACCAACCGCGACGACGACCTGGGGTTCCGTCTCGCCAGATCATTATAACCCTTTGCTCTTTATTCTTTGACCCTTTATCGCCCGCGAAGCGGGCGTTCTTTTCCGCGCATTTTTTGGGGAGAGTTATCCACAATAGATTCCATCGGCTGGCAAAATCATTCTCCTATTTCATCATTCGAAACGAAGGCACCGCCAGATGCGTCCTCTCTCCCTTCCTATCGTGTTCACCTTGATCATCGTTGCTGGCGTCTTCCTGCTGGGCCGCCAGTTGGGTGCGATCTACCAGGAACCGCTGGCCGCCACGGCTGAACCGGCCCGCTTTCCCGCTGCGCTGGCTGGCGCGCAGGTTCGCGTGCCCAAGGAAGCCGGTTTCCATCTCATCCCCCTGAATGAAGGCATGCTGCTGGTTGAAGGTCCCCATCGCCGCGTCGGGCAAGCCGACGTCTCGCTCTGCGACCAACGCGCCCGTTCCGACCCGGACAGCCCCTTGATCCCTCTCTACATCGGCTGGGACTGGACCCGAATCCGCGAAGTGATCGACGCCAATCTTGCTCAGGTTCCCCCACGCCCCGCCGCCTTCAACCTGAAAAACCCTTTGCTGGACGACGGTCCCGGCGGTGTGGACGCCCCCGCGGTGGTGTTGGACACCTTGCCGCCCGGCGCGGCGCTGCGGCCGGTCAACACGGCGGAAAGTCACCTGCAACTGACCCTGCGCGATAGCCGGCCGCTGAGCGGACTGTCTGACCTCACCGCCCAACTCCAACCCGGCGGAACACCCACCCTGCGCTTTCGACACGACGCCTGGTTGCTCTGGGACGCCGACGCGGCGCCCGGCCCTTGGCGACAGGCCCTGCGCGTCCAACGCCTGGCCAGTGCCCACTGCGCATTGGGCCGTATCCGGGCCACGGTCTATGGTCCTCCGGACACGCCGCCATCGGATTCAACCGCACGGCCGCTGCGATTCTACGCCCAGAAAGAGCCGGTGCTCACCTTCTCACTGGCCCCGGGCGATTACACCGTACCCGCCGGACCACCGCCGACGCAAGAAGACGCCGATCTGTTCGCCGCCGCCACCGCCGCCGGATTGATCCGCCTGGACACGAACGGCCAAATCAGCGTAGCGCCCCCCGATCTCCCTCGTTGGCGCTCGTTCGCCGATGCGCATCCCGAGCGACTGATCACCGACCCGGGTGACCCTTGGCTGGCCTTACCATGGGACGACACCACCCAAGCAACCCATCGTCTGCTGTACCGCTCCCCTTCAGGGCGCTACCTGCGCCAGCAAATCGAGATCTTCAATACCCGGCGCTGGTTGGCCGCGTTGCGGTTGCACCCTGAAGAAACCGCCCGCCCGATCGGCGCTGGACCCTGGCAAGCCGAGCGGCAAGGGATGCTGCTGCCTTTGACCACCACCATGCCGCTCCTGGCCGGGGGCCTGTTTGCTGAGGCGCCCCAAGGCTGGGAACCCTGGCAACGGGTAGAACGCTGGCCCAACGGCGCTGACACCACGACGCCCCTGCATTTCACCCTGCCCTTGCGCCCACGTCCAACCGCGCAGCGCCTGGAGCTGCTGGTAGTCGGCCGCGCGATCCACATCGGCGGGGCCAAGGTCCTGAGCGCCGAACCCCGCTGCTTGGGCATCTCATCCTGTCGCGGACTCGCCGTGCTGGCCTACCGGTTGCGCCTGGAAGCGCCATCGAACACCACGCAACTGATCGTGCAGGTTCAACCCCTGCCGCCCGAGGTCACCCCCGCGCTCTTTCGCCACGACTTCGCCCATATCCATCTGACCGATGGTCAACTCCACTGGCAAACGCTCACCCCGGCTGCCCGCGAACAACGTGGCGACCAACACGCGCGCGTCACGCTGCGCGACCACGCCGACGGACTGTTGTGGGAGGCCGCCGGCCCGACCGAGACCGCTTGGACGCTGGGCCTGGGGGCGCTGGTCGGCTTACACCCGCTCCATCAGACCGCCGTCGCCGGCGCGTTGGCGCGATTGGGCGCGTACGGCATCGACGCGGTGGAAGCCCGGTTGACGTTGGACAGTACGCTCCAACAGCGGGCGCGAACGGCCTTGCTCGAACAACTGCCGGCGGTCAGCGCCCGCTTCGGCGCTCGCGACCCCTACCGAACCCGCCGCTTCGCCAGCCTGGTGGTGCTGGACGCCGATCAGGGGGATATTCTCGCCGCCGTCAGCTTACCCGAACCCCCTCGGGAGGTCGCCTGGTCCGACCTGTCCCGCTTCGCCGCCGCCCAGCCACGCCGTGGTCCGCTGAGCTGGTGGGCCTGGCAGCACGACGGCAGCGGCCTGCACATTCCGGGTTCCACCTTCAAACTGATTTCAGCACTCACGCTGGAACGTAGCGCTCCGGAGCGTCCCGAGCTGGATACCTTGCTGTCCGGACTGGACCCGCCCGCCATCGCACGGCAACCGCTGGCCCGGCGCTATGATTTCGGGGTGCAGGATGCCTGCTACCCGGCCCATGAACCGCACTGTCAGCACAGTCGCTATACGCCCGCGCAACAACGCGCCGGGGGTGGGGTAGTCCATAATTTCGCCAGCGGCGGTCACTACGAAACCCTGGCTAATCAGGTTCGTCGCTACGGCGACCCACGCTACGGCCTGGCGCAAGCCCTGCGAGATTCCCTGAACACTTGGTTTGCCTGGCTGGTGGAAACCACCGACGCCACGTTGCTGGAAGATCCTCAAGCGGCAGGCTTGCCCCATGCCCGCGCCCTGACGCCGGCCGCCTTGGAGCGAGTCCGACCGCTGGCGGCCGTGACCGCAGCCTTGGGATTCGGCGCCAAAACACGGCTGGACGGCGGCCTGCTGCCGATCGACCGTTTACCTTCAGGTAACCTGTTGCTTGCCACCGCCTCCCAGCTCGACCCCCTCACCTCCCGCCATCAGGTCCGCTTGGCAGCCCTGGGGTTCCGCATGCAAGTCACCCCTTTGCAGATGGCCCAGGTGGCGGCATCAATCGCCACCGAACGGCGGGTCCAGCCACGCCTGCTGCTGGCGTTGAACGGCCAGACAGCGGCAGAGCCAGACTTTCCCGCCCTGAACATAACCACGTCCCGCATCCGCCAGGGCATGCAGCGGGTACCCGAGGATGGCACGGCTCAGCAGGCTTTCAAGGGCCGGCGATTCGATAACCTGCGCCCGAAGCTGTATGCCAAGACCGGCACGGCCGATCTCAGTTTGCAGGGCGATATCAATAACGCCTGGCTGGTGGGTTGGGTGGAACCCGGTGGTCTTCCGGGCGAACAGCGGCGACTGGCCTTTGCTTGCCTGATCAGCCACACCGAGGGTACGGGCGGATTGGAATGCGGTTCAGCCATGGCCCGCTTCTTCGCGGCATGGGCAGAAACAGAAAACAAGGAGCAGCCCTAAAGACAACCGCCCCGAGGACCGTCACTCACCGCTCTGGGCAACCGAACGTAACCCTTTCATCCGTTCAGTCCTCGCTGAAACAATGCGGACAAAAGCATTGCAAATACTCTGCTTGCCAGCGCTTGCGCCAATAGGATACATACTCGCGGGTCGCGCCGGGTTTTCGGTCCAGAAAGACCGCCAAATCTTGAGGACTCCAGCCCTCGAGAATCACCAGCTCCAACGCAGTGCCCGGCTCGGGATGGTCGGCTTGAAAGGCCTGCAAGGCGGCGAGGACGCCTTGCAGGGTCGCCTCCGGCAGGAGGTCCCCTGGCACATGCTCTTCCCAAGGTGAAGACGTCGTCGCCTCGCCATCGGACGGGCTCGGTGTTTGCGCAGGGCCAGATTCAAAGGGATGGCGGCGGCGGTAATCAATGGCGCAACGGTGAAGGATTTTGTACAACCAAGGTTTGGGTTTGTCCGGCGCCTCGAAGACCCGTCCTCTGAGCGAGATCAGCCGCAGAAAAGTCTCTTGTAGAATATTTTCGCATTCTTCATGAGAAAAGCGCAGCCGATGACGGCGGAGGCACCGATAAAAAGTACCGGCATATCGTTCATAGAGCGCAACAATCGCAGTATCGGCCGGTGGCCCTCCCTGCTGAATGCACTTGAGACATTGATGATCGTCCACAGGAGGCTAATCCGTGATGAAGGGATGACTTTTGTGTTTTGGTTTTTTTGGAAACTTAACATTGTCATAATGTAACTTCAATCAACATCCCTACGGCGGATCACGGTACAAACATTTATGCTCCCCACGGCGTCTCGTGTTCTCTCCCACATCTGGTGCGCGTTGTTGAATCGTGACCTTTCACCGGCAACCTGGCGCGCGTTGTCGCTGGGCCTGGTTTGGTTGCTCCTGCTGTTCGGTGGACTATGGACCGTTCATCGCGCCCCCGAATGGTTGGAACCGCGCCAGGTACGCATTGAACTGCCGCTGGGGCACAGCGTGATTCTGGGCCATAATCGTGCGCAGCGCCGGGACGATCTGTGGTCCCCGGATGCGGAGGCCGAACACATCCGGCTCTTGCGGACGCCGGCGGGTGATTGGCGGCTGGAAAACGTCGCCGCGCACAAAAAAGTGCTTTGGACACCCCACGGCGCGGAGGAGGACCGTTGGGTTCGCGAATGGCCCTTGGCCCCGGGCGGGCAGTTCAGCGTGGGCGAACACCCTTTCACAGTCGTCACCGTCACACCCAGCGGTCTGACGCTCCAGTCAGCCGATCAAACATGGCGTTATGACGGGATCTCCCTTACGCAGCAGGGCCAACCGTTGCCGCCCTGCGAGGCGAGCGGTTTCGAGGCATTGCTCAGCTTATTGCCTGCTTGGCTGCGGGATTCGCGGCCGCTGCGTTTAGGGGGAGGCGTCCAGTGCGCTACCCGGCTCGGCTTGCGCGGTGTGATGCCTGACCAGGCGCTGATCGTCCCTACGGCCACCGGTTATGCCCTGCGTCCCGGCCCCACCGCGTCACCAGATGCATCGCCCGTGATGGTCAATGACGCTACGCAAGGGCGCATCCCCTTGCAGACCTTGACGGTACCCCTGGCGGCCGGCGATCAACTGATCATCGGCCATACACACTATCGCGTCACGCAAACCGTAGGCGCCCTGATCCTGACGGTGACCGCCCACGGGCAGCGCTGGCCAGCCCATGCGCCTCGACCCGACGCGCTGCCGGTCGTGCAGGCGACCTTGACGCCGTTCGTGTTTCACGGACCGAATGGACCGATGCTGTTGGCCCTGATCGCGCCTTGGAGTCTCGGCTTGCTGGCCCTGCTCCTACCGTGGATTCCCGGTTGGTTTTGGGTGCGAAGCCGCTGGCAAAGCCGATGGCGCTCTAAACCCGCATGGCCCGTCTGGCCAAGCCTACTGCTGTGTGGCTCCCTCGCCAGTGGGGCGCTGGCCTCCTTTTTCTGGGGTGAGAACGAAACGATTGGGTGGCCCTACGCTCTGGCCTGGCTTGCGCTGGGGGGATTGTCATGGGTAGCCGCGCAGCGCACCGCTTGGAGCGCCCTCTTGGTAGGACTGCTGACCGGGCTATTGGGCTGGGGATTGATCGCTCAGTTGCAACTGGGCCTCGGCGCGGACGAACCTTCCTGGCTGCGTTACGGCGCTAAAACAGCCGCACTCACTGGGACCCTGGGCGGACTGCTGTTGGCCGGGTGGTGCTTCTGGCGCGGCTTTCGTCCGAATTGGCTTGAAAGCAGGTGGGTGCGTTGGGTGATTCCGGCGCTGGCGGGCCTGTCGCTCATCGCTCTGGGGTACCAGATGGTAGCCGGTGACGAGGGCGGCTTAGGGTTCATCCAGCCGGTTGAATTAGTCAAAGTGGTATTGGTCGCGGCCACGGCAGCGGCCCTGGCGCAGCGCTTCGGCTTGCATGGCTGGGATTACACCCTGTCAAAAGCGGCGATTTGGTGGCGCTATCTGTGGCCGATCCTGCTGGTCGTCGGGCTGGTGCTCTTCGCCCTGGCCTTTCTCCACGATTTCTCCCCGGTGGTCTTGTTGGTCGTCGGTGCGCTGGTATTGACTTGGGCCTACGTGCGCATTCACCCGGATCGGCTTTGGCGACAAGGGGGGCAAGGCGCTCTGGTCGTGGGCCTGGGGGTACTGGTTTGGGCGATCGTGCAACTGCATCAACATCCCGAGCGGTTTCCCGCTGGATTACAGAGCGACCGCATCCAGGTTTGGGCCACCCCGGAGCGTTATCCACATGCCGGCTATCAGCTACGCCAAGCCCTCACCGCCATTCGCACCGGAGGTTGGTGGGGCGTCCAGGCCGGTTCGCTGCCGGGCCATGCAGACCCCGGTCGAAACGGCCGCGTCATGGCGGTTCCCGCCGTGCAGGATGATTTCGCGCCCGCTTTTTTTCTGCATCGTTATGGCGGCGTGAGTGGTTTAATCCTGCTCGCTGCCCAACTGCTGCTCGTGCTGACACTGTTACGCATCGGTGTGCGCGCCTTGGATTGGACGCAAGAAAACAATTACCGGTTACAGACCTTGGGGGGATTCGCCTACTTCGCGCTCTTTGGCAGCGCTGGCCTGCTGGCGGCCCATTTCCTGGTGTCCTGGGGAACCAACCTGGGGTTTCTACCGGTCATGGGGCAGCCCATGCCGTTGCTGTCGGCTGCCGGCAGTCATTTGCTCCTGTTCGTAGGACCAACAATCGCCTTTGCACTGGCTCTGGAGGAGCAACGCCCCGATGGGTGCTAACCCGGCCGCTATCACCGATTACGTGGTGAGCATCACCCGAAACGGTTTGGATGACGTTTTCAACGCTGAAGATCTTTGGGAACGCGCCAAGCGGCGAGGTCTCCCGAACGCCTTTCTTAGAGAGGCGCTGGTTCGCCATCCGCGGACCCAGCGCAGTCGCCATCGTCCGGAAACGTACTTCTATCATGTGATCGTGCGGATCCCGCAAGCGGATTATGATCGCGACGAACGAGTGGACGACGGTTTCCACCGGGGCGCGTTGACCGGTGATTTGGTGGAGTTGCATCACCAAAAACTGGGGCAATACGTTCCAGAAGGCGAAACGGTTCGTTATCGCATCGAAGCAGATCCAACGTTGGCCCATGGTCAAGTGCGCTTTCTGTTCGGTCGCGCCATTTACCTGCCCGGTGATGAAGAGTCCCCGGCCTACTGGCTGTATCAACACAGCGAGATGGAAAACAAGAAGCTGGGTGTAGTCTATCCTCACCAGCGTCTGACCTTATTGAACGGTGATCCCAATACCAGCACCTATCCGGTGCCGGATTGGCCCTTCTCCGCGAGCGCATCGGTGTTGTTAATTATGAAACCGGAACAGGCGCCGATGGTCTGCGCCGAGCCCAATGGCTGCTTAACGATCGAGCCGGACAATGCGCACACAACCCAAATTAGGGATGCTCACGGTAATCGGCTATGCGTGCGCATCAACCCGACACCGCTCCAGTCCGACCATGCTCCAACATGGACGCCCGGAGGAGGACCCCGATCCTCGACCCCACTCTACTTGCAGATAGTGGGCATCGCGTTACAGCGACTGTCTCTTCATGCCAAGGCTGGCTTGCAACACTGGCGGCTGGCCTTTGATCAACACGGGGCACTGGTCCGTTGCCAGGATTCGAAGGCGATAGTCGAGCTACAAATCGACAGTGACGATCAACTCTGGAGTGAAGTGGACGGTAATCGCACCCGCTTGACGTTGCCGATGATGTGGCATCCTCACGAGGGTTGGAGTCTGGAATTGGGCGTTGCATCCGAAAGCTGGAGCACGCATTACTGCGGATGGGTGCGTCTCCCCCAGCCGCTGTCGCTTCCCGTACCGACCGGTCGGTGGTTCTGTTTCGGACGAGGCAGCGATGCTGATCTGGCTCCTGGCTTACTGGATGATCCAGACGCCCTGACTGGAAATACTCCTCAGCCGGTTCAGCCCGAGCAGCTCATGCTGTCGCGACGGCATGTGAGTTTACGGCGGGATGCAAGCAGTTGGCAGCTCCGCTTGGAGAGTACAACATGGCCGGTGTATCAACTGAATCCGCCTGATCAGTCGGTTCAGGTACAGGCGATCACTGATCGTGGCCAGGAGTTAGCCATCGAACGCGGCGCCTGGCTGGTCGTGGGAGGGTATATATTGGAGTTAGGGTAAGAAACATAATGGGATGATCCGCTCCCTCAACAGGCCCAAAGGGGCGCTGTTGCAAAGAATGATCGAGATCAGAAGTTTGCCGACGGAATCTTGATGTTAAGCGGCATAAAGACCGAAGTTCCGATGAATCAGGCGGATTTCACCCAGTATTCCAGTTTCGTAACACCACGGGGTAGCTTGGCCTTTGCGCAAGGCGCGCATGACCTCAAATCCCTTGAGAGTGGCGTAAGCGGTTTTCATGGTCTTGAAGCCGAGCGTTGGCTTGATGAGCCGCTTCAACTTGCCGTGATCGGCTTCGATGAGGTTGTTGAGGTATTTGACTTGACGGTGCGCAGTGTCGGCCGGGCATTGACCCTCGGCCTTGAGGGCGCTGATGGCGACCGTATAGGCCGCTGCTTTGTCGGTATTTATGGTCCTCGATTTTTCCCCGTCTTTGGGGTTTAGGGAGCAGTGGATACTGCTGGCGAATTCGATGTGGGGGATCCTAAGCCGCTCCTGCCAGGGGTGCCAAGGAAGCGAAGGCGGATCGCCGGGTTTTGGCCCAGGGACGTTCGGCCAGCCAGGCGTCCACTCGTGCGACATTCACAGCGATGACCGTAAATATGTGTTGAAGTTGGGTCTTGGCTAACCCGATAGAGCGACATCGGCGCAGGCCAAAGGCGCTGTCAATTTGCGGCGTAATGGCGCCAGCGATTTGCGGCGTAATGGCGCCACCACAACGGGCTGAAATCAGGGGTTCGAACGGACCTCAAGAATGGCTGTTTTTTCCACCTTTCGCAACCGGCGCGGGAGCCGGTTGCGATAGGGGTTTGGGACTGCGGTAACTCTCGCCATCGAGGACCAGGCGATACGCGCCATGTCGCAGCCGATCCAGGGTAGCCGCGCCCAGCATTTTGTTGGCGGGGAACGCATCGCCCCATTCACCGAAGTCCAGATTACTGGTGAGCAGCGTCGCGGTCCGCTCATAGCGTTCGGCGACCAGGTCATGGAAGGTCTCGTCCTCGGGGGGACGTAATGGCTTGAGACCGAAATCATCGATGATGGGGTTTGGGGATCAATGGAACAGAAAACCGGGATAAGCACTGATAAGTGCTAATATATGTTTGATTATCGGTCTTTAATTTTTGATCTATAGGCACCTTACGGCTGACCGTGGTCCTGATCTTCGCCTCCCAAACCGATCCCATCATCGGGCGCTGGCTGCAGGGAGGACTTATCACCATCCTGATTCAGGTCTACTGCAGTTCGTCCTTGGTCTTCAGCCTCATAGACTGTTCGAGGTGGCGGCCAAGGCCCGGTAAAGCGTGGCCCGGTGGACCTTGAGTAGTTTGGCCACTACCGGGATCGAACGGCCCTCCCCGATCAGTCGCTCGGCAAGCAGCAGCTGATCGCCGGTCAGCTTGGCGGGGCGCCCGAAGCGAACGCCCCGCGCCCGGGCGGCCCCGCGCCCCGATCGAGTCCGTTCGTGGATTAATTCTCGTTCGAACTCCGCGATCCCGGCAAAGACGGTCAGGACCATCCGACCTGCCGGCGACGTCGTATCGGCCCAAGGTTCATGGAGCGAACGAAGGCCGGCTTCAACCCCCTTGAGCTGCTCGGCGATTTCCAAGAGGTCCCGCGTCGAGCGGGCCAGTCGATCGAGGCGAGAGACCACCACCACATCCCCGGCCCGGAGCTGGTCCAGCAAGCGGTTGAGTTCCGGACGCGCCCGCTGCGCGCCCGAAAGCTTCTCCTCGTAAATGCGTTCGCAGCCGGCTCCTTTCAAGGCGACTTGCTGCAGGGTGAGATGTTGGTCCTCGGTGGATACTCGGGCGTAGCCGATGAGCATGGACAACCACTGTGTTGCAAAGATCATCGCAAAATAGTTTAGTTTCGCGACTGACTTTTGCAACCTGTGCGGGGCCGGCAAAACCCTGCTCTTTCCAACCGTTCCTGAACCTTGCTGCCGGTGTCGCGAAACTTACGAGTTTTGCGACGGAAACGGCCAGTTGAGAGCCTTACACCGGTTTTCTGTTCCATTGATCCCCAGACCCCTTAAAGAGAATTCAATACATATAAATGGTACATATCAGTGTTCGGCTCCACAAGAACCCTCGAAGAGCCAAGATTTTTTCACCCATTTCGGTTTTCCAGAGATCTTCGAACGTTGCAGCCTCCCGAGAATTGACCCCACCGTCAGATTCCGCGAGTAGCTTTTGAATCGCCAATAAGCTTGATATTCCGGATTTTTTAGCCCAACCAGCAGCGAACATAAACATCAAAAGCATCCCGTAGTTCACCCAAGGAATAAGCAATGCCAGCAGCCAAGCCAGATGGATTCCCAAATCCCTGCGTCGGCGAACCGCAGCACTCAAAAAAAGATACAGAGCGGCTAGTGACACGGGAACGAGCAAAGCATCTACTTGCTGATCAGATAGTCCACTGGCCTTGCCGACCCCGAGGGCCACAAGAATAATGAACGCAACCAAAATAAAGTGACCGAGAAACTCGAGTCTCCCCATTTGCCCACGAAATGAAAATAAATAAGCAATTATCGCCATTCCTTATCTAAGAGAATTCAAACCACACAGCTGTGGAAACCCGGATTAACCTCTGATTAATTCATCGATTATTCCTCCACTTTATTGCTAAGATATAAAAAAAACTATTGACAAGACCACAAGAATGCCAGGCCAAACGCGTAGTGGAATGGAGAAAAGTGATGAATGGCTACCGAGCCAATTTCTGAGGCCGTACACGGTAAAATCCGCAGCTTCTTTTGCTGAAAAAAATAGAGATTATTATTGTCACCAATAAATTTTTCTAAGGACATATAAATAGCGAATATAAAGCCGATTAGGTGACATTTTCCAGTCCACAAAATCATGGTAGGCGCCTCACGATAGATTGTTAGCTACAGTACTTAATTGCGATAAACACGATAAGCTGATATTAAGTTTGTTCACTTTCTAATGCACCTTGAACTTGAACAAGCGTTGCACTCTTGAAAAAGATGATCGCTAAAATTACATAGGATATAATATCCGTGAGCATTCCCAATAAAACAAGAATGACAACAGCCGTCATCATACCTGTGGCTATTGCCAGATATGAAAATGGTTTGAGGTATCCAAATAAATTATCTTTACAATTCAGAAGCTTTATTCCAAAAACAACATATATTACGCCGAAAGGGATCAACAGAATCAATGCGCCAACACCGATCATTTCTTGCACCCCTTTGAATGGGAGAGTGATAACGCTTATTGCCGTAATAACAATAGTAATCCAAATCATGAATATGATGTATTTGTCCACTTCATAAAAATTTGCTTTTTGGTTAAGCACGCGCTTGAGCGTCAAAAAAACATAGGCGTACATAACAGCATGAGTGGTACTAAATAGTGCCTCCAAATAAAGTATTGCAGCGCTCTTATCTTCAACCATTCCCGATATGAATCCGAGCACAAGCATCGGCAGGGCGAGCACGGCGGAAACAATCGAAAGCCATCCGGCAAGTTTCAAGTTTTTTTCTTCCAACATGATGTGCTCCAGAATTGCTGAACCTAACGCGGCTTTCAGCCGTTCTCAATCTTGCGTTATGACGGTCATATGTTCTCTGAACGTCTATGTATTGTTCCGAGACTGATTATCGAAAAGCGCGATTAATCTCATTTCTCAAACGAGGATCCTCCAGAAAAATTTTTTTCAGCATATCGACACAGGACAGAGAGGGTTCCATAGGCCAATTTTTCAATGTGGCACCAACGGACTGGAGGAGATCCACAGTTCTGCTGTCAACCAGTACTCCTGTGTTGTCACCGATCTCATCCGAACCTCGAGGGCTGCACGATGGGCCGCGTGTCATCATCACCGACCCACGCGAGCGTGACGGCGTCGCCCGCAAGAGTCCGCACGGCCAACGACCGATTAATGGGGGTGAGAGTGCGGGCGGTCCACCTGCATCTGGGTCGGGATCATCCAATGGCTGAAGAAATCCGCCTGGCTGACTTCCCGATGCGCAGCATGAACGGCTAGTCACCGTAAGTGGCTTTGATTTTGTTGATATACGCTTGCCGGTTGCCGGACAGCGTCCACTTATCTTCCGAAAAATTGTCGCAGCGCAGGTAAACAACATCATCCGGCAATAGCAGCCAGTTGCCTTGCAGTTCTATCCAGCCCACCTCTAGCGCCTCACCGGGTTGAATGGCAGCGGTGAGGAAAATGGGGCCGTAGTGGGTCCGGTTGTGCAGGTTGGATTTTCCTTCCACTGCGAAGTAACAGTTGCGCAACGTGACCGGATATTGGTTTTGAAATGCGACTACCTGCCCCAAGTCCACGAGGGAAGGCCGGGTCGAGGCGTAAACGCCTCCATAATTAAACCGTTCCCGTGCGTCCGTAAGGGAAGGGGTCAGCGCCAGGGAAGTCGTCAGGGCCAGTACTGCGATCGATAACGGCCTGTTCATATTCATCACCTTTTGTCACTCTGTGGAATCACCTAGCGGTGAGTTCAATCCCGTTTGCGGACAGGTTGCTTCCTGGGCCAGTGCGCCAAGTCTTATTAATAGGGACGGACGGAAGAGGGAAGGATTGTCGTAGACTTTTTAACTTTTTTGCCGATGGGTGATGCCTTCAATCTCCCCGGTGACGAAGGGGGCTCAGAACAAGGGATGAGTGGGGGCGCGAGTGACAGTGAGATCGAGCACACCGGCCTCCAACACCCGGCGCAGTCGGGGTCAGAATCTGTTCCTGATCGTTCTGGCGATTTGTGCCGACAAAGCTGCAAAACAAGGGCTGAAGGACGTGTGCGTCGTCTGGGTGGACGGCTGGAGCGGCTTTTTCGAAGCGATCCAGGTCTATCCGCGTGCTCAGGTACCCCGGCGCCATCGGGCATCAGGTGCGCAACACGCGGCGCTCGGTCGCCGACAAAGACGGCCGGCCGGTGGCCGTCAACGTCACATGGATTGATCACGCGACCCTCGTCACCGAGGTGGAACGGACCTTGAAAGTCTTTGCCAGACGTTGGGCGGGCCCGTATCCCTTACTCAGCCGATTTGAGTTACGCCACTGGGAACACGATGACGGCGTTCGACAACTCCCCAGGCCTCCGGCGGGTGAGCGACACCCTCCACGCCATCGAGTTGCGCAATTGCACAGTACGCTGGCCAATATTGTTGTAGTCAAGTGCGTGCCGAAATTTTAAATCCTATTCCGGATGCGCCACCCAGATCTCGTGCAGATGGCCTGCCTGTACCCAAGCCGCCCAACGTGGGCCGTAAGACCAGATTTCACCGCCGGTCACCACTTGTTTGGCAAGGGGGGTACCGCAGCGCGCCTGCAACCGGGCGACGTCATCGAGCGCCGGACCGCGTAACGTCACCATTTCCACATAGCCGTCCAGATTCAGCACGGTGGTCCCAGACGACGGATCGCGGTAGACATGGCCGTTCATTCCGCGTTGTTCCCAATCGAATGGGAGATCCCACCAATCAGCGAAGTATCGTTTCGCGGAGCTGGATTGTTCCAGCAGGTCGGTACCGATGGCCACCGGTAGCGCCCAAGGGAGCGTGTCCTCCTGGCAGGGATGTTTGATCGGCTGGGTTTGACAGACCGCGTGATCCGGAAGCCGCTTGCACAGGACGCGGCGTTGGGGGGGAGCCAGCTCGGCGGCGCGTTCGGCCAGGGCGCTCCATGCCGCCAGCGCCTGGCCGCTGCGGTCCCGTTCATCGAGGATCTGTGCCCGATTGAACAGACTACAAACCCCGGCGTTGGGCCGCGCGGTCAAGGTGTCCAGTTCCTTGAGGGCGTAGGACCACATGTCGGTCGATAACCCGTCGCGATACAACACGATGGCCCGGATCAGGTTGACATCCTCCCGTTGCGGCGCCTGTTTGCGCGCGTCCTCGATCATGGCGCGAGCCTGGTAGATCTCATCGAGATACAGATAAGCGATCGTCAGATTGAGCCGAGCAGGTAGATATTCGCGGTCCATCTCTACAGCTTGTTTTAGCGCCGCCACGGCCTGTTCCAGATACTCGCGCGCGATGGGTGATAATCCCTCGTCCGCCGGTTCGCCCCGCCGCATCGCCAGACGGCTGGCCCGGGTTTCGGTATCCAGCACAGTGGGTAAACAGAAGTGCGAAGCCCGTTCCGGATCCATGGCCGCGCGCGCCAGTTGCAGATCGCTGAGCCCAAGATTGTTCAGTACTTCACGGGAGGGGAAGTGCTGTTGAAACGCCCGGTAGAAGTATAGTGCGTCCTGGTGACGGCCAAAGTGCGCCAAGCGTACCCCGTAATGGAAGAAGTCCAGCGCGTCCTGGACGCTTCGCAGCCGAGTGCGCAAGGCCAACGCCCGATCATCGGGAGTAGGATGCGAGCGGTCTACCCGCGTCTGGGTCTGGGTCATCCAGTGGTTGAAGAAATCCGGCTGGCCGGTTTGCGGCGCGCCCAGCAGAGTGTCCACCGCATAGCCGGCCAGCGCCGCATACAAGAACCCCTGATCGTCGGCGGCCCATTCCTTCTGTTGGGTCTCGGCCAGCCGTCGCTGTTCGTCAGCGCCGCGGACATCGGCACTGTTTTCCAGCAGGCTACGCAGCGACCCGCCCTCCGGATCGCCGGCCAGCGCCTGGTAAACCTGCGAGTGCCAGTAGTCATCCTTGGCAAGATGGGCGAGTTCGTGACCCAGGATGAAGGCGATTCGGGCGTCGCCTTCAGTGGGCGTGGCCTGCCGGTAGGCAATGTCCACCGCGCCCCTGGAGAGGACGATGAAGCCATCGGGCAAGGCGATGGCCCAGGGATCACGCAGACTGTTGACAATCCGTAACTGAGACAAATACTTACGGTTGCGGTCGGCTACCGAGCGCACCTGCTCGAAAATGGCGTGCGCGCGGGCTACGGCTGGTTCCTGTTTCGGGTCGGCTAATCCGTAGAGCTCCACGTAATACTGAACGTGGTCTCCCGGCGTCAGCGCCTGGGTTCGAGTATCCGAGGCGGCGGCAAGAGCGTCTGATCCGAACCCGAGCACGGTCAGCGCCAACAAGAGCAACGTAGACTTCATGGTCAGCTCCAAGGGTTTCTGAGTGCTCCCTCTTTGATCAAAGAAAGGAGAAGACGATTTCAGCTCTTCCACGGGTCTAAACCTTCCCCTGGCTCTGCTCCGTTCAAGGTGTGATTGACGGATACGGTTCGTTTACTCCGCTCCTCCAAAAGACCACGTGTTCCCATGTTTCGTGAAAATCCCGGTGTTGGTGCGACCGTTGACCATAGTTCCGGCAAAACACATGATTGGATTCACATCACAATCGATCTTGTAATAAGCCTGGTAGGCACATCGATACCTATTTTGGCTGAGGCGGTTACAGCCCACTTTAGAGATTTTCGTGACTTTCACGCCAACCGCGGGCGCTAAAGCACCCCCGTGAGCGTAAAATTTTGCCATCATCGCTTCAACCATCTCACTTTTCGTCGGTTCACGGGAGGTTAAATGCGTTTGGGCCAGGGCCAAGGAAGTGGTCAGTGCCAGAGAGGCTGTTAAGGCCAATGCTGCGATCGATAACGGCTTGTTCATGTTCGTCACCTTCGGTCGTTCTGTGAAGTCGCTGGGCGGTGGACCGGTCCCATCCGTAGGAGATTGTTTCCTGAAAGCCGGTGCGCCAGATCTTATGGATCAAAGACGGACGGAGCCGGGAACGATTGTCGCGGGCGTTTTGGCTATTTTGTTGATGGATTGCTTTCAATCCCCCACGGTGACGAAGGGAGCCCAGAAGTAGGGATGGGCGCGGGCGAGGGTGAGGGGGTGACCCTGCGTATCCGGGTTGGTCTCGACCACGCTGGCGCGGAGGGTCTGCTGGGCTTGAGCGAGGGCGATAGCGGGGTCGGTCTGACCGGCTTCCAGCACCCGGATAGCGGCGGTGGTCAGATCGCGGGCGGCGGCACTCTCGACATACCAATGGCTGACCCAGAGATGGCGGGCGCCGGCGAACAGGAAGGCGCGGGTCAATCCAGCGAAGCCTTCGCCGGTGGTGCTTTTCTCACTGTTGCCGGCGGTATTGCAGGCGGAGAGGATGACCAGATCGGTGTTGAGATCGAGGTCTTCGATGATGTCTTTCAGGGTGAGGAAGCCGTCTTCGTTCTCCAGTGCAGGAGCCAGGGTCAGGACCAGGGCCGGTTGGCCGAGGGGTTCACGAGGCATGGTGCGAGTGATCCGATCGGAATCGAGCCAGGCTTGCGGATTGGGTTCGGGTGCGGGGGGCAGAAATTCCCCACCGAGCAGGCCGTGGGTGGCGAACAGCAGATAACGCAAGCCTTGGAGATCGCCGCTTTGGGACAGGGTCTTGACGGTGTGTTCCTGCGCCTTCTCCCGCAGGTAGAGTTGGGCGCGTCCAGGGACCAGGGCGGCGATGGTTTGGGCCTCCTCGGTGGTGTCGGGCAGGCGCTGGAGGTCATCGGCGGGTGATCCACTGCGGTTGAGCAGGGTCAGCGTTTGTTGGGTGGCCGGGTTGTAGCGGTGCGTCGCCACGGCGGAGGTATCCGATGGCGTGGCGGATGGCGCATGTTCTGCGGGGCTAAACACCGGATCGGCGAAGGCAACCAGCGGGTGGGTAACCGGCACCGGGGGTTTGGGATAACGGCGCTGGGAGGCCAGGGCGGCCAGGCTGGGCAGGTAGCGGAAGGCGTAGCGTTCGGCCAGGTAGGGCAGTAGGGCGTATTCACCGAGGTAAGGAGGACGATTCGGGCGACCGGTGGCGTGGTTACGCGCTTCGCGGAAAGCCGCTCGTTGGGCATTGTCGTAGCCGGTGATCAGCAGTTCCAGGGGCAGGCTGTACAGTGGGCCGTCGGCGACCACCAGGATGCGCTCAGCATCTTTCAATACTGGCTCGACCGGGACGATCAGCCCTTGGTAGAGGGCATAGAGGTCATTGGGTTCCAGGGTTTCGAGTTGGGCGAGGTTGTCGATTAGACCCTGGCGGATGGCGCGGACATGGGCGGTGACGGCGGCGCGGGTCAGCGGCGAGACCTGGAGAAGGAAACGTTCGTGGGTGACGGCCAGGAGCACGGTGCGTTCTGGTAGCAGGACCAGGCTGAATAGGGCCTCGTCGGGTTTGAGTAACGTTTGCTGTAACTGTTCGACGGTGACCGGGCGGGGAACATCCAGCAGTTCCATGAATCGGGGGTAGTCGCGCCACAGGCGGTTTTCGGTTGGAGCCAGTTCGGCGGTCAGGGCGTCGATGCGGGTTTGGAGGTCGGCTTTCTGGCCGGCGTAGTTCGGAGCGGTGATCGGGAGGGTGGCGTGTTTCTCACGCAGGCCACCCAGTTGGGTGAGCAGGGTTTGCCGCTGGTCTCGGAGGGCAATAAAAGCCGGGTCGGTGGCGAAGCGTGTCACGTCGCCTTGGCGCAGCAGTTCGCTGAAGATCCGGCTTTGGTTGCGTGAGGCGACGGCGAGGAATTCACGGTCGTAACCGGCTTTCACGTCCTGTTCGTGTAAGGTGAGCAGCAGATCGAGGAATTCGCGGTAGACGTAGGCGTATTGCCCGAGAAAGGTCAGGCGGGCGTCTTCCGAGAGCCCTTGGGTTTGGTTGAACAGCCGGTCAAGAGTGTCGGCGGCGGTGCGATAGTAGGACAGGGCGTCATGGAGTTGGCCGCGCTGGACCAGGAGCCGACCCAGGTTGCGGCTGTGAAGCAGCAAGTAGGCAGGAGTATCGGTGTGCTGGACGATGGCCACGGCGCGGCGGTAGAGCGGCTCGGCCTGGGCGTACTGGCCTTGGTCGTCGTAGAGCACCGCCAGGTTGTTGAGGCTCATGGCAGTATCAGGATGGTCGGGACCGAGAGCTTTTTCCATAATCGCTAGGGCGCGGTGGTACAGCAGCTCGGCCTTTGCGGACTGGCCTTGGTTGTGGTAGAGCATCGCCAGGTTGTTAAGGAGGGTAGCTACATCGGGATGGTCGGGGCCGAGGGCTTTCTCGTAGATCGCTAGGGCGCGCAGATAGAGCGGCTCTATCTGCGCGGACTGGCCTTGGTTGTAATAGAACAATGCCAGGTTGTTGAGGCTGGTGGCCACATCGGGATGGTTGGGGCCGAGGGCTTTCTCGTAGATCGCTAGAGCGCGTCGATAGAGCGGCTCGGCCTTCGCGGACTGGCCTTGGTCGTGGTAGAGCGCTGCTAGCTTGTTGAAGGAGGTGGCTACATCGGGATGGTTCGGGCCGGAATTCTCTAAGATCGCCAGGGCGCGCAGATAGAGCGGCTCGGCCTCAGCATAGCGGCCTTGGGCGTGGTAGAGTTCCGCCAGGTTGTTGAGGCTGGTGGCCACGTCGGGATGGTTGGGGCCGAGGGCTTTCTCCCAGATCGCCAAGGCGCGCTGGTGGAGCGGTTCGGCCTGGGCGTACTGGCCTTGGGTGTGATAGAGCACCGCCAGGTTGTTGAGGCTTTGGGCCATGTCCGGATGGTCGGGGCCAAGGGCTTTCTCCCGGATCGCCAGGGCCCGAAAATAAAGCGGCTCGGCTTGGGCGTACTGGCCTTGGTCGTCGTAGAGCACCGCCAGGTTGTTGAGGCTCTTGGCCACGTCGGGATGGTTGGGGCCGAGGGCTTTCTCCCAGATCGCCAAGGCGCGCTGGTGGAGCGATTTGGCCTTCGCGGATTGGCCTTGGGTGTGATAGATCCCCGCGAGGTTGTGGAGGCTGTTGGCCACATCGGGATGGTTGGGGCCGAGGACTTTCTCCCGGATGGCCAAGGCGCGCTGGAGGAGCGGCTCAGCCTTCGCGTACCGGCCTTGGGCGTGGTAGAGCAATGCCAGGTTGTTGAGGCTCTGGGCCACATCGGGATGGTCGGGACCGAGGACTTTCTCCCGGATCGCTAGGGCGCGCAAATGGAGCGGCTCGGCCTGCGCGGACTGGCCTTGGTCGTCGTAGAGCACCGCCAGGTTGTTGAGGCTCTTGGCCACGTCGGGATGGTCGGGGCCGAAGGCTTTCTCCCAGATTGCCCGGGCGCGCCGGTAGAGCGGCTCGGCCTCGGCATAGCGCCCTTGGGCGTGGTAGAGCACCGCCAGGTTGTCGAGGCTGCTGGCCACATCGGGATGGTCTGGATCGAGAGCTTTCCTCCGAATGACTAGAACACGGCGGTAGAGCGGTTCGGCCTGGGCGTACTGGCCTTGGTCGTGGTAGAGCACCGCGAGGTTGTTGAGGCTTTGGGCCACATCGGGGTGGTCGGGGCCGAGGACTTTCTCCCGGATGGCCAAGGCGCGCTGGAGGAGCGGCTCAGCCTTCGAGTACCGGCCTTGGTCGTGGTAGAGCAACGCCAGGTTGTTGAGGCTTTGGGCCACGTCGGGATGGTCGGGGCCGAGGGCCTTCTCGTTGATCGCCCGGGCGCGCCGGTAGAGCGGCTCGGCCTGGGCGTAGCGACCTTGGGCGCGATAGAGTTCCGCCAGGTTGTTGAGGGAGATGGCTACATCGGAATAGTCTGGATCGAGAGCTTTCCTCCGAATGACTAGAGCACGGCGGTAGAGCGGTTCGGCTTGGGCGTACTGGCCCTGATCATAGTAGAGTTTTGCCAGGTTGTTGAGGAGGGTGGCCACCTCGGGGTGGTCGGGGCCGAGGGCTTTTTCTCGGATCGCTAGGGCGCGCAAATGGAGCGGCTCGGCTTTCGCGGACTGGCCTTGGTCGTGGTAGAGCACCGCGAGGTTGTTGAGGCTTTGGGCCACGTCGGGATGGTCGGGGCCGAGGGCCTTCTCGTTGATCGCCAGGGCGCGCTGGAGGAGCGGCTCGGTCTGGACGTACTGGCCTTGAGTGTAATAGAGCGCCGCCAGGTTGTTGAGACTGGTGGCCACATCGAAATGGTCGGGGCCAAATGTGGTCTCAGCCACTTCCAGCGCAGCGCGCGCCGCTTTTTCAGCAGTGGGATAATCGCCCGCCTGATACGCTTGCTCGGTTTGCTGTTTGAAAGTCAGCCAGCGTTGCCGGGGCGCAAGCGTCTCGCGCAGCCAAACCAGCTCCTGCCGAGCAGCCTCCACTGCCCAACCGTTCTGAATAAATAATTCCAGGTCCGCGACTGGCCCTTTCTCGAATTGTTCGTTCGATTGGATTCGTTCCAGTCCTTGGCGGTAATACGCTCGGGCCTGTTCCCGGTCACCTGCCAGCAAGGCGAGATTGCCCAAGTTGATGAGCCAGGCGAAGACATCCGGCGCCAGTATGTGGGCTTTTTCAGTCACTTCACGGGCTTCTTTGAAGCGACCGTCCAGAATCAGCCGCCAGCCAAGGCTTCCATACGCACTCGCGTTTTTAGAATCGAGTGCAACCACTTGACGGTAATCGGCTATCGCCAAATCGGAACGGTTCAGCGCGCCATACAGCTTGGCACGAGCCAAATACGCTTTAGCTTGCTGGGGATCGCGTTCCAAAATTTGAGTCAACAGGGTGATAGCATGGTCAGAATCGTTCTTCTTCTGGGCTTGTATCGCCTGCTGATAGAGAGATTCCAGGTCTACCGCGGCCTCCTCCTGAATAGGTGCCGCCGATGGAAGCGGCTCCTCCGCCCAACCGGGGCCAACCGCCGCTACGCCCCACCACAACAGGCCCATTGCTGCCGTGTTCATCTTCAAAATCCTTGATGCTTTCATCATCTGCTTCCTCAGCTCATGGATTCGTTACCGAATTCCTAACGGACGGAAAGACTGAAATCGTCGCCTGTGAACGCAAACTGAGAATCGTCTACTTCGCCGTCAACGTAACCCGGGTCGTCAATTCCCCTGCCTGAGTGCGCCGCCAGTGAAATTCCACCAGTGCATCGTCGGGATAACGAGCGCGTAAAGCGGTCAATCGCTCCAGCGCGCGTCCATCGCCGGCCTCCAGCAGCGCATACGCCTCGGCATACTCCTTCACCCAAACCGCCGACTCACCCTTAGCCATCAACGGATTGAACACCGGCAACGCCGCCTGCTTGCCTTTGACCACCACCTCCCCCATCGGACGGAACCCCACATCCCCGGCATCCGCCGCCCGCACAACCAGTGCCCGAGTCGCGCCACTGACCGCGATGCGCGTTCCGAAGAAACGATTTAACCCCTCCAACCGCGCTGCCGCATTCACCACATCACCGATCGCGGTATATTCCAGCTTGGCCGACGAACCGAAATTACCCACCGTCGCCTCACCGGTGTGAACGCCAATCCGGGTCTGGCCGAACCCCACCGGCTGACCTTCCGCATCGGTGGCCGTGCGGCGAAACGCCTCGGCGAACGCATCCAGCGCCAAGGCACAGCGCACCGCGCGCACGGCATGATCTGCTTGCGCCACCGGCGCGCCAAACAGCACCATGATCCCATCGCCCAGATATTTATTCACCGACCCACCGTGGGCGATGATGAGATCGGTCATCCCCTCCAGGTAGCGGCTCAACACCTGAACCAGTGTCGTGGGCGGCAGGACTTCGGAAAACGTGGTGAAATTGGCCACGTCCGTGAACAACACGGTCAATTCCCGCCGCTCACCCTGCAAGCGCAACAACGCAGGCTGCTCGATCAGTTGCTGGACCCACGCGGGATGCAGATAACGCCCAAACGCGCCCTGAATAAACTGCTTCTGGCGCTGCGCCTGACGGCTGAGAGACGCATGGCACCACCCGGCCACACCCAGCAAGGTCAGCGATGGACCCCCCAACGGCAAGAGCGATCC
>Ga0209607_1000475_pt1 | contig 35969 bp, 33 predicted proteins | sample AD_UKC117_MetaG_FD_184413 | JGI IMG/M metagenome (GOLD analysis project Ga0209607, IMG submission 184413) | Active sludge microbial communities of municipal wastewater-treating anaerobic digesters from Hong Kong - AD_UKC117_MetaG (SPAdes)... | ecosystem: Engineered > Bioreactor > Anaerobic >... | reverse complement strand
TATGATGGCTGACAAATTTCCAATCCGAAAGAAAGCCATGTGCCCTTACCCTTGGCCGTACAACTATCAGAACCCCAGTGAGTCTATTTTATCTTCGCTTTTTTTCGCGATTGTGGAGGATAGTTACAAGTTTATCTTCAAGAAAACAACACGTAATTACTGAAGGGCATCAACATAAACATTAGATTGATATTTACTTCCAATGGGTGCTAAAATGTCGGATAAAGATCGATTCTCATGTAAATGAGCTTGAACAATATGCTTTGGCAAGAAGATAACGACTAGCTTTATACACGTGAGGCCCCGAATCCCGTCGCTCCCGTTTCGGGTAAAAGCTAAAAAAGCTCTCGATTTTGTCGAGAGCTTTTTATTTTCTGCACGCCACACCCGCTGCGGGTTCCACCCTGAGTCGCTCCCGTCAACCACACTGGAGGGAAACGGCCGTTTCCCCCCCAGGCAAATTCGCTTATCAAACCACAGGATCAACGCTGTCTGACGCGCATAAGCGGCCCGAATCTGACCTAGACGGCTGGATGGCTAATAGGCGCAGCTAGATCAGTGACGTTAATAGCTCTGGCTCATCGCTCATGGTGTACAACCTCAGGATATACCGAAGGAATTGCACACATTATATGGCGTTTTGTAGGCAATAAAAAGGGCCATATCACTACGATATGGCCCTTCTGTCGGGGCAGCGGGATTCGAACCCACGACCTCACCGACCCGAACGGTGCGCGCTAGCCAAGCTGCGCCATGCCCCGAATAACAACATTATACCAACTGTAAAATCGCCCGGAAAACAATCGGCGAATTAAATGGCGAGATCCCACGACCTCACCGACCCGAACGGTGCGCGCTAGCCAAGCTGCGCCACGCCCCGAACAGAACAGGGATTATAGTAAAACCTGGCCGGATTGCAAGAGCCAATCCGACCCACTTTGCTGCCACACGGCCGTTTCCCCCTGTATCTCCACGGTTATCAACTGCGCGATTTGTCTGGTGAATGCCGTGGCATCCCCGGTCGTTAACAGGCGCAGCGGCGTATTGGCTCCGCCTGGGTTCAGCCAGTTGCGCTGCCGCAGCAGGCGCTCTGTCTGTCGGGCAATGGCCGGAGCAGGATCGATAATGCTAACCGTAGGGCCGCTCAACCGTTCCAGCAAGGGGATTACAAATGGGTAATGGGTGCAGCCTAAAACCAGGGTGTCGACGCCCGCAACCAGCATCGGCGTGACCACTTCCGCCAGTAACTGCTCAGTCTGCGGCGAATCGATCTGGCCGCTTTCAATGAGATCAACCAGTCCGCGGCAAGGATCTTCCAACACGATCACGTCGCCGGCAAAACGGGCCATCAAGTCTGCGTAGCGCTCGCTGGCAAAGGTCGTGGCGGTGGCCAAGACGCCAACACGCCCGCTGCGCGTCTGCCGGGCGGCGGGCTTGACGGCCGGTTCCATACCCACAAACGGCACGTCAGGAAAAGTCTGGCGTAATTCCGTCAGGGCAGCGGCGGAGGCGGTGTTGCAGGCGACAACAATCAACTTGGCATTTTGGGCTAATAAAAAACGGCTGATGGCTTCGCTAAATTGGCGAACTTGGGCCAATGGGCGTTGGCCATAGGGAACGTGGGCCTGATCGGCCACGTAGAGCAGGTTTTCCTGAGGCAGTTGGCGGCGCAGTTCACGCAGGATGGACAGCCCGCCTACGCCAGAATCAAACACGCCAATCGGACGCGGCTGCATCTGCTCAGAGGGAAGGTGCGCGCCGGCGAACATCGCGTTGGCTTTTAGGCACGGCCGTTTTGCGCAGCGGTCACGAACCCCCGGAACAAACCCGGCATCACCGGGTTATCGGCTACCAGCCATTCGGGGTGCCACTGCACGCCAATGGCAAACGGGTGTCCGCGCACTTCCACGCCTTCAATCAGGCCATCGGACGACGTGGCCACCGCTGTCAGGTCGGGCGCCAGGTCGCGGATTCCCTGATGATGCAGACTGTTGACGGCCGTTTCCGTGGTTCCTAATTGCGCCGCCAGCAAAGAATCCGGTTGAATGGCGACTGTGTGAGCCGGGAAATTACGCGGTTTCTTGTGGTTAAAGTCGTGCTCAATCCCATCGGGCATCTGGCTGGCGATGTCGGCCCAGAGCGTGCCGCCCAAGGCGACGTTGAGCACCTGGTGCCCGCGACAAATGGCCAGCAGCGGTTTTTGTTGGGTGACGGCCGTTTGCGCAGCCAAAATCTCCAGCTCGTCCCGTTCCAGATCAATGCTCTTGATCAATGGATTGGCGGGCGCATGATAGCGGCTGGGGTGAATGTCGCCGCCGCCAGGCAGCAGGACGCCATCCACCAGGCCCAAAACACGCTGCAAATCCGCTGTCGTCAATCCCAGTGGGATCAACAGCGGAATACCGCCGGCTTGTTCGATGGCCTGGATGTACGCTGTGGTCAGGGCCATCATCGCCAGAGCGCCGTCCGCCTTGTCCTGATGCCGATAAACTGTGCAGCCAATGATCGGCTTTGCCGAGTGAGTTGATGCTGACATAGGTATCCCCAGAAAAGCAAAAAGGGTGAAAGCCTGATACTTTCACCCGAATTCTTAATGAATGCGACCCTGCCTCAGCAAATGAGCCAGTAGGATTAGTAAATCCGTTTTTCGCGCAGCCGAGCCGATTTACCCGTACGATCGCGCAGGTAATAAAGCTGTGCCCGGCGCACGTGGGCGTGACGATGCACTTCGATTTTATCAATGCGCGGCGAATGTAATAGGAAGGTACGTTCGACGCCGATGCCATTGGAAGCAATACGCCGCACGGTGAAGTTTTGTTTATCCCCGCCATTGCGCATACGGATGATGATTCCACGGACAAGCTGGATACGTTCGTTGCGTTCCCCGACGTTGATCCGCAGATGAACTGTCACGTTATCACCCACGTACATATCCGGCAATTCTTTTTTGGCTTCTAAATCAAAAGCTTTTAATAACAAATCAGACATGACCTAATTCTCCGACAATGTGTAATGCAGGCTTCTCACCCTGAATAGCAGCATAAAAATAACCCGCCAGGCGGGCCAGGAGAGCGAATATATCACGACCGGCCTCGTCTGGCAAGGAAAATTTAGGCTAAATCGGTTCCTTGGCCGGCACAGTGCGCCGGCGGCCCCGCAGCCATTCGATGCCCATGGGGACGACGGAAATGAGAATGATGGCGACGATGACAAATTCGAAATTATTTTTGACAAATTCTATATTGCCAAAGAAATAGCCGCCGAAGAGGAATAAACTGGTCCATAAGAAGCCGCCAATGATGTTGAAGCTGAAGAAACGGCCGTAATGCATTGTCCCTACACCGGCGACAAACGGGGCAAACGTGCGCACGATGGGCACAAACCGGGCCAGCACAATGGTTTTGCCGCCGTGCTTTTCGTAAAAACGCTGCGTCCGCTCCAAATATTCGCGTTTCAAAAAGCGGGAATTCGTATCAAAAACGCGCGGCCCGATAAAGTGTCCGATCCAGTAATTGACCGTATCCCCTAAGACGGCCGCCGTGAACAAGAGGATAAAGAGCAGCCAGATGTTCAGCGAGCCGATCGCCGCGAACGTGCCGGCGGCAAACAACAGCGAGTCGCCCGGCAAAAATGGGGTGACGACAAAACCGGTTTCCATAAAAATGACGAGAAACAGCAGGGCATATGTCCAGACGCCATAGTTCTGGATGATTTCATTTAAATACACGTCGAGGTGTAAGAAAATATCGAATAACGACTGCAAAAATTCCATAATTCACCTTGTTAGATTCTTTGAGGAAACGGCCGTTTCCTCAAATTGGTTTAAATCGCTGGCTATCATAGCATACCCCTTGGGAAAGCAAAAAGAGCGCTAAAGTCCTGGCGCCGGCAAAATTTGGCCGCGCACCGCGCCAAAACCAACCCGGAAATCACCGCCCTGGCACCAGCCGGTCAGGGTAACTTCGTCGCCGTCGGCCAGGAATGCCCGCGTCTGGCCATTGGGCAGGCGCAACGGCCGTTGCCCTCCCTGTGTCAACTCCAACATCGACCCGGCCGATTCGGCCGTCGGCCCGCTAATCGTGCCCGAAGCCAGCAGGTCGCCGGGGCGCACGTTGCAGCCATTGCTGGTGTGATGGGCCAACTGCTGGCAAATATCCCAGTACAAATAGTGGTGATTCGACCGGCTGATGGTCACCGGCGCGTCCATGTCCGGGCTGCGCAGCTGCGCCTCCAGCTGGATGTCCAGCGACCAGTCGGCCGCCCGCTGCAAATGGGGCAGCGGCGGCGGCTCCTGAGCCGGGCCTGGCTGCCGGAAGGGCCGCAGCGCGTCCAGCGGCACGACCCACGGCGAGATGGAGGTGGCGAAGTTTTTGGCCAGGAAGGGGCCAAGCGGCTGATATTCCCAGCGCTGCACGTCGCGCGCGCTCCAATCATTGACCAGAACCAGGCCAAAGATGTGGTCGGGAGCCTCTGCCGTGGAAATAGGCTGGCCCAGGTCATTGCCCGGACCGATGAAAAAGCCGACTTCCAGTTCGAAGTCCAGTTCCTGGCTGGGGCCAAATTGGGGCCGGGCGTCGGGATGGGGACGGGTTTGGCCGTTAGGGCGGCGAATGGGTTGGCCGTCTATCACTATGGAACTGGCCCGGCCATGATAAGCCACCGGCAGATGCCGCCAATTGGGCATCAGGGCTTTGTCTGGACCACGGAACATCGTGCCGACGTTGGTGGCGTGTTCTAAGGAGGCGTAGAAATCGGTGTAATCGCCGATGGCGGCGGGTAGGTGCATGGTAACGGCCGTTTGCGGCCAAAAGGCGGTGTCGCGTAGGCGCTGGTTGTCGCGCAGGGTGGGGGTATCGGCGCGCAGCAGCGATTGAATGGTCGCCCGGGTCGGCTGCCAGAACGGCCGTCCCCCGGCCATAAACGCATTCAGACTGGGTTGGGCAAAAACGGCCGTGGCCCCGAAAGGCAGCGAGGCCAGCAAGCCCGCCTCCGCCAGGACGGCCAGGTCCAGCACCCAATCGCCAATGGCCACACCAACGCGCGGTGTGCCCGCCGGCGGGCTAAAAATACCATAGGGCAAATTTTGCCAGGAGAAAGGGGAGGTTGGGGAAACGTTTACAAATGAGTGCATGATTTTTGGCCGGCAGATGGGGGCAACAAAAAAGCCCCGCTGGCAGTTCAAGCGGGGCTCGTGTCTGGCTTATGCCTGGGACTTAAGCTTTCTTTAAGACCGGCAGGCCGTTGCGGCTTTCGGAGACCGTGTAGCCGGCGGGGACGTCATCAATGGCGCCGTCTTTGATTTCTTTGGCGAAGAAGTAGATGGTTTGCTGACGGCCGTTTTTCAATGTCGTTTCCCGCTTGTGCAAAAAGTAGGTCTTGTCTTTTGAGTTCTTAAAACTGTAAGCCATTTTTCCCTTCCTTGTATTAATTTTTCCTTCGATTGGTCACGATGCTTGCAGCCAATCCGGATGAAGTGATGTTACTACCCGCCCTGCCCCTTTTACAGGAGTACAGCCCGAGTAGCAGAGACACATGTTAAAACAAGATGACCGACTTGGCAAGCAATTTGTGCCAGGATTAAGATTTTACTACCAGAGTGGATTAAACTGGTACAGAACGACCCCACCTGTGTTATAATGCTGCGCTTTATTCCAAAAATGACGAGGTATTGATGCAAACGACCGAATTAACGCAACCGGAAACGGCCGTTGCCACTCCTGAGCGAACCCTAAAATCCTACATCGGCCTGACGCTGCGCGGCATGGCCATGGGCGCTTCCGACATTGTGCCCGGCGTCTCCGGCGGCACGATGGCCCTCATTCTGGGCATTTATGAGGAACTGATTAACTCTATTCGGGCCATTGGCCGGCCGCAGTTTTTACGGCCGGCCCTGCGCCTGCAAATCCGACCCGCCTTGGAAGCCCTGAACTGGCCATTTTTGCTGGCCGTTGGCCTGGGCATCCTCACGGCCATCATCACGCTGTCCAGTGCCCTGGAATGGCTGCTCGTGCACCAAACCGTCTACATCTGGAGCTTTTTCTTTGGCTTGGTGCTGGCCTCGGCCTACACCGTCAGCAAGCGCATTCCGCGCTGGACGGCTCCGCTGCTGGTCACGCTGGCCATTGGCACAGTCGGCGCTTTTATCATTGTGGGCCTGGTGCCGGTGCAAACGCCCAATACCTGGTGGTTTTTGTTGCTCAGCGGCGCGCTAGCCAGCTGCGCCATGATGCTGCCGGGCATTTCTGGCGCTTTCATCCTCTTTATCCTGGGCAAGTACGAGTATGTGCTGGCGGCCGTCAATAACCGTGACTTTCTCACCCTGGCGTTGGTAGCTGTTGGCGCGGGCATTGGCCTGGTCACCTTTGCCCAGGTCTTGGGCTGGCTTTTCAAACGCTACCATGATCTAACCGTCGCCGTATTGATTGGGCTGATGATTGGTAGTTTGCGCAAATTGTGGCCTTGGAAGGTGGACGTTGCCTGGTTGACTGACAGCAGCGGCAATTTTGTGTTGGATAGCCACGGCGAACTGCTCGTCGCCCAACAAATCAATGTGCTGCCGGATCTGGCCACGCAGGCCGGGGTGGTGGAGTTTATCCTGGCGGCTGGTCTGGCTGCCATTGGTATGGCGGCGATCATAGTATTGGAGCGCATTGCCCGGTAACGGCCGTTACCCCCATCACCGCTCCGTTTTCTAAAGAGGCGTTGTGTCCGCACAAAGCAAACCCATCCAGGCCGTCCTTTTCGATCTGGATGACACCCTGCTCGATTGGTCGGCCCAGCAAAACCGGCTCAGCATCATCAGCCGCCCCCACGTCGATAAACTCTACCACTACCTGGCCGCCGAGGGTCACGTCCTGCCTGCCAGGGAGGCATTTTTCCAATGCTATCAGGAAACCATTGTGGCGGCCTGGACCGAGGCTAAAAAAGTATGGGCCGGGGTCAACTTTGCTCAAACTTTGCAAGGCTGTTTTGCCGCTTTAGGCTTAGACGTGGGCCGGATTGACATGACGGCCGTCTTACACGCCTACGATTGGCAGGCCATGCCCAACGTTACCCTTTACGACGACACCGTAACCGTCCTGGAAACGCTGCGCCGCCAGGCCTACAAAATCGGCCTCATCACCAATTCCATGATGCCCATGTGGATGCGCGACATCGAACTGCGCACTTACGGCATCCTGGACTATTTCGACGTGCGCCTGACCTCCGGTGACATCGGCTATATGAAACCCCATCCGGCCATCTATGAACGTGCCCTCGCCCAACTCGATGTTCAGCCGCAGCAGGCCGTCTTTGTTGGCGACCGGCCGGCCAACGACATTGCCGGGGCCAATGCGGTCGGCCTCATCAGCGTGCTGATGGCCCCGCCTCACGTCAACTATGAACTGGACGAAGTAGAGCCAGACTTTATCATCACCCAACTACGTGACCTGCTGCCCGTATTGGACACATTACAAGTGGGTGAAAGAGGAGATCGAGAATGACAAAAATAGGTCGCAATGATCCCTGTTATTGTGGCAGCGGCAAAAAGTATAAAAACTGCCACATGCAGGCCGATAACGAGGCCGTGCGCGAACGGCGCAGTTGGGCCGAAGCTGGGCGATTCCTGCGGCGGGATTTGCTCAAGTTTGCCCGCGATGAACGCTTTGCCACGGCCGTTGCCGCCGCCATGCCGCTCTATTGGAATAATTTCTACGACGCTGAAACCGCCGACGAGATGAGCATGCCGGAAGCCCTGCGCTTCTTCGACTGGTTTATGTACGATTATCAGGTGGATGGCCAGCGACTGCTGGATAGTTACGCCGCCGAACGCCGCGACGACCTTTCCAATTACCAGCAGGCTGTGCTGGATAGCTGGCTGGCGGATTCCGTCACCGGCGCCTACGAGCTGACCGGCTATGACGGCCAGACACTCCACCTACGCGACTTCATGACCGGCGAAACCTACGACATTTACGAAGCTGGCGGGCACGGCAGCGTGGAAATCGGCGAAGTGATCATCGCCCGGCTGGTGCCTATCCACGACCAGTTAGAGATGAGCGTCTCTGCCGCCTACCTGCCCGCCGCCGAAATCGCCGATCTGGCCGACAAACTGGCCGCCGCCAAAGCCGCCGACGCCGAGACCCATCCCGACGCCGGCCAGCAAGACTTTATGCGCCGTCATAACCACCTGTTGGTGCACCACGCCCTGGAACAGGCTCAATTACAAGGCCGCCCACCCGTCGCCCGGCTCAATCCCAACCGCGAAGATGTGAAGACGCAAAAACTCGTCAGTAAAATGAAGAAGCGTTTGTCATGAATCAGCTTCTCATTCGCCCGCAAAAAACGCCGCTGCGGGGCACGATCAGCGTGCCCGGCGATAAATCGATCAGCCACCGGGCGGTGATGTTAGGCGCTCTGGCGACCGGCGTCAGCCACATTCGCAACTGGCTGCCGGCTGGGGACACCATCGCCACGCTGGCGGGCTTTCAGGCGCTGGGCGTGCCGATTACCATCGACAAACACAGCCCCACGGCCTGGGATTTGACCATTGAGGGGCAGGGCTTACACGGCTTGCGTGCGCCCGATGGCCCCATCGACTGCCGCAACGCCGGCACGTTTATGCGCCTGGCGGCGGGCATCATGGCCGGGCAGCGCTTCCCGGTGGTGCTGGACGGCAGCGAGCAGCTGCGTAAGCGCCCCATGCGGCGCATTGCCGAGCCGTTGGCGGAAATGGGCGCGCAGATCACGACGACGAACGGCCGTGCCCCCCTCTCCATCACGCCCGCCGCCCTGCATCCCATCGAATTCCGAATGAATGTAGCCAGCGCCCAGGTGAAAAGCGCCCTGCTGCTGGCCGCGCTCTACGCGCCGGGCGAAACGCGCATCTACCAGCCCGGCCCGGCCCGCGACCACACCGAACGGATGCTGAAGGCCGTGGGCGTGGACGTTTCGCTGGACGGCGATTGGGTAACGCTGCGCAATCCGGGCGATCTGGTATTACGGCCGTTAGACCTCACCGTCCCTGGCGATATTTCCTCGGCCGCCTTTCCACTGGTAGCCGCGGCCATCGTGCCCCATTCAGAAATCACCATCACCAACGTGGGCTACAACGACACCCGCACCGGCATTTTGGACATGCTGGCGCAGATGGGGGCGCAGTTCACCGTCAGCAATCAGCGCGTGACCGGCGGCGAGCCGGCCGTGGATCTGACCGTGCGCTTCGACGAACTGCACAGCGCCGACATTGGCGGGCCGGTGGTGGTGCGCGGCATCGACGAATTTCCCATCCTGACCGTGGCGGCGACGCAGGCGGCCGGGAAAACCACGGTGCGCGACGCCGCCGAACTGCGCGTGAAGGAGGTCGACCGCATCAGCGTGCTGGCCGGTGAGCTGGCGAAAATGAACGTGACCATGACCGAACGGCAGGACGGCTACACCGTTCATGGCCCCATCCACCCGTATTCGGCCGTCGTAGACAGCCACGACGACCACCGCCTGGGTATGGCTCTGGCCGTCATGGGGCTGGTCACCCGCGGCGAGACCCTGATCCAAAAAGCGGCCTGCGTGGCCGACAGCTTCCCCGGTTTCGTCGAAACCATGCAGTCCCTTGGCGCGAACATGGCCTGGGTCGACTGACCATTAGACCCACGCATCACGAATCACGATGACTATTTCTGGCAAAACCCAACTGCTCGGCCTGCTTGGCTGGCCGGTGGCCCACAGCCTGAGCCCGGCGATGCACAATGCGGCGGCGGCGGCGCTGGGGCTGGACGTGGTGTATGTGCCGCTGCCGGTGCGCCCGGAGGATGTGGGCACGGCCGTTTCCGCTCTGCCCGCCCTCGGCTTCCTCGGCGTCAATGTCACCGTGCCCCACAAACAGGCGGTCATCCCCTTCCTGGATGACCTGGAACCCGGCGCAAAAGCCATTGGCGCCGTCAACACCATTGTTGTCAAACAGTCAACAAATAACAATGAACAGTTAACGGCGAACAATCTCCAATCCTCAATCTCCAATCCCCAGTCTCCAGTCTCCAGTCTCCAGTCTCTTACCGGTCACAACACCGACTGGACCGGCTTCCTGGCGGATCTGGCCGAATGGGGCGTGGAAGTGAACGGCCGTGATTGTCTCATCCTGGGCGCGGGCGGCTCGGCGCGGGCAGTGGCTTATGCGTTGGCCCAGGCCGGCGGCCGGGTGCAGGTGCTGGCGCGGCGCAGCGCCCAGGCGCAAGAACTGGTTGAAGCTATCGGCCCGCATTTGCCGCGCCCGTTGGCCGGTTGGCTGAATGCCTGGCCGTTAAGCGAACTGGCGACGGCCGTTGCCCACACTACCGCCCCTCTCATCGTCAATACCACCCCAGTCGGTATGTCGCCGCACGTCGAGGCTTCCCCCTGGCCCGCCGCTGTGCCCTTCCCGCCGGATGCCTTTGTCTACGACCTGATTTACAATCCAGCTACGACCATTTTGATGCGCCAGGCGCAGGCCGCCGGCTGCCGCACGGCCAACGGCCTGGGCATGCTGCTCTGGCAAGGCGCGAAGGCGTTTGAACTGTGGACCGGCTGCACGCCGGACACGGCCGTCATGCGCGCCGCTTTGGGGATATAGGGGTGAGCGGGTGAAGAGGTGACAAGGTGACCAGGTGATGGGGTGACAAGGTGATGGGGTGAGCAGGTGTAGGGGTGAATTGCGCCGTAGCGACTCCCTGAACACCCGAACACCTAAACACCTAAACACCTAAACACCTAAACACCTGACCACCTGACTACCAGACTATCAGACTACAGGACTACTCTTATGACTGCGGACTTAATTCTCCATAACGCCAAGATTTATACCGTCGATAAGCGACGGCCGTGGGCCGAAGCGGCGGCCATCAGCAACGGCCGTTTCCTGGCCGTCGGCGATAACGAAGCCGTGCTGAAGCTGGCCGGGCCGGAAACCAAACTGGTGGACGGCAAGGGCCGTCTGGCGCTGCCCGGCCTCACCGACGCCCACGTCCACTTTATACAGGTGGCCATCCGCGCCAAACAGGTCAGCCTGTTCGGCGTGCGCGATTTTGCCGAGGTGCAGCGGCTGGTGGAAACGGCCGTGGCCGAAACGCCGCCCGAGCAATGGGTGCTGGGCTGGGGCTGGGACGAGAACCTGTGGGACGTGCAGCCCACGGCCGCCCACCTGGACGCCATCGCCGGCGACCGGCCGGTCGCCCTGGCGCGCATGGACATGCATTCCTGGTGGGTCAGTTCGGCGGCTTTACGCGTGGCCGGGATTGATGCCACCACGCCCGATCCGCCGGAGAGCAAGATAGACCGGGACGAAAACGGCCGTCCCAACGGCATCCTGCGCGAATGGAACGCCATCGGCCTGGTCCAACCCCACATCCCCGAACCCGACGCCGCTGCCCTGGCCGCCTGGCTGCGCGAAACCATTGGCGTGGCTCATCGCCTGGGCCTCACCGGCATCCACGACCAGCGCGTGGAGCGCGAAGGGGCGCAAAGCTTCCGCCTGTGGCAATCCCTCCGCCGCCAGAATCAGCTCAAGCTGCGCGTCCACATGAACATCGCCGCCGACTTCCTCGACGAAGCGGCCACACTGGGCTTGCAGCCCGGCTTCGGCGACGATTTCTTGTGGGTCGGCCACGCCAAAGCCTTCGCCGATGGGGCGATGGGGTCGCGCACGGCCTCCATGCTGGCTCCTTACGAGGGCGAGCCGGACAACGTTGGCGTCATTGTCACCTCCGCCGAGGAGCTGTGGCAGATCGCCAGCCGGGCGGCCGACGCCGGTTTCTCCATGTCGGTCCACGCCATCGGCGACCGGGCCGTGCGCGAGGTGATCGACGTGCTGGGCGAACGGCAGACGGTGGATGCGCCGGCCGGATTGCTCCTGCCGCACCGCATCGAACACGTCCAGGTGGCCCATCCTGATGATTTGCCCCGGCTGGCGCAGCACAAGCTCATCGCCTCCGTGCAGCCGGTCCATTTGCAGACCGATTGGCCCACGGCCGATGCGGTGTGGGGCGACCGGGCGCGCTACGCCTACGCCTTCCGCACGCTGCTCGACCACGGCACGGTGCTGGCTTTCGGCTCCGACGCGCCGGTCGCGCCGCTGAACCCGATGCTGGGCATCCACGCCGCGCTGACGCGCCAGGACGCGCGCGGCCTGCCGGAAGGCGGCTGGTATCCTGAAGAGCGGCTGACGCTGGGCGAGATCATCTGGGCCTACACGATGGGTCCGGCGACGATGGCCGGGAAAACGGCCGTGCAAGGCTCCATCACCCCCGGCAAGTGGGCCGACCTGATCGTGCTGGCCGACGATTTGTTTACGCTGCCGGGAACGGCCGTGAAAGACGCCAAAGTGGACCTGACTATTTTTAATGGCGAGGTAGTGTTTACCAGGGGCTAGGGGCTGGGGATCGGAGACTGGAGACTGGAGACTGAATTTGTCCCGCAGACCATCTCCAATCTCCAGTCTCTAATCTCCAGTCTCCCCACTTCTCATGACCGACTCTTCCCTCATCCCCGCGCCCGTGCCCTGGCAGGTTCGGGCGGAATTAGAGCAGGCGAAGCAAGCACTGCGCCAGGCGGAAGCCGAGTTGGGCGCGGAGCAGGCGGCCGTCAACGCCTTTCGTATGCACTGCCGCCTGAAGCTCGACGACCTGGTGGATGAACTGCAAGAACTGACCACCCGCAAGCAGTCGCTGCTGACGCGGTTGGCGCTGCTGCGGCAGGCGCGAGATGAAGGTGCGTTTGACGACGATGATGCCTTCTGGCAAACGGCCGTGCCCCCCGAGCCCGACATCCCCGACGACGAAGAACTGCTGCTGCCCACCGACACGCCGCGCGATAAAGCCGCCGAAAAGCGGCTGTACCGCGAACTGGCCCGCCGCTTCCATCCCGATCTGGCGGAAACGGCCGTGGAAGAAGCGTACCGCACGTCGATTATGACGGCCGTCAACGCCGCCTACGAAAAACAAGACATCCAGGCCCTCTACGACCTGGCCGGTGAATTGGACCCCGGCGAGCTGGCCGAACTGCAAGAGATTGACTCTCTGGAAATCCGCCGCGTGCGCGAGCAAATCATGAAGGTGCGGCGGCTGCGGCGCAAAGCCTTGCAGCGCCTGAAGACGCTGCGCCAGGAGAACACCGCCCGCCTGTGGCGTAAAGCGCAGGAATTAGAGGAAGAGGGCGGCAACTGGTGGGACAGCGTGCGGCGGGAATTGGTGATCGTAATTGAGCGGCGGCGGCAAACGGTCGCCGCGCTGGCGGCGCAGGTGGAATCGTTGGAAGCAGAAATGGTGGAAACAGCCCAGAGAAAGGATGCGTGAAGTAGCCGGGTTGTTACTCTTAAAACCTGTCGTTTAACGATTGACGTATAACGCCGCGCGTTATACACTGTCACTATGATTCAGGGCTTTAAAGACAAAGAAGCTGAAAAAATCTTTCAGCGCAACCGCTCCCGCAAACTGCCCCAGGATATTCAGCAAGTGGCTTTGCGCAAACTGCGTATGCTCAATCGGGCGGTTGATTTGAATGATTTGCGGAGACCACCTGCCAATCGTCTGGAGAAATTGAAGGGAGATCGAGAGGGTCAGTACAGCATTCGGATTAATGATCAATGGCGGATTTGTTTTGAATGGCGTGATGGGGACGCCTTTGACGTAGAAATAGTGGACTACCACTAAAGGCGAACGATGAGCGAAGAAAAATTAAACCCTTTGCACCCTGGGGAAGTATTATTGGAAGAGTTTTTAAAGCCGATGGATCTGAGTCAGAATCGCCTGGCCGTTGATATTCGTGTCCCACCGCGGCGCATTAACGAGATTGTCCAAGGAAAACGGCGCATCACGGCAGACACGGCTTTACGCTTAGCCCGTTACTTCAATATGTCAGCGGAGTTTTGGCTGGGTTTGCAGATGGATTATGATCTTGACGTAGCCACAGATGAATCAGGTGCGCGCATAAACCAAGAAGTGATTACCTATACCATACGAGATCAGTCACAGGCTTCTATCCTGCACGATAAATCATCTTGACTGTTGCCAGTCGGCGCGGCGGACATGGTAGATGTAGGCGTGAACGGCCGTTCTGTACCCCGCCATTCCCGGTGGCGCCTCAAACACCCGCTCGCCCACGCGCACGCCGCCAACCGCTTCCTGCATTTTGATGGAGGCGATGTTGTTGACGTTGGGGGTAGCCTGCACGGCCGTGCAGTTGGTGTGCGTAAACAGATAATCCACCAGCCCGCGTTTCACCTCCACGCCGTATTTGTGGCCCCAAAACTGCGGCAGCAGCTTCACGTCCGTTTCGGCAATGCCCGCCGCGTCCGGGCGGTGCAGGGCGGCCTCGCCCAGTTTTTTGCCGGACGTTTTATGGATGACCACGAGACGGCCGTCGAACACCGTCGGTCCCTGTTCTTGCAGTTTTTTCTCAATTTCCGTCCGCGTCAGCCCCAGCCCGCGCGGAAAGCCCACGTTGCTCATCACCTGCGGATGGTTCCATAACTCGAAAAACATGTCCGCGTCGGCCACTGTGGCCCGGCGCACGACTAATCGTTCCGTTTCAAATACCATCGTTCACTTTGCACCTGTGAAAAGCGCCTAAAAATTCAGCGATCTCTACCCAATTCATAGAACATTTGTGGCCGCTGGGTTATAATCTCCCCGCGCATAAGACCCGAAGACTAGATAGTGAACCTGACCTATGAGTGTCACTGAGGAAATTAAAAGCCGACTCGATATTGTGGACGTCGTTTCCGAAACCGTCAACCTGCGGAAATCGGGACGTTCTTACGCAGGCTTTTGCCCCTTCCACCCCAACACGCGCACCCCCGCCTTCTACGTTTTTCCCGAAACCCAGACCTGGCACTGCTTTGGCGCCTGCGCCGAAGGCGGCGACCTCTTCTCCTACGTCATGAAACGGGAGGGCATGGATTTTAAGGAAGCGCTGCGCGTGCTGGCGCAAAAGGCGGGCGTAACCTTGGATGAGGCCCAGCCGGTTGACAAAGCGCAAAAGGCGGCCGAAGATCGGCTGGGCGATTTGTTGGCGGCGGCGGCCGAATACTTTTACCAGCTATTGCTCCACGCGCCCCAGGCCGAAGCGGCGCGGCAGTACGTGACCGGGCGGCAGCTCAGCCCGGAGACTCAGGCCCATTTCCAGATAGGCTTTGCGCTCGATTCGTGGGATCAGTGCCGCACGCACTTTACCGCCCAAGGCTACACCGACGACGATTTGCTGGACGCCGGCTTGTTAACCGAGAACCCGGACAAAGGCACCCGGTATGATCGGTTTCGCAACCGGCTGATGATACCGATTCGGGATGGCAACGGCCGTATCGTCGGCTTCGGCGCGCGCACCTTAGATCCGGACGGCGTGCCCAAATACCTCAATTCGCCCCAGACCAAGCTGTTCGATAAAAGCAACCTGCTGTTTGGCCTCGATGGGGCCAAACGTTCCATCCGCGAAGCGCGGCAGGCGGTCATCGTCGAAGGTTACATGGACGTGATGCAGGCGTGGCAGGCCGGTTTTCGCAACGTCGTCGCCCAGATGGGCACGGCGCTGACGCAGGAGCAGTTGGGCCAGTTGAAGCGGCTCAGCAAGCAGTTTGTCCTGGCGCTAGACGCCGACGCGGCCGGCGCTAAAGCGACTTTGCGCAGCCTGCAAGTAGCCCGCGAAACGCTGGACCGCGAATTGGACGTGCGTTTCGACGCCCACAACTTGGTGCGCTACGAAGGGCGCTTGCAGGCCGACATCCGCATTGTCACCCTGCCGGAAGGCAACGACCCGGACAAAATCATCCGTGAAGACCCGACGCAGTGGCCGAAGCTGCTGGCGAAGGCCCGGCCGGTGGTGGAGTACGTCATTGCCGTGCTGACGCAGGATTTGGACCTGGGCGATGCGAAAGCGAAAACGGCTGTGGCCCAACAAATTATCCCCCTCATCGAAGATATTCAGGACCCGGTGGAGCGTGACCATTACTGGCAGCGCCTGTCGCACACCCTGCGGGTTGACGAGCGCGCATTGCGTCAGGCGCGCCGCCCAGAGCGCAAACGCCCGCCAGCCGAACACACCAGTGCGCCCCGGAGGATTGTGCCGCCCCCGCCCGAGCCACCAGCGGAAGGCGAACTGCGGGTAACGGCCGTGCTCGGTCAAAACCTGACAGCCACCAAAAAGAAAGAAGACTTTTTCCTCAGCCAGGTCCTGCATCATCCCCGCGCCTTGGCCGACGTTAACCTGATCCTCGATCAGGCCGAGCAGCCCGTGGTGGGGCCCAATGATTTCACCGCTTCAGAAGATCGCGCCCTCTGGCTGTATGTTTCCGCCTGGAGCGACCGCGGTGCGTTTGTCACGATTCAGGATCTGTGCGATAGTTTAGATTACCCATTGCTGGATCGAGTGCAAAATCTGCAAACGTTGTCCCCCACACTCGATGCCAATCTGGATCGTCTGGCCGATCAGCTTGTTTTGGCCGTGTTGGATTGGCGCATCGAAAAAGCCCGCCAACTTCGCACAGACCTGCAGCGCTTCGTCGCTGACGCCAAACAACAAGGCGATTCAGATTCCTACCAGGAATACCTGGTGCGCTTGCAGGAGCTCTCCGTGCTCAAACGACGACTCGATAAGGCCAAAAATGCTTTGTCGGCCACCAGCAAGCGTCGTGCGGAAGATGCTGCTCTCGGTCGGTATTAACACACGATTGGAAGCGCAGCCCGAAAAGGATGAGCGAGAGTGAGCGGCCATCGGGACAATCGAAGACCCATCGGCTGATGGAAGGATTTCAGTAGGCGGAGAATATGGATTTAGAACCTAACCTGGATGACGAATTAGATGACTTACCAGAAGAAGAGGAAGCATTTCTGGATATCGAAGCGCTTGTCAAAAAGGCGCGCCGCTCGCGCCAGATAGACGAGGCAGATGTGCAGGCGATTTTGGCTACGGCTGATGAAGATCAGGCGGGTCAATTGTATGATCGTCTGCAAAAAATGGGCATCCGTGTCGTTTCGGCTACCGGCGAAACCGTCGATGACCTGGGCGAGGCGTCCAATTTGCTAAAACCAGGCCTGGATGACGGGCTGGATGACGTCGACAATGGGGCATATTTTGGCGGCGAAACGGAAGACGATCCGGTTCACACCTACTTGAAAGAAATAGGCCAGGTGCCGCTGTTGACTTCCGAGCAGGAAATCTGGCTGTCTACCCAGTTAAAAGCGGCCACGGAGATGGACCGGCTGACCAGAAGCCTGGCCAATGAAGACCCGGAAGGATCACGGATCCATTTTCGCCTGATGATCGCCAATTACGAGGAGCTTTTGCAGGGTTGGCAGCGTGTTTTGGCGGCCAGCGCCAAGCTGGATGTGCCGCCGCCGGAGTTTCCCCGGCTGGTTGAGGAAGCCCAGGGTTTGCGGCAGAGTTGGCAAAACGGCCGTGAATCCTACATCCGCGCCTACCTGAACGATGGCAACTGGGGCCAGGACGAAATCTGGACCGAGTTGGCCGAAAGCTGTTTCACCGTATTTACCGCGCTCTATCTGCTGCCTATCAATCGCTCCCGCATGGTCGGGGATTATTACGCCGAGAACGGGGTTTTGCCAGACGTCGAATACTTCCGCACCCGGATGGAAGAAGACGACGTTGCCCTAAAATATAACGAATTTATGATTTACCATTTGGCCGAAGAAGCGAAAGTGAACCTGACTCGGGCCAATTTACGCCTGGTGGTCAGCGTGGCCAAGCGGTACATGGGGCGCGGCATTCATCTGCTGGATTTGGTCCAGGAAGGCAACGTTGGCCTGCTGCGAGCCGTAGAAAAATTTGATCACACCAAGGGGTACAAATTTAGCACCTACGCTACCTGGTGGATTCGGCAGGCGGTCAGCCGGGCCATCGCCGATCAGGCGCGCACCATTCGCATTCCGGTTCACATGTACGAGACTATCAACAAGATCGTGCGTATGCAGCGGGAGCTGGTGCAAAAATTGGGCCACGAGCCATCCGTCGAAGAACTGGCGTTGGAGCTGGACTACCTGACCCCGGACGAAGTTGAGACCATCCGCCGCTCGCTTGAAACCGATGAACCGTTGGATCCGGTGTTGAACCGCAAATATCGCCAATCTGTCAGCAAAATCCGCGATATTTTGCGCATTTCTATGGACCCTATGTCGCTGGAAACGCCGGTGGGCAACAGCGAAGAAGCGACGGAATTTGGCGACTTTATCCCCGATGAGAGTGTCGTGGAGCCGGTGGACGCAGCCTCCAAAGAGCTGCTGCGCGAACAAATCCGCTCTGTGCTTAGCTTTCTGAGCGACCGCGAGCGGGAAGTGTTGGAAATGCGTTTTGGTTTAAATGACGGCAAAGATCACACGCTGGAAGAGGTGGGCAAGAGTTTTGGCGTCACCCGCGAGCGCATACGCCAGATCGAAGCCAAGGCGCTGCGCAAGCTGCGCCACCCCAGCCGCAGCAAGTCGCTGCGCGATTATTTGACTTAGCGACTTTTTTATTAGAAAGTTGATAAAAACCGGTACGCAATGGGCGCTGCGGCTGCCCATTGCGTATTTTTTATGCCAAAATAGGGGAAATGTGGTCGACTTGATGGGCGAAACGGCCGTCAACAAACCAGGTGATGGCCGGGCTTATCTTTTGCTAGACCCTGTCGCTTGTGATAGAATGCACACGCTTTGACGAGGCTAGCCTCAACCCAAACTCAGGTAAGATGTAAGACGCCTATGCCAAACCAAATACTCGTAGATTATCTTCCCCTGGCGGTACTATTGGGAATTGCGCTTTTTTTTGCATTGCTGCTGCCGATATTATCGCTCAATTTAGGCCCGAAACGGCCGTCCTGGCGCAAACAAGCCCCTTACGAATCCGGCATGACGGCTATCGGTGAGGCCCAGCGCCGTCTCCCTGTCAAGTTTTACCGCATCGCTGTACTGTTCATTTTATTCGACGTAGACATCATCCTGTTGGTGCCCTGGGCCATGACCTTTCGTGATTTAGGTTACTATGGCCTGGCCGTCATGTTCATTTTCATGGTCATGTTTATCCTGGGGGATGTCTGGGTCTGGAAAAAAGGAGTACTCGAATGGGAGTAGAACAAAAACTTGGCAACCTCGGCGTTGTCACCTACCGTTTAGAAGACCTGGTGAATTGGGGGCGTACCAATGCCATGTGGCCCATTTTGTTTGGCCTGGCCTGCTGCGCCATCGAGATGATGGGTTCCCAGGCGGCCAGCTACGACGCCTCCCGTTTCGGCATGGAACTAAATCGGCCGTCCCCCCGACAATCCGATCTCATGATCGTCGCCGGGCGTGTGACGCGCAAAATGGCGCCCGTTGTGCGCCGGCTTTACGATCAAATGCCCGAACCCAAATGGGTGGTGGCCATGGGCGACTGCGCCTCTTGCGGCGGCATCTTCAACAACTACGCCATCGTCCAGGGTGTAGACGAAATCATCCCGGTGGATGTCTACGTGGGCGGCTGCCCGCCCCGTCCCGAAGCGCTCCTCGACGGCATAATGTCCCTGCACGAAAAAATCCGCAATGAAAAATTAGGGGATTGGGCCTGATGAACTTAGATGAAGTCGTTGTAAAAAAGATTGAAGAAGCCTTTCCTGCGGCCCTCGAAGAAGTCAGTGACTTTCGAGACGAGCGCACCCTGTACGTTCGAAAAGCAGACCTCAAACAAGTTTGCCAGCTATTGCGTGATGATGCTTCCCTGCAATACAACTTCCTCACCGATATTTGCGCCGACGACATGCTCCCCGATTTCCCACGCTTTGCTGTCAATTACCAGCTTTACTCAATCCCGCACAATCATCGGCTGCGTTTACGCGTCCTCGTAGAAGACCCGGAGGATGGTCCGGAAACCGTGGCCTCGCTTTGGGCCATTGCCACATGGCTAGAGATGGAAGTCTGGGATCTGATGGGCGTTCGATTTAAAGGGAACACCAGCCTCCGCCGCCTTTTCTTGCCGGAGGACTGGCAAGGACATCCCTTACGCAAGGATTACCCTCTCGGCTACGAAGAGGTCCAGTTTTCCTTTAATTTTGACGAAATCAACGCCAAAAAACCTCACGCAACCAAAGACTAAGAATCAAGTTTCAGAAATCAGCCCAGAACATTTTTCAGGCTGCTGAACGTTGAACTAGAGGTAATTATGACTCTTTCTGCTGGAGGAGACGCCATCCAAGAATTAACCCTTGAAGAACTGCGAAACAAGGTTGGTACTGGGATGGAAATTGAAGATGCTGAAGAGCACATGCTGCTGAGCATGGGGCCGCAGCATCCCAGTACCCACGGCGTATTGCGGTTGTTGGTGGAACTGGATGGCGAAACGGTTGTTAACCTGGCCCCGGACATCGGCTTTTTGCACACTGGCATCGAGAAAAACATGGAGGCCAAGACGTACACCAAGGCCCTGGTCATGACCGACCGCATGGATTATCTCTCGCCGATGTCCAATAACCTGGGTTATATCCTGGCGATAGAAAAATTGTTGGGCGTTGAAGCGACCCCCCGCGCCCAGGTAATTCGGGTGATTCTGACCGAATTACAGCGCGTGGCCAGCCATTTAGTCTGGCTGGGCACGAGTGCGCTCGACCTGGCCGCTATGTCAGTGTTCCTCTACTGCTTCCGCGAGCGTGAATACATTTTGGATCTGTTTGAAATGGTGGCTGGCCAGCGCATGATGGTTAGCTATTTCCGGCCGGGTGGTTTATGGCGCGATGTACCCGAGGAATTTGTGCCGGCTGTGCGCCAGTTTTTAGATTTTATGCCCGCCAAGATCGCGGATTATGAAGCGCTGCTCAAAAATAACCCGATCTTTTTGGGGCGCACTAAGGGTGTCGGTGTTATTTCTGCTGAGGACGCCATTTCCTGGGGCCTGACCGGCGGCAGTCTGCGCGGCTCTGGGGTTAACTATGACGTGCGCAAAGCTACGCCCTACTGCGGCTACGAGGATTACGACTTTGACGTGCCGCTGGAGACTGATGGCGACGTGTATGCCCGATACCTGGTGCGTATGGAAGAAATGAGGCAAAGCTTGCGCATCATCGAGCAGGCTTTGAATAAACTGCCAGACGGCCCGGTGCAAATTGCCGACCGCAAAATTGTGCCGCCGCCGCGTTCTGAATTGGGCCACAGTATGGAGGCGGTCATTCATCATTTTAAGCTGTGGACAGAGGGATTTAGCGCCCCGGCTGGTTTTGTATATCAGGCGATTGAGTCCCCACGCGGCGAATTTGGTGTTTATTTGCGCGGCGATGGCGGTCCTAAGCCGGCGCGTGTACACTTCCGTGCACCGTCTTATGTTAACCTGGCGGCCCTGCCGCGCATGGCTAAAAACCTGTTTGTGGCGGATGTGGTGGCCATTATCGGTTCAATCGATATTGTGTTGGGTGAAATTGATCGTTAGTGCTGCCCCGGCATATAAGTGGAGAAGACCTTGATCGCTGAAAAGTATTCCAAAGAAATTGAAGGGATTCTGGCGCGGTTTCCGACGAAGAAATCGGCCGTTTTGCCCTTGATGCATCTAGCCCAGCATGAATATGGCTATCTGAGCGAGGCTGCCAAGCGCGAGGTGGCGGAAATTTTGGATCTGGACCCAACGCACGTGTTGTCGCTGGCCGGCTTTTACTCGCTCTATTACGAGGAGCCGGTAGGCAAATACGTTTTGGAAATTTGCAATGACCTGGCCTGCGCGCTGCGTGGTGCGGACGATTTTGTGGAAATGGCCAGCGGCAAATTGGGGATACCGGTAGACGCCACCACCGAAGATGGTCTGTTCACGTTGAAGACAGTCATGTGCCTGGGCGCTTGTGATCGCGCGCCGATGCTGCAATGTAATTTGCGCTTTGAAGAGAACCTGGACGAGGAAAAGTTTGATCAGTTGTTGGCCCGGCTGCGTGATGAGGCGGATGAAACGGCCGTTGTGCCCAAAATCATATCGTACGCAACCCGCGATTGACAGGTTGAGGTGAAATTTATGGCTCATCTTTTGTTGCGTCACCGAGACATTCCCGATCTGCACAAGATTGATGTTTACCAGGCGCATGGCGGCTATGACGGCCTGCGGAAAGCCATTGCCATGGATCCGCAAGAGGTGATTGGTGTGGTGCGCTCGTCCGGGCTGCGCGGCCGCGGCGGGGCAGGTTTCCCGACCGGCGTCAAGTGGAGCTTTATCCCCAAAGGCCCAGGCGACAAATACGTGGTTATCAACACGGACGAATCGGAGACTGGCACGTTTAAGGACCGAGAACTGTCGGAGAAAAACCCGCATCAGGTTATCGAGGGGGCCATCATCGCGGCTTATGCGATTGGGGCTAAAACGATTTACAACTATTTCCGCGGCGAGTTTATGGACGCCGGGTATGCCATGGAAGATGCCGTGCGCGAAGCCTACGCCGCCGGTTTTCTGGGCGAAGACATTTTAGGTAGCGGATTTAGCTGTGATTTTTACTGCCATTATGGAGCCGGGGCATACATATGCGGTGAGGAAACCGCGCTGATTAACTCGTTGCAAGGCGAATTAGGCCAGCCGTGGTCGAAACCGCCGTTTCCGGCCGTAGAAGGTCTATATCGCAAACCCACGGTGGTGAACAACACAGAAACCCTGGCCAACGTGCCGTTGATCTTGGTGAACGGCGCTGAGTGGTACACTGCCATGGGCACGGAAAAAAGCCCCGGTGTCAAAATTGTGTGCATGAGCGGGCACGTGGAAAAACCGGGCAATTATGAAGTGGAGATGGGCGTGACCTACCGCCAGTTGATCGAAATGGCTGGCGGGATGCGCGGCGGCAAAAAGTTCAAGGCGCTGCTGCCTAGCGGGGGGTCCGGCCCGGTCATTACGGAGAAGGCGTTGGACGCGCCGATGACCTACGAGGGGTTGACGCCGCATGGTTCGGTGATGGGCTCGGCGTCGGTGATTGTGATGGATGAGACGACCGACATGGTATGGGCGGCGCTAAAGATGCTGCACTTCTTCAAACACGAGTCGTGTGGCAAGTGTACGCCTTGCCGTGAAGGCACTTTTTGGATGGAGAAATTGCTCCATCGTATTTATGAAGGGCATGGGACGCTGCAAGACGTGCAGACGTTGGAGAGCGTGGCCAACCAGATTGGCGGGCGGACGCTGTGTGCCCTGGGTGATTTTGCGATTAATCCTGTCCTGTCGACGTTGAAGCACTTCCCGGAAGAGTATCGGGCGAAGGTGCAAGGATCGGCGAATGGGCAGGTAAAGAAGGCGGCGGCGCGCACGGCCGTTCCCTCTTAACCCTGGAGTTGAGATTACCAGATGAGTGATCTGATTACCCTGACCATCGACGGCGTGGCCGTGAGCGTGCCCAAAGGCACGCAGATCGTCGACGCCGCCAAACAAGTAAACATCGACATCCCCGTCTTTTGCCACCACCCCAAACTGGAGCCGGTGGGAATGTGCCGCATGTGCCTGGTGGAAGTCGGTTTGCCGGTGCGCGATCGGGCTACCGGTGAACTGTTGACCAACGCCGACGGGTCGCCGCAGTTGAATTTTGGCCGCGGTTTGCAAACAGCCTGCACGGTGCAGGTCTCTGAGGGCATGGTGGTGCGCACAGCCACCGAACCGGTGCTTGAAGCGCGCAAGTCGGTCATCGAGTTTTTGCTGACCAGCCATCCGTTGGACTGCCCCATCTGTGACAAGGGCGGCGAGTGCCCACTGCAAAACCTGACCATGGAACATGGCGCCGGCCAGAGCCGGATGCATTACACCGACAAATTGAAGCTGGCCAAGCACGTCCCCCTGGGTGATTTGATTTATCTGGACCGGGAGCGCTGCATTCAGTGTGCGCGCTGCATCCGGTTCCAGGAAGAAGTGGTGGATGATCCGGTCATTCGTTTCCACAATCGGGGGCGCAGCCTGGAAATTGTAACGATGTCTGAGCCGGGATTCGACAGTGTGTGGAGCGGCAACACGACCGACATTTGCCCGGTGGGGGCGTTAACCACGGCCGATTTTCGTTTCGGCGCACGGCCGTGGGAGTTAACCCCCGTCGCCAGCATTTGCCCGCACTGCCCGGTGGGCTGCAACACAACCATGAGTACACGGCGCGAAGCGGTCGCCAACGGCCGTACCGTCATCAAGCGCATCATGCCGCGGCAAAATGAGGCCGTCAACGAAATCTGGATTTGCGATAAAGGGCGCTTTGTCCACCACTTTGCCGATTCAGGTGACCGCCTGACGCGGCCAATGATCCGGCAAAACGGCCAACTGGTCGAAACCACTTGGGACGAGGCGTTGGATTACGTGGCCGGGCATCTGCAAAAGCACAGCCAGGCTGCGGCCGGGCTGGCCGGCAGTCACCTGAGCAACGAGGATTTATTCTGGTTCCAGCGCCTGTTCCGCGAAGGCTTGAAGAGCCCGAACGTGGACCTGGCCAAACGTAAACTGGCCGGCGGCGACGTCGTGGCCCAGGTGGGCCTGGCCAGCAGCAGCAACCTGAAAGATTTGGGACCGGGCGACGCCATTTTGGTGGTGGCGACGGATTTGCACCAGGAAGCGCCGGTCTGGTGGCTGCGTGTCAAGCAGGCCGCCGACCGTGGCGCGAAGCTGGTGGTGGCCAACGTGCGCCCCACCCGACTGGACAAATTTGCGGCCCACGTTGTGCGCTATGCGCCGGGGCAGGCGTTGGCGGCCATCAACCAGTTGGTGAACATGGCCAAGGTAGAGACGGATACGGCCGTTACCAACGACATCGTCGCCGCCGCCGCTGCGCTCATTCAGGCCGAAAATCTGGTGGTTTTCTACGGCCGCGATGGGCTGACCTACGACGAAACGGACGCTCTGGCCAGGCTGTTGGGCAATTTACTGCTCATTGAAAATGGTCATTCTCACGCTGGACGGCCGCACAGCGGCCTGGTACCTGTCTGGCCGCAAAACAATACCCAGGGCGCCTGGGATATGGGTGTTCATCCGGCTTATGGACCGGGCTACAAACCGGTCAAAGAGGCCGGGTTAGACGCGACGGCCGTTTATGCCGGCGTGGCGGATGGCAGCATACACGCGCTGTTTGTGGCCGGCGCTGATCCGATTGGCGATGGGCAGCTGCCCGACCGCGGCAAACTGGACTTCCTGGTGGTGCAGGAGCTGTTCCTGACGGAAACGGCCGCAGCCGCCGACGTGGTGCTGCCCGCGCAAAGCTGGGCGGAGCGCGAAGGCACCTTCACCACCGGCGAACGGCGCGTGCAGCGCTATTACCCGGCGATTCCTGTAGTGGGCGAATGCCGCCCCGACTGGCAGATTCTGGCCCAGATTGGCGAGCGTGTCGGCCTGGGCAAACCCGCCTTCGCCGCCAGCCTGGCCTTCAAGGATGTGGCCCGTGTTGTGCCGCAATACAAAGGCATGGATTATCGCACCCTGGCCCGGGTAGAGAAGCAGTGGCCGGACGTGGGCGGCGAAGATCTGTACTACGGCGGCAACGCTTATGAAAACCGTTGGGGCCTGGGGCAGCAGTGGCCTGCCGCCGCCGAAAATGGCGCGGTAGCTCATTTTGAGGTTCCGGCCGTGAAAGCGGCGCAAGTGGACGGGCTGCAGATGCTGCACACGGCCGTGTTGTACGAGCCGGGAACTTTGGTAGACCAATCGGCCGTGATCGACTCACGCAAGGCCCGGCCTACGGTGATACTCCAGGCCGAAGACGCGGCCCGACTGTCTATCGCTGATGGCGAGCCGGTGGCGGTGACGGTGAATGGAACGGCCGTCTCGGCGACAGTCAGCATCAGCGACCACACGCCAGCCGGCCTGGCATTGGTAGCCGGCGTGCCCTGGTGGCCGGGAACAACTGCGGCAGAGATTAGGAAAACGGCCGTGGCCCAGTTGGCCGCCGACTAATCACGGAAGAAAAAGAGGACTTCGCATGACAATTGGTCAAATTGCTTTATGGGGCTTGGTTGTAGGTTTCGTCATGTCGATGGTGGTAATCACCGGCTTTGCCTACACCACCCTGCTAGAACGTAAAGTCCTGGCCCGCATGCAAGCGCGTGTGGGGCCAAATCGCGCCGGGTATATCCCCATCCCCACGCGCGGCGGGCGAGAGAAAAAATTCCTGGCCGGGTTCATGCAGCCGGCCGCCGACGCGGTCAAGCTGTTTTTTAAGGAGGACCCAACGCCCGCCAAAGCTGATTGGTTAGTCTACAACCTGGCGCCCATGTTGGCCGTCATTCCGGCGATTATGATTCTGGCCGTCATTCCTTGGGCCGGAAAAATCCCTGGTCTGGTTCCGGCGCAGTACGATTATTTTGCCATTGTGCCCGGTCTAAATGTGGCCGTTTTGTTTGTGCTGGCGGTGACCTCTATCAGCGTGTATGGCGTCGTCCTGGCTGGCTGGGCCTCTAACAGCAAGTACGCCGTCTTGGGCGGTATTCGCGCCTCGGCGCAGATGATTAGCTATGAACTGGCCATGTCCCTGTCTGTCCTGGTTCCGGTGATGATTGCCAATTCGATGGACCTGGGGGTGATTGTGGCGGCGCAAAAGGGGCATTGGTTTGTCTTTTTACAGCCCGTGGCGGCCATCATCTTTTGCATCGCCGCTCTGGCCGAGTTACAGCGCGCCCCCTTCGACCTGTTGGAAGCGGAACAGGAGTTGTCGGCCGGGTTTAACGTGGAGTATGCCGGTATGCGCTTTGGCATGTTCTTTATGGCTGAGTACATGAAGATGATTTCCTTGAGCGCCATTGCTGCTACGCTCTTTTTTGGCGGTTACCGCGGTCCCTTTGTCGATCAGGTTCCGATTTTGGGATTTGTCTACCTGTTTATCAAGATCTTTATCGGCCTGTTCATAATGATCTGGATTCGCGCCACCTTCCCCAGGCTGCGCTATGACCAGTTGATGTTGTTTGGCTGGAAGGTGCTGCTGCCGGTGTCGGTCATTAATTTTATGATCGTGGCTGTTTTTATCGTATTGGCGGCCGAAGGTGTGTTTGCCCCGATTGCTAATTTCTTTGGCTTTTAGCGGAGAAACGTTATGTTTGAAACGATTTTAGAACTCGCCAGGGGGATGGGGATTACGCTGAAGCACTTTTTTCAGCCGCCGGTCACCATCCAATACCCGGAAATTAAGCGTCCGGTCCGTAACCGCTTTAAGGGACGGCATGAATTAAAGCGGTATGACAATGGCCTGGAGCGCTGTATTGGCTGCTCTTTGTGCGCTGCGGCGTGTCCGGCTGACGCTATTTTTGTGGAGGCGGCGGAAAATACGGACGAGGAGCGGTATTCTCCGGGCGAACGGTATGCGCGGGTTTACGAAATCAACATGCTGCGCTGCATTTTTTGCGGTTTTTGTGAGGATGCCTGTCCGACGCAGGCGATTGTGCTGGAGCATAATTACGAGCTGAGTTTTTATGATCGGCAGAGCGCCATTTACACGAAGGATATGTTGATTGTGGATGTGCCGATAAACGGCCGTCCCACACCCCAAACTGTAGAACCCGGCGTATTCACCAAAGCAATCCCGGAGATGGAGAATCCGAAGTAATCCGAATCTCCCGGACTGTTGGCAACGTGGGGAAACGGCCGTGTCCGGTTAACGAATTGAAGGCGATTTCATATGGGCAATCCAATTATTTTTCTTTTGTTGGCGGTGGTGGCGATTGGCTCGGCGATTGGTATGTTGACCAGCCAAAATGCTGTCCACAGCGCCCTCTACCTCGTGCTAAACTTTGCCACAATTGGCATTTTTTATATCGTTCTCAATGCCCCGTTCATTGCCATGGTGCAGATCACGGTCTACGCCGGGGCGATCATGGTTCTGTTCTTGTTCGTCATCATGTTGTTGGGTGCAGAGCAGCTACGCGGCGTCACCGACGTCCATGGGGGTGAGCGGGTTCATCGTGCTGTGGCCGGGCTGCTGGCGGCCGTTCTGCTCTTGGCCAGCGCTTTGCTGTTGTTCCAAAGCGAGGCTCCAACAACCGCTGCCCCCATGCTAGATACCAGCCCAACTGCTTTAGGGCTTCGTCTGTTTGCCGGTTACGTCTTTCCTTTTGAAGTAACCGGGCTGCTTTTGCTCGCGTCCATGATTGGCGTATTCATTTTTGGTAAAACGAAGAAGAGAGGTAAAGATGCCTGAGGTCACGATTGATTGGTATATCGCGCTCAGCGTCATCCTGTTTACCATCGGCTCTCTGGGGGTGCTGCTGCGCCGCAACGCGATCATCATTTTCATGTCTGTGGAAATGATGTTGAATTCGGCGAATCTGGCTTTTGTGGCCTTTGCGCGCCACCTGGGCGACCTGGATGGTCAGGTGTTGGTGTTTTTTGTGATTACGGTGGCGGCGGCGGAAGTCGCCGTGGGTTTGGCATTGATTGTGGCCATTTTCCGCACCAAGAAGACCATCAACATCGACGATATGAACTTGTTAAAGGGATAGCCCGGTTATGAATGCTTATGGATTAGCTCCCTTGCTCTTATTGTTTCCGGCCTTAGGCGTGCTGTTCAACGGGCTGGTTGGCCGGCGGTTTGTCGAAGCCGACGCCAGAGTCGGCGAACGCTGGTCAGGTTGGGTTGCCAGCCTGATGGCTATCAGTTCGTTTGTCGTGGCTGTGTTGCTGTTCCTCACCTTGCAGGCCAATGAATTCCACGCCATGGTCGTGCCGATTATGGATTGGATTTCCATTCCGGCGGCTAATTTTTACGTCCCATGGGCTATTCGTGTAGACACCCTGTCGGTGACGATGATGCTGGTGGTCACCGGCGTGGGGTCGCTCATTCACATCTACGCCATTGGCTACATGCACGGCGATCCCAATTTCTCGCGCTTTTTTACGTATTTCAACCTGTTCATCTTCTTCATGTTGATTTTGGTATCGGGCAGCACCTATCTGGTGTTGTTTGTGGGTTGGGAAGGTGTGGGGCTTTGCTCGTTTTTGCTGATCAGCTTTTGGTTTGACCGGACGAATGCGGCAGGCAAGGCGATGAATGCCGACGCTGGTCGCAAGGCGTTTATCGTCAACCGTGTGGGCGACTTTGGCATGATTTTGGCCCTCTTCCTGATGTTTTGGACGTTCCGCTCGTTGGAGTTTGGGACAGTGTTTGAAACGGCCGTTGAAATGTTCCACAGCAACCACGTCGTCGAATTCGGTCTCTTCTCTGCGCCCATTGGCGTGGTCATCACCGCCATTACTGCCCTCTTCTTGCTGGGCGCCACGGGTAAGTCGGCCCAGATTCCATTGTACGTCTGGCTGCCAGACGCTATGGCCGGCCCGACGCCTGTTTCGGCGCTGATCCACGCTGCCACCATGGTTACATCTGGCATCTACCTGATTGTACGCAGCAACGTGCTGTTTGAGCTGGCCCGCGAAAGCGGCCCGGTCATCTTTGGCGTGATTTCGTCGCCGGACCTGGTGGCGCTCATCGGCGCATCGACCGGTTTGTTAGCCGGTTTGATCGCCTTCACTCAGTTCGACATTAAAAAAGTGCTGGCCTATTCCACCGTCAGCCAGCTTGGCTTTATGATTGCCGCCGCTGGGATGGGTGCTTACGTGGCCGCCATGTTCCACCTGGTGACACACGCTTTCTTCAAGGCACTGCTCTTCCTCGGCTCCGGGTCGGTGATTCATGGCATGGAACATGGCCACCACCTACACGCACATGGCCACGGCGATCATCACGAAGATGTGTTTGATCCACAAGATATGCGCACGATGGGCGGTTTGCGGCACAAAATGCCCACGACGTTTTGGACGTATTTAATCGGTGCGCTGGCCCTCTCCGGTATCCCGCCGCTGGCCGGGTTCTGGTCCAAGGACGAAATCCTGGCCCATGGCAACGAGCACGCTATCCTGGTGTATGTGGTGTTGGCGCTGGCGGCCGTTTGCACTGCTTTTTACATGGGCCGCCAACTGCACCTGACTTTCTTTGGCGAACCGCGTCACGAAGCGGCCGAACATGCCCACGAAAGCCCGCGCCTGATGACCGTGCCGTTGATGGCCCTGGCTGTTCTGGCGGTTGCGGGCGGCTTTTTGAACCTGCCTTATCTTACAGCCAGTTTGGCTGAAGCTAACGGTAACCATCCGGCTGGCATCTTTTTGGGGCTGGAAAGCTGGTTAGAGCATTCCATCACCGCTTTTGAATTATCGAAAGAAGGGATAATTCATCTGCCGCATACGCCAATCGTTTTGTCGCCCCTGGTGGCGGGCATCTCGACGCTGCTGGCTTTGCTGGCTTTGGGTGGCGCTTTTTACGTGTACCGTAATAAACCGGAAACGGCCGTCGATCCCGATCCGCTGCAAAAGCTTAAGCCTTTGTGGTGGTTCCGCATCCTGCCGTTTGAAACGTTCTACATGAAATTTGTCGTGCCGCCGTTTAACCGGCTGGCTGACTGGCTGGCTTTTGCCGTTGACTGGAATTTCTGGCACGATTTTGTCCATAACAACATCATCCGCGATATGTTTGTGAGTTTTGCCACGTTCCTGGCGGATGTGTTTGATAAATTTGGCGTTGACGGCACGGTGAACGGCATTGGCAGCGTGACAAAGGGTTTGGCTGGCGTGATCCGCCGGACTCAGACCGGATTTGCCCGCACCTATGCCCTGGGCGTGTTCCTGGGAGCTGTTGCCCTGTTGGCTTACTTCTTATGGGTGATTTTTTAGCCGCTGGCTGCCGGCCATAAGCTGATAAATAGGGACTTAGGAGAAGCAATGAGCATTTTACTGACGATTTTGGTTTTCTTCCCGCTGTTGGGCGTGCTGGCCATCCTCCTGGCCGATCGTGGCAAAGGGGAATCGGACAATGTGATCCGCTGGATTGCCCTGGGGACCAGCCTGATTACTCTGGTGATTTCGGTGGTGGTGCTGGCGAGTTATGACACGGCCGTTGCCGGCTTGCAGCTCGTCGACCGCATTCCCTGGATTCCGGCCTGGGGCATCCAATACTTCCTCGGGGTGGATGGCCTGAGCATCTTGATGGTGCTGCTGACCGCTTTCATCAGCGTGGTCGCTATTGCCGCGTCCTGGTCGGCAATCGACCAGCAGGTCAAAGCCTATTACATCTTCATGCTGCTGATGGAAGTGGGCATGATGGGCGTTTTCCTGGCCCAGGACCTATTCCTGTTCTACATCTTCTGGGAATTTACCCTCATTCCCATGTACTTCCTGATCGGCATTTGGGGCGGCGGCGAGCGGGTGTATGCCTCCATCAAGTTCTTCCTCTACACGATGGCCGGCTCTCTGCTGATGCTGCTGGCGATTCTCTACATGGGCATCACCAACGGCACGTTTTCTGTGCCGGACCTCATCGCCGGGCGCGCGGCGTTTGCCGATGCGCAGCATCTGCTCTTCCTCGGCTTTGCCATTGCGTTTGCCATTAAAGTACCGGTGTTTCCGTTCCACTCCTGGCTGCCAGACGCCCACACGCAGGCGCCGACGGCCGGTTCCATCATCCTGGCCGGTGTGCTGCTGAAGATGGGTACGTATGGCTTTGTGCGCTTTAACCTGCCTCTTTTCCCGCAGGCGGCGTTTGATTATGCCCCGGCGATTGCCGTGTTGGCGATTATCGGCATCATTTATGGAGCCATCGTTTCCTTCCCGCAAAAGGACGTGAAAAAGCTGGTCGCTTATTCCAGCATCAGCCATCTGGGTTTTGTGATGCTGGGTATCTTTTCTCTCAATGCCGCCGGTATCCAGGGCGGTATCCTGCAAGGGGTGAATCACGGTTTATCCACGGGCGCATTATTCTTCCTGGTTGGGGTGATTTACGAGCAGCGCCACACGCGTCTGATGTCGGAGTTTGGCGGCTTGTGGAAGGCGATTCCCCTGTTTTCGGTGTTGTCGTTGGTTGTGGTGCTCTCCAGCATGGGGCTGCCCGGTCTGAACGGCTTTGTGGGCGAATTCACGATTTTGTTGGGGTCGATGGGCGCCGAATCATTGGGCACACATCCCTGGATTTTCACGGCTTTTGCCGCTTCGGGCGTCATTCTGGCGGCCGTTTACCTGCTGTGGATGTTCCAAAACGTCTTTATGGGGCCGCTGGATAATCCCAAAAACAAAGAACTGCGTGACGTGAACACGCGCGAACTGCTCATCTTCGTGGCATTCTTGATCTTTATCGTTTGGATTGGCGTTGCCCCGTCAGGCTACTTTAATTTGATGGACAGCTCTGTATCCCATCTGGTCAGCGACATCAGCGCCACGGTGCTGGTGGGACAATAATTTAGAACGATGAACGATGAATGATGAACGCAGAACGCGCATCGTTCATCGTCCATCGTTCATCGTTCGCCATGTCCCCCGTTTATTTTGTCCACATTAGCGATACCCACCTTGGGCCTACGGCCGTTTCCCCCGATCATCATGGCGTTTATCCCTGGCCGTGCGCCGACCGGCTGGTAGACATCATCAACGAGCTGCCGGTGCAGCCCGACTTTGTCATCCACACCGGCGACGTGGCCTACGACGCCGATCCGGCGGCTTACGAACTGGCCGCCGCCACCTTCGCCCGGCTCCAGATTCCCATCTATTACGTCAACGGCAACCACGATGACGTGGGTTTTATCAAAGAATGCCTGCCGATGGGGCCAAAAACCGACCTCAGCGACGATCCCGACACGTTGTCGTATGCCTTTGAGGTAAAAGGTGAGCGTTTTGTGGTCGTAGACACGCGCGGCCCGGACGAAATTGACCCTCAGGGCTTGTTCTCCGAAGCGCAGTTGGCGGTGGCTCGCGCCGAGGCGCAGCCGGACGGCCCGCCGCTGACGATTTTTATGCATCACCCGATCTGGCCGCTGAATTCGGAGTGGATGGACGCGAATATGCTGGTGAGGAACGGCCGTCTCCTCCACAATATCCTGCTCCCGGCCCGCGACCGCCTGCGCGGCGTGTTTCACGGCCACGTCCACCAGCCCATGCAAACCGTGCGCGACGGCATCCTTTACAGCAGCGTCGCCAGCGCCTACACTCAGTTTGCCGCCTGGCCCGGCGACGTTACCGTACGCCACGCCTTCGACGACGAGCCGGGTTATGCCTTCGTCCACCTGCTGCCGGGACAAACCATCATCCACCAGCACACCTTTCCCCGGCCGGAAGGGAGATTGAGTAGATGACTATGATTCAAGTTCGCGGCGCTTGCCCCCATGATTGTCCGGATACCTGCGGCCTGATCACCGAGGTGGAAAACGGCCGTGCCGTCAATTTCTACGCCGACCCCGATCATCCCGTCACGCAGGGCTGGTTGTGCGCCAAGGTACGGCCGTATCTCGACCACGTGTACCACCCCGACCGGCTGACGCAGCCGCTGCGCCGGGTTGGCCCGAAGGGCGGCGGCCAATGGCAGCCCATCACCTGGGACGAAGCCATCGCCGAGATTGGGGCGCGCTGGCGGGCGATTATCGCCGAGTACGGCGCGGCGGCCATTTTACCCTACAGCTACAGCGGCACGCTGGGCCTGGTGCAGATGAGCGTGTGCAACGGCCGTTTCTGGAATCGCTTAGGCGCCAGCCGCTTAGAGCGCTCGATCTGCGGCGCGGCCGCCGAGTTGGCCGTCGAAGCCACCCTGGGCGCGCGCCGCACCCCGCGTTACGAAGATGTGGCCCACAGCAAGCTGGTCATCGTCTGGGGCCACAACCCGGTCAGCACCGCGCCCCATTTCATGCCCCATTTAAAAGACGCGCAGCGCAGCGGCACAAAGCTGGTGGTGATTGATCCGCGCCGCACGCGCACCGCCAAAGGCGCCGACTGGCACATCGCGCCCAAACCGAACACCGACGGAGCGCTGGCCCTGGGCCTGGCCCACGTCATCGTGGCCGAAGGGCTGCACGACGAGGCGTGGCTGGCGGCACATACCGCCGGCTGGCCGGAGCTGCGCGCCCGCCTGGCCGATTATCCGCCGGACCGCGTAGCGGCCATCACCGCCGTGGCGGAAGCCGACGTTGTCAAACTGGCGCGCCTTTACGCCACAACTCAACCGGCGCTCATCAAAATCGCCGATGGCTTGCAGCGCCACCTGAACGGTGGGCAAACGGTGCGCGCCATTTGTGCGCTGCCAGCGCTCACCGGCCAGTATGGGCGGCGCGGCGGCGGCCTGGCTTATTCGGCCAGCGGCTATTTGCAGTGGGATGGCGAAGCGGTCAAAAAACGGGCCGAGTGCCCGCCGCCGGCGCGCGCCGTGAATATGAACCGGCTGGGCGCGGCGCTGCTGGGTGAAGTGACTGATCCACCGGTCCAATCATTGTACGTATTTGGTTCCAATCCGGCGGCGATTGCGCCCAACGCGGGGCAGGTAGTGGCCGGGTTGCAGCGCGAGGATTTGTTTACGGTGGTGCATGAGTTGTTTATGACGGACACGGCCGTTTACGCCGACATCGTTTTGCCCGCCACCTCGCAGCTAGAACACGCAGATTTACATAAAGCTTATGGCCACACCGTGCTGGCCTACAACGCCCCGGCCATCCCGCCGCTGGGCGAGAGCAAGAGCAATTGGGACGTGATGGGCTTGTTGGCACGGGAAATGGGCTTTACCGAACCGTGGCTGTACCAGTCCGCCGATGAGGTGATTGACGAAGTGCTGCGGGCCACGGCCGTGACCAATCCCGCCCTGGCCGACATCACCCTGGAACGCCTGAAAGCCGAAGGTTCGATTGAACTGCATTATGCGCCCGACGTGCCGTTTGCCGACGGCCGTTTCCCCACCGCCAGCGGCAAGGTGGAGCTGTTTAGCCAGGTCATGGCCGATTTGGGGCTGGACCCGCTGCCGGGTTACGTGGGCAGCGAGGACGATGGGGGGAACGACGGCCGTTTTGCCCCCGATGACGCGCTGAACCTGATCACCGGCGCGGCCCATCATTTTGTCACCAGCAGTCTGGCCAACCAGCCCGGCCTGCTGGCCCGCGAAGGCGAGCCGTTCGTGGAAATCCACCCGGACGATGCGGCGCGGCGTGGGATTGGGCACGGCGAGATGGTGGTGGTGGAAAACGGCCGTGGCTGGTGCGAACTGCGCGCCGTCGTCACGGATGCGGTGCGGCCTGGTGTGCTGGCCTCGCCGAAGGGCAGATGGAGTCGGTTGGGCAACGGCCGTAACGTCAATTGGACCACACCCGACGCCCTGGGCGACATGGCCGGGCAGAGCACGTTTCACAGCAACCGGGTGTGGGTGCGAAAAATGGCTGGAGATTAGAGACTGGGGATGGGAGATGGGAGATTCACAGTCTCTAATCTCCTGCACGGCCATGAAAAACCTGATCCTTTGTGGTATCATCGTGAAATTAAGAGCAAACAAAAAGGTTAACGACTATGTTTGAAGCGCCTGCAATTGATTGGTATCTAATTTTGCCTTTTGTCATTGTCGCTGGCTGGGGCGTCTTGTTAATGTTTGTAGATCTGTTCATGCCTGAAGATCGGCGGTCCTGGGCGCCCTGGTTGACGATCGTCGGCTTGTTTGCTGCGCTGATAGTCAGTCTCAGTCAGTGGAACAACGGCGGCGGCACGTTTACGGCCGTAGGCGAAACACCCATGGTCGTCGTCGATAATTTTGCCGTTTTCCTCAACGTGACCCTGTTATTGGCCGGCATTCTCAGTTTGCTTATTTCCATCAATTTTTTGGAAGGGCAGGCGTTGGATAAGCCCACCTATTACATGCTGCTGCTTTTCTCCATCAGCGGCATGATGTTGATGGGCATGGCCAACGATTTGATATTGATCTTCGTGGCGCTGGAACTGCTCTCGATCCCGTTATACATTTTGTCTGGTTTCGCCTGGCCCAAACTCAAATCAGAAGAGTCGGCGTTGAAATACTTTTTGCTGGGCGCATTTTCGTCCGGCGTCTTTGTATTTGGCATTGCCCTGACCTACGGCGCGACCGGCACAACGTCGCTGCCGCAGATTTTTGCGGCGATCAGCGTGAACAGCGCTCTGGGCATTGGGGCGATTGCCTTTTTGCTGGTGGGGCTGGCCTTTAAAGTAGCGGCCGCGCCTTTCCACATGTGGACGCCCGACGTTTACGAGGGTGCGCCCACCACGGTGACTGCTTTTATGTCGGTAGG
>Ga0209607_1000471_pt1 | contig 36016 bp, 38 predicted proteins | sample AD_UKC117_MetaG_FD_184413 | JGI IMG/M metagenome (GOLD analysis project Ga0209607, IMG submission 184413) | Active sludge microbial communities of municipal wastewater-treating anaerobic digesters from Hong Kong - AD_UKC117_MetaG (SPAdes)... | ecosystem: Engineered > Bioreactor > Anaerobic >... | reverse complement strand
TATATGCCGAGCATCGCGTCGTCCTCCATCCGGCGTTCGATCCGTCTGCATGCTTGACGAATTAGCGCCGGAATGGGAGTCAGGAAGGATTTCATCCTGTAAGGTGAGCTTACCCATGGACTGGCGCACCCTGCCCCCGCTCGCCGCGTTGCGCGCCTTCGCGGCGCTGGCGCAGGAAGGCAGCTTCGCGCGGGCCGGCGGCGCGCTGAACGTGAGCCATGCCGCCGTCAGCCAGCAGGTGCGCGCGCTCGAGGAACGGCTCGGAACGGCGCTCGTCGAACGCGCGGGCCGCGGCACGGTGCTGACGCCTGCGGGAATGCAGCTCGCCGCCACCCTCGAGACCGCCTTTGCCGCGATCCGCCGCGCCGTGGACGAGATCACCGGCGCCGATGCCGCCCGACCGCTGCAGGTCTCCATGACGCCTTCCTTCGCCGTGAGCTGGCTCATGCCGCGGATCGCCGAATTCCGCCACCGCCATCCCGAGATCGAGCTGATGCTCAACCCGACGCCGGATCTGGTGGAACTCGCGCCGGGCGGCATCGACGTCGCGATCCGCTTCGGCGACGGCAACTGGGCGGGGCTGCAATCCGAACCGCTGCTCGCTACCGATTTCGTCATCGTCGCCGCCCGCTCGCTGATCGGGTCGCGGAAGATCAGCGATCCGCGCGACATCCTCGACCTTCCCTGGCTGCAGGAACTCGGCACCAGCGAGATATCGACCTGGCTGCGCCAGCGCGGCGTCCTGGCGCCCAAGACGGGCAACCTGACGCACCTGCCCGGCCATATGCTGCTCGAGGCCCTGCGCAGCGGCGAAGGTGTCACCGCGACCTCGCTGGCCTTCGTCGAGCGCGACGTCGCCGAGGGCCGGCTGGTGGTGCTCTTCGAGGATCTGCGCCCCGATGCCGGCTATCACATCGTGACCCGCCCGGGCGTGATGCGCCCCCCGCTCAAGGCCTTCGTCGCCTGGCTGCGGCGCCAGGCCCCGGCCCGGAACACGCCGGCGTGATCGTGCCATTGATCGCGATGACCTTCCTCCGATACAAAAGTTCTGGCGTCCCCGACGGGAGCCGCTGCCCTCGAAAGGCGTGATCGTGACCAGCACTTCCGAGACCCCGCCGCCCCTCTTTGCCGCCCGCGAACCGATCTTTCCGCGCCGCGTCTCGGGGAAATTCCGCACGCTCAAATGGTGGATCCTCGGCGTCACGCTGGCGATCTACTACATCACGCCCTGGATCCGCTGGGACCGCGGCCCCTCGCTGCCCGATCAGGCGGTGCTGGTCGATCTGGCGAATCGGCGCTTCTACTTCTTCTTCATCGAGATCTGGCCGCAGGAATTCTACTTCGTCGCCGGCCTGCTCATCATGGCGGGGCTCGGGCTCTTCCTCTTCACCTCGGCGCTCGGGCGGGTCTGGTGCGGCTATACCTGCCCGCAGACTGTCTGGACTGACCTCTTCATCCTGGTCGAGCGCTGGATCGAGGGCGACCGCAACGCGCGCGTGCGCCTCTGGAACGCGCCCTGGGACGCGAAGAAGATCCGGCTGCGCGCGATCAAATGGAGCGTCTGGCTCCTGATCGCAGTGGCGACCGGCGGCGCCTGGGTCTTCTATTTCGCCGATGCGCCCACCCTGCTCGGCGAGATCCTGACCGGCAGGGCGCCGGCCGTCGCCTATCTCTCGGTGGCGACCCTGACCGCGACGACCTTCACCTTCGGCGGCTTCATGCGCGAGCAGGTCTGCATCTACATGTGCCCCTGGCCGCGCATCCAGGGCGCGATGATGGACGAGCAGACGCTCACCGTCGCCTATCGCGACTGGCGGGGCGAGCCGCGCGGCAAGCACCGCAAGACCGCGGGCGCCGAGCAGCTCGGCGATTGCATCGACTGCAATGCCTGCGTGAACGTCTGCCCCATGGGCATCGACATCCGCGACGGCCAGCAGCTCGCCTGCATCACCTGCGCGCTATGCATCGATGCCTGCGACGACGTCATGGAGAAGGTGAACAAGCCCCGCGGACTCATCGACTACATCACGCTCGCCGACGGCGAGCGCGAGCGCGCCGGCGGCCAGGATGCGCCGGTCTGGAAGCGGATCCTGCGCCCGCGGGTCATCCTCTATTTCGTGCTCTGGTCGGCCATCGGTCTGGGGCTGCTGGCCGCGCTCTTCCTGCGCACGGATGTCGCCTTCTCCATCGAGCCCGTGCGCAATCCTGTCAACGTGGTGCTCTCCGACGGCTCGGTGCGCAACGCCTACGAGCTCCGCCTGCGCAACATGACCGGCTTCGACCGGGCCTTCCGCCTCTCGGTCGAATCGCCCGATCCGGTGGCGCTGACGCTCGAAGGCGTCGACGGGCTCGACGTCAGCGTTCCCGCCGACGCCACCTACCGCCAGCGGGTCTACCTGACCGCACCCCCCGGAAGCGCGGCGGGCGCCGGCGCTCTGACGGACCTCGACCTCGTGCTCGAGGACACCAACACGGGCCAGGTCGTCCGCGAGGGCACCGTTTTCCACGGGACCGGGGAATGAGCATGGCGACCGGGCGGCCACTGACCGGGCGCACGGTGCTGCTCTTCTCGCTCGGCGCCTTCGGCGTGGTGATCGCGGCCAATGCGGTGCTCGCCGTCTTCGCTGTCGAGACCTTCTCCGGGCTTGTTGTGCCGAACAGCTATGTCGCCAGCCAGGATTTCGACCGCCGCCGGGCGGCGCAGCTGGCGCTCGCATGGGACGTGGCCCTGGAATATTCCGACGGCGTGCTCGCGCTGACGATGAAGGATGCCGGCGGCGGGACGGTGCGCCCCGCGGCGCTTTCGGTCAGCGTCGGGCGGCCGACCGAGGCGCGCGACGACCGGGTGCTCGAGATGCAATCCACCCTCGACGGCGCGGCTGCGCCGATCGTGCTGGCCCCCGGCAACTGGCGCGTCGAGATCGCCGCCACCGCCGAGGACGGCACGCTCTTCCAGCAGAGCCGGGCGGTCTTCGTGCCTTCGCCATGACCGACGCGGCGCTCCCCACCCCACAGGGATGCGCCGCCTGCGCCGCCGTGCCCGAGCCGCGGGGACTGCCCGCGAGGACTGCGGCCGAGGTTTCGCTGCGCCGCTTCGAGATCTCGCTGCCGGAGATCCATTGCGCCGCCTGCATCACCGGTGTCGAGCATGTGCTGGCCGGCGAGCCGGGCGTGGCCGGGGCACGCGTCAACCTCACGCTGAAACGGGTCGCCGTCACCGCGGAGGACCGGCCGGGCACCGAGGCCCGGCTGATCGACGCGCTCGAATCCCGCGGCTATGCGGCGCGTCCCCTCGACAGCGCGGCGCTCGAGGCCACCCGGATCGATGCGACGGGGCGCGACCTGCTGGCGCGGATCGGCGTCGCCGGTTTCGCGACGATGAACGTGATGCTCCTGTCGATCGCGGTCTGGTCGGGGGCGGAGGGCAGCACCCGCGACCTGATGCACTGGGTCTCGGCCGCCATTGCACTCCCGGCGATCGCCTTCGCCGCGCAGCCCTTCTTCCGGAACGCCATCGCCGCGCTCTCCGCCCGCCGCCTCGACATGGACGTGCCGATCTCGACCGCGATCCTGCTCGCCCTCGGCGTCTCGGTCTGGGAGACGATGCATTCCGGAGCCCATGCCTTCTTCGACGCGGCGCTGATGCTCACGTTCTTCCTGCTCGTGGGGCGCTACCTCGCGCATCTGACCCGCGCCTCGGCGCGCTCCGCCGCGGCCGAGCTGGCTGCGCTCGAAGTGCGGCTCGCCCAGCGGATCGGCGCGGACGGGAGCCTCGAAGCGGTGCCGCTCGACGCGCTCAGACCCGGCGACCTCGTCGCGGTCGCTCCCGGCGGCCGGGTGCCCGTGGACGGCACGATCGTGGAAGGCAGCTCCGAGATCGACCCCTCCATGCTCACCGGCGAGACCATGCCCGCCGCCGTCGGCCCCGGCGCGGCGGTGAGCGCGGGGATGATGAACCTCTCGGGGCCGATCAGGGTGCGCGCCGAGGCGCTGGGCGACGACACGCTGCTCAAGCAGATCGCACGGCTCGTGGAAACCGCCGAGCGCAGCCGCAGCCGCTACGCCTCCCTCGCCGACCGGGCCTCGCAGTTCTACAGCCATACCGTCAACCTGCTCGCCGTAGCGGCCCTGCTCGGCTGGGGCCTCGCGACGCAGGACTGGCGCCTCGCGATCAACATCGCGGCCGCCGTGCTGATCATCACCTGCCCCTGCGCCCTGGGCCTCGCCGTGCCGGCGGTGCTGACGGCCGCCTCTGGTCGGCTCTTCAGGCAGGGCATCCTGCTCAAGGACGGCGACGCCTTCGAGCGCCTCGCCCGGGTGAATGCGGTAGTCTTCGACAAGACCGGGACCCTGACCACCGGCCGGCCGGTGCTGACCAATGCCGCCGAGCTGCCCGACGGTGCCCTCGCCGCCGCGGCGGCGCTGGCCGCGGGCAGCACGCATCCGCTCGCCCAGGCGATTTCCCGGGCCGCCGCCGAGGCGGGGCTGCGCATCGCACCGGTGGCGGATCTGCGCGAGCATCCGGGCCTCGGCTCCGAAGGCCGGCGCGGCGAGACCCGGCTGCGCCTCGGCCGCGCCGAATGGGTGGGGGCCGCGACGCCAGTCGACCGGACCGCCGCCTGGCTGCGCATCGGCGACGCCGCCCCGGTCTGCCTGACGTTCGAGGACGAGCTGCGCCCCGAAGCGGCCGAAACGATCCGCCGCCTGCGCGCGCGCGGCCTCTCCGTGAGCCTCCTCTCCGGCGATGCCGAGGGGCCGGTGCGGGCGATGGCCGGGGCCGTCGGGATCGACCAATGGGTCGCCCGGGCGACGCCGGCCGAGAAGGTCGCGCATCTCCAGTCCATGCAGGCGGCCGGCCTGCGGGTGCTGATGGTGGGCGACGGGCTGAACGACGCTGCGGCGCTCGCGGCGGCGAATGTCTCGATCTCGCCTTCGAGTGCCGTCGACGCGAGCCGCAGCGCCGCCGACCTGATCGTGCTCGGCGACCGGATCGACCGGGTCGTCGACGCGCTCGTCCTCGCGGTGGTCGCCCGCCTTCGGATCCTCGAGAATTTCGTGCTCGCCTTCCTCTACAACGTCGTCACCGTGCCGATCGCCTTCGCCGGCTTCGTGACCCCGCTCATCGCCGCGATCTCCATGTCGGCGAGCTCGATCGTCGTGGCGCTCAACGCCATGCGGCTGGGACGGACGCCGTGAACATCCTCGCCGTCCTGATCCCGGTGTCGCTGCTTCTCGGGGCGGCGGGGCTGCTCGCCTTCTTCTGGTCGCTGCGCCACAACCAGTTCGAGGATCTCAAGGGCCACGCGACCCGCATCCTCTCGGACCGCTACGACGACGAGCCGGCCGAGGATGCCCCGCCCCGCAAGGACGACGCCCCGCTCAGGTGACCGCCGCCCGCGCGCGATAGCGCGGGCAGTCCCAGGCCCGGCTGGCGAGGACCTGCTGCAGCGTGCGCGCCGCGCGCACCACGTCCGCATGCCGCAGATAGAGCGGCGCGAAGCCGAAGCGCAGGATGTCCGGCATGCGGAAGTCGCCGACCACGCCCCGCGCGATCAGCGCCTGCATCACCGCATAGCCCTCCGGATGGGTCAGCGCCACCTGACTGCCACGCGCCTCCGCCTCCCGCGGGCTGAAGACGCCGACGCCCAGGGGCGCGCAGCCCGCCTCCGCCAGTGCCAGGAACCGCTCGGTCAGCGCCACGCTCTTGGCCCGCACCGGGGCGAGCCCCGCCTCCGCCGTCAGCGCCAGCCCAGCCTCCAGGGCACGCATCGACAGGATCGGCTGGGTGCCGCAGAGAAACCGCCGGATGCCGGATGCCGGCGCATAGCCCCGGGCGAAGTCGAAGGGCGCCGCATGCCCCCACCAGCCCGAGAGCGGCTGGCGGATGTCGCCGTGGTGACGCGCTGCGGCATAGACGAAGGCGGGCGAGCCCGGCCCGCCGTTGAGATACTTGTAGGTGCAGCCCACGGCGAGATCGGCGCCGGCATCGCCCAGCCCCACCTCCATGATTCCCGCGGAATGGCAGAGATCCCAGAGCGCCACCGCGCCGGCGGCATGGATGCGCGCGGTGACCTCCCGGACGTCCCGCCGCAGCCCGGTGCGGTAATCCACCTGGTTGACCAGCACCACCGCCACGTCCTCGTCGACGAGATCGAGCAGCTCCGGCCCGTCGACTCCCTCGAGGCGCAGCCGCAGGTCGGGCCGCGTGGCGAGAACGCCCTCGGCCACGTAGAGATCGGTCGGAAAGCTGCCGCCCTCCGCCACGATCACCCGCCGGTCGGGCCGCAGGCTCAGCCCCGCATGCAGCGCCTTGTACAGATTGAGCGAGGTGGTGTCGGTCACCACGACCTCGCCGGCCTCGGCCCCGATCAGCGGCGCGAGCATGTCGCCGAGGCGTGTCGGGAGCTCGAACCATCCCGCGCTGTTCCAGCTCCCGATCAGCCCGTCCGCCCATTCGCGCCGCGCCGCCCCGTCGAGCGCCTCCAGCGCCGCCAGCGGCGCCGGGCCGAGCGAATTGCCGTCGAGGTAGATCGTGCCGGGCGGCAGGTGGAACCTTTCGCGGAAACCGGCCAGCGGGTCGGCGGCATCGGCCGCCTCCGCATCGGCGAGCGCGGCGGCCCAGAAGGCATCATCGGTCATCGCGGGATCCTCCCAGGCCAATGGCCGGAGATTTGCACCTCGCGGCGAACTCGGCAAGCCGTGGCCTCGCGGCGTGCAATTCGCTTGACGCTCAGGTTGGCGCTGCCTAAAACGCGCCGGTGATGCGGTGGAAAGGCGCCTGCGGCGTTCCCAAATCCTGCCGGTATCGCACAGCGCGGTTGTAGCTCAGTCGGTTAGAGTGCCGGCCTGTCACGCCGGAGGTCGCGGGTTCGAGCCCCGTCAACCGCGCCATTATTTCAACGGCTTAGCCGGAATCTCTCTGGCCGGTTTCAACTCTCCCGGGCGGAGAGTTTCAACTTTTGGCCCCGACTTGTTCTCCCGGATGCGCCGCCGGCCTTGCTTCCTGGCCTCGTCCGCCAGCTCGACGGCGGCCTGATTGACCGGCAGATAGGTCTTCTGGAGGTGCGCCGACGATGCGACCGTGTTGGCCATCTTCTGCGAGATGACGCTGAGATCAGCGCCGCCCGACTGAGCCTCCACGGCACCTGTCCGGCGCATATCCTGCAACTGCCGCGTGCCCCCTGGGAACACGAGCTTGCGGATGTCCCGGAAGTCTTTCGCGAGGCTGTTCTTGGTATAGGCGGCACCCGTGCGCGTCATGAAGATCGGCGCGCTCGGCTAAAGGTTGTTCGGGAGGGTCGCCACGTAGGCCCGAATGAGGGCCTGGGTGCGGAGAGACAGCGTTGCCAGTGCGTCTCTCCCGGTCTTGGCCCGGTCGATCTCGAACCAGAGCTTCAGACCATCGTCCCGGCTATCCCGAAGACACAGGGAGCGGGAGTCGACCGGCGCGAACTGCGCGTCGTACGCAATCGCAATGATGCAAGCCAGGCCGTGGTACTTCCGTCGCCAGGCCGCCTTCATGAGTTGGACGACCTCGCCCTCCTCCCAGGTAGCCGACCGACCCTTCGGGGTCTCCCGCCGTATGCCGAAGCTCGGGTCCTGTTCGGCGGAGCAGTAGTGCATCGCGGCGGCGACGTTCCAGAGGGCGCGCCAGATCTTCATCGCGCGGTGCGCCTCCGACACCGACTTCATGACCTTCAGCGCATGGTACCAGGCGTCGATATGCTCGAGCGTCACCGTGCGGGGCGCGAGGTCGCCGAAGATCGGCGCGATGTGGCTCCAGCCGCGCTCCCAGTCCTCGCGGGTCCGGTGCGCCTTATCCGTCTTCCAGGTCTCCGTGGTGCGAAAACGATCGAAGGCCTCGCCGAGCGAGCCTCGGGGCCAGACGTGCTTCGGCGCCGGCTCGCGGCCCGTTCTCGCCACCTGCCAGCGGGCGTTCCATTCTTGCGCGATTTTCCACGCGTCAGGCCCGTCGGGTCCGCAGGGTACGGACGACGGGAAGCCCATCGCCTGCATGCCTTGTTCGAGAGCCAAAAGCCCCGGCCCCCCTTTCGAGCGCTGTAGTAGGGGACCTTGATCATACCCATTGCGCATCGCCGCGAGACGCTCGGCGACGACCGCGCCCGCGTCCTTGGCCATCCCGGCGACGATGGCGCCACTCAGCCCGGAGCGGCGATCCTGCCATGCCTCGACGGCCTTCAGGTCGAAGTTCCCGGTGGTCGCACCCGGCCCCGGAAAACCGCGGGCGAGCAGGTCGGCCAGGCAGTTGGCGAAATGCGCCTCGGAAATGCCGAGCGGCCGCGACACGGCGGAGGCAGGCACATCGCGCGGAACGATCTTGAAGCACATGGTCATGGCCGGTGGAACCCGTCTGTTCTCAGTCGGGAAGGACATCAGTCCGCCTTGAGCGGTGCATGGCGCGATCACGGGGATGGTTCGCCCGGACGGCGATTGCCTCTGGCGCGCCGGAACTCGCGCCAGCGCACGACGTCGGCTTCCGGGACGCGTCGTCGCGGATCGCGCACGGGCGTCATCATTCGATGAGTTCGCCCACGTCGCGCTGCGCGGCGACCAGATCCTCGATGCGTTCCAGCAGCTCGGTGAGCGTCCGGATCTCACGGCGGATCGGCTCGATCGCGCGGGCGGTCGCGGACAGGACCTCCCATTCATGCCAAGTCCAGTCGGCCCCGCAGTCGCTCCAGCCGACCTCGATCCAGTCGCCCTCGACGGAGATGCCATCCTCGATCGCGCGATCGCAGGCATCGGAGATCACGGGCAACATGTCGCGAGCGAAGCCGGTATGGAGCCGGCCGCGGGCGGCCGCGTCGGCAACCCGCCGCATGCCGCTCGGCGCCCGGTGCCCGAGAAGCGCCGGCAAGTCGCCTGCGAGGACGGGTGCGAGCCGGCGGCCGAGCATCCGCACGTAGGAGAGGACGGACAGATAGTCGTCTATATCGACCGTGATCTGCATGATTTGGTTCCTTTTCGCCGGATTGGCGTCAAGGTCCTGCGCCGCAGGCGCAGGAGAGCCGGATCAGGCGGCGTCGATCCTGCCGCGGAGGTAAGAGAGGTTCGCGATCAGCCGATCGACCTCCGCATCCTGTCGAGCGGAGGACCGGTGGAGCATCGCGACCATCGCGTCGACCGGCCAGCGCTCTGGATCGACGGCCACGTCGTGGATGGCCTGTGCCAGCACCGCGCCGGCCTCGCCGCCGATCCGCCGGGCGGCTTGGGTGAGGCGGGCGCCGGCCGCCGCGAGGAACCGCATCGCGAGCAGACGCGGCTCGGATTATGCGGCCGCCGGGGTCGTGTCTAGGAGATGGTCGAACATGAGCTGCAGCGTCCCTGAGGTTGTCGTCAAGAGAGCTGCGCGTTGCTCACCGATGAGATTGGCCGCCGCAGACACTGACGAAATCCGAGGCGCCAAAAAGAAAGAGAGAATTTTAGCGATCGCCGGGGCTTCCGGGCGCCCCGCTGCGACGCCGCTTCGCCGAGGGTCCTGGGCGAACCCAAGCTTCGCCGGGAACCGCGAGCCGCAGCGGGCGAACCGTCCCCCCGAGCAGGATCCCCTGCATCCAATGGGATGATTTCCTCCCCAGGAAAGGAGACCACCATGAGCATCGCCACCCGCCCCGACGCCCCTCACCACCCCGATGTCTGCCCGACGGCCGCCGCGACCTCGCGGCTTGACCGTGCGCTGGCGCCCCTCGCCAATCTCGGCGGCGCGATCCGTGACGAAATCGCCGCAGCGCTCATGCCGATGTCGCAGGAGCTCGAGACGGCCGTGGGGCGCGTGGCGTCTCTCGAGCTGCAGGTGCGCGACCTCGAGGCGAGGCTGGCTACGACCGCCGCCGCGCTCCTGGGACTGCCAACCCCCGCCACGCGGCCCGGTGTCGAGAAGGAACCGCTGTGCTCGGCGAAGCAAACGGGGGCCTTCGCCGCCGGCCGCGCCGTCATCGCCGGCGAGATCACCAAGGGCGGCTCGAATCATCCGGAGCGCACCGCGACCGCGGAGAGCAAAGGGAGCAGCACCGCAGCGATGGTGACCGCTAGTCCCTGCTACGACCCGGACACCCCTTCACATCGTCGGCAGCAACCGGAGCAGCAATAGAGGTCAGGAGGCGAAAGAAGAGGCCGCGCCGTAGCGCCATGACGAAGGACGCTGCCGTTGCGCCAGTCCCAGCCATGTCGGCCACGGCCGTGCCCGTCGCCGATGTCGCCGCCAAGGCACTCACCACCGCGGTGCTCCCACCGCTGACGGACGCTGTGGCCGCGTCGAGTGCGTGCTCGGCTGCGGCGACCGCGCCTCCGGCGCCGGTGCTCAACACGCCCGCCCCCTCTGTCTCGGAGCCGTCTCGCCCCACATCGATCGCGGTCGAACTCGCTGAGCAGGCGCCAGCCGCGGTCGAGCTCATCGGCCCTATGTCTGGTCCATCCGGACAATCCGACTCGGTCGCGATTCGCGGCGGCGACATGCACGAGGGCGTGCGATCCGACGTTGCGGCGGCGATGGCACACGACCCCGCCGCCGGGATCCTGCACCCGCTGCTCGTGCAAGGCGCGCGGGAGCTGATCGCGCTCGGTCACTATCCCGACCTAACTGCTCTGCTCAATGAGGCGGTCTACAGGCTGCTCGAGAGCGACTATCCGGGCGGACGGAATTGCGGATCCCATGTCTCCGGCTCCCCTGGTAGGGCAATGATGGCTGGCGCAGTCGCCGCCGGAAATCTCCGTCGCTGCGGCGCATGCCGGCCAATCTCGGGCGCAATGTGAGCCTTCCTTGTCTCCGAGCTCCATGTCGGCGCGACCGTGGGGGAGGTGCAGATGTCGGATTTCGGCTCGCACCCAAAACTGAGCGCTCATGCGATTCTGCGGTTCTCGATCGAGCAGGCGCGTATGCGTGACCGTCACGCCGGGCTCCACCACGACAGGGGCTCCATCTCCCTGCGTGATGATTCGACCCGACGAAACCTCCGGGAACTCATGCAGGTCAGGAACACCGTGCGAATCGCGCGCTTCCTAAAGCTGCGTCCGCCCTCGTTCGACGGCCGAGCTGCCAACCGCTTCGAAGGCACCATCATGCCGGAACGCTTCACGGGGGCAGCGCGACGCGCTGATGAGCGGACAACGGAATGGACATTCTCGTCTCGCTGCCTGTCTCGTAGGTATGCGGCCTTCGACGAACCCCGTCCCGGCAATTAGCTGTTGAGGCTCAGACCCCGGCCCCCAGATGGCGAAGGCCCATTCGATCAGCTGGAGTCGTGACCCTCGCGCCGGAGCTCGGACTTGATCCGGACCGTGATGTGCGCCGACACGAAGCGGAGCTCCGGCAGTGCGGCAACATCGACCCGGAGCACATCCTGCTCCATGCACGCCCAGCGCCGACCGTAGCGCTGCGGCAGGCCGATCCCGCTACGGACGGCGCCAACGCTGTCGAGCGCGCGGGTGGTTGGACGCCACGGGCGAAGCGACGTGCGCGCCGCAATCGCATAGCCGCGCCGCGCCAGGTCGGCGATGGCGAGCCCACCGGGCGTTGCTCGCGCCGTGCCCATGGCCACCAGAAGCCAACGATACCGCTCGATCACTTCGGGATCGGCGACGCAGCGGGGCCAGTCGGGACAATCGTCCTCCGCCAGTCCCTTGCCGAGCTCGATAGCCGCGCGGCGTGCAGACTCGAATGCGCGTTGCCCGTCGCGATCGACCGACGATGGTACGGCCCCGGTGCCGGACCCAGCACGTGGCTGGGCACTCGGCAATGTGACGCGATCTCGATCCGGCATGGACGATACCATGTTGCGGCGCGCCGCATCGAGGCGCGTCAAGGATCGGCCGGACCCGGGGAAATCGCGCAATGTCAGCCGGGGCGCGGTCGCGAGAGACATTGGCCGGGCTGCGATGGGACGAAGTCGAAATGCCCCGAAAGATGCGACGCCCTCGCAGAGACCCGGCCGGGAAGGTCTCCGCGCGCGCCGCGCGGGAAGGCCGCAGAGCGCCACGCGCGGCGACTGTCCGGCCCCGGGCAATGTCTTCATTAGACCGTGAGGGTGATGCCCGGGCTCTGGCTCATGTGTGGATGCCCCTTCGATGCAAGCTGGTTTCGGGAGCGGCTGCGGGCGTGTGATCGGGTGCAGTCATGTGTCAGGCCTCCTGTGCGGCGCTGACCATGGCCGCGGGCCGGTATGGAGATACGCGGACCAGGTCCACATCCCTGTAGCGAGCTCGTGGCTCTCTGAATCAGACTGGTTCTCCCGCTCCCGATCTTGTCGATCATTCGCCCTTACCGTTCTCGGACCTCCTCCCATCGCCGGCGTACCGAAAGCGGTCGGCACTCAGGCCGCTGCCGCTACCGGATCTCGATAATCCTGTTCTTTCGTGAGCATCGCCCAGATCGACCTGGCCATCCTGTTGGCCAAAGCGATTGCCACCACCAGCCGCGGCTTGCGCGCCAGCATGCGGTCGAGCCAGGAGCCCATCGCGATTTTCCCGCCCCTGAGCTTGGCGCGCACCACCGCCATGGCGCCGATGATCAGCAGCCTGCGGATGTCGCGCTGGCCCATTTTCGAGGTCTTGCCCAGGATCTGCTTGCCGCCGCTCGACTTCTGTCGGGGCACGAGGCCGAGCCAGGCGGCAAGGTCACGTCCGCGCCGGAAGCTTTCCTTGGGTGGCGCAAAGGCTTCGACCGCCATCGCCGTGATCGGCCCGACCCCCGGCATGGTCTGCAGGCGCGCAGTCACTTCGCCCCGCGCCGCCTCAAGGCGAAGCATCCTTTCCAGCTTCGCGATCTTCTCGGAGCAGAGGGTGATCTGGTCGAGATACATCCGGCCGATCTCGCAAACCGCCGGCGGCAATCCCGACGAAGCAGCCTCCATCGTCTCCTGCAACTGCCTGAGGTGGAGCATGCCTTGCGCGGCCACAACGCCGTACTCTGCCAGATGCCCCCTCAGCGCGTTGCTCAGCCGTGTGCGCTGGCGCACCAAGAGATCGCGGCCGCGGAACATCATCGCCCGCGCCTGCTGCGCCTCGGTCTTCACCGCCACGAAGCGCATCGTCGGCCGGGACGCCGCTTCCGCGATCGCTTCGGCATCCGCCATGTCGTTCTTCTGCCGCTTCACGAACGGCTTCACATAGGCCGGCGGGATCAGGTGGACCGAATGGCCGAGCCGCCCGATCTCCCGACCCCAGTGGTGTGCCGTCGCGCAGGCCTCCATGGCCACGGTGCAGCGCGGCTGCGATTGCAGGAACGGCAGAAGCTGCGTCTGTGACAGCTTCTTGCGGAAGACCACGCTGCCGTCCGCTCCCGCGCCATGCAGCTGGAACACCCGCTTTGCAAGGTCGAGCCCGACGATGGTAACCTCCTTCATGGATGCCTCCCCCTTTCTGGCGATCAGACATCACCAGCTTGGCACATTGCGATGCCGCCGGGCGGGGGCATCCACTCCATCACTGTCGGTGCAGCCCTTCGCTCGTCATGCGGCGGCGAGCAGGCGGGCCCTGAGAAGATCCAGCTTGGCTCGGCCGTACATCTGGCGCTTGACGAGTTTGAGCTTGGTGATCTGGCTCTCGGTCCGACCGTTGGACCACGGCAAGCTCATGGCGGCTGTGACGGCGGGCCGGTCGTCGCGGAGACCACAGGCGAACGGTACCAAGGCGCTGGACGAGGCGTCGTCGAGCCAAGTGTCGAGCCCGGAAGGGTCCCGCTTCCGGACCATAACCTGGAAGCGTTCGAGAGGGTGCCGGCTGGCAGCAAGGAGGGCGGCGGCGGCCTCGATCATCGCCACGGTCACCGCGTCTTCCCGGGTGAGATGGGTCCGCTTCCGGGTCAGCATCATCGCGATCTTCCGGGCGGAGGGGCACTTCCGGGGGCCGGAGGCCTGGGCCTCCTCCGTACGCCGACGGCGCGTGGCCCACTCGGTGACGACACGCAGGCTGCCGCCGAAGCCGGCGAGGCGGAGACGACGCCAGAGCTCCGCACCGTTGCGGCATCCGCGCGCCCAGGCTTCGTCGAGCTGGACGAGCCAGGGCTCGAGCGAGCTCGCGCGGACGCGGAAGACATCGTCGCGCTCGCCGCGGAGGATGCGCCGCACCGTCTGCCGGCTGCAGCCGGTCCGGCGGACGATCTCCTTGATCGGCACGGCGTCCTTCGCCAAGGCCCGGACGGCCGCGTTCATTTCCTCCCGGCGCAGGAAGCCTTCGTATTGCAGCCGCTCGGCCGAGGTCAGCAGTTCCGGGCTAACCGTGCCCGCCCCGAGAGCGCGCCGGATCGGCGTCATTGACCGCCGCACCACGTCGAGGAAGGCCCCGCTCGCGTTCTCCATCAGGTGCCAGCGATCGGCCACCCGCACCACCTCCGGCGCCGCCCGGGCGACCGCCTGGCCATAGCCGCCGCCGCGGTCCCGCGACACGATCTCGACCTCGGGGTGGTCCGCCATCCAGGCCTCGACGGTGGCGGCCTCGCGGTCGGGAAGAACATCAATGATCTCGCGCCGCTCCAGGTCGCAGACGATGCTGCCGTAGCGATGCCGCGCTTCCACGCCCAGTCGTCGATGCCGAACACCCGCGATGTCGGCCGTGCCTTCGGCGCTCGTGCCCGGACGGTCCGCGCGAGCCGTGTCCTTGCTGACCGGCATCAGCAGGCGCCGGGCGAGCCCCCGGCCCGGACGGCCCCCGAGCGCCAGGCCGAGATGATGGACGATGGTCTGCAGCCGCGCCGTGCGGCGGGCGTAGGGGGCGACGATGTCCTCGCCGAACCGCTCGGCGAAGATCTCCCGCAGGCAGAGCTCGTTGTCGCATCGGAACCGCCGCACCGTGAGCGCGATACTGACGCGCCGGCCGTCGGCCGGGAGATCGGAAAGCGACCGAACGTAGCGGCTTGGACCCGCCGCGAGAGCTTGCCGCAGCCTGGGCAGGCCGACCCGACATCCCGGGACCGCGCGGCCGCCGCCACGCCGCCGTCATCTATCCGCACGTGCCCGATGATCAATCCCGGCGGCAGCAACGCCGCCGAAGATCGGCTCCCAACCATCCCCGCTCCCCTCAACCTCGGAGCTCGAGACTATCGGCCAGGCCGACCGGCTGCACCGAGATTGAGTCAGAGCCCTATTTTGACCCCCTGTTTGGCGAGGAGTGGGCCCCAGCTCGGCGCAGCGGTGCGGGTGGCGGAGACGGAGCTGGACGACATCACCGAGGACGAGGTGCGGGAGGCGCTCACCGAGTTCGACCCGCTGTGGGACGAGCTCTTCCGGGCCGAGCAGGCGCGGGTCGCGCACCTGCTGGTCGAGCGGGTCGATGTGCGGATGAACGGAGTCGAGGTGCGGCTGCGGCCGAACCGGCGCGCAGGGCTGCTGCGTGAAGTGGCGGGCAGCAGGAGGGCAGCGGCGTGAGCAAGCGAGTGACGGTCTCGGCGGATGGCGAGACGATCACCGTCCACATCCCGCGAAGTTCCGAAAGCGTGGTGGCCGGAAGCGGGTGGTGACACCGGACGGGGCCGTGTGGGCCCCGCGGCTGAGAAAATCGTATGTCAGCCAGGTGCTTCGGCTCACGTCGCTGGCTCCTGAGATCGTGGAGGCGATGCTCGATGGACGGCAGCCGGCGGACTCGCGGCTCGACGACCTGCTGGAAGGGTTGCCGCTCGACTGGGCGAGGCAGTCGGACAAGATTGGCGCTTTGTCCGCAGAGATATCTGTGTGATGCTACGAAGGTGTTTTGGGAATGGCCTACGACCTTGGGTCAGGGCCCGCAGCACTGATCGGCTTGCCCAACCAACTCTCTCAGACCAACGCAAAGCGGCCGATGTCGAGGACCGAAGACAACAAGAGGCTGGTTCGGGAGGCGTTCCGTCCCTGGGAGCATGGCGACAGCAAGCCGTTCTTCGATCTGATCGCAGGCGACGTCGTCTGGACCGTGATCGGAACGACGCGAGTTTCGGGGGTCTACCACTCCAAGCAGGACCTCATCGATCGGGCATTCGGTCCACTCCTCGAACGCCTGGAAGGTCGGCTTTCGACGACTTTCGTCGACCTCGCGGGAGAAGGCGACAAGCTGTTCCTGAGGTTCAACAGCGCCGGCGTCTCGAAGACCGGAGTAATCTATGATCAGACCTACTGCTGGGCGATGATCATGCGCGACAACCGCATCGTCGATATCGTCGCCTATCTCGATACAGATTTGCTTAGAAGAATATTTGACTAGCGCAGCAATCCAACAGAAGTACTTCGCCATCTATGGTTGAAACAATCGTCGACGGGGGGGAAGCCAGCGCCTGAACCATGGTATTCTGGCCGGTCCGCAATCGTTGGAAGTGCTGCGGCCGCTGCGTGACCGCAAGAGCTTCTTCCCTTTCGCTTTCCCTTGTCCGCTGCTAGTTGGAGCATCAACGCAAGCTAAGGAAAGCCAAGGCACTGGCCCTCCTATTGGGTAGTCCCCGTCTTTCTCCTCAGCCACGCCTCAATCTCCCCGGCTACCCTCTCCCATCCAGGCTCGAGAAACAGGAAGTGTGCGTGGCCCTCCGCGGACAGGAACGTGCCACGCGCACCATAACGCTTGGCTAAGGCCTTGCAGGTCTCCGGGTTCACGGCACGGTCTTCGGTTCCCGAGACCACCAGCAGCGGGCAGGTGACAGCATCGAAGTCAACCTTCAATGCGGCATGGTCGTCGAACATCCAAAAGAACATCTCGAACATGACCCTGCCCGATTCAGCTCCGAGCTTGTCGAAGACTCTGCGCTGGTCCGGCTCGTCGAGCTTGTTGAGCGCAGCAGATGCCATGAGCCCGAAGTCGACCCGCAACGGCTTTTTCCAGAACGGGCCAAGCTCCATGAAGGCCCGCGGAACCGCGCGCTCATCATCGGTCGTCGGTAGCGTGCCCCACGGCGCGTTCGGATTGATCAGCACGATGGCGCTGGCGAGTCCGCGCGAGGCCACCTGCTGCGCCACTACTCCCCCGATGGCATGGCCTAGAAGGACCGGCTTGGTTCCCAATGTCTCCACGAATGCGGCGATGTCATTGGTGTAGTCCATCACGCTGGTGTTGGCGAACGCGGGGTCCGTTTCAGCCGACGGATCACCTCCATGGAAGCGCAGCGCCGGCACATGTGCCGTCCAGCCTCGCCCGCGGAAAAAAGCCGCATAGTTCTCCAAGCACCAGGGGCCGGCAAAGGCCCCGTGGATCAGAACTATCTCCCTTTCCATTGCAACCCTCACTGCATCTGGCGAAGCGCGAGTCTGACTCCTGACCGGGAACCTATGATAGCACACAGACTCCTGTGTAGTGCCACCAGTCCCGTAGTCTTCTCCCGGCAGGGCGACGCTTTGTGAGAATCGTCAGGCGGGGAAGGTCAGTGCCATGTCGCGGTAAATCTCCCGGGCGGCGTTCCGTCCGGGCGCCATGGAGACACCGCCTCCGGGGTGGCTCCCCGATCCGCAAAGGTAGACGTTGTCGACAGGCGACTTGTAGCGTCCCATCCCCGGAATCGGCCGCATCGCTCCTGTCTGATAGAGCGAGACGGCGCCGTGCATCATCGTTCCCCGCACCGCGCTCGACAGCCGTTTCTCCAGATCGACAGGACTGAGCACTGCCCGGCGTAAGATGTTCTCGCTCAGGTCGGGGATGTAGTCCGTGGTCACCTGCTCAATGACGCGATCCGCGTACTGCTCCTTGACCCGTGACCAGTCACGGCCGCGGATTGTGCCGCTGGCATCGCCAGCAATGATGTAGGGAACCGGCTGCACCACGAGTTTCATCAGCGCCTTGCCTTTGGGCGCCCTGCTGGGATCGCAGGCCGAGTCGTTGCAGAGAAGCGCAAACGGCCTGGATGGCAACAAGCCACCGCGACACTCCTGAAACTGCCGGGACAGGAAGTCGATCGAGGGGACCGGATGGACATAGACGCTTCGCCCGGGATCCTCGCCGGACTTGTAGTGAACCGGCCGATCCAGTGCGAGATAGATGACGAGTGCAGATTCTCCGACGTCGTATCGGCGCAGCATTCTGGCAAGAGAAGATCCGATCACGTCTTCGCCCAGCAGCCTGAGTCCCAGCTGCTGTGGATCGACGCTCGAGGCTACCAGGCCGGCGACGTCAATCTCTTCTCCGTTCGCCAGCCGGACGGCGATGGCCCTGCCGCGCTCGACGACAATCTTCTCGACGCCGGCGTTCGTGCGAACTTCCCCGCCGTAAGCGCGAAGGAAGCCGGCGAGGGCGACCGGCAGATTGACCATCCCGCCTTTGACAAGATTGTTGCCGCAGCGCTGGATCAGCGCGGCGAACCCGACAGCGCCGCTGGCGCCACCCGCATCATCCGGTGACAGGCCGATGTGAGAGCACCAAGTCCCCAAGAGGACCTTGGTCTGCTCCGCCTCAAAAACTTCCCTTGCCCAGGATCGAAACGACTGCAACTGAAATCGGTAAGTCTCGATTCCGTCCTTCTTGTTCGCGAGAGCCGACAACTGTTCTGCAGGTGACAGCGGCGGTGAGTTGATCGCTGCCGCAAAGCTCTCGATGCCATCCGAAAATTGCGCGCAAAGCGCACGGTAAGCCTCCGCATCTCGTCTCGAGCGGCGGCCGATGCTTTCGATCGTGCACTCGATGTCGCGGAATGCGCTCACCGCGGTACCGTCGTCGAAGACTTGCGCATAGCTGACCTCCGGATGAATCAGCTCGAACCCAAAGCGCGGGAGATCCAGCTCGGCCGGAACCGGGGAGACGTTGGCCAGCTGGTACCCGAAAGCATGAATGTCCGAGAAGAAGCCGGGAAAGGCCACCTCCTCGGTATTCGTCATCCCGCCAGTCGACGGATACTGCTCCAGGACCAGGACCTTCATATCGGCCTTGGCAAGGTAGCAGGCACACGTAAGCCCGTTGTGGCCGCTTCCGATGACGACGGCATCGTATGCGTTGGTCATGCCAGCCCCCAGCCATTCGCCCGAAGGAGCCTACGCCCTTCATCGGCATCGTGGCGACCCTCCAGCGTCCGGCGCCGGGCAGATTTAGCTCGCAAACGAAACGTGCCGCGCGCGCTCAGGCGGGCGCAGCTTCGCGCGAGTTGGCCGGCAGCAGGAGGGCCGCTGCATGACGCGGGCGACGAGCCCGGCCGACGAGCGGAACGATCGCGATCCACATCCCACCCACGTTCCGGAAGCGCGGCGTGCGGAATTTGGTGTTGATGCCGATGGTCTGCCCGCATTTGGTGGCCCGGTTCAAATCTAATGCATTGTGGGCTTTGCGGCCAAGTTTGACGGCCCGCCCGGCCAGAGCAGTGCTTGCGGCGCCGGCGGCTTGTAGCCGAGGCTCGAGTGCGGGCGTTGCGTATTGTAGTGCTGGCGACAGCGCTCGATGACGATCCGCGCCTCGGCGAGGCTGTGGAACAGCTCCCCGTTCAGCAGCTCGTCGCGGAGTTTTGAGTTGCAGCTCTCGCAGTAGCCGTTCTCCCAAGGGCTTGCGGGCTCGATGAACGCGGTCCTGGCCCCAACCACGGCGATCGACTCTCGCACGGCCTTGGTGATGAACTCGGGACCATTGTCCGAACGGACACCCTGATCACCAGCAACCTGCCCTTCGACGAGTGGACCGAGACCTTCGGCTCCGAGCGCCTCACCGGCGCGCTGCTCGACCGGCTGACCCACCACGTCACTATCCTCGAGATGAACGGCGACAGCTATCGGCTCGCCCAGAGCCGCCCGAGAAAAACCCCAGCCACCGCCTGACGGCCGGGCAGCCGGTTGGCCTTTCAGGCCAACGCGCCTTGGCACACGCCAGCTATTCGGGGAGCGCGCGTGCCAAGGCGCGCGTCCCGCCCCAGCATTAGTTCAGGATCCCTGAGTGGCAGACTATTGCGCCGCCCCGTGGCTGGGTTTTCCGCCACCGTTGACAAATGGCGTTCCAATGGCTCGATCCTTCTCGACGTCCTTCAGCCGCTTCACCTGGTTGGTCTTCAATCCGCCAAACTCCTTGCGCCACCGGTAGTAGGTGAACTGCATCACGCCGATTGCGCGGACCGCCTCGGCCACCGATTGGCCCTGCGATACCAATACGTCGACCTGCCGGAGCTTGGCGACGATCTCCTCGGGCTTATGCTTCTTCCGGGGTATTCCTCTATTCTCCAACTGGCTCGAAAGCCTATTTCAGGGAGGACCACTCTTCAGGGGGCAGGCCAAACAGGGCGCAGTTCAAATTACGCCGGCGGTCCGCCAGGCCTAGGACGGTCGCAGCGCCACGGAGATCGCCCGGTCGAGCTTGTCCACCAGCTCGTCGATCTCCCCGTCCCCGATGATGAACGGCGGCGCGAGCAGCACGTGGTCGCCGGTCCGACCGTCGATGGTGCCCGCCATGGGATAGCAGATCAGCCCGGCCTCGAAGGCCGCGCGCTTAATCCCGGCGGCCACGCGCCGTGCGGGGTCGAACGGATCCCTCGACTCGCGGTCGGCGACGATCTCGAGCCCCCGGAAGAGACCACGGCCGCGGATGTCGCCGACGTGCGGATGCTGGCCGAACCGCTCGGTCAGCGCCCCGGCGAGTTGCTCACCCTTCTCCTGGACGCGCGCCAGCAGGTCGCGGCCGAGGATGGCGCGCAACACCGCCAGCCCGGCGGCGGTGGCCGCAGGATGGCCGATATAGGTATGGCCGTGCTGGAAAAACCCAGTTCCGGCGGCGATGGTGTCATGGATTTCGGCCGTGCAGATCATCGCGCCGATGGGCTGATAGCCGCCACCGAGTCCCTTGGCGATGCAGATGATGTCCGGCGCCACCCCGTCCTGCTCGCAGGCGAAAAGGCTGCCCGTCCGGCCCATGCCGCACATTACCTCGTCAAGGATGAGCAGGACCCCGTGGCGGTCGCAGATCTCGCGGATGCGCCGGAAATAACCCGGCGCCGGCGGCACCGCGCCGGCGGTGGCGCCCACCACCGGCTCGGCGATGAAGGCCATGACGGTTTCGGGCCCGAGCCGCGCAATCTCGGCCTCGAGCGCGTCCGCGGCCCGGCGGCCGTATTCCTCGGGGCTCTCGTAGTCGCGCTGGTGGCGGTAGGCGTAGCAGGGCTCGATGTGGCTCACGTCGAGCAGGAGCGGGCCGAACTGCGCCCGCCGCCACTCGTTGCCGCCGGCCGAGAGCGCGCCGATCGTGTTGCCGTGGTAGCTCTGCTTGCGCGCGATCAGCCTGCTGCGGTCCGGCGCCCCCTTCTCGACCCAGTACTGGCGGGCGAGCTTGATCGCCGCCTCCACCGCCTCCGAACCGCCGGAGACGAAATAGACCCGGTCGAGCCCGGCCGGCGCATGTTCGATCAGAAGGTCGGCCAGCGCTTCGGCCGGCTCGGAGGTGAAGAATCCGGTATGCGCGAAGGCGAGCCGGTCGAGCTGGTCCTTGATCGCCGCGGTCACCTCTCGGTCGCCATGGCCGAGGCACGAGACCGCCGCACCGCCCGAGCCGTCGAGATAGCGCTTGCCCACGGCATCGATTAAGTAGCAGCCCTCGCCCCCCACTGCGACCGGCGAGTCGACGCGGGAATGGCGGGGAAAGACATGTGACATCGGGACCCTCCCTTTCGCGCTCCGTCCCTGGCGGGCTCCAGCTTACGGGTTGTGCCGCGTCGGGCTCAATACAGAACTGCGAGGCGAAAGCGATGGCGTCGCAAAGGAACAATGGGAATGCCGCAACGATGAATCATCGTCGCCTTTGCATTGGCGGCACATAAATCATGAATACATTATGGCGCAATGCCGAATAGTAGCAAAATTACTCTCTAAATACGTTTCTAATACAATTCTATCACCGATTGAAAGATCAGGCCATTTTACATTGGCATCTCGTATTTAATATTGCTGTTCCTCCGCAAGATTGCTGGGGCACGACCAAACTCCTTGACTCTTACCTGTTGACGGCGATTATTTACCGCAATGGGTCAACACAGGGAGAGAGGAATGAAGACGTTCAACCTGCTGGGCGGCGCACTTGCGATTGCCCTCGCTTCGTCGGCGGTATCCGCCCAGGAAACCTTCATCACCATCGGGACAGGCGGCCAGACCGGCGTCTATTACGTCGTCGGCCAGTCGATCTGCCGCCTGGTCAACCGCAACACCGCCGAAACCAACCTGAAATGCACTGCGCCCTCCACCGGCGGGTCGGTCGCCAACGTCAATGCCATCAAGGCGGGCGACATGGACATGGGCGTGGCCCAGTCCGACGCCCAGTTCAACGCCTACAACGGCCTCGGCGACTTCGAGGGCGAGCCCTTCGAGAAGCTGCGCTCGGTCTTCTCAGTGCATCCCGAACCCTTCACGGTGGTCGCCCGCGCCGACAGCGGCATCGAGACTTTCGCCGATCTCAAGGGCAAGCGCGTCAACATCGGCAACCCCGGCTCCGGCCAGTATTCCACCATGCAGGTGGTCATGGAGGCGCTCGGCTGGACGATGAGCGACTTCGCGCTCGCCTCCGAGCTGAAGCCGGCGGAGCAGTCCGCGGCGCTGGGCGACAACAAGGTCGACGCGATCATCTACACGGTCGGCCACCCGAACGGCTCGATCCAAGAGGCCACCTCCACCGTCGACGCGCGTCTGATCCCGGTCACCGGGCCCGAGATCGACGCGCTGGTCGAGGCCAACCCCTACTACGCCAAGGCCACGATCCCCGGCGGCATGTATGCTGGCAACGATTCCGCCGTGGAGACCTTCGGCGTGAAGGCGACCTTCGTCACTTCCGCCGACGTGCCCGACGAGGTAGTCTATGAGGTGGTAAAGGCGGTCTTCGACAATTTCGACCGCTTCAAGGGCCTGCACCCGGCCTTCGCCAACCTCATGGAAGAGGACATGATCACTCAGGGCCTCTCCGCGCCGCTGCATCCGGGCGCCGAGAAGTACTACCAGGAACGCGGCTGGCTGCCCGCCTCGTGACCTGAACTCGACGGTCCCGGCGCAGGCCGGGGCCGTCTGACGCCTGGACTGAAGGATAACAAGCGGGCCGCGGGGTGCGGCTCTCGCGGCGCAGGGGACCAGGATGGCCAGGAGCGACAAGGACCAACAGCAGGCGGCAGCCGTGGAAGCGGAAGCCGCCGGACGCGGCGGGCTCAGCCAGGAAGAGCTCGATGCCATGGTCGCCGCCAGCGATACCGGCGGCCGTACCCCCGGGCAGCCGGTCGCCGCCATCCTGATGCTGGTGGCGCTCGCCTGGTCGCTGTTCCAGCTCTGGATCGCCTCGCCCCTGCCCTTCATGCTCGGCTTCGGCGTCTTCAACGACACCGAGGCGCGGGCGATCCATCTCGGCTTCGCGCTCTTCCTCGCTTATGCCGCCTACCCGGCGGCCCGCACCCCGGCGCAACTCGGCATCGGCGTCGCGGTCCCGGTCATAATGACCATCCTCTTCATGGTCGGCGCCAAGACCGGCACCTCGGTCTGGTGGATCCCCATCGTCGGCGCAGCGGTGATCGCGGGCATCGTGCTCGGCTCGCCCAAGGACCGCATCCCCTCCTGGGAATGGGCCATGGCCATCGTCGCCTCGGCCACCGCGCTCTACATCTACTTCCAGTACCGCAGCATCTCGACCCGGGTCGGCGCGCCGATCCCGATGGATTTCGTTGTGGCGGTCGCGGGCCTCCTGCTGCTGCTCGAGGCCACCCGCCGCGCGCTCGGGCCGGCACTGATGATCGTGGCGACGGTCTTCCTCGGCTATACCTTCCTCGGGCCTTGGATGCCCGAGATCATCGCCCACAAGGGCAATTCGCTCTCGGAAGTCGTGAACCACCAGTGGATCACCACCGAGGGCGTGTTCGGCATCGCGCTCGGCGTCTCGACCAGCTTCGTCTTCCTCTTCGTGCTCTTCGGCTCGCTCCTCGATAAGGCCGGGGCCGGCAACTACTTCATTCAGGTCGCCTTCTCGCTCATGGGCCACATGCGCGGTGGCCCGGCCAAGGCGGCCGTGGTCTCCTCTGCGATGACCGGCCTGATCTCCGGCTCCTCCATCGCCAATGTCGTGACCACCGGCACCTTCACCATCCCGCTGATGAAGCGCGTCGGCTTCTCCGCCGAGAAGGCCGGCGCCGTCGAGGTCGCCTCCTCGGTCAACGGCCAGATCATGCCGCCGGTTATGGGCGCCGCCGCCTTCCTGATGATCGAATACGTCGGCATTCCCTACATCGAGGTGGTCAAGGCGGCGGTACTGCCGGCGACCATCTCCTATATCGCGCTGGTCTACATCGTGCATCTCGAGGCGCTCAAGGCCGGCATGGAGGGCCTGCCACGCGCCTACGAGCCCAAGCCGATCGTGCAGCGGCTCATCGGCATCGCCTTCGCGGTCATCGTCATCTGCGCCCTGTCATTCGGGGTCTATTACGGCATGGGCTGGCTCCGTCCCGCCTTCCCGCAGAGCGCGGCCTATATCGTCTTCGCGCTCCTCGTTGTGACCTATGTCGCCCTGCTCTGGGTCGCCTCGCGCGAGCCGCCCCTAAAGATGGAGGATCCCAACGCCCCGGTCACCAAGTTGCCGCTCCCCGGCCCCACCGTCCGTTCCGGGCTGCAGTACATCCTGCCGGTGGTGGTGCTGGTCTGGGCGCTGATGGTCGACCGGCTCTCGCCGGGCCTCTCGGCCTTCTGGGCCACCGCCTTCATGATCTTCATCCTGCTGACGCAGCGGCCGCTCATGGCCATCCTGCGCGGCGAGGGCGCGCTCGGCGCCGCGATCGCCCAGGGCGGCCGCGACCTGCTCGACGGGCTGGTGACGGGCGCGCGCAACATGATCGGCATCGGTATCGCCACCGCCACTGCCGGCATCATCGTCGGCGCCGTCAGCCAGACCGGCGTCGGCTCTGCGCTCGCCGACGTGGTCGAGGTGCTGTCGCGCGGCAACATCATGGCGATCCTGCTCCTGACGGCGGTCCTCAGCCTGATCCTCGGCATGGGCCTGCCGACCACGGCGAACTACATCGTGGTCTCCGCCCTGCTCGCCCCGGTCATCGTCACGCTCGGCCAGCAGAACGGCCTGATCGTGCCGCTGATCGCGGTGCATCTCTTCGTGTTCTACTTCGGCATCATGGCGGACGTGACGCCGCCAGTGGGGCTCGCGAGCTTCGCAGCGGCGGCAGTCTCGGGGGGCGATCCGATCAAGACCGGCGTCGTGGCCTTCTTCTATTCGCTGCGCACCGCCGCCCTGCCCTTCCTCTTCATCTTCAACACCGACCTCCTGCTCATCAACGTCGATCTCCTGCACGGGATCTTCGTCTTCATCGTGGCCACCATCGCCATGCTGCTCTTCGCCGCGGCGACCCAGGGCTGGTTCCTCGCGCGCTCGCGCTTTTACGAATCGATCGCGCTCCTGCTCGTCGCCTTCACTTTCTTCCGTCCCGGCTTCTGGATGGACATGGTGGCGCCGCCCTTCGTCGAGGAACCGCCGGCGGAGCTGGCCGCCGCCGCCGAGGCCACGGCGCCGGGGACCGACCTGCGGCTCCGGGTGGCCGGCGTGAACGACCTCGGCGACCCGGTGGAATTCGTGGCGCTGGTGCGGGTGCCCGAGAACGCCGGCGAGGACAAGCTCGCGGCCACCGGCATCACGCTACGCCAGGACGGCGACAAGACGATCATCGACGACGTCGCCTTCGATTCACCCGCCGCAGAAGCCGGGCTCGACTGGGACCAGGAGGTGCTGCGCGTGCTCAGGCCCGCCGATGCCCCGTCGAAGTACTGGATGTATATCCCGGCGCTGGCGCTGCTCGCGCTGGTCGTAGTCGCCCAGCGGGCGCGGGCTGCCTCCGCGCCCCAGCGCCGCTCGGCCGCGTAAAGGATGGGGATGATGTTCAAGTCGATTCTCGTTCCGATCGATCTCAACCATGAAGAAACCTGGACCGAGGCCCTGCCACTCGCGGTAAGGATGGCCCGGGAAAGCGGTGCGGCGCTCCACGTCACCTCGGTGGTGCCCGACTTCGGCTCGGCGATCGTCCAGAGCTACTTTCCGGCCGATTTCGAGACGAAGGCGCTTGAGCGCGCGGAGAGCGAGCTCGAGAGGATCGTAGCCGAGGCCGTTCCGGCCGACCTCAAGTACCAGCTGCACCTGGAGCACGGGTCGATCCGGAAACACATCATGGATCAGGTCAGGGCGACCGGCGCCGACCTGATCATCATGGCGGCCCATGCGCCGGACCAGTTCCGCGAGATCCTGGTGGGATCCCATGCCGACTGGATCGTGAGGCACGCGCCGGTGTCGGTCTTCGTGGTGCGCAGCCCGGCGCCGTGAGTCCCGCACCCGTCACTTCAGGCCGGCTTCCCTGAAGCATCGCATCGCTCCCTCGTGGATCGGCGCCGTCAGTCCGTCGCTTACCATCCCGGCCTTCTCGAGGCCCTCGAATGCTGGATGGGAGTCTGGCCTGCCCCCTGAAGGGCACTGTCACGTTGACGACCGCGGGCGAAATGCGGCCGGCAGCACCTTCGAGGACCGTCTCAGGCCGCCGCGATCTGACGCCAGTCGTCCAAGGCCATGGTACGGAGGACCTTCAGCGTGCGGCGCGAGATCAGATGGCGCTGGACGTTGAAGTGATTGGCGATGGCGGCGTGGGTCGAGAGAAATCGCTGTGCCGAGCCTGGCGATTTGAAACGGAGTTGCTGCCTCTCTCGGCGTCGAGTTGGCTGATGCGAGACCTCCGCCCGATTGTTCGAGCGCCCGCCGGTGATGTGACGACCGGCCAGGCCGAGGTCGCGCAAGGCGGCGCTATACGAGCGAAGCCGGTCCGTCACAATCGTATCAGGAACGCGGCCCTGCTGCTTCAGGAGTTTTCGCAGTAATTTCAGCGCTGCCTTCCGGTCGCGCTTCGATTGAACTGGGATGTCAAGTACCTCGCCCTCGTCGTCAACAGCGCGCCAAGGAAAGAAGGTCTTGCCGCCAATCTTGAGAAAGACTTCGTCCAGATGCCAGCGATCCGAGGACCGCGGTCGGCGACTGCGGATCCGGTCAGCGTAGCTCAGGCCGAATTTCGGCGCCCATCGACGGACGGTTTCATAGGACGCATCGATCCCGCGCTCGGCGAGCATGTCCTCGACATCTCGGTAGCTCAGCGCGAAGCGGAAGTAGAGCCAGACGGCATGCTGGATGATGACCGGTGGGAACCGATGGCGGGCGTAGGAGAGTCGTTGCATCCCGGTTCCTCCCGCCGGACCGTCTCGGTCGCCACCCGTTTAACGTGACACCGCCCATCCGGAAACTAGGAGGGTTTCAATGTGCTAGGTACACCTGACATAGAGATCGCACCCCTCGGCGCGCTGTGTCAGGCGTTGCAGGACAATGCTTTCGTTCCGCCCTGTGAGGGCGGCAGCATCGAGCGGGTTCGATTGGTTCAACTCTTCATCCGTCCCGGGATTTCCCTGCCATTTTTCATGGTGACCTGGAAATGTCCCGACGGACGGACCGTCGAAAGGCCGGGCGTAGGGATCCCCCTGCTGCCGCTCGGCCCGTCACTTGTTCCCGATCCATTTCTGCCGATCTTTTCAGAGGAGACCGACACCATGCACATTACTAGCAGCCTCCATTCCTCGCGCCCCTCAGAGGGCATTCTGCTGCCCCGGGCCGGCCACTATCTGGGACGCCTTACGATCGCCGGAGAAGGCATGACTGCGAACTTCCGAATGGTCGAGGGCCAGGACGGCTCCATCGCCTTCATCGGCTCAGCCATCGACAGCCAAACTCACACGAGGTCGGTCGAGACCTTCAGCATGGACGGAAACTACGGCACTGCCGGCGAGTTCGACGCGATGATCGGCCGCCTCCAGCCCAAGACCGAGCTGAGCGTGGAAAACATCGTGGGGACCGAGGCAGGCACCGTGCTACGGTTCGAGGACATCCATGCGGTGGCTTTCACCGAGTTCGACCCGCGCAGCGGTGCCGGTCCGGGAGCAACTTTCCTCGTGCGCTCCGGTAGGCGCAACTACACCGCTCACCTCACCGACTATCGCGAGGGCCTGGGACTCACAACGCTCATAATCGGCGGCGTCGTGGTCATCGCCGTAGCCTATATCGGCTACAAGATCGTCGAAAAGGTGGTCGACCGGGGTGCCGAAGTGAACATCGATACCAACACAAAGACCAAGGATGGCACCGAAAACGAGACCACGGTGAAGATCGGTCCGGGATCGAAACCTGCCACCGCTGGCAGTGCGGTCACCCCCGTGCCGCCGGTCTCGACGCCAGCTCCGGCGGGCAACTGAGCCGTACTTCCACGCAGCGCGCCGGCGCGCCCCGCGCCGGCGCGCGACGGGCGCACCGCCTGGCCCGGCCCCGGACCGGCGACGAGCGGCGCCTGGTTGCGGCCCCCAACCACCCACATGCTGGCACGGTCGTCCAGGGTCTCCTCAACAATCCGAAGCCTCTCGGCGGCGGTTGCAGGACCCGGGCAACGCGATCTGGGCCGGCGCGGCGTCCCAAAGCACGCTGCAAGGTCACAAGGCGCAGATCGCCGCCTATCACCGGTTGCGGCCCGATCGGCACGTTGTTGGTCCTGTCCGCGTGCCGGGGCGGCGCCGACGAGATCGTCGACGCCGATCTTTCGCAGAAGGCGCTCGGCTTGCTTGCCCAGGGGCGCCGGGTCGCCCGACGCCAACCGTCGCGCCGGTACCGGCTCCTCACGCTGCCGAAATCTGGCGGGCCCTGTCGACCAGAACCTGGGCCTGGCGGATCGAGGCGAAGTCGATCAGTCGGCCGTCCAGCGACACCGCGCCCTTGCCGGCCGCTTCAGCCTCGGCCATGGCCTCGAGGATGCGATGCGCCTTTGTGGTCTCCGCCTCCGACGGGCTCATCACCTCATTGGCCAACGCGATTTGGCTCGGGTGGATCGCCCATTTGCCCTCGCAGCCCAGCACCGCGGCACGGCGTGCGGCGGCGCGATAGCCATTGGGATCCCTGAAATCGCCAAACGGACCATCGATCGGGCGCAGCCCGTTGGCACGTGCGGCCACCACCATACGGGCCAGCGCGTAGTGCCACATGTCGCCCCAGTGGCTGGCGCGCACACCTTCCTCGTCGGCATCGGTCAGCACCGCGTAGTCGGGGTTCACCCCGCCGATGATCGTGGTCCGAGCGCGGGTGCTGGCGGCATAGTCGGCCACGCCGAAATGCAGGCTTTCGTTGCGTTTCGATGCCTTGGCGATCTCCGTCACATTCTGCATACCAAGCGCGGTTTCGATGATATGCTCGAAACCGATACGCTTCTTCAGGCCCCTGGCATCCTCGATCTGCGTCACCAGCATGTCGACGGCATAGACATCCGCCGCGGTACCGACCTTGGGGATCATGATCAGGTCGAGCCGTTCTCCGGCCTGTTCCACCACATCCACCACGTCGCGGTACATGTAATGGGTGTCGAGCCCGTTGATCCGCACCGACATCGACTTCTTGCCCCAGTCGATATCGTTGAGTGCGCGGATGACGTTCTTGCGAGCTTGTTCCTTTTCGTCCGGCGCCACCGCGTCCTCAAGGTCGAGGAAGATGACGTCGGCGGCGGATTTCGCCGCCTTTTCGAACATTTCTGGCTGGCTGCCGGGTACGGCCAGTTCACTTCGATTGAGCCGCGCCGGGGCCGGTTCGATCGCGTAGAAGCTCATGGTCGCAAACTCCGCGATTGGGGTCAGATTACCCGGTCGCGGGGATCGCGCCCGGCGAAGAAGTCGCCAAGATTGTCGAGTACGCGAAAGCCCATCGCCTCGCGCGCCTCGCGGGTGGCGCTGCCCAGATGCGGCAGCAACACCGCATTGTCGCATTGCGCGATCGTTGCGTTGATCCGCGGCTCGCCGTCGAACACGTCAAGGGCGGCGCCGCCGATGGTCTCGAACATCAGCGCCTGGGCCAGGGCGAAATCGTCGATCACCTCGCCCCGAGCGGTATTGATCAGGAAGGCATCGGGCTTCATCAGGTCCAGCCTCCGGGAATTGACCAGGTGCCGGTTAGCCGTGCCGCCAGGGCAGTGCAGCGAAACGAAATCGCATTCAGGCAGCAGCGCGTCGAGGCTCTCGGCCTGCACCGCGTTGCACTCCGCCAGCGCCTCCGGCGCGACGGGACTGCGATTGTGAACCACGATCTTCATGCCGAAGCCGTGATGCGCGCGTCTCGCCATTTCCCGGCCAATGCGGCCATAGCCGACGATGCCCAAGGTCTTGCCGCTGACCTTGGTGCCGACAAGATGAGTCGGACGCCAGCCGGACCAGTTGCCCGCGCGCAACTCGCGCTCGCCTTCTCCGGCTCGGCGGGCCACCATAAGCAGCAGCATGATTGCCAGATCGGCGGTGCATTCGGATAACACATCGGGCGTGTTGGTCACGGTGATGCCCAGATTGCGCGCCGCACCCTCGCAAATATGGCTATAGCCGACGCCGTAGTTCGCCAGGATGCGCGTCTGTGGCGCGGGCAGGTCAAGCGCCTCCGCGGTGAGCGTGTCGGTCACCGTCGGCAGCACCGCATCATAACGCGCCAGCACCTGGCGCAGTTCGCCCGGGCTCAGCGGCTTGTCGCCGATATTAAGCACGGCTTCATATTGCTCCATCAGTTGCGCCTCGACCGCCGCCGGCCAACGCCGGGTCACGAAAACCGAAGGTTTTGCCATTACGCCGCCCTTTCCTTGCTCATGACCCGGGCAATCGCCTCGCCGATCACGGCCGGGTTTTCCGCCACCGTAACTCCGGCAGCCGAGAGGATTTCCACCTTCTCCGAGGCGCTCTCGCCAAAGGCTGAGATGATCGCCCCGGCATGGCCCATGGTCCGCCCCTTGGGCGCGGTCAGACCGGCCACATAGGCCACTACCGGCTTGGTCATGTGGTCGCGGATATAGGCGGCGGCCTCGGCTTCCTGCGGGCCACCGATCTCGCCGATCATGGCGATCAAATGAGTATCTTCGTCGGCCTCGAATAACTCCAGAATATCGCGGAAGGACGAACCGTTGATCGGGTCGCCGCCGATGCCGACGCTGGTCGACACACCGATGCCAAGTTGCTTGAGCTGCGCCGCGGCCTCGTACCCCAGCGTGCCCGAGCGGCCGATGATGCCCACGTGGCCGGGCAGGTAGATATGGCCGGGCATGATGCCCAGAAGCGCCTTGCCCGGCGAAATCGTTCCGGCGCAGTTCGGCCCCGTCAGCACCATGCGCCGCTCCTTGGGATAACGCCACATGTAGCGCTTGACCCGGATCATGTCCTGGGCGGGGATGCCATCGGTGATGCAGACGCAATAGCGGATGCCCCCGTCGGCGGCTTCCATGATCCCGTCGGCGGCAAAGGGCGGCGGCACGAAGACCAGGCTGGTATCGGCGTCGGTGGCTGCCACCGCCTGTTTCACCGTGTCGAATACCGGTAGCCCCTCGACGGTCTCTCCGCCCTTGCCGGGCACAACGCCGCCGACGACACTAGTGCCGTATTCGATCATCTCCTTGGTATGAAACCGCGCGATCCGCCCGGTGATGCCCTGAACGATGACACGGGAATTGCGGTCGAGAAGGATGCTCATTGCGCTGCCCTTACTTTGATGGCCTGTGCTTGGTCGTTCTGCCAGGCGCCAACGACACGTTCGGCGGCTTCCATCAGTGATGTAGCCCGGATTACCGGCAGGCCGGATTTGGCCAGGATCCTCTGACCCTCCTCCACGTTGGTGCCGGCCAGGCGAACCACCACGGGGATGTCGACCTGCAGCTCTTGCAGCGCCTGCACCACCCCTTCGGCGACCCAGTCGCAGCGGTTGATCCCGGCAAAGATATTGACCAGCACCGCCTGCACGTTCTTGTCCGACAGCACCAGCCGGAAGGCCTTGGCTACCCGTTCGGGCGAGGCGCCGCCGCCGATGTCGAGGAAGTTGGCAGGAGAGCCGCCGGCCAGCATGATGGTATCCATCGTCGCCATCGCCAGCCCTGCGCCATTGACGATGCAGCCGATATTGCCCTCAAGCCCGACATAGGACAGGCCGCGGTCGGCGGCGCGGCTTTCGCGCAGGTCTTCCTGGCTCTTGTCGCGAAGCTCGCTGACCTGCGGGTGGCGGAACAGCGCGTTGTCGTCAAAGCTCATCTTGGCATCGAGCGCCAAGATACGCCGGTCGGCGGTGACCACCAGCGGGTTGATCTCGACCATGGTCGCATCGAGCTCGGTGAAAGCGCGGTAGCAGCCCTGCAGGGTGCGCACCATCGACTGCACCAGCCCGGCGTCCATGCGCAGCGCAAAGGCGATCTCACGTGCCTGGAAATCGCGCAGCCCCACAGCGGGCTCGACGGTGGCACGCACGATGCTCTCGGGGCGCTGGGCCGAAATCTCTTCGATCTCCATCCCGCCCTCGGCGGACGCGACGATCATCACCCGCTGGGTCGAGCGGTCGAGCACGAAGCCCAGGTAGATCTCGCGTTCGATCTCCACCCCTGCCTCGACATAGACCCGATAGATACCCTTGCCTTCGGGGCCGGTCTGATGGGTAACCAGCTTGGCGCCGAACATGCCTTCGCAGGCCTGGTGGATGTCGGTGTCGCTGTCGCAGACCTTGACGCCCCCGGCCCTGCCCCGGCCGCCTGCGTGCACTTGGGCCTTGACCACCCATTTCTCGCCGCCCAGCTCGCGGGCGCGATAGGCGGCCTGCTCGGGGCTATAGGCCAGCGCGCCGGGCGCAACCTCGACGCCGAAGCCGGAGAGGATCTCCTTGGCTTGATACTCGTGGATATCCATTCCCGCCCCCTATTCCGCGGCTACGACTTCGACGGCGAAATGGGCGTCGAGTGCCACGTCCGCCTGCACCGGGTCGATCACGCCGCCCATCGCGTGCAGCGCGGCGGAGAATCGACGGACGATCTCCCGGATTGCCTCCGGCGTAAGCTGGTTGAGGATGCCGACGCGCACCTGCACGGGCTCCGAGAGCGTCGGCCAGATGCCGAAGCCCTCGGCGCGGCAGGCCTGCACCAGCTCCATCTCGCGTCCGGCCAGGGCGTCGGGCAGGTTCAGCACCACCAGGCTGGTCATGTTCGACGTGACCTTGCAGCCCAAGGCGGTCACCGCGTCGCGCAGCGCCGCCTCGTGGCGGGCATATTCGGCGGCGCGCACCGCCAAGCCCTCCTGCAGCGCCAGCCGCAGCGATTCGTGAAACGCCGCCACCGCGTAACCGGAATGGGTGCGGTGATAGCTGCCCTTCTCCACATCCTTACCTTCGACGATGCCCCAATGACGGGCCTCGAAGATCGGGTTATGCACATAGGTGTAGCAGCCGGTGGCACGCAGCGAGGCGATATAGGCATCGGTGAAGCTGACCGGCGCATAGGTCAGCGGCAGGCAGCACAGACCCTTTTGTGGGCAGGACGCCCAGCCCGCGACGCCGCGGTAGTCATCGATGCGGAAATCCGCCACGCCCAGCGAGGACACCGCGTCGACCAGCCCCATCACGCCGTGGCTTTCGCAGGCATCCGAGAAGCCCTGCAGATCGTTGATCCGGCCGGAGCCGGTTTCCCAATGCGCCATGAAGGCCCATTTCGGCTTGTGCTCGGCCAGTGCAGCCTCGATGGCCTCACCAGTCACTGACCGGCCATGCGGCACTTCGATCACTGTGACGCTGGCGGCTTGCGGATCGAGCGGCGACGCTGCCAGTTCCGCCGGTGTGGCGGCGCGGGTGCGTAGGGTCAGCGCGTCGATTCCGGAGAATGTGCCATTGACGAAGGCCACAACCTTGTCACCCGGCATCACCGCGGCGAACATTGCATCCAGCCCGCTCCAGCCGGTGCCGGCCACGGCGAAGGTATAGGTGTTGGCCGTGCCCCAGATCGCGCGCAGCATCTGTTTGCATTCGATCATGCCGCGCAGCACGTCGGGCTGCATGTGATCGGCCACGCCGGCACCCGCAAAGGCAGCCAGCACGCGTGCGTCGGTATTGCCCGGGCCGGGACCCGCGGCCAGCGTCTCGGGAATGTCGAGCCGGGGAAAAATCTTCGCTGTCATAATCTCGGGGGACCTCCACACCGGGCCGCAGATGTGCAGCCGCTCCTCATGGGGGCCGAAAAGACTGTGACTTGCCGAATTCCGCAACGTAACTTGATATTGCTTTTGGACATCCACTGCGGTAGGAGATTCCCTACCCGAACGGTCGTATCACGCTACATACGGCAAGGTGCCCCGCCCAATCAGGTAGGTTTTTCGGTTCCGAAGGAAAGTCGCGTGCAACCGTCACGGACCTCTCCGGTCACCGTCATGCTCGCGGACAGCAATCAACTGGTGCTTTCAGCTATGTCCGAGATCTTCGATCGCGACCCGAGATTCTCTCTTGTCGCGACCTCCGCCACGGCCGAGGGCTTCCTCGGGCTGGTGATGCGGGTTCCGGTCCAGGTCGGCGTTATCGACTGGCACCTGCCGGTTCTGGGCGGCGGCAAGCTGATCGAGGTGCTGCGCGAGAACGAAACGGCGCCGAAAATGGTGGTCTATGGCGATGCCAACGGAGAAATGCCACGGTTGGCAATGCAGGCCGGCGCGGCGGGGTTCGCCTCGCGCTCGGGTTCGGTCGAGGGACTGGTCGAGACCTGCGCCGATGTCGCCGCGGGCAAGATGGTCTTTCCTTTCATCGACGTGCGCAAGATGCGCCAGGACCCGGTCCACAGCCTATCGGCCAAGGAACGCGCCATCCTCGAAGCGCTGGCCACCGGCCTGTCGAACCGCGAATTGTCGAAACGGCTGGGGATCTCCACGAATACGGTGAAATTCCACCTGTCGAACATCTACGATAAGCTCTCGGTCAAAACCCGGACGCAGGCGATTGCCTATTATTATGCCTCGCAAGTATCCGGCACCGGTCGCCACGGATAGGGTCCGGACCCACTAATCGACTTGCGGTCGACCTCGCCCAACCGACCTGGGCGCGACTGCCTTTCCCGCGAGGGCAGGGAAAACGCCCCCAATGCGCCGGGATGGCACTGTCACGTTGACGGCTGCGCGCGAACTGAGGCCGGCAGCACCTTCGAAGACCGTCTCATACCAGCGCCTGTTGATCAGGACCCATGAGCCCAAGTGCGCCGGCCGATCGATGTAATCCTCCACGGCAGGGCCAAGAGTTCGTTCCAGGCTTCTCAGCAGTGGGCGACGATTTCGTCGTAGCCGCGCAAGACACGGTTCGAGAGCCAGTTGTCGCGCAGGTATCCCGATGCTCCAGGGAACCGGCTTTACCCAACACGCTTCTGCAGGAACTGCGGACACGAATACCAAGTTGTCACCAGAAACCAAGAAGACGGTCACATCAAGTTTCTCCCCCGCAACATCGACGATACACCGCTGGAAACCGAAGACGATGTAGATGTGGCGGGATATCTCTGTCCGGTTCCTTCCAATGATCCCGATTTCGCATTCGACAGCGACTTGAGCGGCTATCCCGAGAGCTGGCTGGAAGAGCGCAACGGCATCGAGCGGCTTCGATCCTATCGCAAGAAGCGCGCGCCCATCTCCTATGTGGCGACACCAGATGGCCGCCATGGCGCTGGTGGCGGAGAGTTCTGGCTCGTCCCCGGAAAGTTCGCATTCTGCCTCTGCTGAAAGGATGAACCTAATCAGGGGATGCGCGAGCGCAGCAGGCTGGCCGGCCTGTCCGGGGAAGGGCGGAGCTCCGCGACGACGCTTCTTGTGTCCAGTGCTCTCTAGTGGATGAACAAGCCATCGAGCGGTGTTCCAAAGACGAAGCGCAAGCTGCTGGGGTTCACGGACAATCGGCAAGACGCTGCGCTTCAGTCCGGCCACTTCAACGATTTTCTGTTCGTGAGCCTTCTGCGTGGGGCCAACGAGAGCCTGGTATCGTTGCGAGAAGAAGGCTTCGACGAGTGGTCGCCCGAGCAAATCGACGAACAGATCCGAGGCAACAATCGCTGCATCGAGATCATCGACCAGATGCTGAAAACCGGAAGACCGCTGCCGTTGCCACACATGCCGAAGGAATTTGACCTCGAAAGCTAGCAGATGCTTCTAAATACCTCGCCAAATCAGCCCTTTGATGATTCAATCCGCTCCATGTTCGGGGATGGAGGGTTTGGTGGCGGGGCAGCCGGGTTTCTTTGATCTGGACGAGCGGTACGCGG
>Ga0209607_1000469_pt1 | contig 36044 bp, 32 predicted proteins | sample AD_UKC117_MetaG_FD_184413 | JGI IMG/M metagenome (GOLD analysis project Ga0209607, IMG submission 184413) | Active sludge microbial communities of municipal wastewater-treating anaerobic digesters from Hong Kong - AD_UKC117_MetaG (SPAdes)... | ecosystem: Engineered > Bioreactor > Anaerobic >... | reverse complement strand
AGGATATGACAGGAAAGCAAGTGGCTGAGGTATATGTAAAAGCTGATTAAATGGGACGTTGAAGGATAGTTTAATACATCGCAGGAATTGTTTACCCGTACTCCGGAGCCGGGAGCGGAGGTTCGATTCCTCTCGGGCGTACCATAAGTTAAAAACGCACTTCCAAGGATTCTTGGAGGTGTTTTATTTTTGTTGAAAGCAGTCTCCACCATGGGATAATATTGGTAAATAAAGACTTTCGCCTCACCCATACCCAAGATCCTGCATCCATTGAACAAGACTAGTCATGGAAAACCATTGCCGGTGCCCGCTTATATTTAAGGTTGACGAGAGGAAGAAGCAATTTGAAGCGAATGAGCCCCTATCTATTCTGTCTCGTGATCATTACCGTACTTGTTTTTTTCTTCCATGACGGCATAATGACAGTCGTCAATACCCGTGTTAATACCACGCACTCCATTCCATCGCCAGCGGAGGCCCGGCCTGCTTCGGACATCAATTACGCTGCTTCTTCCGGGCGTACTAGCGATACAAACTCGGCTGCGCCAGTTCCCGACACACAAAAGTATTCTGGCACCGTTATCCCCATCCTTATGTATCATGAAATAGCTTCGGGGCCTAATAACCTATATGTACCGGTGGAAAGATTCCGTGAACAGATACGCTATCTGGCTGAGAGCGGTTACCACACCGTAACCATGGCCCAGGCGGAAGAAATGCTCCGAAACGAGAAGATACCGGCAAAGACTATCGTGTTGACCTTCGATGATGGTTACACGTCTTTCTACACCCAGGCTTGGCCGATCATGCAGGAATATGGTTTTACCGGGACGGTTTACGTTTGCACCTCATTCATCGGCCGCACCAACTACCTAAGTCTGGACCAGATCAAGGAACTACAATCAGCCGGGATTGAGATAGGCAGCCATACCCGAAATCACATAAGCTTGAAAGAGGCCGGCTATGAGCAACAAGTCCAGGAAATTCTGCAGTCCAAGCAAATGCTAGAAGGAAACTTGCATGTGCCCTGTCTTTCCTTCTGCTATCCCACCGGAACCTACAGCGATGTAACCCCTACTATCGTCAAGGATGCCGGGTACACTTCGGCGGTGACGGTCGCATTCGGGTACGCGGTCCCAACCGGTAATCCCTTCCTGACTCCTCGGGTGCGCGTCCCCGGTGGGATCACCTTGGATAAATTTGCCCAGAATATCTCTAAATAGCCGAGGGCTGGACCAGGAAATTCTTCCGCAGCCATTCTATCGTTAAATCTTCCCGCTCTTTTGTCAATTCCAGGAATCTGTGGCCGGCCTGCTCAAACATATGCAGTGTGCTGTTAGGCAACATGCGGTGGAGGTGTTCGCCATTGTCAGGGCTGACCGCATCATCGTCGCGAGCTTGCACTATCAAGGCCGGCCTTTCGCCGATCTTCTTTATATACTCATCCATGTCATGCTGATCAAAGTCTGCAACCAGATCCGGACGTAATTCAAACTGGCCGCCATCATCACTGAAGATGATGGTGTTGCCCGCTCGAAGTCGGTAATAATCCTCCCCCATTATGGTAGCAAAGGCCTTGTGCATGAAAACCGGAGTCGACCAGAATATATAACCCGCCACCCGATTGTCCGCCGCAGCTCCAACCAATACCGAACTCCCGCCCATACTGCGACCCAGGGCGATTACCGGCAAACTGTAAGCCTGGTCGACATACGCAATCACCGCCTGCAGGTCTTCCCCCTGGCGGGATAGGGTTACAGTAGAGAAATTGCCTTCACTGTTGCCGCTGCCTCGGAAGTCGAAAGCCACGACTCCCATCCCGACTGTCCTAAGTTTATCCGCAAAAGCGAAGACTTTGCCGCCGTTTTCCTTGGCTCCCCGGAAGCCGTGGCAGATCACCAACATGTATCCAGCAACATTAGTCGGCTCCCAAATATAGGCGGCCAGTTTTTTGTGGTCACGAGTGTCAATCAGTATTTCCTTCATAAAAATGAGTTGCCTCCTTTCTCCACCTGACTTCGCTATATGGTGAGATATTTCCTGTTACTTATTGATTTCTGGAAATCGAGACGGTATAATCTATATTGTTGTGAATCGACCGACCCGGGCCATTAGCTCAATTGGCAGAGCAGGTGACTCTTAATCACAAGGTTGAAGGTTCAAGTCCTTCATGGCCCACCATTTAAAACAAAGAACCCGCCGATGTTGGCGGGCTTTTTATTTTCAGAACCTACGTTCATTTACCCTAAAAGTTGCAACCAGGTTGCAGCCTGGAGTATACGAGTCATAATATAGTCTGTACCATTGCTCATCATTTCACCTCCCTTCTATAATGGCAGTAAAAGCAGCCCCGGGGCGCTGCCGGACAATTACTTTAACTGATTTGGTTGATATGATGATTGTTTAATATGGCTCAGTGCCTATTCTTTAACCCTCCCCCATTTCCTTACATTGATCACATCCTGATTACTGAGAGGTATTCTGAACCAAACCTTTAACCCGATATGTAAAGAAACAGCTGAACCGCCACATCAGTTGGCGGTTCTTTGTGTTGGAACCAAAAATGCGATGGATAAGGCCAGAATGATGTAACTTTTTAAATTTGCATATTAAGCCTAGCGCCATGACACAATATCATAAATAAACCCGCTAAAGGTAATTAAAGGAGTTAAGATATTGAGCACCACCATTGTTGGCCAAGATGTTATTCGCAAAGAGGCCTGGGACAAGGTTACCGGCAGGGCCAAATACAACAGTGACGTGTCTTTCCCGGGCCTATTGCATGCAGCTATCGTGACCAGCACCTGCGCCCATGGGCGGATCAAACGCCTTGATTACAGCCAGGCAGTCACCATGCCCGGGGTGAGGAAGGTCCTAACCGGGGGCTACTACTCTTTTCTTACCGGGTCGGTTCTAGAGGACAAACCTCCATTAGCAGTGGGTAAAGTCAGGTACTATGGTGAACCGGTAGCTCTGGTGATTGCCGATAGTGAAGCCGAAGCCTGCGCGGCTGCTACCAGGGTAGTAGTTGAATATGAAGATTTGGTTCCAGTGGACAGCCCTTCTACTGCCATGCAGCCCGAAGCTCCCCTGGTACACGAAGATTTGGCCAGTTATAAACATGTGATTCCGGAGGTGTACCCCGTTGCTAACACCAATATTAATAACCACCAGAAGATTCGCAAAGGTGATATGGACAAGGGTTGGAATGAAAGCGAAGTGATCGTGGCGGCTAGCTATTCCCTGCCCGCGGCGGACCATATTGCGATGGAAACCCGCAACGCATGGGCTGAAGTTTTACCGGACGGGGAAGTGGTGATCCATTCAAGTTCCCAGGCCCCTTTTGCAATACGCAAGCTGATCAGCGACCACTTCGGTTATGATCTGGGCAAGGTAGTAGTACACGTACCGATGGTGGGGGGAGCGTATGGTGGTAAGGCAGGAGTGGACCTCGAGTACCTGGCAGTAATGGCCTCTCTTTCAGTCGGAGGGCAGCCGGTCAAAGTCAGTAATACCAGGGAACAGGATATCACCGGCTCACCCGGTAAATTGAGCCTCGACGCCAAAGTCAAACTGGGGGCCAGCAAAGACGGTATCCTCAAGGCTGGGCAGTACACGTTTATATTAGGGACAGGAGCTTATGCTGATACCGGGCCCAGAATGGGCAGTTCAATGACCACTAACTGTACCGGTCCCTATCATCTGGAAAATGTTTGGTGTGATACCTACTGTGTATATACCAACCACACATATAACACGTCTTTCCGCAGCTTTGGCCATTCATCCTTTAGTTTTGCAGTAGAAAGAACCATGGACAAATTAGCCGCAGCCTTGAAGATGGATCCCATGGAATTGCGCCGCAAGAATGCTATTCAAGCAGGTCACACCTCTCCCGGCCAAGTGAAGTTGACTCCCAATCTCCTGGGTGATGTTAAAGGCTGCCTTAATAAGGTGGAGAACTTGATCAATTGGAGCGAGGGCGACCGTATTGACCTGGGCAATAATCTGATCAAGGCCAAAGGGTTGGCCTGTTTCTGGAAAACCTCCAACTCACCCACAGATGCTATTTCTGCTGCCACCATAACTTTTAATTCAGATGCCAGCTGTAACCTGAACGTTGGAGCGGTGGAGATCGGGCCCTCCAGTAAAAGCACTCTAGCCCAGATTGCCGCGGACATTTTGAAGTTAGATTATAACAAGGTTCATGTAGAGTTTGAGGTTAACACCCGTACTAGTCCCCATCACTGGAAGACAGTCGCCAGTATGACTACCTTTATGGTTGGCCGGGCAGTCCAGGAAGCAGCCAATGACGCTATTCGCCAGATAGAAAGCATAGCAGCTATAGCTTTACAATGCTCCCCGGAAGACCTGGCACTGGATAAGGGGCGGGTATATTTCAAGGATGACCCAAGCGTTTATATTGATTTAGCGAATGTTGTTCATGGTTACAAATATCCTAACGGTCATACTATTGGCAGCCAGGTTATTGGCCGGGGGACCTCCATTGTGCCCAGGCTAACCCCTTTAGACCAAAATACCGGCCAGGGAAAACCGGGGCCATACTGGACCCCAGGTGCCCAAGCAGTCGAGGTGGAGTTGAACCTAAACGACTACAGTTATAAAATCCTGCGGGCGGCTACAGTAATTGATGCCGGCAAGGTCATAAATCCAAAAGCAGCCAAAGGCCTGGTTATGGGGGCCATGGGTATGGGACTAGGGTTGGGTACCCGGGAATATTTCATTTATGATAACAACCAGCAGTTGCAGAATAGCAGTCTCCGTACCTATAAAGTAATGAGGATCGGTGAACAGCCTGAGTACCTGGTTGATTGGGTGGAAACACCCCATGCCACTTCTGCCTTAGGCTCCCGGGGCCTAGCTGAACATGGCATCATTGCTATTCATGCTGCCCTGGTCAATGCCTTGAGCAAGGCCGCCCAGGTTGAAATCGACCTGGTACCGGTACTGCCCGAGACCATCTGGCAGAAAAAGGGAGCTAAAATATGATGCCGTTCGATTTTGAATATCACCATCCCTTAACCATCCAGGAAGCGGTCACCACTTTTGCCCGCCTCGACATGTCCGGGAAAACCCCCAAATATTACGGCGGGGGGACTGAACTAATCAGTATGGCCCGGATGAACAATCTATCCTTCGGTTCGGTGGTGGACATCAAGGACGTCCCCGAATGCAAGGTGCTGCAGCTTGATAATGAAAATTTAACTTTGGGATCTGCTCTAACCCTTACCCAGATCCACGAAAACAATACCTTCCCGCTCCTGTCCCAGTCCGGAGCACGTGTAGCCGACCACACTATCCAGAACAAGATTACCCTGGGAGGGAACCTGTGCGGGACGATAATTTATAAAGAAACCCTCTTGCCGCTGCTGCTAACCGACAGTGAACTGGTGCTGGCGGACCCTAGCGGGATGAGAACCGTCAAAATAGGCGATGTTTACCGAGAACGAATTGAGTTAAATCCCTTCGAATTTATTGTCCAGGTCAAAATCCCTGCCAAATACCTGGGAGTTCCTTATTTCCACCTTAAACGCACCAAACAAGACAAGATTACTTATCCACTGGTAACAGTATGTGCGCTGCAGGCTGACAACCAGATTCGATTGGCTTTTAGCGGTCTATGTCATTTTCCCTTCCGCAGTAAGGAAATGGAAAAAGTCGTCAACGATAAATCCATGCCTATGGATGCCAGGATAGACTGGGCGGTTAATTGCATCCCGACTGAAACCTTGGATGACATCGAAGGCTCTTTCAGTTTTCGCCAGTTTGTGGTGAAAATAATGCTGTATGACATCATCAATAGTCTGGGGGCAAGTTAAATGGTTAAGAATATGACACAGGAAGGAATCATCGAATTAAATGTGAACGGTGAAGTCCGCAAAGCCCTGGTTCGCCCGGCGGACACGTTGCTGTTTGCCCTGCGGGAAAGGCTTGGGCTGACCGGCGCCAAACCGGGCTGTGAAAATGGCGACTGCGGAGCCTGCACGGTCCTGGTGGACGGCTGGCCGATCAAATCCTGCCTGATGTTGGCCGTAGAAGCGGTAGGCCATGCGGTTGAGACTATCGAAGGTTTGGACAATGCCCCCATCCAGAAGGAGTTCGTGGAGAAATTTGCCTTCCAGTGCGGGTACTGTACCCCGGGATTCATCATGAATGCCCAGGGCTTAATCAATATTCATCCTGATGCGAATGATGCAATGATAAACGAGTGGCTCCAGTCCAACATCTGTCGCTGCACAAGCTACCAGGAGATCAATGAGGCGGTTAAAGAAGCACTTAAGCAAGCTAGTCCCAAAATGGTTTCACCCCCTTCATAAATAATAAGCCGGCCATGACTGGCATATACTTATCGAGGGGTGACGGAATGAGTGAAAAGCAACTGAGAACTATCGTCGTTTTTGGTGCCTTGTGGGGGCTATGTGAGGCAACGCTCGGCTATCTGGTTCACATGTCAGCCATAAGCCTGATCTTCCCTGGGTTGGGTGGATTCATCATGTTTCCCATCGGCTTTTATTTCATGTACCAGGCTTACCGCCAAACTGGGTCACGGGGCAGTTCCATCATGATGGTATCGTTCCTGGCAGCATCCATCAAACTTATCGATTTTCTTGTCCCCGGTCATATCCTAGCCACGGTTATCATGCCTGCATTGTCCATTGTCCTGGAAGGCTTGGTTGTCTTTTTAGCACTGCGCGTCAGGCAGAATCGCACCGCAATAACGTGGGCAAGTGTAATAGCAGTTTGCTCTAGTTGGCGGCTGCTGTTTCTCCTGGCTTGCCTTTCCCTAGGTCCTATCATCGGTCCATCGGCCCTACTCAGCAATATTAACATGTTCATCCGTTTTGTGTTTGTAGAGAGCATGGTCAATGCCCTGCTTATATACATAGTGATGTATGTGCCAAAGCCATCAACAGGCCGTACCATCCGACCTGCTAGCTCTTCATGGGCTTACTCACTGGCTGCGCTACTGTTGGCTGTAGTGGCGCAGTTGTTTATATAAATACAGGAATCAAGATGGAGGGAATCAGATGGGGGATGAACCCGGTCAAGATGTAAAAATTTAGTTTGGTGAATACAGCTTAGCATGCCCGAGTTGCTGCAAGCGCTGCGGGCTGGAATATTGAAGAATTTGCTTCCAACTCTTTCTGGTCACTTTCTACAATACGCTTAATATGGCCGTTTCCGTCCGGGAGGCAATAAACGGATTAGCGATATCCTCAACATAAACCTTTGTTCTACGACCCGGTCCTCTATCTTCTTCAATCGGCTCCAATGCAATAATCTTGTCAGAACGTAGATATTTGCTGTAACCCAAGGGCACTATCACATTGAATCTCGCTGTTCTGCATCGAAATCATCCAGTTCAATGATGGTTAGTTGAATCTTCCTTCAAATCAATATAGAGATTACCTTGTTTATCAACCGATGCCAGAACGATGTCTTCGACTCTGATATTTCGATTATTAATTTCACTAAGCAACCAGCGTTCGTTCCGATCAATTAAACGGAGCTGTTCATTTAATATTTTGCCATCCATTATTACATTGGCAAATAAACCTTGTTGTTTCACGGCAATATTCAAATCTTGCTTTGTAACCGGTAGTTTTTCTGCTTTTAATTGAATGCTTAAACGTCCATTGGTCTCCAGTATCGCTGACTCAACATCAGATATGTCGAAAACTCCTCCAAGTCGCAATTCCTCTATCAGATTATTTACATTATATTTCTCCTTTTTAAGATTCTCTTCCAAGATTTTTCCTTTCTCAATTACAACTACAGATGTTCCATCAAACAATCTTCTGGCATGGTCGTTATTTAATGTAACTTTAAATATCAATATTGGTATTAGGCCCCATATTATTAAACTAAAAATCCCATGAGAAATAGATATGGTTCTATCTATTGATAATGAAGCGGCAATTGAACCTATGGTAATGCCGACAATAAAATCCAAGAAGTTTAATTCGGATATCAGTCTCTTGCCCATTATGAGAGCAAGGATAAACAGCGAGACTATTGAGATAGTATTTCTTACCAAAATATCTAACTGAGCAGTTAACACTTCCATAAGGACTCCTCAAGCGAATTATCATAGAGTTCATTATAGATTTTCATCTAAGCTCATTTCTTATTCGCCCCGCAATCATGATTCTAGCCGGCAATAGTCGGCCCTTTTTTCAGAAAACAACTGGCCGGGGACTAGCCCCGGCCTTGCTTACCTATCCGTATCTGCGCCAAGATCATCTATAACAATACAATTACCTTCTACAGCCACTTCAAGTCAAACAGAGCGGGATTTGTTTTCTCGTAGGTAGCTACATTAGCCGAGTTGTATAATCCCAAAGCCATGTTTGTCCCTGTGCAGTTCTCGAAGGTTACACTACACGGATATTTGATGACATTGTAGTAATGTCCGAACCCAAACATATACCCGTATCCCCCGGCGTTCTGTCCCTTGATGTTTTTGACATAGATGTTCTGGGCATACTGGGTGTTGTTGTTCGGTTCCACATCGATAAACGACTTGGGCATGGTGCCGGTGATGTTGTATATGTTGCCATTCTGGATCACCAGGTCCTTCGCCGAGATTATTGAGATACCGTTGCGGCAGCAGTCATGGATAACGAAATCCTCGATCACCACTTTAACACTGGCTCCTCCCGATCCAGACGAGTTGCCGGAAACATATATACCGTCACCTATGAAATCGCTTATCTCAACATCGTGGATACGGACGTTGGTACTGTTATACAAGCATATCCCCCGACCATACTCGCTGGTAGCGGGTTTACGGGCAGCCCAGTCACCAATAATACGCCCCCCGGTTATTTCCACGTTGCTGACGTTGCTCATGTTAATAAAGCGGTAATTGGTTAAACTTGTCTTGATAGCCCGCAGCTCTGCCCCTGAACTCAATTCTAGTTTTATGTTACTCGCTAGATTCAATCCTGTGCCTGATGTAGAAAGGGATACCATATATTTTCCGTCTGGCAGGTATACTGTCCCGCCGCCCTTGGTACTGGCGGCGTTGATGGCGGATTGTATGGCAGTCCGGTCATCCGTGACACCGTCACCTTTAGCTCCATAATTCTTGACATTAAAACTAGAGGAAACTACAGCCTTTGCGGGTACTGTTATGCTGACCACCTGACTGGCGGAAGTGCTGTTTTTCGACAATTTTAGTGTGACATTTCCGCTATTCGCGGTGCTGCCATAGGTTATGCTTCCCGTAGACGATACGTTGGAATTTGCACTGCTGATAATACTAATCTGAATCCCTGATACAGACTTGTCGACAATCGCTTGGGCCATTGTAACTAGATTGGAATCCTTGCCTTCCACTGGTTTAAAGGTACCAGCAGCGGTCAGGGCGGCTTGAGCGGCGGCCACAGCCTGGGCATCGGCTGATGCTGGCGGTGGTGTCACCACACTGCTTTTGGCAGGTATGGTCACCAAAACAGTTTGGGTAACGGTGGTGCTCTTTTTGGTCAGGGAGAAACGAACGCTGTTGGACCTGGCCGCGCTGGCATAGGTTATGACCCCGGTGGATGAGATCTGGGGGTTGAAGGTAGCCGCCATTTTGACGGTGATACCAGATACCTTCTGGTTCACAATCCGCTGGGCCAGAGTCACGATATTGGTGTCAGTACCTTCAACCGGTTTGAGGGGTGCAGCAGCAGACAGGGCGGCTTGGGCGGCGGCCACAGCCTGGGCATCGGTTGTCGCCGGTGGTGGTGTCACCACACTGCTTTTGGCAGGTATGGTTACCAAAACAGTTTGGGTAACAGTGGTGCTGTTTTTGGTCAGGGAGAAACGAACGCTGTTGGACCTGGCCGCGCTGGCATAGGTTATGACCCCGGTGGATGAGATCTGGGGGTTGAAGGTAGCCGCCATTTTGACGGTGACACCGGAGACCTTCTGGTTCACAATCCGCTGAGCCAGAGCCACGATATTGGTGTCGGTACCTTCAACCGGTTTGAGGGGTGCAGCAGCAGACAGGGCGGCTTGGGCGGTCGCCACAGCCTGGGCATCGGTCATTGGTGCTGCATAAAGTGCTCCGCTATTGGAGCAGATGAAGAAGATGATAAATGTCATGAAAGCGGTTTTAAATAATCGATTCCGTTGAATTCCTTGCATATTTCATTCCCTCCTATAAATCAAGGACATTGTTCGATCATGGTTTAAGCTCAGGGAGCTTGTCCCTGTGCAGCCGCTGCTGTTATAGCTGGTTTCCATGTTGAATGGCCGGTAAAAAATGAACCAGTCGTAAACTCCGGGGGGTTGAAAAAATAAAAAGCCCCTATTCCGGTCTATTGGAATAGGGACTTGAATAATCACGTTCTAGAAACAAGTTGGCAGCCAACAAGGATTCAGGCTGGTTCAGTAGACTGTGGTGGTGGTTGCGTCATCTGGTCTGGTTGCCAGTTCAAGTAAGAATACAGGACAGCCTATAAATAGGATAGACATGAATGACAGCGCCGGCAAGAGCTAGATGTAGGTAATCGAAGAATTATTTTCCAGAAAGAGTGTCGGACCACTTTAATAGATGAAGAAGCTCCTTAAGTGTTTGTCTGCAGGTTCCTGATTATCTCCTGATATCGCTTGGTTGCCAATATACTCGGCTTCCCCTTTTTGCAGAAAGCCAGGCTTGCTAATTTGGGCACCACCCGTTCTACCACGATTTGCCCATCTACGGTTTTAGACTGCAAAGCCTCAAATGCCTCCCGAAACCGCTTGTCGACTCTCGCCCGGTTATAGAATGACAGCACATAGACATACTGGAAAAGGTTATAGTTGCGGAATGGATATTCGACCTGCATGAACAGGGTGCCGATGCCATAATGGCAGGGACCGATTGGTTTTCGAATCGTCCAATGCCCCAGTAAGAAATCCACAGCCTGTTCCAAGGAAGGATGTTTCCCCGCATCATCGACAAAGCGGAATAAATCGAGGGCCAGAAGGGTTGGATGAGGGTTGGAGCATTCGGTTTCCGGTCCACGGCCAAACGAGAATTTTTTACAGCGCCAGCCCCCGTCCAATTCCTGAATATCAAACAAATGCTGAACGGTTTTCTGAATTCGCTCATCAGGGGCATATCCCATATGGCAGAGTACTCGTGTCGCGTGGATGGTTTGGCAAGGGTAAATTGCTCCTTTGGGGTACAGTCTAAACCTCCCGTCCTCCAGCCAGGTGCTGAAAATCAGATCAGCGGTCTTCCGAAGGATTGGATCTGAGGGATCCATGCCCAGTTCCAGGAGAAATAAAACACACTCCAATGTACTCCACGGCGCCCCTTTTATTAGTCGCTTATCCGGAGTCGCCCAGTAATCAGCTCCATTGTCATGCCGGTGGGACAAGATCATATCAATATCGGATAGAAATTGTTTTGCAATGCTCATATGCTCACCTCTTTGCTGCAATATCCTTACCCGGTCCCCGTCTTACCATAGGGTGTCGGATATTATTTCAGGATGGGAGGTTTTCAAATAGGCCTACTTCCACATCACGTCTAGCTGCTTTGCTTTCATGTTGATCCATCCTTTATTGAAATGCAGAGTTCATAAACAGATCTATGCTCTTATAGGCTTATCTTGACCGACTTCAATTTCAATTCGACTATTCTTTCTCTGCAGGATTTGATCATACTGCCGGTACATTTTTTGAACGCTGGTTTCCAGGATATAATAGTGCCCCAGGTAAAGCAGCAGAAATATGGTGACGAAGATAAACAAGGCTACCAGCAGCATATCGACGCTGGCTGCGCTATACAGTAGATTCATGAGGAGCATCAGCACCAAGGCGAAGGCCACCGTAACGATCAGGTGGATCAGCCGCTCGTGTTGGAAAAACCGAATCTGTACGAGGTGCTCTTCCAGCAGTGTATCCCAGTCGGTTGGCGGTCCCCCTCCGGCCAGTGTCTGGTCGATCCTGTTCAAGTAATCTAAAATCCTTCTTCTCAATCATACCAAGTCCCTTTCTCCAGGTTTACACAACGGCGGGCTAGTTCCGCCAAGAATTCTTCCCGGTTAACAGGTGATATATCGGTTGTTCCCCTGATGTAGCCTTTGCCATGCTGCATGATCTCTATGCGCCGGGTTGACAATGCCATAGATCCTAACACGCTTTGGTGAAGACGAAGCGATTTAATTTTGTCATAAGGAATCTTCCGAAAGAAAGGTCCGCTGCGACAGTAGAGATAATCATCGCGGAGCTCATAGTAAGTGCCCAGATATATCCAGAGAATGAGTATTAGAGTAGGCCAGCCAACAGCATAAGCGAACATCTTTTCATCCGGTGGAACGGTCAACAATATCACCAACATAAGGGGTACTGATATCCAAATGGTAATCCTTAACCACCAGTCAACTGCAGATTTCACCCGTACGATTTCCACTTAACAACTACCTCCGTCGGATAACGGCACTACTTGCAGAAAGCAAGAGAAAGCCATTGCTTCCTCACCTGTCAGGCTTGTCGATTACAGCCACCGTGCAGCGGGAGATGCAGACCAGGCGCTGGTCCTCATCATAAAGACGCACATCCCAAACCATACTGGTTCTGCCCACATGAACCGGGACGCCCACCGCCTTCACTGTCCCCTGCCTCACACTGCGAATATGGTTGGCGTTGATTTCCAGCCCCACAGCCCTTTGCTTCTCCCGGTCAATGAACAGGTAACTGCCGGCCGAGGCTACTGTTTCAGCCAATACTACCGATACCCCGCCGTGCATAATGCCGAACGGCTGGTGGGTTTTGGGCGTGACCGGCATAGCAGCGGTTACCCTTTCTTGGCTGAATTCTATTATCTTGATTCCCAGTGTCTCCATGATGGTATTGGACCAATCAAATTCTAGGTTAGGTATATCAGTCATTTTTGTGTCCCCTCTTATTTCCACGGCATGCTGCATGCGTTTCTATAATGCCTATGATATCAAATCCGTGGCGATTATTCCTGCCCTGTGAGCAAAAACCAGAAGGCTAAATAGCTTGTCAAGATTATTGTGGGATACCCTCGCACCCATATCCAGACTTCGTTTGCGCAAACGCGGTTGACTGCCGTTCAACCGGCAAAATACAATAGAGTAAGCAGACCAATCTCCGTATCGGTGCAGGGAAAATATGACTAATAGGAGGGATAGATTTGGATTTTTATCTTAGCGAAGAACAAGAACTTATCCGCAGTGCCATGAGGGAGTTCGCCGAGGAGCACGTTGCTCCTATCGCTCAGGAAATCGATGAATCCAGCCGTTGGCCAGCTGATCTGTATGTCAAATTGGGTGAAAAAGGATGGATGGGAATGCCCTTCCCCGAGGAGTATGGGGGATCTGGAGCCGACTATGTCAGTTATGCAGGCGCCATCGAGGAGTTGGCTCAGGTCTGCGCGGCGACCGCATTCAATGTTTCCGTACACACCGGTGTAGCTTGCATGTGTATCAATAATTTCGGCACCGAAGAGCAAAAGAAAAAATACCTGACTCCCCTGGCCAAAGGTAAGATCGGGGCCTTCGCTATAACCGAACCCTCCGCCGGTACCGATGTGGGCGGGGCTCTCACCAACGCTGTGCTAGACGGTGAGGAGTACGTGATTAACGGCAGCAAGACCTTCTGCACCAATGGCCCGGTGGCCGATACCTATATAGTATTCGCCTGGACCAACAAGGAAAAGGGCGAGATGAGCTGCTTCATCATCCCACGGGGTACGCCTGGTATGCAGATTGGCCAGAAGATTGAGAAAATGGGGATGCGTTCCTCCCAGACTTCCGATCTCTATTTCAAGGATTGCCGAATTCCCAAGGAAAACATCATAGGCAAGGAAGGCCAGGGGTTGAAGATTGCTATGAACGGGTTTGACCATGGCCGGGTAGGCATCGCCGCACAAGCGGTGGGTATTGCTCAGGCGGCCTTGAATGAAGCCATAGCCTACTCCAAGCAGAGGGTTCAATTCAATAAGCCTATCGCCAAACAGCAACAAATCCAGTTCTGGATTGCCGACATGGTGACCGAGGTGCAAGCGGCCCGTTTGCTGACTCTGCAGGCAGCCTGGCTCAAGGACCAGGGCAAGCCTTTCTCAAAGGAAGCGGCTATGGCCAAGCTATATGCCTCTGAACTGGCGGTGCGGGTCACCAACAAGGCGGTCCAGATTCATGGCGGCTATGGTTACTGTAAGGGAATAAAGGTGGAACGCCTCTATCGCGACGCCAAAATAACTGAGATTTATGAAGGCACTTCCGAAGCGATGCGGATGGTGATCGGGGGCAGCGCCCTGCGTTAAAGATCGAAGACGCTTGAATGGTATGCATAATATACTGGCGGACGTTAAGCAGCAGCGCGGAAGCCAGTATATTTATGTATGACGCATATCGGCAAAATGGAATTTTCCAGTGGGCACCCTGCTCTGTAGGCGAACCAGAATTCCAGAATACGAGGATCAAGTTTAGGCCAGACCTACCCCTACTTGCGGGGGCAGATCTGGCCACTATAATTATTCTTCTTATTTCCCTACTCCACCGGGCGGCATTCGTTTATCCCCACCGTGAAGAATGTGGCCGAAACCTGTTCGTTCCAAACGATGAACCGCCGCGCCTCCTCAGCATACGCGTAACCATAAACATCAAGCACTGTTTTGGGAGGTATGAAGATGGTCTTGGTTACCAGCATATCACGCTCGAGCTTCTTGATGATTACCTCTGTCCGACCTACTGTCGCAACTTTGAATAACACGATAACCGCCACCTTTCACATCGATCCTCATCACTAGACACGGGACATAGATATCAGTACTGTTTGCAATCACCACATGGCGGTCAGAATTCCGTCATCAAAGAAGAAAACCGAATCCACATATTCGTATTCATAGACCCATAACTCGAACTGGGAGAACCTGGTCTTGGTGGGGGTGATTATATCAGCTTTCCTAAGGGTCTGGACCAGCAGCATCTGGTCGGTCATGCCGGCCCACGGTGTCTCCCCTCTCAGCTTGGTCCAGGTTTCCGCAGACCAATTGAACATGGAACGCGGATCCTTGTCAAGCACCGCGTACACCGTCTTATTGTCCGGTTGGAGCAGGGCTCCCAGTAAATCAAATACCGGTATCAATCCGCTGTACTGATCATTAATGGTGACTTTGAAGATGGCATCGGTGTTCTTGATGACCATGCCATCGGTCAGCGTTTTGTCTTTGATGTTGATCAGTTCGGGATTGGATGCTGCCCCCATGCTTCGCCAGGTATCCAGATCAAAAAATTGTTCACTGATGTTTACCTTGACATAGTTGCCGGTATAGTTGCTGTCCGATAATACCCCGGTCTTAAGCGGAGCAAAGCTGACGGGATCATAAAAGAGGCTGTTGTTGTTGGGGCCAGTTACCAAACTGAGGTCGATCCAGTAGGTTCGACCGCTGAAAGGTGACTGCTGGAACCAGCCAGTGCCATAACGAGCTATGTCAAAATCAGCCACGTTAGGCACCAATCGTCCATCGGCGCTATACAGGGTAACGAATTTAACCTCGTGGTTTTTGCCCGTGTAACGAATATCGGCAGTCTTGACCCCATTAATATACTTGGCTTCATACTCTTTATAAGGCTCCACCCTTTCGAAGCCATCATAACGCCATTCTTCGATGTCGGAACGACTGATAAGGATGAGGTTGGAATCACCTACCCAGACTACGTTATATCCCAGTGCCTCGGACAGGAAACGCAGCGGGATCATGGTCCTTCCGTTTATGATCGAGGCCGGAACCTCAAGAGTCTTGGCCTGGCCATCAACCAGAGCCTGGTCGCTGCCTATTGTAAAAGATATGGTCGTGTCGTCGCTGGTCCCGGTAGCCGTGCGGGTCTCCTCATCCCAGTGAATGGTGAGTCCCAGAGTGGAGAATATGGTTCCCATCGGCACCAGGGTCCGGCCATTGACTATCTGAGGATTGGTGTCGAACACTAGTTGCTCCCCGTCGATATTGACCCTGATATAGGGGTATTTCTGGTAATCCACATTTTCGAACACCCTGGTTTCGCCGGCTTCTTGTGCAGATATGTACGGCGCCGGAACCATTACCAAACCTATCAACGCAATTATGGATATGATTAGTGCCAGGCTTCTGTTGAACATCCTATCCCTCCTTTAAATATTTGCCCTTCCAACTGGAAAGGCAAAGGGCCGCTACTCTTCCTGTCCTGTCCTGGTTGTAACCAATCCATTACGGCAGCAAATGAAACGACCCCATCGACTGAAAAAATATGACAACTTGTGTAATCCTATTTTAACATATTCTACAAATAATTCCTTCGGCTATGGCTGTAATGCTGTCAGTCGAACAAAGTTAAGAATCCGGGGAGATAATAATGGAAAAGAGAAGCGATAGCGAACTGGTCAGTCCATAGCCCACGAAATTGTCTCCTGACCAGTAAAAAGACAGGATATGGGCCCCAATATAAATGAGTAGAAATTCGAATAGGTGCGATGTATACTGTATCAATACCAAATTCTCTTAAGACTTGGAGACTGTCTGCTGGGGCGGACTTAAATAAACAAATAGGCGGGATACAAGCAATGAAAGTAATCATTGTGGGGGCCGGTAAAGTGGGATTCAGCATGGCTCAGCTGTTGTCGGCCGAGAATCACGATGTGACAGTTATCGAACCCTCCTCGGAGCGGGCTCAGATTATGGAGAATGCTCTGGATATCCAGGTTATCACCGGTAGCGGTTCGTCCGTAGCGGACCTCAAAGCAGCCGGCGTGGACCAAGCTGATATGCTGCTGGCGGTCACGGAAATGGATGAACTAAATATGGTCTCCTGCATGCTGGCCAAGCAATACGGTACCAAGACCACTGTAGCTCGGGTCCGCAATCCAGAATACCTGGAGATCAAGGATCTGTCCTTCAACCAGAGGATGGGAATTGACCTGATAATAAACCCGGAGCGGGTAACCGCCCGTGAGATCGCTGCCATTATTCGTAATCCGGAGGCCTTGAATGTTGAGTTCTATGCTGATTACAAGATCAAATTGCTGGAACTGGAAGTGAAGCCGGCCTCTCCCATTGCCAACAAGAGGTTGTGCGATTTGGACTCCTCTCTTCCTTATAATATTGTCGCCATTGTCCGCAGCCACACCATCCTGGTACCCAGTGGTCAGGATGTATTGCTGCCCGGTGATCACATTCACCTGATGGCCCGCGCTGCGGATATGAAGGCGGTGGAAAGCCTGCTGGGGTTCCATTCCCATAAAGTAGAACATGTGACCATATTGGGAGGAGGCCGGACGGGTTTCTACCTGGCTCGCATCCTGGAAGACGATATGCCATCAGTCCATATCAAGATAATCGAAAAAAACCTGGCCCGGGCCCAGAAAATATCGCAGCGTTTGAAGCGCACCCTGGTGATTCATGGTGACGGCAGCGATTCAGAGTTGTTACAAGAAGAGAGTATCGGCGCTTCAAATGTGGTGGCGGCTATTACCGATGATGACAAGGTGAATCTGCTGTGTGCGCTGATTGCCAGGAATCTTGGAGTTAAAAAGACCATTTGTCAGGTAAAACGCAACGAAATTCTTCCCCTGGCTGAACAGATCGGTCTCGATACTATACTAAACCCCCGCCAGCTCACCGCCGGGGCGATACTCAAGTATATGCGGGTGGGAAACATCATCTCGGTTACCCTGTTCGGTGAACGGGCCGAAATGCTGGAACTGAGTGCTCAACCAGGGGCAATCGTGCTGAGCAAACCGCTTAAGGATCTCAATTTCCCTAAAGGCTCCATGATCGGAGCAGTACTGCGTGATGATCAGGTCATCATCCCTGATGGCAACTTCCAGATCGCGGCCAATGATCGTCTGTTGGTCTTTTCGCTGGAGAAAGGTATCCACAAGATCGAAAAACTTTTCCGGGGCGGAGGTAAATTTTGATTAGGCCAGCGGTTGTCCTGGGCTACCTGGGACGGATAATCCTTATCATCGGCATCGCTATGCTAAGCTGCCTGACCTGGTCGGTGCCCTATCAGGAACCAGAGACCATCCCGATTCTGTTGGCGGCAGCAATTACCATAGGGTGCGGGTTGCTATTGTACCTCTCCTTTTCCAAGAGCAGTCCGATAAACTTCCGGGAGGGCTTTTTGCTGGTAAGCCTGGCTTGGATCGTGGCCTCTGTTTTTGGTTCCCTGCCCTACATGTTTTCCGGTTATCTGCCCTCGTTTTTTGATGCTTTTTTTGAGACCGTGTCCGGATTTACCACCACCGGTGCCAGCGTCGTCAGCGATGTGGAGTCCTGGCCTAAAGGACTTTTATACTGGCGATGTCTGACCCAATGGCTGGGCGGAATGGGGATAATAGCTCTTTTTGTGGCAGTTATCAATACCCTGGGCTCACGGGCCAAACAACTGTTTAAGGCTGAGGTTCCCGGTCCGGTTTCCGACATATTGAGTCCGCGGATAAGGGAGAATGCTCGGATATTGTGGATCACCTACCTGGTCCTGAGTATATTGTGCGCCACCGCCTATTATATCTTCGGTATGGACGCTTTCGACGCTATTTGCCATACCTTTACGACCTTGTCGACCGGTGGATTTTCTACCAAGAATAGCAGCATCGGTTTCTTCACCAATCCGTGGCTGCAATGGTCGGTGATCCTGTTCATGTTTCTGGGCGGGGTCAATTTTGCCCTCCATTTCTTTTGTTTCAAGAAGCGCAATCCTTTGGTCTATTTGAAAAACGCCGAGTTCCGATTATACAGCCTTATCATCATCGTGGCTTCCCTGCTGGTCTTTGTGAATCTTCAGGATAAATGGGCGGTGGCCGGTATTGAGGGAACCCTGCGGGCTGCCATCTTTCAAATAGTCTCCCTCATTACCACTACCGGTTTTGCCACCACTGATTTTAATATATGGCCTCCCCTCTCCCTGGCCTTGCTGTTGACAATGATGTTCATAGGCGGGTGCTCCGGGTCCACCGCCGGTAGTATCAAGCCGGGCCGATACCTTATCATAGGAAACCGCACCCTGATAGAGCTGAAAAAGATGGTGCACCCCAAAGCAGTATTCCCCCTGCGGTACGGCGGGATGATGGTAAGGGAAGACCTGCTCATCAACGTGTTGCAGTTCTTCTTCCTTTATATGGCTTTTGCCCTTCTTGGCACCTTGATCATGGCTTCCCTGGGTCTGGATTTCCTAAGCGCTTTCTCCGCCACCGCTACAAGTCTGGGCAACTGCGGTCCGGGCCTGGGATTGGTAGGACCCATGTCCAATTTCAGTTTTCTTCCCGATGCCGGCAAGTTTACTTTGAGCATATTAATGCTGGTCGGCCGCCTGGAGATTTATCCGATTCTGGTTTTGTTCCTGCCTTCCTTCTGGCATGAGTAAGGAATGAATAGTGCTTGTCTTTATTATTTTAATGAAGTTTTGATGCCCAGGTCCTGATATCCGGCAGGGCCTCCTCAGTTACCTCTCCATCCCATTTGAACCCGGGCGCCATGATTTCGGCATTCAGCTCCAAGACCTTTTCTTCCAGAATATCGACAGCGGCACAAAATTCGTCCCAGGAACTGTCCCCTGTCCCAAAGACCGCTACCCGCTTGCCCTTCAAATCCACCTCGTCCATGCTGTCGTAAAATTCTTGAAAGTCCTCCTGCAACTGGCCGTCGTACCATGTCGATGATCCCAATAACAATACGTCGTTAGTTGTCATGTCCCTGGGTTCAGCATCGGTAACGTCCAACAAAGTCACGTCGAAACGCGTTTTCAGTTCCTGGGCCAGGACTTGGGCGATTTTTTCGGTATTCCCCGTCGAAGATCCGTAAATTATCAATGCTTTCTCCAATTTTGCACCTCCTAGATTATTCAGACTACCAATTCATTAGTAGGGTGTTCGCGGAAGCCTGGTTATATTCCCGTGCCAAATTTTGGCCCAGCCAGTGAGGGAAGGCTTACTCACTGAATGCGGTCCGCCGGAATACCATATTAGAAATGGATACTTGAGGGTGATATATTGAACTCCGTTGTTGAGATCAACGATCTGAATATGACTTACCAATCCCCCAATGGTGAGGTCCATGCTTTGGACAACATAAGCTTTTCCGTCACTGACGGTGAATTCATAGCGATCGTTGGCCCCAGCGGCTGTGGCAAGTCAACTTTATTATCCATTCTTTCCGGGTTGCTGCCGCCTACTTCTGGTCAGGTCTTGCTTTATGGAGAACCAATTAACGGCCCATCCAAGAAGACCGGCTATATGCTGCAAAAGGACCATCTGTTCGAATGGAGGTCCATACTTAAGAACATTCTGCTGGGGGTGGAGATTCAAAAAGCTCTTACTCCGGAGGTGGAAAAAAGGGCCATCCAATTTCTGCAGACGTATGGCCTGTATGAATTTCGCAATAAATATCCGGAACAACTGTCAGGAGGAATGCGGCAGAGAGCCGCCTTAATCCGCACCTTGGTAACCGATCCGCAGATACTCCTGCTGGATGAAGCTTTTTCGGCTTTGGATTACCAAACCCGACTGGTCGTAAATGAAGATATCTATAAAATAATCAAGAAGGAAAACAAAACCGCCATCCTGGTCACCCATGACATTGCAGAGGCCATCAGTATGGCTGACCGGGTGATCGTTCTTTCTCAGCGGCCGGGCACCGTTAAGCAGATTTATGATATCCAGCTATCCTGCGAACTTAGAACGCCTTTGCACTGCCGGGAAGCCCCCGAATTCAGATATTATTTCCAGAAGATATGGAGGGAGTTGGATATCCATGTATAATCCAGCCCTGGCATCATCGCCGCCCAAACAGCAGGTTAAGCCCATTTCGGCTGCCCATAAACGTTACCTGCAAGATCTAAGGCGTCACCGGGTATTAGTCCGAGCTACCCAATTGATGATTCTGGTGCTGATATTTGCCTTATGGGAAATTTTAGCCCGAGCATCAATAATCGATCCCTTTATAACCAGCCAACCTTCCCGGATCCTGCGAACCATTACGACGTTGTACCAGGAAGGGGCGCTGTTCAACCATATAGGCATTACCTGTCTGGAGACCATTATAGGTTTTGTGTTGGGGACCATCATCGGTGTGGGATGCGCCATATTGTTATGGTGGTCGAAGTTCTTATCGGAGGTTTCCGAGCCTTATCTGGTAGTCCTCAATAGCCTGCCCAAAATTGCCTTGGGACCAATATTTATTGTCTGGATCGGAGCCGGGCCGACGGCCATTATCGTCATGACTCTAGCCATCTCCCTGATCGTAACCATCCTGGAGGTACTGAGTGGCTTTCTGGGGGTAGACAAGGAAAAGGTTAAGCTGGTTCAGATTTTCGGCGGCAGCAAGTTCCAAATACTGACCAAGGTATTGTTACCCGCTTCTTTCCCTAACATAATCAACGCTTTGAAGGTCAATGTAGGGTTGTCCTGGGTGGGTGTCATAGTTGGTGAGTTCCTGGTTTCCAGGGCTGGACTGGGCTACCTTATTGTTTACGGCGGGCAGGTTTTCAAACTCGACTTGGTTATGACCAGCGTGGTTATCCTCGCGATAGCCGCCACCATTATGTACAAAGGAGTTGTCCAGTTCGAGCAGTTTGTTCTGAGTAAAACTGGTTTAAAACAGAGAGAGGAGAAGAATCTGATATGAGAAAAGTATGGGTTTTGTTAGTGATGGTTATGGCGGGGGCGGCTTTGATTGTGACCGGATGCGGTAAATCCGATTCCCAGCCACTGACCAAGGTTTCTTTGTCGGAGGTCACCCATTCCATATTCTATGCGCCCCAGTATGTAGCCCTTAACCTGGGTTTTTTTGAGGAGGAAGGTCTTGCCATAGAATTGTCCAACGGGCAGGGAGCTGACAAGGTGATGACTGCGGTTTTGACTGACCAGGCTGATATCGGGCTGGCCGGCCCGGAAGCCAGTATATACGTATATAATGAAGGCAAAGAGGATTACAGTGTGGTGTTTGCCCAATTGACCAACGGTGATGGCACCTTCCTGATGAGCCGCCAACCAGAGCCGGAATTCAAATGGACAGATTTGCAGGGCAAGACCGTTATTGGAGGGCGCAAAGGCGGAATGCCGGCCATCATTCTGGAATATGTGCTGGAGAAAAACGGCATGACGGTGGGCCAGGATGTATTCATCGACACCACCATGCAATTCGCGGCTATGCCGGGGGCGTTTTTGGGCGGCCAGGGTGATTACGTAATAATCTTTGAGCCTACCGCCTCCACCATGCAGAAGGAAGGCAAAGCCTACATCGTTGCCTCATTAGGGGTGGAAAGCGGCGAAGTGCCTTACACCGCCTATTTCGCGAAGAAAAGTGTTGCAGAGAAAAATCCCCAGCTGCTGGAAAAATTCACCCGGGCGATATACAAGGGGCAGCAATGGGTCGATAGTCATTCGCCGATCGAGATAGCCAGGGCCGTAAAGCCCAGCTTCCCGGATGAATCGGAAGAGATTTTAGCTGCTGCCATCCAGAACTATAAAGATCAGAACACCTGGAAAAAGGATCCCCTGCTCTTGGAAAAAGACTTTTACCTTTTGCAGCAAATCATAAGCGATGCCGGTGAACTGAACAAGATCGCGCCTTATGACAAGGTGGTAACGACTCAATTCGTGCCCAAGTAATACTGTACTCGAGGGAGGCTGTCCGGGATTGGACAGTCTTCTTTTTGTCTTTACAAGGTGGGACGAGGTTGCTGGCAAGTTTGGCTCCATTCTGTTTTTTTGCCTTGGTTGGGTCATTGGTTTATGCTATAGCCATAATATGATAAAATCTATTGTTAATAGCTAAGGACGATATATTTTGAGGAGGTTACCAAAGGTGGTACACAAGGGAAACCTGAAAGACATAGTCGAAGCAGTCAAATCACAAGGAGACACCAGCTACAGAGAGCTGCAAAAGCTGCTGTCGGTGTTGAATGAATTTATTGACAAAGACGAGATTGCCGTGGTTTATCCGCGGATTGCCCTAGCGGATTCTGAATACGGTATGGATGATGGCTTTTGCCTGGAGTTGATCGTCTTTACAGAGGATGGGCGCATACTGGCGGCCAGTGTACTGCCCGAGGATCGCTTCGAGATGGTGGTGACCAATAAGTCCGAGATCTGCAATATGCTCATCAGTGGGTCCATGACCGAGTCCAGCCAGGAGATCAGGCCGGCATTGACTATCAATTTCAAGGACGGCAGTAAGCTGGACCTTAATAGCGAAGAAGATGCCAATGATTACTGGGGCGAGGATTACCCCGAACTTATCAAAATGATCATAAAACAATTACGCTAGAAGAGACAGTGCTCAGGAAATAGCTTAATATTCAAGTCACCATATTAAAAATAAAAAGGAGTGAGAGCGAATGGCCAAAGCAGAATTTCAATTGGAGCCATTAACCTGCCCCACCTGCGTTAAAAAGATTGAAACCGCCCTGACCAAGACTAAGGGAGTTGATTCGGTAAAGGTATTGTTTAATTCCAGCAAGGTCAAGACTGAATTTGATGACACCCAAACGGATGCGGAAAAACTAAAAAACACTATCGAAAACTTGGGGTATTCGGTATCTGCTTCGAAGACTTCTTGATTTTGTTGGTTCAGCCATGGTCTGATTGGGCCATGGCTTTTTTTGTGAGACCGGGCGAGGAGTGATGACGGTGTTTAGACATATAAACAACAATAGGAATCGGATAATGACTATAGCCGCGATTCTGATCGTGCTTGGTTTCCTGGCCTCACCAGCAGGATATGCAAGCTATAAAGATCCAGCTTTGCTTACGGCAACCGTGATTGCTATTCTCCCTATTGCCGTTCGGGCTTTCCAAGCCCTGCGCTTGAAGGCTTTTAGCATCGAATTATTGGTAACCATTGCCGTTATTGGCGCCCTTTATATACATGAGTACACCGAGTCTTCGATTGTGACTTTCCTGTTTTTGTTCGGCGCCTACCTGGAAGCCCGTACCCTGGAAAAAACCCGTTCTGCTCTAAAAGCACTTATAGAAATGGCCCCCCAGGAAGCGGATGTCGTCCGTGATGGGAAAACCCTGACCATTCCGGTGGAAGAGGTTATCAAGGGTGATCGCGTAATCATCCGTTCTGGCGGCAAGGTTCCGGTAGATGGCAGTATCGTGACCGGTAAGGCGACCTTGAACGAAGCGGCTATCACCGGTGAGTCGGTGCCGGCTTCGAAGGGACCGGATGATAAGGTTTATAGTGGTACCATTGTCGATAATGGCTATCTGGAAATCATCGCTGAAAAGGTTGGGGATGATACTACCTTCGCCAAAATTATCGAACTGGTGGAAGAAGCCCAGGAATCAAAATCCAAAGCCCAGAAGTTCCTGGACAAGTTCGCCAACTACTATACACCGTCGGTGGTTGTATTAGCGATAGTCGTATTTGCTCTCACCCGCAATCTCCATTTGGCCATTACCTTCCTGGTGGTAGCTTGTCCTGGCGCCTTGGTCATCGGAGCCCCGGTATCTACCGTGGCCGGTATTGGAAATGGCGCCAGAAACGGCGTTCTTCTTAAAGGCGGAGAGGTTATGGACCAGTTATCCAAGGTTGATACGATCGTATTTGATAAAACCGGTACCCTGACCAAAGGAAAACCAGAAGTAACCGATATCAAAACCTTTCATAATGTTGAGACCGATAAATTGCTGGAATTAGTGGCCACGGCGGAAACCATTTCGGAACACCATCTGGGGCAAACGATTGTAAAGGAAGCGAACAAGAGGAATCTGAACCTGGAAGGACAAATACAACACGGTGAAGTGATAAAAGGCAATGGAATTCGAGCCCAAGTGGACGGCCATTTACTGGCGATTGGAAATCGCAAATTGATGGATGCCGAAAATGTCCAGATTAATGATGAGGTTGAGGCTTATGCCCTCCAACGTGAAAAAGAAGGCAACACAGCTATATTCGCAGCCGTAGACGGTCAGATTGCCGGTATCTTTTCCATAGCCGATCAGATTCGTGAAGATGCCCCGCGAGCTTTGGCGGGACTAAGAAGGAATGGCATCAAGAAGATGGTTATGCTGACTGGAGACAATAAGCACACCGCTGAGTTGGTTGCCAATGTGCTCAAGTTAGATGAATTTAAGGCTGAATTATTGCCGGAAAACAAAGTGGAATATGTTAAAGAGCTGAAAGCTGGCGGACATGTAGTGGCGATGGCCGGGGACGGGATTAATGATGCGCCCGCAATTGCCACCGCGGATATAGGCCTGGCAATGGGTGAAGGCGGCACTGATGTGTCCATGGAAACAGCGGATGTGGTCCTAATGGCGGACAAACTTATGCAGTTCTCTCATGCTTACGCGCTGTCCAAGGCGACGGTTCGGAATATGAAGCAAAACACATTCTTTGCGGTAGCAGTTGTATTCATCCTGTTGGCCGGAGTATTATCGGACCACGTTCATTTGGCATCGGGGATGTTTATCCATGAAGCCAGTATTCTAATCGTAATACTGAATGCCATGAGATTGATAGGGTTCAAGAGCGGAAGCGAAAATGCATAATTTGAGCTGAGATAACGACGAGAAGGGATTGATCTTCCATTCAGGACACCTGATCATCTTCGTTCGCCCCTGCCAGCTCCAGGGGTTCGCCTGCTTCGACCATCACCCGGCTCAATCCCAGCAACAATCCCTCGATACATATGAGCACCCCGGTTGCTACCAGCATCTTTTCTATAACCATGCGATCAGCAAGGGGGCCGAAAAATAACATTCCTAGTGGCATCATGGAACTGGATATCATGGAAAGCACCCCAAAAACGCGGCCCAGCATATCCGCATCCACTTTCTCCTGCAGCAGGACCGTGAATGGAGTATTGAAGAACGGGATGGATATGCCCGCCAATCCCATAAAGGCCAGGTAGATCCAGAAATTGGGGACCAGTCCCAGGGCCAGGGTGCAGCCTCCGAACATCAGGCTGGCACCGGTCATGGTATGAACCCTATTCCTGAACCCGCCCCAGACGGCCATCAAGAGACCGCCGCCGATCATGCCAATGGAAAAGAGCACCTCAATGGCAGTCAACCGCCAGACATCAGCGCCAAAGCTTCGGGTCACTTGCAAGGGTGTTAAAAAGGAAGCCGGAGCCAGAAGCAAGAAAAACACCCCGCAAAAAATGAACAGCCCTTTTATGTAGCTGTGACGACCGATGTAGGTAAACCCTTCCTTAAGGTCGGAAAAATAGCTCATGGTCTGCTGTTGCTGGGCCTTGGCATGTGCCGGTACATGCAGGAATAGCAACAGGACCATAATTGCAATAGCCGCAGTTACTACATCAATCATAAATATCCACTCAATGGTGGATACCGTGAGCAGGGCGGCGGCGACCATGGGAGATACCAGGAAGACTACCGACTGTATGCTGGCGTTGGTTGCGTTCACCTTGGTTAGCATCTCTACCGGCACTATCTGTGGTATGTAGGCCCCCACGGCCGGCATCTGAATCGCTGTCCCCAAGGATCTTACCGCTGAAACCGCGAACAACAGCCAAATATGCTCATATCCGGCTAGAAAGACAATGGCAACAATCAGGGTTGAGGTGGCAATAAACGCATCCGCAAGCATGATCAGGGTTTTCCGATTATAGCGGTCCGCCCAAACGCCAGCAAATGGAGATAGAAACAAGGTCGGCAGAAACCCGCAGATGATAGAGATGGTCATCATCATTCCCGACTGCGTCTCCAGGGTTATATACCAAAGAATGGCATATTGGACCAGCGAAGACCCGAACAAGGAAATAGTCTGGCTGGTCAGGAACAATATAATGTTTTTTTTCCAGCTTTCCAAGCAGATTACGCTCCTTAAATTAGAACGACTGCCTCATCCCGTCGGCAGTCACTTTTTACATTCAAACGATGAAGGGCAGAAATACCCTGCTCTACAAGTCTAACCGCATGTATATATGGTTGTCCAATGGATTGTAACAGTAAACATAATTCTAATCATCACCATTTCCATCAGTACTGGCACTGGATGAGGGAGTTGGATTATTTTTTCCAACCCGATCCCTCAGGTTGTCCGTATCAGTTCTGCCCAGAGCCAATAAGCCGATGGCTACCGTCCTGCCCAAATGTTTGGCCAAACCCTTGGCAACGTCGAATTCCTCACGGGCTTCAGCCTTGTCGCCATTTACATAATACCGGCCGGCTCTAAACGCCGTACTTGCGGTGCTGGCGCCAACCGCGGCCGTATACACCATCCCTTCGACAACCCCGTTGGTAATATCTTTACTGGCGTTCTGGGCTGTCGTCAAGCCCCTGGTTTTAAGGTCTTCGTTTTTTACTAGATGCCCTACTCCGGCCTCCAATCCTCCATCGACTATATCAGTGGCCGTTTTCAGGGTGTCGGCGGTAATCCTGACTGAACTGGAGCCCACGTCGGAAACCGTTTGGACCAGATTGTTGTCGCCATATTTATTTTGAATGCCGCGGGCGCTTCGGATAATGACGTAGCTTAAACCGCCCGCTGCAACCCCGAGAGTCCCCTTTACTGCTTTGCCAATTATACTCAAAATCGTTTTACCTTTCTTAAAGAGCATTAGGATCAGATAATATATAGTTTTATTCTACACGATAATAGCTGGCAACTTTCATGTTGTCGTCATCCAAGTTACTGGTATTTGGGAAGACTATATCAGTGGGTCATCCCGGGGAATCAAGTTGCTGAATATGCTAGTATTACAGTGGACCTAGGTTTAAGATGTTACATGATTGTTGGTTTAAACCGCTGGAAAAGCAGGAAGAACAGTCAAATGCATACTGACAATGTTCCTCATCTCTTCAAACACCTGATATTGCCGCTCTGGCTGTGCCTGATCACAGCGGTCAGCGGATTTTACTGGTTGGGAAGCATGTCTAATTACTATCGATTCACACTTGCCGGGGTGGCCATCGTCCTGGCCGGTTTACAGATCTTGTTCTTTAATGAAAAAAAGAGTCATGCTAGTCACATCACGAATTATATCATTTACTATTTTGCAGCCATTTATTTCCTTATAATATTAATATTCTATGTTACCAACCTGATGGTCTTGTTCAATTATCAGGATCTGGTGAAGGTTCTGGACCAGAACAGTGACCATGCCTTGCTGATATTTATGGGGATTTGCTTTCTACAGCCCATATTGCTGCCATTGCCGGAACCTTTCACCATCATGGCCGGGTCAGCGGTGCTAGGTCCATGGAAAGCGTTTATCGGCAGTTATGTGGCCACCACATTAGGCATTATCACCATGTTTTCGATCACCAGGCTGGGTGGGCTCAGCATTAGAAAAAGAAAGGGAAATGATAAGGCTCTGCGGCGTTACTATCAGTATGTCGATAAATATGGGCAGTGGATTCTCATTTTTCTGTTGGTATTTCCAATTCTGCCCGATGAAATCATCTGTCTGGGGGCGGGCCTCAGCAGCATGAGCTTCCGCCGTTTTGTTCCCATCATACTAATCGCCAAAATCTTTTCTTCTTACATGCTGTCCTATTTCCCCCACCTATTTATATAGTCCGGTGACCAACAAAAGACGAAAAATTTAAAATTGAAAAACGAGATATTGAAAAATTGTCAACAACCCCGTCCCCGTGACAAACACTTGACAATCAAAATTTCTTGGGATTAGAATTGGTTAAACCGATGATGAGGGAGTAAAGCTATACACCAGCCATAAAGAGAGTCGGGGCTAGGTGGGAGCCCGATTGGTGAGGAGTAGATAAATGGGCCTCGGAGGGCGGAGTGAACGGGTTTTGACCCTTGTAGCTTTCGACGCAAAGCCAGCGTTAAAGGGCGAGGAGTGTGATGGCACTCCGGCAGAGAGGATGCGCCAGTAAATGCGTATCAACTAAGGTGGCACCGCAGGTTATTGCACCTGTCCTTATTCAGGGCAGGTGCTTTCTATTGTCCGGGAAACCTGGTTGTCTCTCTGTATCACGGGGGATGAAGGCTGCAGAGAAAGACCAAAAGTTATTATGAAGGAGGGTATTGAATTGAAAAGATCTTTAAAATCACTAGTTATCCTGGTATGCTTATCATTGCTGATGACCTCGTTGGTAGGATGTACATCCACATCCAAACAGCCCGAAACGCAGAAGGCCTCCGAGTCAGCCAAGTTGAAGGTAGGGATCGTGCAAATCGTAGAGCATCCGTCCCTTAACACCATCAGAGAATCCTTCATTCAGGAGTTGGACAAACAAGGATTTAAAGACGGTGACAAGGTAACCATTGACTATCAGAATGCCCAGGGTGATCAGACCAATCTCAAGACTATCTGTCAGAAGTTCGTTTCCAACAAATATGATGTGATAATCGCCATAGCAACCCCATCAGCCCAAGCAGCGGTTGGTGAGACTAAAGAGATACCTATCGTTTTTGCAGCATGTACCGATCCGGTTGGATCAGGGCTGGTAAGCAGTTTAGAGAAACCGGGCGGCAATGTCACCGGCACTTCTGACGCCGTATCAGCGCCCAAGATTATGGAATTGGCCCGCTTGATTACTCCCGATATCAAGACTGTCGGCGCCCTGTATACCTCCAGCGAGACCAATTCGGTATCGGTTGTCAATGACTTGAAAGCTTATGCAGCCCAAAATGGACTTACCGTTGTGGAAGGAACGGTTACCAATTCATCCGAGGTGCAGCAGGTAGCCAGTTCTTTAGCGGGCAAGGTTGATGCATTATTCTCACCCATTGATAATACGGTTGCTTCCGCCATGCCATTAGTAGCCCAGGTCGCCAACAAGGCGAAAAAGCCGGTGTATGTGGGAGCGGACTCAATGGTGAAGGACGGCGGTCTAGCTACCTACGGTATCAACTATACCACCCTGGGGCAGGAAACCGCTAAAATGACAGTAGAAATCCTGAATGGCAAGAAAGCCGGAGACATCCCGGTAATGTCCATGAGTGACGTGGAAATCTATGTCAATAAGGACACGGCTGCGGCTATCGGAGTCACTATACCGGAAGATGTCTTAAAGAAAGCCACGGTGTTTGGCAATTAACCTTAAAGGAGCCATCTATTAAATGAGTTTTATGGCGTTTCAGGGCTCAATTGAACTGGGTATAATCTATGCCATTATGGCCCTGGGAGTCTTCCTATCCTTTCGAACCTTAAATTTTCCGGATCTTACCGTAGACGGCAGCTTCGTTACCGGGGCTGCCTTCTCGGCTATTTTTTGCGTTGGCGGCTATCCCGAACTGGGCTTGGCTGTGGCTTTGCTGGCCGGAGGTCTGGCAGGCTGTGTAACGGCTCTGATGCACACCAAGCTGGAGATCCAGCCGTTATTGGCAGGAATCCTGGTTATGCTCGGCCTTTATTCTGTCAATTTAAAGATAATGGGTACCAGAGCCAATATCCCCTTGATCAACAAGACAACTGTTTTCAGCCTATTGGATGGCACCCCCCTGGAAGAATATGCCCAGTTGTTGATACCGCTGGCCATCCTGATAATCCTATTATTGCTCTTGTTTCTTTTCTTGAAGACGAAATTCGGCTTTGCCCTGCGCGCTACCGGCGACAATGCTCAGATGGTTCGCGCATTGGGGGTCAATACCGATACCACCATTTTGGTTGGCATGGCGCTTTCCAATGCACTGGTAGCTCTGGCTGGCGCGCTGCTGGCTCAGTATCAATCCTTTACCGATATCGGTATGGGTATAGGTATGGTGGTTATCGGCTTGGCCTCAGTTATTATCGGTGAGGTGGTGTTTGGCACCAGATCCCTGATGCGGCGTCTGGTTGCGGTGACACTGGGAGCAATGCTGTATCGAATGATTATCGCGGTAGCCCTGGAAATGGGCATGCCGGCTACGGACCTGAAACTGGTATCGGCAACATTGGTAGCCCTTGCCCTGGCTATGCCGGTAATTAGAAAAAAGGCCGGTTATTATAAACGGAAAATGACAGCACAAGGTTTCGGCCAGGGAGGTAAATAGAATGGTCAAAATCGAATCTATCACCAAGATATTTGATCCGGGAACAACCACCGAAAAGCTGGCCATCGACAATATTAGCCTATCCCTTGACGCGGGCGAGTTTGTAACCATAATCGGCGGCAACGGAGCCGGCAAATCTACTCTGCTGAACTGCATTGCCGGGGTGTATGAATTAGATGCCGGCCGAATCGAAATCGGCGGGGCGGATATGACCTTCTGGCCGGAATACAAACGTTCTCGCTATATCGGACGGGTATTCCAGGATCCGCTGCAGGGCACCGCTTTTGATATGACGATTGAGGAGAACCTGGCTATAGCCTATGCCAAAGGCAAACCCCAAGGGTTGCGGAGGGGTATTACCAAAACTGATATGCAGTTATTCAGAGAACGATTGACCCTTCTCGACCTGGGGCTTGAAGATCGGATGAAGCAAAAGGTAGGTACCCTTTCGGGCGGACAGCGCCAGGCCCTGACCCTGCTGATGGCAACCATGGTTGAGCCTCAGCTGTTGCTGTTGGACGAACATACCGCTTCGCTGGATCCAGGTATGGCCCGGCAAGTTCTGTTCCTTACCCGGGAGTTGGTCGAGAAACAACATTTGTGCACTTTAATGGTGACCCACAATATGAAGGACGCCTTGGAATATGGCAGCCGGACTATCATGATGCATGAAGGCCGAATAATTATGGACATAAAGGGCCAAGACCGGCAAAACATGACCGTGGAACTGTTGGTAAAACAGTTTGGCAGCCGCAGCGGCATGGAACTGGACAATGATCGGCTGCTGCTAATCTAGTCAACACCGCACTAAGAAACGTCATCCCCTGCCATTAATGCCAAAGGATTGTGTCATGTCCTTAATGGTGTTGGCGTGACGCCCGGAGGTGTTAAGCTTTGAAAGACATCTTTACGGCGCTGGGTCAGCACCGGTCCGCTGGCAACAGTTAAAAATCAACCTTCCCGATAGCCGCATACATGCGGTCAAATGCCTCCTGCAGCCTTTCCCGGCCCACTGTCAAAGCGATTCGGAAATATCCTTCCCCGTATGTGCCGTAGCCATCGCCCGGGGTGATGACCACTCCCGTTTTATCCAGGACCAACTCCGCAAAAGACGCCGAGGTATAACCTTTGGGTACGGGGGCCCAGAAATAGAAACTCGCTTGGGGCGGGTTTACTTTCCACCCCATTTTTTCGAGACCGGCCAAAGCTATGCTGCGTCGCTCCGCATAAATGCGATTCGATTCTTCAACACAATTCTGGGGACCACGCAGCGCTTCAATTCCCGCGTATTGAATAGCCTGGAATATGCCGGAGTCGACGTTGGATTTGAAACGCGCCAAAACCTCCACCGCCTTGCTATTGCCGGCGGCCCAGCCTATTCTCCAACCAGTCATATTATAGGTTTTCGAGAGCGAGTGGAATTCAATGGCGACCTCTCTGGCTCCGGGTATTTGTAGGATACTGAGAGGTTTTAGACCATCATAAGCCATTTCGGAATATGCAGCATCGTGGCAAATCAGGATATCGTAGGTACGGGCAAAATCAATCAGTTTAACATAGAAAGCACGGTCAGCTACTACCCCAACCGGGTTATTGGGATAGTTTATGAACATCAGCTTGGCTTTCTGGGCGATTTCCGCTGGTATATCCTCCAATACCGGCAGGTATTTATTCTCTTCCTTGAGGGGCATGATATAGGACTTGCCGCCGGCCAGCAGGGTGCCGATGTTGTACACCGGATATCCAGGGTCGGGCACCAGGTTGACATCCCCATGATCCAGGTAGGCAAATGAGATATGGGCTATTCCTTCCTTGGAGCCCAATAAAGATACTATTTCCGTCTTAGGGTCCAGAGCCACATCAAAACGGCTCTTATACCATTCGGCTACGGCTTGACGGTACTCGAGCAGACCCGCTGAACTGGGGTATTGATGATTGGCGGCATCATAAATGCTTTGGGCCATACGGTCAATAATATGGCGGGGGGTGGGCAGATCAGGGTCACCTATGCCTAAGTTGATAACATCGATACCTTGTTCCCTGCACTCCGCAATTTTTCTCTCGATGCGGGCGAATAAATAAGGGGGCAGTTCTTGCATGGCCAGACTTTCGTTCATGAATAATTACCTCCTATATTTCAAATTACCATAGTCGAATCCTATTCCAGCGATATAGTCCCGGAAAAAACCTGGCTGGCGGGACCGGTCATATAGACATGATTATTGCCAGGATTCCATTCTATATGCAAATCGCCCCCAGGCAGATGTATAGTAACCGCACGATCAGTCAGACCATTCAGTACTGATGCGACCAGAGTGGCACAGGCTCCGGTCCCGCAGGCCATCGTGATCCCAGCTCCCCTCTCCCAGACGCGCATAATAAGCTCCCGGGATGACAGTACCTGGACAAACTCCACATTGGTCTTGGCCGGAAATAGCGAATGAACCTCCAGTTGAGGTCCCCATACATCTATCGGGATCTGATCAATATCCTCCACAAAAATGACTGCATGCGGATTGCCCATGGAAATTGCGGTGATTTCAAATTCCTCCCCGCCAACCTCCGCTTTTACCCCGACCGTGCTGCCAGTGCCGCGCATGGGAATTAATTCTCGTTCCATTATTGGCTCGCCCATATCAACGGTCACTTTCGCGACTCGTCCCTCACAGATATGAACAACCGGAAATCTGGGTCCCGCCAGGGTACGGACAGATACTTCGGCTTTATCGACCCAACCGTGCTCATAAGCATACTTGGCTGCACACCTTATGGCATTTCCGCACATTTCGGGTTCTGAACCATCCGGATTAAATATACGCATAAAAATGTCCATCTCAGTATCACGGCCGATGGCGGCCAAACCATCTGCTCCCACCCCAAAATGCCGGTCGCATATCATTTCCGCATAGGGTTGCAGCCGATCGGCATCGATCCAATTGGCCACTTCAACGAAGACGAAATCATTGCCCAGTCCATGCATTTTAGTAAATTCCATAATAATCCTCCTGCCAATATGGTACAGACCGATCCTGCTAGTTTCATATTATGCCCGATTAATTGTCACGGGGACGTAATTGTCACGGGGACGGGGTTGTTGACAATCTCTTGGAAAAAATTTGCCCACGGTTGAGCTGGGTTATTCAGCTACCATGGACACCTTCGTCCACTAATGTGTTGTTTCGCGATAATTATATAGACCAGCCCATATAGTTGGCAATAGTACCCGGCCATATATACAATATACCTCGCAGGTCAAACAGAAATCCTGGCAACGACCTACTCTGACGCGGCTATATTGACGCTAATGCCAGCGAATAGAAGGCTGAAAGCCTGACTGCCGGCGACCACAGTCCTGTGGGAGTTTGATACAGCAAAAGCCCTGCCGTTAAGCAGAGCTTACTATACAAAACAAAAAATCCTGGCAACGACCTACTCTCCCACAGGAAACTGCAGTACCATCGGCGCTGGAGAGCTTAACTACCGTGTTCGGGATGGGAACGGGTGTGACCTCTCCGCTATTGTCACCAGGAAATCTGATTACGTATTAGGTTTTATTTAGATCTCAAGGATTAAGATCCCTGAAAACTGCACAAGGTTGGAAGTATTGATTGAAGCAGGAATGGTTGTTTCTCTCACGTTGAAATTGAAAATAGGTCAAGCCCTCGATCTATTAGTACCGGTCAGCTCAATGCATCGCTGCACTTACACACCCGGCCTATCAACCACCTGGTCTTGATGGGATCTTACCCCCGTCACTTGCGTGCGGGGTGGGAGAACTCATCTTGAGGTTGGCTTCGCGCTTAGATGCTTTCAGCGCTTATCCTTTCCATACATAGCTACCCAGCTGTGCCTCTGGCGAGACAACTGGTACACCAGCGGTATGTCCATCCCGGTCCTCTCGTACTAGGGACAGCTCCTCTCAATTCTCCTGCGCCTGCGATGGATAGGGACCGAACTGTCTCACGACGTTCTGAACCCAGCTCACGTACCACTTTAATGGGCGAACAGCCCAACCCTTGGGACCTTCTCCGGCCCCAGGATGTGATGAGCCGACATCGAGGTGCCAAACCTCCCCGTCGATGTGAACTCTTGGGGGAGATAAGCCTGTTATCCCCGGGGTAGCTTTTATCCGATGAGCGACGGCCCTTCCACTCGGTACCGCCGGATCACTAAGCCCGACTTTCGTCCCTGCTCGAGATGTCTCTCTCGCAGTCAAGCTCCCTTATGCCTTTACACTCTTCGCGCGATTTCCATCCGCGCTGAGGGAACCTTTGGGCGCCTCTGTTACTCTTTAGGAGGCGACCGCCCCAGTCAAACTGCCCGCCAGACACTGTCCCTGCACCGGCTTACGGTGCCAGGTTAGAACTCCAGCAGTTCAAGAGTGGTATCCCACCGCTGACTCCAGCAAGCCTTGCGACCTGCCTTCGTAGTCTCCCACCTATCCTGTACATGAACTACCAAAATCCAATATCAAGCTGCAGTAAAGCTCCACGGGGTCTTTCTGTCCTATCGCAGGTAACCGGCATCTTCACCGGTATTACAATTTCACCGAGCCCCTCGTCGAGACAGCGCCCAGATCGTTACGCCTTTCGTGCGGGTCTGAACTTACCAGACAAGGAATTTCGCTACCTTAGGACCGTTATAGTTACGGCCGCCGTTCACCGGGGCTTCGGTTCAGTGCTTTGCTTGCGCTAACACTTCCCCTTAACCTTCCGGCACCGGGCAGGCGTCAGCCTCTATACTTCATCTTTCGATTTAGCAGAGACCTGTGTTTTTGCTAAACAGTCGCCTGGGCCTGATCACTGCGGCTCTCTCACGCTCATACATGTGTAATATACTCACGCTAATAGAGCACCCCTTCTCCCGAAGTTACGGGGTCATTTTGCCGAGTTCCTTAACGAGGGTTCTCTCGCGCGCCTTAGGATTCTCTCCTCACCTACCTGTGTCGGTTTGCGGTACGGGCACCTGCTTCCTTGCTAGAGGCTTTTCTTGGCAGTTTGGACTCGGTGACTTCGGTACTACGCTTCCCTCCCCATAACACCTCAGGCTTTTCGTTAGGCGGATTTGCCTGCCTAACACCCTACGTGCTTGGACGCACTCTTCCATCCGTGCGCTTCACTTATCC
>Ga0209607_1000467_pt1 | contig 36112 bp, 27 predicted proteins | sample AD_UKC117_MetaG_FD_184413 | JGI IMG/M metagenome (GOLD analysis project Ga0209607, IMG submission 184413) | Active sludge microbial communities of municipal wastewater-treating anaerobic digesters from Hong Kong - AD_UKC117_MetaG (SPAdes)... | ecosystem: Engineered > Bioreactor > Anaerobic >... | reverse complement strand
GATGGAGCAATAATTGTAATCGGTTAAGGGGGGTCAGAATGAGTATGAAGAAAATTTTAATGCTAGTACTTATTGCGTCCATGCTTCTGTCAATGACAGGTTGCCATAAGGCAGTTCCTCGTCAGTCCGATAGGCATGAGGGAATAGAAGAATTTGAGGATGAGGTTCTTCAAGAGTTAGGAGACTATATATTTATCAGCGATCCTCATCTAATTGAAGATAATGGAGATCGTTTTCAGTTGGGAGTGAGTTTCCTTAGTGATTATGTAGCTAGTGAAGAAATGCAAGAGAGCAAGTCTTATTACGAAGTCATTGAAGAGTTCCGTCTTGCCTTCAACGATTACTATAGTAGGAATCCAAACTGGATTGTAAGTAAGTACTCTTATGTGTTAGTTTCATTCTACATTGAACCAGAGGGACTGTTCACTACCGAAGGAAGCGAGATATTCGCACGATTAAGTAATCAAGGAATTGAAGAGAGATATGATAATCTCTCAACTGTAGAGTATTCAATACGCATTTTCCCAGAGAACTATCAGTTCTTAACTAACTGTGAGGGAGTCAGATGTATATATATTGATGAGGAATTCTCTTCAATTACGGAGATAATAGATTCAATGCCGGACTTAAGTAGCGTGTATGTATTTGATGCAAGCTACGTTGATAGATTAAGTGAGCTATATCCTGATATAGCATTTGCGGAGTGTACATGGTTTCACTATTAATCTTAAATATCCATTCATAGTAATTGCCCATACCCAGAAGTCATCTAATCTTCCAGGTATGGGTCTTTCTCATTTATACCTTCTTAGCGTAGTCAAGGAGATCCATCCGTTTCTATTCTTCTTAGGACTTGAGTGGTCACCACTTGGTAGCACAAGGGCCGTCGGCCTAATCAGCTAAGGTGAGCGAACCTTTGCATGTAAACTTGCCAAGGGTATGGTATTTAGTACTAGGGCCTTTTCGGATGTTAAGGTTAGTGATGATGACTCTAGCTAGGTATGATACTATTTTCTTGATGATTCAAATACTTTGACGGTACGTATTTGACGGATCAAATGTCATGACAGATCACTATGTCACTATTACTGGAGTGTTCATAGATAATCAATCAGGCAGAACATGGTTAAGAGTTCAAAGCTGGGGAGAAGAATGGTATCTGGACTTTGATGAATTCTATAACTACAGCAATGACAATGCTGAGAGCTTCATTAATAGGGATGGAGCAATAATTGTAATCGGTTAAGGAGGGTTTCAGTATGAGTATGAAGAAAATTTTAATGCTAATAATTGTTTTATGTATGTCTTTACTTCTTTCTGGATGTAGTTTCCACAAAGACGCAGAGATTACGACAACTATTGAGGATACATCTTCTGAGGCTGTCGTGAGCACTACTACAACACCACAACCAACACGAGAGATTACAGTAACGCCTACGCCAATGCCAACTCCAACTTCTACTCCTACGCCTACACCAATGCCTACCCCAACTCCAACTTCTACACCTATACCTACTCCAACTCCTGCCGAAGAAGAAGTTCCCTCTTTGCCTGATGCAGAAGGATTGGAAGTAGCAGATGATTCAAGTGCTAGTTTTGAGTTATATCTAGACGAAGTTATATATCCTACATTCGGCAGACTGACTGAGAATTGGGAGAAGGATATTGAAATAGGTGTCTTTTATCCAGAGAGAGACTATTTTGAGGACATTTCAGGAGTGTTCGGATACTTAATTAATGATTTTGACATAAATGGAACAAACGAGATGATGGTGTTCGGGTTTGTTAAATCTGCTAGATATAAAAATACATGTTATTCATATAGATACTCTCCATATGTGGCTCTTTGTTCATATGTTGAGGGACAGATTTCTGTTACAGATGCTCAATTCGTAGCACCCTATGATCCGGAAAACTATGGTTATGGAAGCTGTAGTCTTATTTCAAGTGCTTCGTATGATTACGAACTGGTTTTCCAGACTATAGATAATGGAAGTAATATTTCTGTAGCGGGTTGGTGCGATACAATGGAAAAGTTAATTGGCAACGGAGCAAACAGTTATTGTTTTGAATACTCGGTTGAGAATAACAGTATCGTTACTTTGACTGAAGTTATACAGATTGGTGGAGGTAGTGATGATTTTACCTACTCGATAATAGGAGAAGGACAAGGCACTCTCGTGGCAGGAATAGATGATACAAATGCTTCTCCTCATAACATGACCGAAAATTTTGGTGTATTTGCAGATGATGCCGATATATGCATTTGCTTCGAAGCTAATCGAACTGGTGACGTGGGACACGTATCCTTCGCGGTGATATTACGTTAAGACGTGGGTATTTTGAAAACCTTATAGTTTTGGCTATGACATTATAAATACATGGCGAAAAGCGATTCAAAATGAATCTGCGACAAGTGTAAATAGTATAGCTAGAACCTTAGTTATGATGAAATAGTCAACGGATAGTTTGGATTTGGAGGGATGAAAGATGAGAAGAAACTGTTTTGTTATTCTAGTATTATGTATTTCTATCTTTCTTTCAGGATGTAATATCATCGAGGAAAGCACAACTTCAACTGAATCTACAGTATCAAGTGAAAGTAGTGAAACTTCCACTACTTCACCAGAATCGACCACTTCTACTTCTAGCGAGACTGAACCATCGGTTACATACGAATCAGTCTCGATTCCTGAAGGATTAACTAGAGAAGAGATTTATGAGGATGTAGGTCAGACACTACTTTGCTATTGGAGCAAATACTATTATCTGGATAACGAGAGTCACATTTATCTACGTGAGTACTCGGAGTTTAATGAAACCATGATGTTAGAAGTTCTTTGGTTGGCCTATCAGTTATATATTCCGACAATTCAAGGACAGAGGCCACGCATTTTTGACTATTGCCACTGTAATGACGCTGATGGTGTATTACTTTACACAATACAGGCTATGCATTTTATTTTTGGTCAAGATATCAGCGCGGAGGAAATGATGGCAATGATACCTGGTACGAGTGAAGACTCTTATGTTATGCGATATGACGAGGGTTATGATTCTATAATAAGTGCGCGAGTCTCACTAATAGACATAAGTGCTGAGATAACTGACACAAATGTTGCAGAAGGAAACTATGATTTTACGACAGACTGTTCAATAGTAAGCTACGATGACACCTCATGTACCTACGATGTATATTGGGTTCCTGGAAGTTCTGGTGAGCATCTCCCGAACGGCCGCTTCGCCCCAGTAAGAGATATAGCGACAATAACCGTAACCTTTGACTTTGATGATTCCTACGACTTGGGGTTCATCATTACGAATATTCAAGTGGAACGGGCGCAGTGAATTATTGAAGCCCCCATTATCTTTTGAATAGGCGGACGGCGGCGAGAGTAGTTTCTCGGTTAACATTTCATTTCAAGAAGGCACTTCATTACGAAGTGTCTTTTTTGGCAGAAAAACGTTTATATATCTTGACAGCAAAAAGACAAAGAGTGATAATACAAATATCAAAGAAAGTCAAAGTCAAAGACATAGTTGAAAGGAGGACGACAAATTGGCTAGGTTAGTAGATGTAATAGAAATGATGATTAAGGAGATGCTTGATGAAAATGATGGTAAAGCGACTATCAACAGAAGTATGCTTGCAGAAAGAGCCAATTGTGTTCCTTCTCAGATTACGTACGTGTTATCAACAAGATTCTCGCCTGGCAACGGCTATATAGTTGAGAGTAGGCGAGGCGGTGGCGGTCAGATAATGATTACCAGAGCAAGAGCAGTAAGCAAGAGGGACTATTTGCAATCTGTTTTGCAAGTTGTGGGCAATAGTCTATCTCAGCAACAGGCGAAGTACTACTTGCAGAATATGGTTAGAATTGGCGCGATTTCCCGACGTGAAGGTACAACTGTAATGGCTGCGGTATCGGATAGAGCGCTAGCCAAGATAGATTCTGATGTAAGGTCTGTAGTAAGGTCGGATATTTTCAAAAATACAATAGTTAGTTTGATGTTGGACCAATAAGGAGGATTAGATATGAGATGTGCTAGATGTGGAAAGATGATTACTAATCGAATGATTAAGATTAATGGAACTGTTCTTTGTCCCGAATGTGCCAAAGAGGCCGGATTAGGTAATATGTTCCCGGATCCTGAAGCGATGGCTAATGACATGATGAAGGGCTTTTTCGATGCGGATTTTGCTTCAACAGTGATACCTCTGATGGGAGAATTAGATTTTGCTCCATCTAGGATTCAGACAAAGTGCCCTAAGTGTGGAACGAGTCTTAAGGATTTTGAGAGCACAGGGCTTCTTGGATGTATTGAGTGCTATAACACTTTTAATGAATCCATCATGAGAGAGATGCTTAAAAATCAAGCTAACTCGCAGTATGCCGGAAGAAAACCCGGGCAGAATTCAGAGATCATTTCTAATGGAATATCCCAAATGGGTGATGGCTCTGAAGCAACAGAAGCGACAGAGGGAGCAGAAGAAACAGAAGAGAAGATAGATAATAATGCCTCCAAGACCTCAGCGGACTCCAAGTCTAAGAGCGAAGAGCAAAAGACTGACGTTACAGAAAAAAAGGAAAGTATCAAGGCCACAAAGGACAAGAACTTACTCGAGAAGCTATCGCGCGCTGATCTTGGAACAGTAAGTGACGCGGACCTCAAGAAAGGTATGCAGATGGCGGTTGAGAAAGAAGATTATGCTCTGGCGGCAAAATTAAGAGACGAACTTAAGGGAAGAGAGGAGAAGAAATAATGGCTATGCGTAAGGAAGATTATAGTGACGTAATACTAGCGACTAGAGTCAAAATACTTCGTAATATTAAGGGCTTTTCATTTCCTCTTAAGATGAGCATTGAAGAGAAAGAGAATCTTATTGGAATGACAAGACAAGCTCTGGCGAAGGAGAAGTACTCCTTTGCAAGAGGCGATGAAATTGATAAAGATGAGAAGAAGAGGCTTTTCGAGGACTGGGCTATGACGAAATCGTTTGTTCAGGACGGCAAGGGCAAAGCACTTCTTGTAAGCGAAGACGAGAAAATTAAGGTTTTCATTAATGACGTTGACCATGTTGGAATTCAAAGTATGGATGTTGGTCGAGGCAATATCAAGGGAACCTACGATAAGGCTGAGGCTGTTGCTGTTAATATCGAAAAGGCAATGGATATCGCATATAGTGAGAGATTGGGCTTCCTTACGGCAAACCCAAACAACACCGGTTCTGGATGTAGGATAGCTTTCTTGGTATCAATTCCTGGCATCGTCAAGGCGGGAGTTCTACCTCAATTCATAAACAAAATCTCCAAGTTCGACTGGACGTTGATTCCTGCTTTTCAAACGAAGCCAAACAGAGACGAGTTTCTCTACATTCTAGCGAATATTGCAACTCTGGGAATTACTGAGAATGCACTTCTAGTTGGTGCTGATTACATAACAAAAGAGTTGGTTAAGGCTGAAAGAGCTTGCAGGGCTGGCCTATATCGTAAAAACACGAACGTAATAGAGGAACAATATTATAGGGCATTTGGTGTGTTGCGTTATGCTCGAAAAATATCTCGCGGTGAGGCGATAGCCTTAATCTCATGGTTATGGATTGGGCAAGGCAAGTGCAAGGGATATGAAGAACTAGGCTTAACGTGGGACAAGATATACAAAGTGACGAAGTATGTTTGTTGTGAATTGATTCAGAGACCGCCAATTCAGTCGGTCAACATAATGGGAGTTGGGGATAAAGAATGTAGCGACAGAGCTAACATCATTAGGAGCATCCTGAAGGGAGATGAAAGCGTATGAAATTAAGAGAAGATACATTAAAGATTGTGTCAGATGCCCAAATTGCTGCTAGAGCGTTTGGTCTAGATACAATAGCGACAACGCATATACTTGTCGGACTTTCTTCGACAGAGAGTGTAGCAAAAACGGTACTTAGTGAGAATGGCATCGATTCTGATTCGATCATTTCTGCTCTTGCTAAAATAGAGAACATTATAATTGATACACCTATAAATGAGCTTGTTTCCGACTTTGATTTTGTAAGTGCATATTCTCGTTTCAGAATTGAGACAAAGAGAATGTTCTCAGATGCTGAACACTTATCAATTTCTACTGGTTCAAAGGGCGTGATAATGCCAGAGCATTTACTGATGTGTATTGTAACGAGAGAAACATATTCTGCTAACAGAGTAATTAGAAATATATGCGATGAACTGCCCAATTCGAATTTCGAAGACTTAAGGAGAGATGTCGCGGAGGCGGTTAGAGCTTCTTCTAACAACTATGATAGCTTGAGCGATGGCTCTGACTCTGACGAAGACGAGATGAATCAGCAAGGTCTATCTGACAGGGGAATGTCTGGAATTCCAGGTTTAACAGGATTCGGTGGCGGAAACAAAGTCAAAGACAGCAAGAAGGGCAAGAATTCCCGTAAGACTCTTGATCAATATGGAAAGAACTTAACCGATAGAGCCAAGAATGGCAAAATAGATCCTGTTATTGGTCGTGAAGAAGAAATTAACAGAGTTATGCAAATTCTTGCTAGAAGAACGAAGAACAATCCTTGCCTAGTAGGTGAGCCTGGTGTTGGTAAAACAGCAATTGCTGAAGGTCTGGCGCTTAAGATAGCTGAAGGCGATGTTCCAGAGATAATTAAAAATAAGATTGTTTACTCAATAGATATGGGTTCAATGGTCGCTGGTTCAAAGTACAGAGGTGACTTTGAGGAGAGAATCAAGAATGTTCTTGATGAAGCTTCTTCTGATGAGAATGTAATTCTTTTCATCGACGAGATTCATACTCTTATTGGTGCTGGCGGCGGTGAAGGATCCCTTGATGCAGCAAACATTATGAAGCCAATGCTTACAAAGAACGAACTGCAAATCATTGGAGCTACAACTCTTGATGAATATAGCAAGGTTATCGAAAAGGATTCTGCTCTAGAGAGACGTTTCCAGAAGGTAATGATTAACGAACCATCCACAGCAGATGCCATTCTGATACTTAAGGGCCTTCGCTTAAAATATGAAGAGCATCACAAAATCAAGATTCCTGATGAAGCTATTGAGCAGGCAGTAATACTGTCAAGCAGATATTTGTCCGATAGATTCTTGCCGGATAAGGCTATCGACCTAATAGATGAGGCAGCAGCTAAAAAAAGAATTAACTTTGCTGTATCAGGTGAAGAAAAGTCCCTTAACAATAAGCTTGAGGAATTAGGAAAGCTAAAGAAGGCAGCAGCGGATGAGATGGAGTTTGAGAAGGCTCAAGGCTTTCGCGAACAAGAGATTGCTATCCAAAATAGGCTAGAAGAACTTAAGAAAGCTTCAAAGCCTGATGAGTCCGGCTTCACTGGAACATTGACAGTCGATGATATTGCTGACGTTCTAGCTAAGTGGTCCGGAATTCCTGTTGCAAAGATTACCGAAAGCGATGCAAGCAAACTTAAGAATTTGGAAGAAGAGTTGAAGAAGAGAGTAATCGGTCAGGACGAAGCGGTTACGGCTATCTCCAAGGCGATTCGAAGAAGTAGACTTGGACTTAAGGATCCTAAGAAGCCGTCGGGAAGCTTCATCTTCCTTGGTACTACTGGAGTAGGTAAGACCGAGTTAGCTAAAGCTTTGGCTGAAGTAATGTTTGGCGATGAGAATGCTTTGGTAAGAATTGATATGTCTGAGTATATGGAAAAGCACGACGTCTCCAAGTTAATTGGATCTCCTCCGGGATATGTGGGATACGAGGAAGGCGGCCAGCTTACTGAAAAGATTAGAAGACATCCTTATTCGGTAGTTCTTTTCGATGAGATTGAGAAGGCGCATCCCGAGATTTTCAACTCGATGCTTCAAATTCTTGATGATGGCCGAATGACAGATGGTAAGGGTCGACTTGTCGATTTCAAGAATACGATTATCATTATGACTTCAAACATCGGAGCGAGAATGCTTACTGGTGAGGCCGGCAGGAAGATTGGCTTTGACTTGGCGGATACTAGTGACAAGGACGAGGCGAGCCGCGAACGTCTGTACGGTGGCAAAACATACGATGATGCCAAGAAGGTAGTTATCGACGAGCTTAAGAAGACATTCTCACCTGAGTTCGTAAATCGTGTTGACGAGATTATATTCTTCCGTATGCTTGGCAGAGATTCGATTCTCAAGATTGTTGATTTGCTCACTGCAAATGTCAGCAAGCGCGTAAACGAACTTGGAATCAGCATAAAGTTAACTGACGAGGCTAAGCTCTTTCTTGCTCGAAAAGGCTATGACCCGCAATATGGTGCGAGACCATTAAAGAGAGTAATACAAGCTATGGTCGAGGATAGATTCTCCGAGGCTATGCTTGATGGAGTAATTGGTCCTGGCAAGGAGGCCTTGGTTGATGTTAAGGATGACGAGATTGTTATCCTTGACGCAAGCAAAGTCGAGGCTCCTCCAACGCCTGTAACTGCAAATTAAGAAAGAAAAACGGAGTAGTTATGATAACTGCTTCGTTTTCTTTTTTGGGGAGTGGGATGATAACTAGAACAGTGTATAATACCCTTAGTTATCATATAAATTAGGAGTTTTCTATGGCAGACAAAAATAATAGCGATGTTGACATTGGCCGCGAGCCTTCGAAGTTTTGGTACGGTTTCATAGGTTCCCAATTAATTGTTCCGCTTATTTGCTGGTATACAAAAATTAAGGTAAAACCAGACCAGGACTATCTCAAGGAAGAAGGGCCTATTGTTGTTTTAGGAAATCATCCTTCATATCTCGATCCAGTTGTAGTTGAAAGACTAACGCACGGAAGACCGACCAATTTTGTGGCTGGCGAATTTGTTTTTCGAAAAAAAGGCTGGGGATATTGGTTTAAGCTAGGCGGCGCGATTCCTAAGAAGCAATTTGTAGTAGACACAGTAGCTGTAAAGGCTATGATGCGAGTACTTAAGAGAAAAGGCTCCCTTTGTATTTTCCCCGAGGCGACGCGTTTCATCGATGGAACTAGCAAGAGCTTCGATGACGGTGTTGCCCGCATGATTAAGAAGACTAATAGTGCCATCTACATCGCTCGAAGTAATGGTGCGTATTTGACGTGGCCGCGATGGAGCGAGTCTGGCATGAGAATGGGCAAAATCACTGCTTCTTTTGTTCGTAAGCTTCCAGGTGAGAAGGTCAAGGACATGAGTATTGAGGAAATCCAAGAGTACATAATGGATGGGCTGGCATATAACGAGTACGATTATTCAAGGGCGAGTAACCCTACCCATAGGAACTCGAAAATGGCTTCAGGAATCCAGAATGTTGGATTTATCTGCCCAAAATGCAAGAAGCAATTTACTATGGATTTTGTTGGTGGCTCGACAGTCAAGTGCTCCGATTGTGGCAATGAAATTAATGTGCTTGGCAATGGTCTTTTCGAGGCTGGAAATGATGAAAGCAAGACCTTTGAGGACTTACACGAGTGGGTTAAGTGGGAGAAGGATATCATCGCCGAGGAACTCAAGAATCCTGACTTTAAGATGGAACTCGATTGTCGCTTGGTCAAGGAAATCGGTATAAGCAGTTTCGCGCATACAGGCAATGGCAAGATAACGGTTACTGCGGATGAAATTTTGTATGAGGGTTCGGATTGCGAAGTCGAGTATGGAATTCCTTGCCATCATGGAAAAGACAAGAGAGTTAGTAAGTCGAAGATGGACCTTTTCGAAAAGAATTCCAAAAACATCTCAAGAACCTATGGAATTAAGTCGATGAAGGGGTTAGCTGCCAAATATGGCCAGTATATCGAGATTTATGATAAGGACGGCGAGCTCTATAGATTCTATACAGAGGGCAAGAAAGTGTTCAAAATCCAGCAAGTTGTTATGCTTTTCAAGAAAATGGATTTTGAGGGGTAATTTTCTCAATCAAAAGAAAATTCATTTGCATCAAGAATCAGGCAAAAATGAAAATATAATGCAAAACTTCGCCGTCTTATCAAAAGAACGGCGTTTTTTGTCTTTATAGGCGAGCCAGAACAAGGTATAATCGAAAGGCTAGTGTGTTATGCACTAATAATTTGTTTACAAAATTTAATATAGGAGTGTGAGTAAATATGGCTATGGTTCAGAAGAAGAATGTAGAAGATTTGAATGTTGCTGGAAAGAAAGTCATCGTACGCGTTGACTTCAATGTACCTCTAGATAAGACAACAAACGAAATCACAGATGACAAGAGAATTAAGGGTGCTCTGCCTACAATTAAGTACTTAGTAGAGAATAACGCTAAAGTTATTCTTGTTTCCCACCTTGGTCGTCCTAAGAATGGTCCTGAGGCTAAGTTCTCAATGAAGCCAGCTGCTGACAGATTAGCAGAGTTGATTGGCAAGCCAGTAGTTCTTGCTAGCGATGTAATTGGCGAAGATGCTAAGTCTAAGGCTGCTGCTCTTAAGGAAGGCGAGATTCTTATGCTTGAGAATGTTCGTTTCCATAAGGAAGAGACAAAGAACGATCCTAAGTTTGCTGCTGAATTAGCTTCAATGGCTGACCTATACGTTAATGATGCTTTTGGAACAGCTCACCGTGCACATGCTTCAACAGCAGGACTTGCTAACTTCCTTCCATCTGCTTCAGGTTACCTAATTCAGAAGGAATTGGATTTCATCGGTGGAGCTCTAGCTAATCCAAAGAGACCATTCGTTGCTATTCTTGGTGGTTCTAAGGTATCCGATAAGATTGGCGTAATCAGCAACCTAATCGACAAGGCAGATACAATCATCATTGGTGGTGGTATGGCTTATACATTTGCTGCTGCTAAGGGTGCTTCAATTGGAACATCACTTTGCGAGCCAGACAAGTTTGATTTGGCTAATGAGCTAGTTGCTAAGGCAGAGGCTAAGGGCGTTAAGCTTCTTCTCCCTGTAGATACAGTATGTGCAGACGCATTTGCTGAGGATGCTAATTCTCAGGTTGTTGAGTCTGGTAAGATTCCTGACGGTTGGATGGGACTTGACATCGGACCAAAGTCTATCGAATTGTTCTCTGCTGAGATTGCTAATGCTAAGACAATTATTTGGAATGGTCCTGCAGGCGTATTCGAGTTTGATAAGTTTGCAACAGGTACTCGTGCACTTGCTAAGGCTATTGCTGATTCTGACGCTATTTCAATCATTGGTGGTGGAGATTCTGCTGCTGCTATTGAGAAGCTTGGATTTGCTGAGAAGGTTTCACACATTTCAACAGGTGGAGGAGCTTCTCTTGAGTTCATCGAGGGTAAGGTTCTTCCAGGTATTGATTGTCTTCAGGATAAGGAAATCGGCCGCACATTTGCAGCTGGTAACTGGAAGATGAATTGTGGTTGCCCAGACGATGCAGCTAAGCTAATCAATGAGCTTAAGCCACTTGTTAAGGATGCTACATCAACAATTGCTTTGGGTGTTCCATTCCTAGCTATCCCAGCTGCTCTTGAGGCTGCTGCTTATTCAAACATTAAGATTGCTGCTCAGAACTGCCACTTCGAAGAGAAGGGTGCATTCACAGGTGAGATTTCTCCACTATGGCTCGCAAAGATGGGCGTAACATACGTTATCATCGGACATTCCGAGCGTCGTGAGTATTTTGCTGAGACAGATGAGACAGTGAATAAGAAGGCAAAGGCTGCTCTATCCTATGGATTAAAGCCAATCATTTGCTGTGGTGAGTCACTTGCTCAGCGTGAGGCAAATGAGACATTCGATTGGATTAAGGGCCAGATTATTGGAGCTTTCAAGGATATTCCTGCTGAGAAGCTTTGCCAGATTACAATCGCTTATGAGCCAATCTGGGCTATTGGAACAGGTAAGACAGCTTCAGATGAGCAAGCTCAGGAAGTTTGTGCTTTCATCCGTGGCGTAATCGCTGAGCTTTATTGCGACAAGTGTGCTGCTGCTATGACAATCCAGTATGGCGGATCTGTTAATGCAAAGACAGCTGCTGGTTTGTTCTCACAGAAGGACATCAACGGTGGTCTAGTAGGCGGTGCTTCACTTAAGGCTGAGGATTTCTCAATCATCGCTCTTGCTTGATTGACTGACTGATTAATTAACTTTGCAAATGAATACGGCGTAGTGGTATATACTACGCCGTGTTTTTTGCTTTCTCCTAATGACTTCATCGGACTACTTATGTAGAATTGAGATGTAGCTGGTTTTGATAGTCAATATGCGAAAAGGCAACCAAATAGCGCATTTATTTACTATTAAGGTCGTCCGTGTTAGAATCGATAGGTTAAATTGGTATATAAAAGGAGCATTCGATGGAAATATCAGATGAATTGATAGAGTATCTTCAAGGCCTAGGCCGAATTCGTTTGAGTGAAGAAGAGAAGGTTAGCACCAAGAAAAATCTTGGCGACATACTAGGATATATTGATAAGCTTAACGAGCTTGATACTACTGGCGTTGAGGCCATGAGTCATGCCTGTGAGAGAACGAATGTGTATAGAGAAGACGAAGTTACAAACGGTGACATGCGTAACGAGATATTAAGCAATAGTCCACATAGCAAGGACGGAGCTTTTGTAGTACCAAAGACGGTTGAGTAAGATTTACTTTTGACGAGAATATTAGTTTGGAGCAAGATATGGAAACAAAAGAGATATTGTCACTTTCTGCCTTAGAAATAGGTGAGTGCATTAAGGCTAAGAAGCTTACTTCTGTTGATGCAACGAAGGCGGTAATAGAGTCGATTAAGGAACAAAATGGCAAATACAATTTTGTCATCACTATTCTTGAAGATATTGCTCTGGAGCAAGCAGCTAAGGCTGACGAATTAATCAATGCTGGTAAACTTAATGGTCCTTTAGCTGGAGTGCCCATAGCAATCAAGGACAATATTTGTACGAAGGGAACCCTCACTACTTGTGGGTCTAAGATTCTAGAGAATTTTGTTCCTCCTTATGATGCAACTGTAGTAAGTAAGCTTAAGGAAGCTGGAATGATTATTGTTGCAAAGGCAAATATGGACGAATTCGCTATGGGATCTACTACGGAGACAAGCTTTTTCGGACCTACATATAATCCTTGGGGCGAAAATAGAGTACCAGGTGGTTCTTCGGGAGGAAGTGCGGCGATAGTTGCTGCAGATGCTTGCCCTATAACTCTTGGTTCTGATACTGGCGGATCGATTAGACAACCTGCATCATTTTGTGGAGTTAGCGGTCTCAAGCCAACATATGGCTCAGTATCAAGATATGGACTTGTTGCTTTTGCTTCTTCATTGGATCAAATTGGACCAATGGGAAAGAGCATTTTGGATGTAGCAAGTGTATATAACGTAATTAGCGGCGAGGATTCGAAGGATCAAACATCTTCTCCTGATGCAATCAAAATCGATATTGAGGCTCTTAAGAATTATAATGTTGAGGGACTAAAGATCGGCTTGCCTAAGGAGTATTTTGGACAAGGCATTGATGAGGACGTAAAGAATAGCGTTCTTGAGGCAGTTGAATTATTCAAGTCGAAGGGCGCCATTGTTGAAGAATTCGAGATGCCAATTGTTGATTATGCGATTCCAACATATTACATAATTGCTTGCGCAGAAGCGTGCTCGAATCTATCAAGGTATGATGGCGTTAAATATGGTTATTCTTCGAAGGAAGCTCAAGACTTGGTCGACTTATATATCAAGAGTCGTAGCGAAGGCTTCGGAATGGAAGTTAAGAGAAGAATCATGCTTGGTAACTTCGTTCTTTCTTCAGGATACTATGATGCTTATTATAAGAAGGCGCTTCAAGCAAAGGCTTTGATTAAGCAAGCATTCGATAAGGCTTTTGCTAAGTACGACGTAGTTATTGGACCAGTTGCTCCTACTACAAGCCTCAAGCTTGGCGAGAGCCTATCTGATCCTCTAAAGATGTATCTTGGAGATATTTGCACGGTACTAATTAACATTATTGGTATCCCAGCAGTATCCATTCCATGTGGCTTTGATAAGCAAGGACTTCCAATCGGAATGCAATTGATGGGCAAGCATTATTCGGAGCAAACACTTTGTTCTGTAGCATCTGCTTTCCAGAATGAGACCGATTATCATATTAGAAAAGCTCAAGCTAAGTAAGTGAGGACGAGAAATGTCAGCTTTTGAAACAGTAATGGGATTAGAGGTTCATGTCGAGCTTTCGACAAAATCGAAGATTTTTTGCGGTTGTTCAACAAAGTTCGGAGGTGAACCGAACACGCATGTTTGCGAGATTTGTTCTGGCATGCCAGGAACACTTCCTACTATTAATAAGAAGGTAGTAGAGTACGCGATTAAGGCTGGTGTTGCAACCAACTGTGAGATTACGAGAAAGAACAAGTTTGATAGAAAGAACTATTTTTATCCAGATCTTCCTAAAGCGTACCAAGTCTCACAGCTATACTTGCCTATTTGCCGCAATGGCCACGTTGATATTGTAGTTGGCGGCAAGACAAAGAGCATAGGTATTCATGAGATTCACATGGAAGAGGATGCTGGTAAGCTCATTCACGATTCTTCAACTGATACGACCATGGTTGATTACAATCGCTGTGGCGTGCCACTAATCGAGATTGTGTCTGAACCTGATTTTCGAAGTGCAGAAGAAGTTATTGCCTACCTCGAAAAGCTTCGCGACACTCTTCAATATCTCGGCGTTTCCGATTGCAAAATGCAAGAAGGATCAATGCGCGCGGACATAAACCTTTCAGTGCGTCCGGTCGGACAAGAGGAGTATGGCACAAGAACTGAGATGAAAAACATGGCTTCCTTGAAAGCAATCGCGCGTGCTATCGCTTACGAAGCCGACAGACAAATCGACGTAATTGAAGCAGGCGGCAAGGTTACTCAAGAGACAAGAAGATGGGATGACGTAAAGGAATATTCTTACGCCATGAGAAGCAAGGAGAATGCTCAAGATTACAAGTACTTCCCAGAGCCAGACCTCATGCCCATGGAGATTTCTGACGATTTCATTAAGAGAATCAAAGCCGAGATGCCTGAGCTTGCAGACGCCAAGAAGGCTCGCTACGTGAGCGAATTGGGTCTTCCTGAGTATGACGCCGGTATTATTACAGGCTCGACTTGCCTGGTTAAGATTTTCGAGAGAGCAAATGAGGTCTGCAAGTCCCCTAAAGACGCATCAAATTGGATACTTACAAATCTCCTAAAGCTTTGCAATGACAAGCACGTATCTATTGAAGAGGTTGACTTCAACGCAACTTCTTTGGGAACAATAATTAACCTTGTTAATAGCTCGAAAATCAACCGCTCAACTGGAATCCAGCTGCTCGCAAAGGTCTTTGATGAGAATATCGACCCAGAGAAATATGTTGATGAGCACGGTTTAGCGCAAGTATCAGATGCTGGAGCAATCGAGCCAACAATTAAGGAGATTCTTGCAAGTAACCCTAAGGCGGTTGAGGAATATTTGGCAGGTAATATTAAGAATATCAACGCTTTGATTGGACAGTCGATGAAGGCTTTGCATGGCAAGGCTGATCCTCAAACAGTAAGAAACTTGCTAGCAAAGCTTCTGGACGAGATGAAGTAATATTTTTTCGAGAGTTTTTCGAGCAAAGATATAGTATATTAGTATTATGATTCGATTGTTAATCATGATTATCGCGCATTACTGGCGCAGGCGTAGTTTACGCCATGGAAAGGAAAGGAAATTTTGTGCCTAACGAAGTTGGCAAAGGGATATTTGATTTAATTATTGTTTTGTTCTTTATTTTGGTTAATGCTTTTTTCTCTGGAACGGAGATGGCAGTCATAACTTTGAATGATGCTAAAATTCGTAAAATGTCGGAGGAAGGCAATAGAAAAGCCAAACGAGTTCTTAAGTTTATTGACAATCCAGGAACATTCTTGGCAACAATTCAGGTGGGGGTAACCTTCGCAGGATTCTTGTCATCAGCTTTTGCAGCTAGCAACTTCTCAAGAAAAGCAGCCTTGTTATTTGATCCAAAGAGTGAGTATGCTTGGGTGGAGACAGTTTGTACTATTGTAATAACTCTTATTCTTTCATATTTTTCACTTGTATTGGGCGAGCTTGCCCCTAAGAGAATCGCACAGAAGTACCCTGAAAAATGGTCCTTCGTAGCTGCGTCCGTTGTTCGCGGTTTTGGCGTTATAACTAAGCCTTTCGTAAAATTCCTTACATTTTCTACGAATGCAGTTTTGTATTTGTTTGGTATCGACCCTAAGGAGAAGGACAAGGAAGTTACTGAAGAAGAAATTCGTATGATGGTCGATGTTGGTTCTGAGACAGGTGGAATAGAGAACTCTGAGAAGGAAATGATTCAGAATATTTTTGAGTTTAACGACAAAGAAGTATCTGAGATTATGACCCACCGCAAGAAAATCATTGGACTGCCTTTGGATTCAAACTATGAGACTGTTATGGCTGTCGTAAGAAGCGAGAAGTTCACGAGAATTCCCGTTTATCGCGACAACATCGACGATATCGTGGGAATATTGCATATCAAGGATTTGATTGGTCTTGAGGCTCCGAAGATGACAAGTGATTTTTCTCTTTCGAAAATCATAAGAGAACCTTTGGTTGTTCATGAAACCCGCAAAATCTCGTCCTTATTCTCCGAGATGAAGACTTGTGGTATGCAAATGGCTGTCATTGTTGACGAATATGGCGGAACAATGGGCATATGTACTATCGAAGACATGCTTGAAGAAATTGTTGGCAACATCACCGACGAGTTCGACGACGAAGAGCAGGAATTCATCCGCCTTTCAAATGGCGACTACGTTGTTGCTGGTGACATGACATTGAGCGACCTCGAGAATGTCCTTGGCATTGAGCTTACTGACGAAGAGTACGACACTATTGCCGGCCTAGTCATACAATTGCTCGACAGAGTCCCCGAGGAAGGCGAGAAACCAACCGTTACTTATAAGAATCTATCCATCAAGGTCTTGCATGTTCAAGAAAGATGGATATCCAAGGTAATGATTCACCCAAATCCAATAGTCGAAAAGACTGATAAAGATGACGAAGAAAAAGATAAGGAAGATTAATGCGTTACGATGCAATTCTATATGACCTTGATGGTACGCTAGTAGACTCGGTCCCCTTAATTGTTAAATGTATGAAGCAAGCCTATATTAATGTCTTAGGGAATTGTCCTCGAAGCGAGGCGGACCTTATGTCTTATATTGGCAAGCCTTTGTTAGCATGTTTTGGTATGCATAGTGCCGAATTGACGAATAAACTTGGACAAGAATATCTTAAAATAAATTGCAAGCTTCTTGAGCAGAATGTTGTGCCACCTTTTGAGGGCGTAGTTGAAGGCTTGGACGGGTTAAGAAAACTTGGAGCTATGCAGGGTCTGGTTACTTCAAAGCGTTACTCATCTGCGATTATTACGATTGAACATCTCGAGCTTGGTAAATTTTTCGAGCATATGATATTCAGCGAAGACTCAAGCAAGCATAAACCGAATCCCGAGCCGTTATTTTTGGCTGCTTCAAAGTTTGGAATTACTGATATGAGCAGAATCCTTTATGTAGGTGATGCTTTGCCAGATATCGAGTGTGCGAAGGGTGCTGGCTGTGATTTTGCTTTTGTTGAATGGTCACAGATGCCTCGCGAAGAAATTATGAGACTGAATCCGACTTATTGTCTCAAGTCTTTTTCGATGCTTTCTTGCATTATGAGCGAACGCGAATTATAATGATTACGTTTTGTTAAAAAGTGTAAAGGTAGGTTTCCTTCATGGCAAACTCTAATAAGAAGAAAAAGAACTCCACCATTGATTGGGCGAGCGTAATAATGAAATCAATTATAGTAGCAATAGTAGTTATTGTTGCTCTATTCTTCATATACATGTCGGGATTACTACCGAAGTGTGTTGAGGGCATAAAGATTACGAAGAAAGATGCTAATGGCAAGGTTGTTACAATTGATAGCCTTCCTGTAGTTGAAGTTAACTACTACTATTCACAGCTACTAACAACATATCGTATGTATGGATATCTTGACGGAATCGATTTGGATAGTCCTGTAAATTCAGCTTCTTCGACAGCTACATATCGTGAGATGTTTTACAATAATGCTGCTGCTTCAGTCTTGAGTACTGCAATGATAGATGATATTGCTGAGCAGAATGGATTCTTGGAAATGTCTGGAATCGATAGATATACTGATATTGCAGTTGAAGGTGTTCGCACAACAGCTTCTGATTATGGATTTACTTCAGTAGAAGGATATCTTTCACAGATGTATGGAACAGGATTCTCTGTTAATTCACTAAGAAACTGTGTAAGAAGAGATTCCCTGTCTCAGGAGTATCAGAACTATCTTGGACAGTTTGAGTTAGTTCCTACTCAAGAAGACATCGATAACGAGATATCTAATAATGTTACTTTATATAATACTGTAGACTATAACTACTATTATTTCCCAGCTACAGTAAATTCTCCTGACGTATCTGCTTCTTTAGAGCTTGCGCAAGCTGAAGCGGGAGCAAACGTTGATGAAGAGCTTTACGCTGAGGTTTTAGAAGAGGCAAACTATATTGCCGATAATGCTACAGACCCAGAGACCTTCAGAGAATTAGTTATGGACGCACTTGAAGGTGACGATGCGGCTTTGGAGGCATTTGCTGATGATGCTGATCCTACATCTATTGTTGGCTACTCTTATGATGAGATTACTCAGTATCATGGAGAGGATTCTGAGGAGTTGGATTTCTTGTTCTCAGATGGCGAGGCTGGTGACACTATCGTTATTGAGGCAACAGCTGGTGTATATGTTTACTTATTGAATGATCGTTATCAGGACGAGACACCTAATGTAGCTTATAGAACACTTACTTTGACTAACGAAGCCGCTCTTGAAGAGGACGCTACAGCTGAAGAAATCCAAGCTGGCATGGATGCCCTTCGTGCTGAAGCTCAGGGCCTTGTTGCTAATGTTACTGATGCTGCTGGATTCTGTGCAGTAGTTAAGGATAATTCCGATGTTGCTAGTGAGATATTAACTGGTGGATACTTGTCAAATCAGATTTATCCTACGAATACTAACACGTTCACAGATTCTGATTTCGCATTGAATGATTGGTTGTTCTCTGCTGACAGAGTTGCTGGGGATGTCTACTATCTCCCAAGTAGCGACAATACGACTTTGACCGTATACTATTTTGAGGAGAGTGCTCCTGCATATATTGCACTTGCAAGGTCAACACTTATTACTGCTAGTTTAACTGCTTGGTCTGATGCGAACCTTACAGCTGCTTCTCCTGAATATCAGATAAATATGTGGGCACTTCAAAACTTGTCCTACTAATAAAGTGATTATCTTGTACCCCTCAATTCTTTAGTTTTGAGGGGTATTTTTTATTGACAACCCTTGCACATGTGCGTATAATTCTATAATGCGTCTTAATGTGCGAGGGGCTTATTATGCCCTTTTGACTTGACGAAATTGCGGTTTTGTGTTATTTCAAAGAACCGCGCGAGCGAAGGCCGCCAAGAGAGTAATCTCTGAAGCTAAAAATCGAGAGGTGATGTGTTAATGGTTCGTTCCATCAAGCAGGGCAAGACTGAACGTATGTCCTATTCTCGTATTGACGAGGTAATCGAAGTTCCTAATCTCATTGAGATTCAAAGAAATTCCTACGAGTGGTTTATGAATGAGGGTATTTATCAGGTATTTGAGGAGATCTCCCCAATAACTGATTCCCAGGGAATATGGAAGGTATTCTTTCTTGACAGAGAGTTTGATGCAGACAGTCCAATTTGTAGTCTAGAAGAGTGTAAAGAGAAAGACAGCAATTACGCTGCTAACCTTAAGATTAAGCTTCGTCTACTCAACACACTTACTGGTGAGGTCAAGGACCAAGTAGCATATGTTGGCGAATTCCCTATTATGACAGATCACGGTACCTTTATTATTAATGGTGCTGAGAGAGTAATAATTAGCCAGATTGTTCGTTCCCCTGGAGCGTACTTTGGCACTGAATTTGGTAAACTGGGCAAGCTCGAATATACTTCTCAGATTATTCCTAACCGTGGTGCATGGTTAGAGCTTGAAGAAGATGAGAATGGTATTATTAGCGTTCGTGTAGATAGAGCTCGTAAGTTCCCACTTACTATTTTCCTCCGTACTTTGGGTATGAAGGACAATGACGAGATCATCAATGTCTTTGGTGAAGAAGAAGGTCTTCGTCTTACGATGGAGAAGGATTCTTGCAAGACTAGAGAAGAGTCATTGGCCGAATTCTATAAGAAAGTTCGTCCAGGTGAGCCAGTTAGCGCTGAAGCTGCTGAGACACATCTTAATATGCTTTTCTTTGATGCAAGAAGATATGATCTTGCTCGTGTAGGTATATATAAGATAAATAAGAAGCTTGGAGTATCTTCAAGATTATGTGGCCATAAGGCTGTAAATGATATTGTTACTGAAGACGGTGAGTTAATCTTGAAGGCTGACTCCGTTATTTCAGCTGAGAAGGCTATCGAGATTGAAGAGGCTGGAATTACATCTGTAGATATTTATCCTATCATCAAGACTGGTGATACAGTACGCATTTCCAATCAGTCTCATAGAGTTGTAGGTAATGGTCGTGTTGATTGTGAGAAGTACTTAAGAGCTAGCTTTACAGAGAAGGAGCTTAAGGACTTTAATTTTGCTGATACTAAGATTAATGAGCGCGTAAGATGTAGTGTTTTGCGTGAGATTATTGCTGAAGTTCGCGAGAATTGTAAGAAGACTGAGTACGCTACAGAGTTGACATACAGACTAAGAGAGAGACGTGTTGATTTGATGCCTAAGAATCTCGTAGTAGATGATATCATCGCTATGGTTTCCTACTTCATTGGTTTACATCACGGAGTTGGCGCAATTGACAACATCGACCACTTAGGCAATCGTCGTATTCGTTCCGTTGGAGAACTCCTTCAGAACCAAATGCGTCAAGGTATGGCACGAGTTGAGAAGAACGTTCGTGAGAGAATGGCTGGTATTGATGAAGAAGAGGCAGACAAGGTTACAGCTGGAACGCTTGTTAATACTCGTCCGCTAAGCGCTTCATTTAGAGAGTTCTTTGGTTCTTCACAATTGTCTCAGTTTGGTGATCAACAGAATCCTCTTGCTGAATTAACGCATAAAAGAAGACTTTCTGCTCTTGGACCTGGTGGTCTTTCTAGAGATAGAGCTTCCTTCGAAGTTCGAGATGTTCACTCTTCCCACTATGGAAGAATGTGCCCTATTGAAACACCTGAAGGACCTAACATTGGACTTATTACTTCACTTGCAACTTATGCACGTGTAAACATTTACGGCTTCATTGAGACTCCTTATCGTCTTTATGACAAGGAGAAGGGTGTAGTTACTGCTGATGTTTACTACATGACTGCTGATGAAGAGGATTTGTACAACATTGCTCAGGCTAATGAGCCTCTTGATAAGGAAGGACGTTTCCTTGGTAAGAAGATCGTTTGCCGTAACCTTGATCAGTTCTTGGAGGTTGAACCTTCAGAAGTTGACTACATGGACGTATCTCCTAAGCAGTTAGTTTCTGTATCAACAAGCCTTATTCCTTTCTTGGGTAACGATGATGCTAACCGTGCGTTGATGGGTTCTAACATGCAACGTCAAGCAGTACCTTTGATTAAGCCTGAGTCTCCAATTATTGGAACAGGTATGGAGTATCGTGCAGCTAAGGACTCTGGAGTATGTGCAGTTGCTAAGCGTGATGGTGTTGTTTCTTCAGTTTCTTCTGATTCGATTAGAATCACAAGACCTTCTGGAGAAGTTGATACTTATAAGCTATCCAAGTACTTAAGATCTAACCAAAGTACATGTATTAACCAAAGACCAATCGTTAGTATTGGCGAAGAGGTTAAGGCTGGAGATGTTATTGCAGATGGTCCAGCAACAGATAAGGGTGAACTTGCTCTTGGTAAGAATGTTCTTATCGGCTTCATGACTTGGGAAGGTTACAACTACGAGGATGCTGTCCTAGTTAATGAGAGAATCGTTAGGGATGATGTTTATACATCAATCCACATCGAAGAATATGAGTGCGAAGCACGTGATACAAAGCTTGGACCTGAAGAGATTACAAGAGAAGTACCAAACGTTGGTGATGACGCTCTATCAAATCTTGATGAGAACGGTATTATCAGAATAGGTGCTGAAGTAAGAGCAGGCGATATTCTTGTTGGAAAGATTTCTCCTAAGGGTGAGACAGACCTTACAGCAGAGGAAAGACTATATAGAGCAATCTTCGGTGAGAGAGCTCATGAGGTTAAGGATACTTCCTTACATGTACCTCATGGTGAGTCTGGCGTTGTTGTAGATGTTGATATTTTCACAAAGGAGAACAACTCCAACCTTAAGAACTCGGTTAACAAGCTAGTTCGTGTATATATTGCTCAGAAGCGTAAGCTTTCTGTTGGTGATAAGATGGCTGGTCGTCATGGTAACAAGGGTGTTGTTTCAAGAATTCTTCCTGAAGAGGATATGCCTTTCCTACCAGATGGACAGACACTAGATATCGTTCTTAACCCATTAGGCGTTCCTTCTCGTATGAACATTGGACAGCTTCTTGAGGTTCACTTGGGACGTGCAGCTAGAGCTCTTAACTGGAAGGTTGCTACTCCTGTTTTCGATGGTGCGAACGAGAATGATATTGCTGAGGCATTCCAGCTAGCTGGTATCGATAGCGATGGTAAGACGATCCTTATCGATGGTAGAACTGGAGAGCCTTTCGAAAATAGAATTACCGTTGGTGTCATGTACTACTTGAAGTTGCATCACCTTGTTGATGATAAGATGCATGCTCGTTCAATTGGACCATACTCTATCGTTACTCAGCAGCCATTGGGTGGTAAAGCTCAGTTTGGTGGTCAGAGATTCGGAGAGATGGAGGTTTGGGCACTTGAGGCTTATGGTGCTGCTCAGACTTTGCAAGAAATTCTTACAGTTAAGTCAGATGATATTGAAGGTAGATCAAAGACCTACGATGCAATCATTAGAGGTAATAATGTTCCTGCATCAGGTATACCTGAGTCATTTAACGTTCTTACAAAAGAGTTGATGTCACTTGGTTTGGATGTAAAGCTTTATTCTGCACAGAATGAAGAATGCGACCTTAACCTTGAGTCAGAGGAAGACGATAGCATCAGGGAGATTGACGAGGAGACAAGAAAGTCCCTTGACGCTTTCCAAGAAGATGCTGAGGACGTGCTTTCAACAGGATTTGTTGAAGTAAACGAAGATGGAAATATTGCCGAGAACGATAGTTCTGATGAGTTCGGCGATGATTCTGACTCTGATATCGATCTGTAAGATTCGTTGGTAACTTAAATGAATTAATGCTTTTGTTGAGCTAGTTGTTCACTTGATAAAAGCGTATTGGAAGGAGACTTCAATATATGTATGAATCAAATCATTTTTCGGCTATAGGCATTAAGCTTGCTTCTCCTGAGGTCATTAAGGGTTGGTCTCACGGTGAGGTTAAGAAGCCGGAGACAATAAACTACCGTACTCAGAAGCCTGAGACAGACGGTTTGTTCTGCGAAAGAATCTTTGGACCTATGAAGTCATGGGAGTGCCATTGCGGTAAGTATAAGAAGATTCGTTATAAGGGCATGGTCTGCGATCGTTGTGGAGTAGAAATAACAAAGAACACAGTTCGTCGTGAGAGAATGGGTCACATTGAGCTTGCTGCTCCTGTATCTCATATTTGGTTCTTCCGTGGAATCCCTAGCAGAATGAGTCTTTTGTTGGACATTCCACCAAAGACTTTGGAGAGAGTTCTATATTTTGCTACTTATATTGTTCTTGATCCTGGAAAGACTCCATTAATCAAGGGACAAACTCTTGAGGAGTCAGAGTATAGAGATTATGTAGCAAACTATGGCAAGAGTTCTTTTGATGCACGAATGGGTGCTGAGGCGGTTAAGGTTCTTTTGAAGCAAGTTGATATTAATGGACTTGCAGAGGAGCTTAACGTTGCTCGTATTGAGTCTTCAGGACAAAAGAAGGCTAGAATCATTAAGAGACTTGAAGTTGTTGAGGCATTCAAGACTTCTGGAAATAAGCCAGAGTGGATGATCCTTGATGTTCTTCCTGTACTACCTCCTGAACTTCGTCCAATGGTTCCGCTAGATGGTGGCAGATATGCGACATCTGACTTGAACGATTTGTATAGAAGAGTTATTAACAGAAACAATCGTCTTAAGAAGCTTCTTGATCTTGGTGCTCCAAGCATTATCGTTAGAAACGAGAAGAGAATGCTACAAGAGGCAGTTGACTCGCTTATCGATAACGGTAGACGTGGTCGTGCTGTAACAGGATCTACTTCTGCTACAAATAACAGAACTCTTAAGTCACTTACTGATATGCTTAAGGGTAAGCAAGGACGTTTCCGTCAGAACTTACTTGGTAAGCGTGTTGACTATTCTGGACGTTCAGTTATCGTTGTTGGACCAGAGCTACGTATGCATCAGTGCGGACTTCCTAAGGAAATGGCTCTTGAGCTATTCAAGCCATTCGTTATTAAGAGATTGGTTGAAGATGGCAAGACACAGAATATTAAGACAGGTCGTCGTTTGATTGATCGTCCTAATGCTGACGTTTGGGCTATCCTCGAGGATATTATTAAGGATCATCCAGTAATGCTTAACCGTGCACCTACACTTCACAGACTAGGTATTCAGGCGTTTGAGCCTATCCTAGTTGAAGGTCGTGCAATTAAGCTTCACCCACTCGTATGTACAGCTTTTAACGCTGACTTCGACGGTGACCAAATGGCTGTCCATGTACCTCTTTCTGCAGAGGCTCAGGCTGAGTGCAGATTCCTAATGCTTTCGAGTAATAACCTCTTGAAGCCTCAGGATGGTAAGCCAGTTACTGTTCCTACACAGGATATGATTCTTGGTTGCTATTACCTAACAATGTCCCGTGATGGCGACACTGGCGAGGGAATGGTATTCTCATCTATCGATGAGGCTTACATGGCTTATGATGAGCACAAGATTACTCTTCAGGCTAAAGTAGGTATTCGTGTTTCAAGAGAATTCGATGGAGAGACAGTAACAGGTATCATTTACTCTTCATTCGGTCGATTTATCTTCAATGAAATCATCCCTCAGGATCTTGGATACGTTGATCGTTCTATCCCTGAGAACAGACTTAAGCTTGAGTGTGATTTCGTAATGGGTAAGAAGAAGCTTGAGGATGTAATTGCAAGATCTATTGCAGTTCATGGCGCAGCTCTTACAGCTAACCTATTGGATGATGTTAAGACACTTGGTTATAAGTACTCAACTCGTGGTGGTATCTCAATTGGTATCGAGGACATGATTGTTCCTGATATTAAGGAGAAGATGATTCACGAGGCTGAGGAGAAGGTTGAGTTCGTTAACAGGATGTACCAGAGAGGTTTGATGAACGAGTCTGGACGTTATAAGTCGGTAATTAAGATTTGGACTCAGACAACTGACGATATTACTGAAGAGCTTAAGAAAAACCTTGGACCTTACAATCCAATCAAGATGATGTCTGATTCTGGTGCCCGTGGACAGATTAACCAGATTAAGCAGCTTGCTGGTATGCGTGGTAACATGGCAGATACTTCTGGTAGAACAATCGAGATTCCTATCAAGTCTAACCTACGTGAGGGAATGAACGTTCTTGAGTTCTTTATTTCTTCCCATGGTGCTCGAAAAGCATTGTCAGATACTGCTATCAAGACAGCTGACTCTGGATATTTGACACGTCGTCTTGTTGATGTAGCACAGGAAGTAATCATCAGCGAAGAGGATTGTGGATCAACAGATTATACTTGGGTTAAGGAAATCGCAGTTGTTGCTAATGAAAAGAAGGATGTAATTAAGACATTGGCTGAGCGTCTTAGCGGACGTTATGCAGCTGAGGATATTACGAATCCTACAACTGGTGAAGTACTTGTCAAGGCCAACGAACTTATTCTTGGTTCAGTTGCTAAGAAGATTGAAGAGTCTGGTAATAAGAAGGTTAAGATTAGATCAGTATTCGATTGTAATGCTAGACATGGAGTATGTTCTAAGTGCTACGGTATCAACCTTGCAACTGGTCTTCCTACTACAGGTGGCGAGGCAGTTGGTATCATGGCTGCTCAGTCAATCGGTGAGCCTGGAACACAGCTTACAATGAGAACGTTCCATACTGGTGGTATCGCATCAGGTGATGATATTACTCAGGGTCTTCCACGTGTCGAGGAGCTTTTCGAAGCTCGTAAGCCAAAGGGAGAGGCAATCATCTCTGAAATTGATGGTACAGTCCAGATAATCGAAGGCGCTAAGGGTAAGAGAGAGATTCTCGTTACTGCTTCTCCTGAGAGTACTGTTCGTGACGATAAGGATGAGCTCATTACTGAGTGTCGTTATCAGGTACCTTTCGCAGCTACAATCAAGGTTTCAGACGGAGATGTAGTTGAGGCGGCTGATATGCTTACAGACGGTACGGTTAACCCATCCGAGATCATGAAGATTAAGGGTGTTCGTGGAGTTCAGAAGTATATTGTTAGCGAAGTTGTTAAGGTTTATAAGAGCGGTGGTGTTACCATCAATGATAAGCATATCGAAGTTATTACTCGTCAGATGATGAGAAGAATGCGTATTGATGATCCAGGTGATTCACCATTTATGACAGGTACAACAGTTGATATTTTCGACTTCATTGCAGAGAATGCTAAGCTTGAGGGCGTTGAGGGAGCTAAGTTAGCTTCAGGAAAGAGACAATTACTTGGTATTACTAAGGCGTCTCTATCAACTGACTCCTTCTTGTCTGCTGCATCCTTCCAGGAGACAGCACGTGTTCTTACAGATGCTGCTGTTAAGGGTAAGGTTGACCCACTTATCGGTCTTAAGGAGAATGTTATCATCGGTAGCATAATCCCAGCTGGTACTGGCGTTAGAAAGTATCGAGATATTACTGCTGTTCCAGTTGTTAAGGAGAATTGCAAGATTATCACTGGTGACGATTACAGCTCTGATGCAAATAGCGTTGCTCAGTTCAAGAACGAGTATCTTGACGATTTGAAGAGAACAGAGGCTGAGGAATTGTCTGCTAACTGATTTGTTTTTGTAACATTTCGTTAGAATCAAAGTTATATAATTAATGCTGCAGTAGTGGTGACACACTGCAGCATTTTCTTTGCCTAATTATTCACGTGAAAGGTTGACGAAGCGTAGTACAATATATATGTTGGTTATTTTCGCGAAGGCAAATACTATTTTTGGTTTATAGGAGAGGCGATATTGATGTTTAATCGCAAGAACTCATACAAATACATCGTGGGCATATTGGTATGCATAATGGTTACAGTACCTGTAATATGTTTTCCAATAGGACTAAGAGAGATGACTCGACCTTCACTTGCAGTAAGAAGGGCGTATGCTGCTACTTTTCCTGATGCTGGAGTTGTAGAACAGACACAGGCTCTAGTCGAGGAATGGGCTTTGAATGTCAATACATCTGGTGAAGTTGTTACAGGCGGTGAGACAGAAGGCGGCGATGGCGAGCAGGGTGACCAAGGTGACCAAGGTGATCAGGCAGACCCAAACGGGGATTATGTTGTTCCTGATGGAATGATTGATGTAAGTAATGGTGGAATAGCTAACACATCTTATGTGGAGGGATATACTCCTGTAGAAAATACTAGTTACAGTGATATACCAACTTATACGATTTATCAGCAATATGATGAGGCTAATTTACCTATCGAGCTTTTGGATGTGACGGTTTTCACGCCTGATAATACGACGGAGTATGTTGATGCGCAGGACTCTATTCTTAAAGAGTTTCCTGACATGAGCTCGAACACTGTCGGCACACTATTTGTAGGACAGGCTGTTACAAGAATTGGTATTGGTGATACTTGGTCGAAGGTTGTTACTGAAGACGGAGTTGAAGGATATGTTCTTTCGAATTCACTAAGTGATGAAATGGTTTGGCAAGCAATTGATCGTACCGTGTGGGTAGATGCTGATTCATTGACTTTAAGAGCAGAACCTTCAACGGATAGCGAGGTTCTAGCAACTCTTCCAAGAGACAGCAGACTTCATTGTACGTCTGTTTCTGCTAAATGGTATGAGGTTACTACGGAGGCAGGACTTACCGGGTATGTTTATATCTCGTATACGACTACTAATGCACCTCCAACACCAACGCCAACTAACCCACCTCGTTCGAGTAGTGGAGGTAGATCTGGTGGAAGCTCCGGCGGAAGTTATTCCGGCTCAACAGGTAACACTGCGACCTTGCCAGTAATTACTGGTGTTAACGGAGAGAGCATTGTAAATATCTGCGTGTCGATGCTTGGCGTTGATTACGTTTGGGCAGGAGAGTCAAGTAGCGGTGTAGATTGCTCTGGTTTGGTTGTATATGCATATAGGCAAATCGGAATCAGCGTTCCTCACTTAGCTCAATCGATCACTACCTGCGGCGTGTCAGTAAGCAGAAGTGATATCATGCCTGGAGATGTTGTTTGCTGGGATACGGGTGGAGGATATTGTGGCCACGTAGGAATCTATGTTGGTGGAGGACAAGTAATTCATGCTTCTAATTCAAGAGACAATGTTTGTTATGGAAGCGTTGACATGATGTCGATACTAACGATTAGGAGATTTATTCAGTAAAACAAATAGCTTAGAGTCTGGTTTTTTGAACTCTAAGCTATTTTTATGTTCATAAAAAGTGAGTCAAAGTGTAATATAGAAGGTAATTAAATCGTAAGAGCAAGAGGTGCGCATGAGACAGGATAGTATTGATTTGTTTATTGAGAATTTAAGTTCAGTCGCTCCAGTTCCGGGTGGTGGAGGAGCAGCGGCGTTAATGGGTGGAGTTGCATCGGCGCTTTGCTCGATGGTTGCAAATCTTACTACGGGTAAGAAGAAGTACATTGATTATGAAGAGGATATTCAAGATGTGTTAAAGAAGACGAAGATCTTGAATGACGAGATTTTGGAGCTCATTGAAGAAGATGCCAAGGCTTTTGAACCATTATCGAAGGCTTATTCAATTCCAAAAGACGACCCAACCAGAGATGAGGTTCTTGAGAGAGCCTTGAGAGTTGCTGCCGACGCACCAGGCAAGATAATAGATAAGATGATAGAGGTTGCAAAGCTGATTGTTTTGCTTTCTGTCGAGGGTTCAAGACTTGCTATTAGTGATGTTGGAGTTTCAGCGTGCGCGTGCATGGCTGCGGCTAAGAGTGCAGCAATGAATGTGTATATCAACACGAAGCTAATGAAGGATAAAGAATACGCGGAGAACTTAAATCACAGAACTGAGGAGAAGGTCCATGATGTGTGCAAGACATGCGAGATAGCATACGATTTAGTGTTGGCTGGACTTAAATAAGGAGAGTTTAAATGGTTGAATTACTAGGAAAGCCGGTAGCTGACGCTATTTGCGCGAATTTGAAGGATAGCATAGAAGAACTTAAGGGTAAAAACAAGATTCCAACTCTTGCAATCGTGAGAGTCGGAAATAGAGAAGATGATATTTCTTATGAGCGTGGCGCGCGAAAAAGATTTGCCGATAACAATTGTGACACGAGGGTTGTGGAACTGTCGGCTGATGTTGATCAAGACGAATTAGAAAAGACGATAGTTGAGCTTAATAACGATAGTTCGGTTGACGGGATATTGCTTTTTCGACCACTTCCTAAGCAACTTTCTGAAGCAAGAATTCAGAAGCTGATTGAAGGCGACAAGGATGTCGATTGCATGGGGCTTGAGAATATGGCGAGGCTTTTCGCGGGAAGCAAAGAGGGATTTGCGCCTTGCACGGCTCAGGCTGTTATCGAGCTACTACATCACTATGATATAGAGCTTAAGGGCAAGAAGGTTACGGTCATTGGTAGAAGTCTTGTTATTGGTAAGCCTGTTGCGATGATGCTCATTAAGGAGAATGCGACGGTTACTGTTTGCCATACGAAGACGGAAGACCTTATTGGCGAGTGCAAAAATGCAGATATCATTGTGGCGGCTGCGGGGGTAGCCAAGATGGTAAGTGCCGAGTATGTTAAGCCTTCGAGCATAGTAATTGATGTTGGAATGAATGTTGATGAGGCTGGAAAGCTTTGCGGCGACGTTGACTTTGCGGGCATCTCAGAGATTGTCGACAGGATAACACCAGTTCCTAGAGGGGTAGGCTCTGTAACTACTTCGGTACTTCTTAAGAATACTGTAGCAAATGCAATTAAAAGCACTAAGTAAGTATAAATAAAGTAGAAGGCGAAAAGAATGAAAACTTGTCCTGTATCAAAGGCCTGCGGTGGATGCAATCAAGATAAGAACTACGAGGCGACACTTGACGATAAGCAAAAAATCGTCGAGAAGCACCTATCAGAGATGTGCAAAGTGGAGCGAATTCTTGGTGCGCAAGATCCCTACTACTACAGAAACAAAGTGCACGCAGCCTTTGGCAAGATTAACAGCAAGGTGGTTTGCGGGACCTATGCGCCGGGCTCTCACAAGATAATTGAGAATAGCGAATGCTTGATTGAGAATCGTCTGGCAAGCGCGATTATTCTGACGATTAAGAAGCTGGCGGTGTCCTTCAAAACGCCTATTTTCGATGAGCGAAAAGGAGATGGAATTCTGCGCCGAGTTCTCGTTCGCGTTGGCGAGGGGACGGGCGAGGTGATGGTAGTTATAGTCGTCGCTCAAGTCGATTTTCCTGGCAAGAAGGCTTTCGTTAAAGAGCTTATTTCTAGGCACAAAGAGATTACTACAGTAGTTTTCAACCTCAACAACAAAAGGGATTCCATGATTCTCGGGCTCAAAAGCATCTCCGCCTATGGCAAGGGATACATAATTGAGCGCATTTGTGGCAAAAGCTTCAAGCTCTCGCCCGAGTCGTTTTGCCAAATAAATCACGCTCAGACTGAAGTTTTGTACGGTAAGGCGGTCGAGTTCGCTTCGCTTAGTGGAAATGAGCGAATTCTGGATGCGTACTGCGGAATCGGAACCATTGGCCTGATTGCGTCGGATAAGGCAAAGTCGCTAGTTGGAATTGAGCTGAACGGCAAGGCAGTTGTAGATGCAACGTCCAATGCGAAATACAATGGAGTAGGCAATGCTTCTTTTCGAAAAGGCGATGCAAGCGAGTTGATGCTCGCGGCGTCTTTGAAGGGCGAGCGATTCGATGTGGTTTTTCTGGACCCGCCGCGTGCCGGAACTACGCCTGAGTTCGTCAATGCATGCAAATCGGTGGCGCCGGAGAAGATTGTTTATATATCGTGTAGCGTTGAGACATTGGCGCGAGACCTGAACTTATTTAAGAAAGCCGGGTTCATGCCGCAAGTCGCTCAGCCTGTAGACATGTTTCCGTGGACGGAGCATGTAGAGACGGTCTGTTTGATGTCAAGGGTCGAAGGAAAATAGGCGCGAAAGCCCAGTAATACAGCGGTTTTCGGACAATCGAGCAAATTTGGCATCGGGCAGGACGAACGCTTCTCGGTAACTTATCCAAGAGCAAATCCGATCAAAAAGTGTGAGAGTTGAGTTGTCAAGATAGATGTCACTATGTTGAGTTGCCGAGTTAGATGTTTCATAGTTGTGGCTGTGAGATAGATGTCAAAAATAAGGCTCCCACTTTGCCATCATCGGCGGTTGGGAGCGGCACAAGGAGATGAAAGATTGGACGAAGCGAAACTCTACAAGGAACTTGGGGTATTGACCAAGGAAAAAGAAAAATGGGAAGAAAGCATTCCTTATGTCTCATCTCTCCTTAATTATGAATCCGTAAAGATACAGGCAAAGGTGCTTTGGCTGCTCGGCGAAATGGGTCTTCTTTATCATCAGTCCGTGCAGGATACAGTTCCAACCATCGTTTCCTTCCTTGACAGCCCGGAGCTGCTTCTGCGGGAGCGGGCAGTGAACGCCCTCGGCAGGATCGGGCGGGGCGACTATAGCATAATCGAATCGTACTGGGCGAGCCTGTTCCGTTTCGCCTCCGATGAGGAGCCAAAAGTCCGACTGGCGTTCATCTGGGCATCAGAAAATATCGCCACAAATACGCCTGACATTTACGAAAACTATATGTCGGTATTTGGAAAGCTCCTGCACGACGTAGATGACAAGGTACGGAAGGAAGCACCTGAGATCTTCCGCGTTCTCGGAAAGCGCAGGCCGGAATTCGTCAGGCCGTATGTGGAGCAGCTGCGACATCTATCGGGAATCGACGAGAATCGTGTAGTAAGAATCCACTGTCTGGGCGCAATCAGGGCGACAGGAGTGAAATAGAAAGGGCTCCCACACTGCCATCATTGGCGGCTGGGAGCGCACTTTACCAGACTCAACCAGCGGTAGATAAGATGGATGAGATCAGCGTTGCCGAAGCCAAGGAGGCTGTTGTCAAATCTAACGAGAAAATATGTGCCAGTTAATAATTATTCAATGTACTTGTACGGACAGACCAAGGCTCCCACACTGCCATCAACGGCAACGGGGAGCGCATTTTACCGGACTCAACCAGCGGTAGAGTTGCAGGAAATCAACTTACGGTTCGTGTAATAATACGATGATACCGGCTATGCTTGAGCCATGAAAGGAGGTGCCCGATATGGATCAAATTAAAATTGGAAAATTCATAGCATCCTGCAGAAAGGAACAGGGCATGACTCAGGCAGTCCTTGCCGAGATGCTCGGAATCAGTGACCGGGCGATATCAAAATGGGAGACCGGAAAGTCTATGCCGGATTCCGGGATTATGCTGGATCTTTGTGAACTTCTGAAAATAAATGTCAATGAACTCCTGTCGGGCGAAAGAATTATGGCAGAAGCATATGACAAACGGGCAGAAGAAAACCTGCTGGCGATGAGGCGAGAGGTCGAAGAAAAGAACCGGCAAATGCTCAGGACGGAATACCTGATATCATTCCCGGCAGTTATCGCAGGACTCTTCATGTGCTTTGTGGCTGCTTACGTGGAGTTGCCTGTATGGGTACGGGCCACGCTGATTGCGGTTGCTGTTGTGATGATTTTGACAGTTGCGTTTATCGCGGTCGGGATTGAACAGAAGGCAGGATACTATGAATGTCAGAAATGCCACGACAGACACATTCCAACCTACTGGCAGACAAATCTTGCGATGCATATAGGCAGAACACGATACATGAAGTGCCCGGAATGTGGAAAGTGGAGTTGGCAGAAGAAATTCCTCAGCAAGGAAGATGAGGAGGTGTAGGGATATGATAGAGAACGCGCATGTCGAAACTGCATCTTTCATTTGGCTGATTGTAGGCGCTGTGCTTTGGATTGCAGTTCCTGTGGCTATAGCAATTATCTGGAAATTAAAGAAAAAAGAGCCTATTACGTCCATTTTGGTCGGGGCAGCCACCTTCTTGCTTTTCGCTCTGATCCTTGAAAAGCCTATTCAGAATGTGCTGGCTTTTCCGACAGCAATGGGTCTTCCGGAACATACCGTCAGTCGATTTCTGAATGCAAACCCGGTGTTACTGGCGCTTGTTGCAGGGCTTTTCCCCGGAGTATTTGAAGAAACCGGGCGGCTGATCGCCTTTAAGACGGTTCTGAGGAAACGCAAGAACAAAGAGACTTCCATTTCATACGGCATCGGACACGGTGGGTTTGAAGTGATTCTGATATTAGGACTGACATATATCCAGTACATTGCTTATGCAGTTATGCTAAACACCGGAACCTTTGGAACCGTAGTAGATCAGGTTGTATCACAGGCTCCGGAGCAGCTCGGCAGTATCGAGTCCGTTGTAAGTTTGCTCACAGGATTCTCATTTGCAGATTTGAGTATTGCTTTTGTCGAGCGGATATTTGCAGTCTTGTTCCATATAGGTGCATCAATTTTTGTTTTTTACGCCTGCAAGGATAAAAAGCGATTCTGGCTGTATCCTTTTGCAATAATTCTTCATACCGGAATGGATTTTATCGGAGCTTTGAGCATCTTCAACGTGATAAACCTTTCTGCGTGGACACTGGAGGGAATAGTCGCAGTATTCGGATTGCTTACATTCTTCGGTGCATACTTGCTATTGTATAGGAAGGATGTTTGAAAAGAATACTGGCAAAAGTATAGTTAGAATACGCCAAGTCATCCACACTGCCATCAAAGGCGGGGGAGCGATGAAATGGAGGAATACATTATGAAGCATAAAGTAAGACTGACGGTCATCGACAAAAAGCTTTATCCGGAATTACAGCAACAGTACTGCGCTGATCCGAATTCCGGAGTATGTCCATGCTACAACGTGGGCGATGTCTTTGAATTCTATCGTGATGGTGACAGAGATGATTTCTGGCATTGCGGTCTGAATACGCTTATACACACAGCTGTCGATCCGGACACTGTGGCGGGCGGGCCGAAGATGCCGCATTGCTCTGAACTGTGGGATGCCATCAGCCGGTATATCTACACCGGTCTGCAGGGCGGTTCCATCATGAAGGGCTGGATGGACAGGGAAAATGAGATGATCGCCTGCTGCTCGGATGGCACAAGACCGGTCATTTTCAAGATCGAACGGATCGACTATGAGTAAAGAAGCGCGGAGGCTCCCACACAGCCATCAAGGGCGGCGGAAGAAATACTTAAGAGGACAAATGAAGCTCTGAAAACGGTTCGGGAACGTGCAGAAGCGGGAGAAGCCCTTCGAATCTGGTACAGCAATCAGCCTGATGAAATGTGTGGACTTTATTGGTTCATGGGGCAGTTGGATCAGTGGAAAGTGCATGGCGGAAATGTTTTGATTGTCAGACTCCCGGATTGGGAAACTGACAAAAAAGAAAATATCGTACGCAAAAATAGCTGGAGTGAGGTGGCTCCGGAAGAATGGCATCGGTATCTTGCATTGCAAAAGCCTGTGTTGCCAGTATTTATACAAAGCTGTGCATCTCATTGGCAGGAGCTTCAAGCAGAGAACGCGTCTTTGCGGGCAATGCTGAATGGACAGTTGGTTAGTACGTCAGAAAAACTCTATGATGACTTTATCCTTCGCGAAATCGCAGCAGAAGGCGAAGAATTTCAGGAAGCAATGATTATCGGACGAGTACTTGGTAAATACCAACTTGGGATTAGTGATTCCTGGGTTGCATTGCGTATAGAAGAAATGATCCATGCCGGAAAACTTGAGGCCGTGACTGCGGGTACCAAAGATATGCCGATCTATCATCGAGTATTGAAAAAGTGTACTCTCAAATTATGAGCATATAGGAACATGACCAAATTCCAATTTGTCTGTGAAGCTAAACACAAAAATAAAGCAAGGCACCCTACGTTGTAATCTTGTAGAGTGCCTTGCTCATTTTTTACCTTATTCATTCACATCCACTGTCACGCCTGATTTAGAGAAAGTAAAACAGATCGATGGACTTCTGCTTCATGTTACTGCGCAGGGAAAGAATGTGGATTGTGTTTCACGAAGCTTCGCACCGAAACTCGCGATTGCTGAAGATCCGGTATGCGGATCAGGGCATTGTCATATAATTCCGTACTGGGCTAAAACATTGAAGAAGGATAGACTTGTTGCGTACCAGGCTTCAAGTAGAGGGGGGACTTTGTACTGTCGTATGGAAGGTTCAAAGGTTTTTATGGCTGGTAAAGCCGCACTCTATTCGATTGATGAATTGTATCTTTAATTTGATTTGAGTATTATATAAAGAACAGATTAGTTGATAAACAATTGAATATACAATGTCAGAGGAGAACCAATTAATGAAATTTACGCTTAAAATGCTTCCAGTAATGCTCTATCCATACATATACATGATTTGTTTAGTTATATATTTCATCATTTACTATAAAGTTGACAATTCGACGGCAATGCAATCAAACGGTATGCTCATTTTGTTAGCTCTAGCAATTGTTTGCAATCTGTACTCTTTGATTGTAGTTGTAGTAAATATGGTCTTGGCGGCCAAAGGAAAATACAAAGCTGTTAGTTTAGCTAGAATGAATATGATCATAAAACTTGTTCATATTCCAGCCTATATGGTTCACTTCGGCTTAGGTATGGTAGGACTATTACTAAGTGTATGGGGAATCGGTTTCATTTTATGGGCTGTTCTCATTGATTTACTGACAATAGGACTAACTGGAATGAATGGAATTAGTGCCTGTATTAGCGCAAGAAAAGAGGGGTTGTTAAGCAAGGGAATGACAGTTCT